>Ga0302325_10032837_pt1 | contig 10646 bp, 9 predicted proteins | sample Palsa_T0_2_FD_201948 | JGI IMG/M metagenome (GOLD analysis project Ga0302325, IMG submission 201948) | Peat permafrost microbial communities from Stordalen Mire near Abisko, Sweden - Palsa_T0_2 | ecosystem: Environmental > Terrestrial > Soil > Palsa > Peat permafrost | place: Sweden: Abisko...
AGGATTTGAAATCTTTTGCTACTCGCAAGTGAACCGGACCGATGCCATCACCAGCGAGTATCAGCGGCTTGCCGATGGCTGGCACAACTGCGTGGGCGAATCGGACGATCAGGTCGCCGATCAAATCCGAAAGGACAAAATCGACATCCTTGTCGACCTGGCCCTGCACCTTGTCAATAACCGTCTGCTTGTCTTCGCCCGCAAGCCGGCGCCGGTGCAGGTGACGTTCGCAGGGTATCCTGGCAGCACCGGCTTGACTGCCATCGACTATCGCCTCTCCGACCCCTATCTCGATCCGCCGGAAATGGATGAATCCATCTACAGCGAGAAAACGGTCCATCTGCCGGATAGTTTCTGGTGCTACGATCCTCTGGATTCGGCGGACATTGCCATCAACCCTCTGCCGGCGCTTGGCAGTGGTGTTCTCACCTTTGGGTGCCTCAACACTTCCGGTAAGGTCAACAACAATGTGCTCGCACTTTGGGCCAAGGTGTTGGGGCAAGTGGAAAACTCCCGTCTGTTGCTCATGGCTCCGATCGGCATCCACCGATCGCGAATCATGGAGCACTTCCAAAAGGAGGGAATCGGTGGAGGGCGCATCGAGTTCGTCGCGCTGCAGTCCCGCCGCAACTACCTCGAGACGTATCACCGCATCGACCTGGGCCTGGACACCTTCCCCTACAACGGTCATACGACGAGCCTCGATTCTCTATGGATGGGAGTACCGGTGATTTCGCTGGTGGGCAATCGAGTAGTCGGCCGTGCAGGATGGTGCCAGTCGTCCAATCCGGGGCTGCCGGAATTGGCGGCACTGACGCCCGAGCAGTTCGTACATATCTCTGCTGGCCTGGCCGGCGATTTGCCAAGACTGGACGCGCTGCGATCAACCCTTCGGCGGCGGATGGAGCAATCGCCGCTGATGGATGCACCGAAATTCGCTCGCAGCATCGAAGCGGCCTATCGGCGGATGTGGCGCACATGGTGCAAAGCGGCACCAGTTGGCAACCAATAAGCCACGATCGATACTGGCTGTCCACGGTATGGCGCAACTTACGACACAACAGTCTTTCAACGTCGCATTGCAGCGCCACCAGTCGGGACGATTGCGCGAGGCGGAGGCGCTCTATCGCCAGATCCTTACCCAGCAGCCGGCGCATGTAGGGGCGCTGCATTATCTGGGTGTACTGGAGCACCAGCAGGGACGAAACGAGCTCGCGATCGATATGATTGGCCGGGCCATCGCACTCAATCCCAACGCTCCCGAAGCGCACAACAATCTCGGGCTGGCGCTCAAAGCCAATGGTCAGGTTGACGAAGCGATCGCCGCTTATCGGCAGGCCCTTGCTCTAAAATCCAATTACGCAAGCGCGCTCTACAACCTGGGCTTTGCCCTGCAAAGCAAGGAACAACTCGATGAAGCGATCGCCGCTTATCAGCATGCGATCGCCCTGCGGCCCAACTATGTTGAAGCACACAGCAGTCTTGGCGATGCCCTTAGAGAAAAGGGACGGCTCGATGAAGCGATCGCCGCATTTCGCCAAGCTGTTGCGCTAGGCCCCGATCGGCCCGACGCGCACAACAATCTGGGCGTTGCCCTAAAAGACAAAGGGCAATTCGAAGAGGCAGTCGCCGCATATCGGCGGGCGATCGCGCTTCGGCCGGACTACGCCGAAGCACACAGCAATCTTGGCAATGCCTTGAGAAGCACGCGGAAGCTCGATGAGGCCATCGCCGCGCATCGGCAGGCGGTCGCGCTCAAGCCGGCCTTTTCCGAAGCGCACTTCAACCTTGCCGATGCGTTGCTGGCGCGCGGGGATTTCCTTGCGGCTTGGCCGGAGCACGAATGGCGCTGGCAATGTCGCGACTTCCCATCACCGCTGCGGAATTTCACACAGCCACGGTGGGATGGCAGCCCGCTCGCTGGGCGCACGCTTCTGGTTCACACCGAACAGGGATTTGGGGACAGCCTGCAATTCATTCGGTATGTTCCGCTCCTCGCGAACCACGGCGGAAAAATTATCGTTGAATGTCAGCCCGAGCTGGAGCGGCTCTTCCATACCGTGCCCGGCGGATTCCAAGTCGTCGTCCGCGACCAGCCACTGCCGGCCTTTGACGTACATTGTCCGGTGGGGAGTCTGCCGATGGTGTTCAAGACGACACTGGCAACGATTCCCGCGGATGTGCCATATCTATTTCCAGATCAACAATTGCTCGAATCCTGGCGGCAGAAACTGGCGGATAGCGCGACGGGTCTCAAAATCGGGCTTGCGTGGGCAGGGAATCCCGCGTTCAAAGGCGATCGCGCGCGCTCCCTCACTCTCGATCGCCTCGCCGCGTTGACGAACGTGCCGGGCGTGACCTTTTACAGCCTGCAGAAAGGCGACGCCCAGCGGCAGGTCGAGCGAGCACCAGCGCGAATCAACCTGATCAACCTCGCCCCGAAGCTGCGCGATTTCGCCGACACGGCCGCGGTGATGTGCCTGATGGATCTGATCATCACCACCGACACCAGCGTCGCGCATCTGGCCGGTGCATTGGGCCGGCCGGTCTGGTTGATGTTGCAATTCGTGCCGGATTGGCGATGGCTGTCGGATCGCGCGGATAATCCCTGGTATCCGTCAATGCGGCTTTTTCGCCAGCAGGAAAGAGGAGATTGGGACAGCGTGATTGAAGAGGTCGCGAAGGCGCTGGCCGATCAGGCTGGTGTTCTGAAGCGCGGTTGATCCGCCGGATTTTACAAAACATGGTCCGAGTCACGATCCAACAAGCCTTCGATCTTGCATCGCAACATCATCAGGCCGGACGGCTGGCGGATGCCGAGGCGCTCTATCGGCAGATCCTGGCTCAGCAGCCGCAGCACGTTGATGCGATCCACAATCTGGGCGTGCTTGCCCATCAATTGGGCCGCAACGACATGGCGGTGGAATTGATCCGCCGGGTGCTCGCGCTCGATCCCAATCTCCCCGAAGCCCACAGCAATCTCGGGAATGCCTTCAAAGACCTGGGACAACTCGAACCGGCCATCGCCGCCTATCGCCGGGCGATTGCGCTCAAGCCCGATTATGCCGAGGCGCACAACAATCTTGGCCGCGCCTTGCAAATCAAAGGAGCGCTTGAGCAAGCCATCGCCGCCGATCGCCGGGCCATCGCACTGATGCCCAACTTTCCCGAAGCCCACACCAACCTCGGCAACGCGCTGAAGGAAAGCAGGCGGCTCGATGAGGCGATCGCGGCGTATCGCCGGGCAATCGATATCAATCCGAACGGAGCCCAAGCGCATACTTTTCTCGCCATTGCGCTCTACGACAACAGGCAACTCGACCAAGCCATCGCCGCGTATCGCAGGGTTATTGAACTCCAACCGAACCTGGCAAGTGCGCACAACAACCTTGGCGTTGCGCTCAAGGACACAGGCCAGTTCGATGAGGCGATCACCGCCTATCGCGTGGCGATCGCACTCAAGCCCGACTTTCCCGAAGCCCACGGCAACCTCGGCAACGCATTGCTGGAAAAGGGACAGCTTGATGAGGCAATTGCCGCCTATCACCGCGCGATTGCCCTTCGACCCAATTACGCCGAAGCCCATAGTAATCTTGGCCGAGCGCTGAGAGAAAAAGGAGAGCTCGATGAGGCACTCGCCGCCTGCCGAGCGGCGATTGCGATCCGGCCCAATTATGCCGAGGCGCACAATATTCTGGGAATTGTCCTGCAGGGCAAAGGATTGATCGACGAGGCGATCACCGCCTTCCGCGAGGCAATTTCGCTTAAGGCGAATGACGCGAGCGCCCATGGCAATCTCGCCAATGCGCTCAAAGACAAAGGCCAACTTGATCTGGCCATCGCCGCCTATCACCAGGCGATGGCGCTCAAACCCAACGACGCCGACGCCTACGGCAATCTTGGAAATGCGTTCAAACAGAGCGGCCAACTCGATCTGGCCATTGCCGCCTATCGAAGGGCCATCGCAATCAAACCCAGCTTCGCCGAGGCCCACAGCAATTTGCTATTGCTGCTGTTCTATCACCCCGCATACGGTCCTCGCGAGATCGCCGAGGAACAGCAGCGTTGGAATCTCCAGCATGCGGAGCCACTTCGACGAGCTCAGGGCGGGCTCCTTCGACAATTCGTTGGGCCCCCTTCGATGGACTCAGGGCGGGCCGCTTCGACTGGCTCGGGGCGGGCTCATGCCAACGATCCCAGCTCCGAGCGTCGACTGCGGATCGGGTATGTCTCGCCGGATTTTCGGGAACACGTCGTCGCGCAGAATATTCTGCCCTTGTTTCTCCACCACGATCGTAATCAGTTCGACATCACCTGCTATGCGCAGGTACCCCAGCCCGATGCGACGACGCGTTGGTTTGGGCAGCACGCCGATCGCTGGCGCAGCATCGTGGGAATTTCCGATGGGCAAGTCGCTCAGCAAATCCGCGACGACCAGATCGACATTCTGGTGGACCTTGCGCTGCACTCGGCCAATAACCGCCTGCGCATTTTCGCCCGCAAGCCCGCGCCGGTGCAGGTGACATTCGCCGGCTATCCCGGCAGCACGGGGCTGAGCGCGATCGATTATCGCCTCTCCGATCCCTATCTCGATCCGCCCGCCCCCGAAGCACCTGGCGATGAATCGGTCTATTCCGAGAAGACGATTCGCCTCCCCGATAGCTTCTGGTGCTACGATTCCCTGGAAAAAATGGATGTATCTGTCAACGGCCTGCCCGCGCTGGAGAGCGGCATCATCACCTTCGGATGCCTGAATAATTTCTGCAAAATCAACGATGTCGTTCTGGCGCTGTGGGCGCGAGTGCTGAAGCAGGTGCACGGCTCGCGACTTTTGCTCCTAACGCAAGAAGGCAGCCATCGGCAACGGACCGTGGAGCGATTGAGCCAGGAGGGAATCGACCCAGCGCGGATCGAGTTTGCCTCCCGCCGCGCCCGTCGGGAATACCTGCTCCTGTATCACCGCATCGACATCGGCCTGGACAGTTTTCCCTACAATGGCCACACCACGAGCCTCGATTCCCTATGGATGGGCGTGCCGGTGATCACGCTGGTCGGCCAAACGCCCGTCTCGCGTGCCGGCTGGAGCCAGCTCTCCAACCTCGGCCTCAGCGAGTTCGCGGGAGAAACCCCCGATCAATTCGTGCAGATCGCCGCCGACCTGGCCCAGGACTTAAACAAGCTTCAATCACTGCGAGCATCCCTTCGCCAGCGCATGGAGCAATCGCCCCTGATGGATGCGCCCAAGTTCGCGCGCAACATCGAAGCAGCGTATCGAGAGATGTGGCGGAGGTATTGCTCCGCAGCCGATGCGAGCGATCCACTGCCCGATTGAAGGAAAATGGTGTAAAAGAACGATTCAACCGGGCGTGGCGAAATGGCAGACGCTGGGGACTTAAAATCCCCTTGCCGAAAGGCAGTGCGGGTTCGAGTCCCGCCGCCCGGAGTGATGCGATGTTCTTCGGGAATCACCGCATGTCTTGAATCGATCGTACGAAGATAGGCCCCGTTTCCGGTGAGTGTTGATGCTCCGTGCTACCCCGGTGCTACCGACAAAAGAGCCGACCAAATGAGCGCCGTGCGTTCCCAAATAGACCGCACCGATGATTGCTGCAAGCTCAATGGTGAGCGCCGATATCTGCCGGAAAAGCTCCACTCGGCGATGGGCCAACTGATCACGCGATTGGATTTCAAGGACACCGCGCTCGATGGCGCGCCGGTGTGCCGCCCCGCTCTTGGCCATCTTCACCCGTCGTTCGGTCAAACCGGGGGTGATATAATGATCGGTTGCTGGTTGCGATCTTACATTGCTCAGGGTGTTTCGCATGGCCACACCTTAGCCGGCGATTGCCGGCAAACCACGGCGGTCTGACGGCGTGTTCACGCCACTGAGCTGCCATCAGAAAATCGTGAGGCGGCTTCCGCTGCCATCCTTCGATTCGATAATATTTCTGAGTTTGGCGGGAAGCGATTTGCGGAGTCGGTCCGGGCGTTCGTTCGATCCTTTCGGCGGCGAGTACCATCCGCCTCTGGCGTCCAGCAATTTCTTGAGATACGCGTATTTTGTCTCATTGAGCGCATAGGTTTTCTTGTTCAATACGGCAGTGTAACTGCCGTTGCCATTGTCGAAGACCTTGAGGAAGTTTTGCTCCAGCGATGGAAGCATGACTTTTCCCGGCGTGACGTGCATCCTCAAATTATCGAGCGCGGCTAAGATATCGAACGCGTGCCAATTCGAGCGACGGCGGGCAATGTTTATCTCGCGCAGAAATTTGTAGATCGGTGTCGCGTCCCATTTGTCGCGTTTGCAAAGCTCCCAAACGGGGACCGCTTTCGTGCGGCACTTTTCCACACCGTTGCGGAGTGATTCTGCCAATTCAAACACCGTGAGTTTGCGAGACTGATTGTTCTTCGGCTGGATGATCGGTTGAGGATGGGTTGCGAGCCGGCAGTATTCAGCGAGTTTCCGTTTCTCCTTTGGAGTAGGCGGGTAGGATGTAGGGAAATAATCGTTGAGTTCATCCGCGCACTGCGACCACACGAAAATAGTTTCATAAAAGTGCATGACCGCTGCGAAATCTGGATTCTTCATCAGCCCGTCGAGTTGTTCCGTGGTCGTCAAGTACATGGCTGCGCTCCGCTGTCCTGTTTTTGAACTGCTGCGTTCAATTCTTTTTTGGTTTCGCCCTTGACTGGCATGGCCGCCGTTCCCGAGCAACGTACCTCACGCCGTTCTCCGTCGTTTCGGCTGCATGAACTGACTGAGCGCCACCTGCCCCGTTGGAAGCTCGGCGATGATCTCCAACTTGCCGCCCAACGCTTCGACAATGCGGCGAAGCGTGCTGATTTGCATGTCGGCCTGCGATTCAAGGTGCGAGAGCGTGGGTTGCTTGATGCCCATAGTTGCGGCGAGTTTCACTTGAGTCACGCCGGCAAGGCGGCGAAGCTCGGCCAGCAGCATGCGCCGGAGTTCGCGCTTGACCGCCCTGTCGGTTCGTTCTCGACGCGCCGGGGAGATGCCTTTGCGCAGTTCGTTGAATTTGTGTCGTCCGGCCATCAGATCAGCCCTTCCTTTCGCAATTCACGCACGTGGATGTCATACAATTCGTCGGCGACGGGAATCATGCGGTCGTAAAAGCGCTTATCGCCGGCCTTGCATCCTCCGATCAGCAGCACGGCGGCCCGCCGCGGATCGAAGGCAAAGAAGATCCGATACGGCCTGCCTCCCCGCTGCACGCGGAGCTCCTTCATATTGGCATGGCGGGAATTCTTCACGGTATCCGCATGGGGGCGCCCGAGCGACGGTCCCAAGGCTTGCAACAATCCGACGGAATAGTCGATCGCGTCCTGCTCGACATGATTCAGCCCGTCCCACCAGAGGCTGAATTCATCCGTGAACTCGACTTCCCAAGCCAATTTTTATAGTATACGGTCAATATCGGTCAAATTCTATACATCGGCATCATTTGCTCGGCCTCGCCGACGGCTAAATATCCCATCTGAACCGAATTTTTTCGCGGTCGCCGCGGAGGCGCAGGGAGTGGGTGGGAGGCAATGAGAGGGTTTCAACGGGGACGCAGCCCAGACGCTCGCAGGTGCGACGGGAGGGGAAGTTGTCGGGGTTGCAGGTGATCCAGATGGGGCGAACGCCGTGGGCCAGAGCCAGGGGGCGAAGCAGGCGACAGGCGCGCTCGGCGTAATGGTTGCCGCGGGCGAAGGGCTGGACGTTGTAGCCGATGTGGCCCAGATAGAGTTCGATGTCGGGAGTATTCCCGATGCGCAGGCCGATGCCGCCGGCGATCTGCAAGGGCGGCGGGGAACCGATTTGGCCGCCGGCCCATCGTGGGAGAGGGGTCTGGGCCGCGGGGTGCAATCGCATCCAGAAGTGATAGGCGGGGACGCGGCCGGTACCGATCTCGGGAGACTGAAGACCACCGGGAGCGACGCGGAGAAAATCCTCGACCTGCGAGCGGGTGGTTCTGGCCTGCGCCGGATCGGCGCCGGCCAGAAGATCGTCGATCCAGCGGTGGTGCGGGGCGACGAGTTCGAGTTCGCCGTCTCTGAGGGGTCCGGGATCGAGAAAGCGAAAAGCCATGCGCCGCAAAAAGAAAAACGACGGCCGATGTGTGGCCGCCGTGCTGATACTTTTAAGTGTCAACCCCTCTACGCTCGGCGCGAGTCGAAATGGACGCGCCAGTGAGCTTGGAAGCCGGTGATCGGGCTGCTACAGATGCTATTTGTACCGGGCTATTTCAGAACCGTGGAAAGCCGCTCGTTCCGGGCCGACACGGCCCGGCTCGGAGAGTTTGTGGCACAACCTCTAAAAGAACTTCACACCAAGAGCAAGGCACCGCACGTATAGCGCCAAAAGGCCGACAAGAACGGCCATGGTACCGCCCGCGGCCAGCGCGGTGTAGACGCTGTTCTGCGGTTTAACGAATTGCACATCTCCAGTAGCAGCACGGCTCATGATGACCTCTTTTTGTTTTTTCGGAGGCAGAAGACAACAGCCTACAACAGCGTGTTGGCACCTACAACTGCGTCTTGGCTTCCACGCCGCTCTGCACCTGATCGACCTTGGGGCCGCTGAGGCGGCCGGTGGCTTCATCGGGTTCAACGGTATCGACGGTCAACGTGCCAAGGAAATCGCCGCTGCTGCTGACGAGGCTGAACTCCATTCCCTTGGTGACCTGCGCGTTGGCGCCAACGGAAATGGTGGCGTAGGGAATGCCGGCGATCTGCTTGGTGTCGCGAATGACCGCATCGATGCGCGGCGCCCCGCCGTGGGTCCCCGCCGCCTCCAGATCCACCTTGATGCCGGCATCGTTCAATGCCTTGGACAACTTATCGGAAGTGGACTTGGCTTCGGTCAACTGTTCGGCCAGATATTTGCGTTCCCGCTCGGTCACATCCAGGCGATTGGTCAGTTCGGTGACGGTGGTGTTCAACTGTCCGTTCTGAAGGAGATAGTTGTCGCTGGTCTTGCGCAGATCGGCGATCTGATCGGCGTATTTACTCTTGGTGTCTTCGCTGCTCTTGAGGGCTTCGGTGAGACGGGTCAAATCGCTGGATTGGATCGCCATCTTCGACGATGCGTCGGCCACCTCCGCCTTGGAATCGTTGACCTCCATCTGTAGCGCGTTGGTCGCCTTCTTCATGTCTTCGATCTGGGTCGACGCCTGCGCGGCAGTCGCCAGCGCGATCTGGCGCTGGGCTTCAACCTGTTCGGTCAGATTGGAGATTTGCTGCTGAGCGTCTTTGTATTTCTTGCTTAGGGTGTCGATCGCTGCCTGATTTGCGTCGACCTGATTGAGGGCGACGATCGTGCCCGACACGAACGCGATCGAGAGGATGACCAGGAGAACGACAAACAGTTTGGTCAGGGCGCTCACGAGTGGCTCCTTGGAGTGCGATGGTGCGTGCAAACCATCAAGACATCAGGGGTGCGTAGTTTCAAAGGTGCGCAATCTTCTGGGGCGAGACTCGTCAGAAAGAGTACCGGCACGCCCGTAGCGATAAAATCGTCTGACACGATTCCAAATCCGGCACGATCCCAACCGACTCTCCAGCGGTCGGACAACGCACGTAATGTAATACGCCGTAAAGACGTGTCAAGTTTTCCCAATGTCCGCACACAGGGGCGGGGAGAGTTCAAAGTTGAAAGTTCAAAGTTGAAAGTTCAGAGGGGATGGCCGCAGCGTGGCCCGCGGTCTTTTTAGCCTTTAATTTTGAATTTTTAACTTTGAGCTTTTAACTCCAAAATCGCCGTTGCGGCTGCCAGTCTTACCGATTGGTCGCCATCGGCTAATAGCGGCGACAACAGCGGTTGCGCATCAGATCGGCCAATCGCTCCCAGGGCGAGCGCGGCCATGACGACGATACGCGGATCCTTGCTTTTTAAGTCCGCCATCGCGACGCCATAACCCGCATCGCTTCCCAACTCGCCCAAGCCCCGCGCCGCAGCGAGGGCAACCTGCGGGTAATCGGCGGTCAACCGGCCGTGCAAGTGCTCGGCAACGCGATAATCCTTAGGCGCGGCCAGTGCCAAAAGGCAGATGATCTGGTCGTCGGCATAACTACTGACCGAGCCGGCCACCAGATTGGTCAGTCCTTCCTCGCTTCCCAGCCGCCACATCGCCTCGGCAACCTGAATTCGAACATCCGGATCGGGATCGGTGAGCATCGGTTCGAGCACGTTGAGCGCGCTCTTCTCGCCAAGCAGTCCCAGTGCCAGAGCCGTGTCAGCGCGCACATGTGGATCAAAATCGCGCGAGGTGGTTTCCAACTCGTGGCTCAAATGCGTGTCACCCAGCCGATGCAATGCATAGCGCACACCGATGCGGACGTGTGGATTGGGATCGTTCACCAGGCCGAGCAAAGCGATGCGCGCATCGGCCAGGCGCAGCGTGCCCGTGGCCATGGCGGCTGAAAAACGGACCAGCGGACTGGGATCGCTCAGGCCGTTCTCGATCGCATCCTTGCCCTCATCCCCCACCGAATCCTGAATCGCCTCGATGGCGTTGGCGCGCACCACCGCATCATTCGAATCGACGTCTTTGGCGAGTTCTTCCTTAGCCCGCTGGCGCAAAGATGCGTCCAGAGCCTGCGCCTTGGCGGGCGGCGGAGGAGGGGGAGGCGCGGGCGCATCG
>Ga0302325_10032838_pt1 | contig 10646 bp, 7 predicted proteins | sample Palsa_T0_2_FD_201948 | JGI IMG/M metagenome (GOLD analysis project Ga0302325, IMG submission 201948) | Peat permafrost microbial communities from Stordalen Mire near Abisko, Sweden - Palsa_T0_2 | ecosystem: Environmental > Terrestrial > Soil > Palsa > Peat permafrost | place: Sweden: Abisko...
TGTCACTTGCCAATGATAGTAGAAACTGTCTCTAGTCTCCATGGGGGTCACGTTCTGAGATGATTGACGTTGTGTGATGTCGGCGAAAGGTGTTCCCCCGCGGTGCCGACGTGGGTTGGCCTCGGATACGGTTGTACTGTAACTTAGCCAACGCGCTCCAGAATGACCCATGCCTCGGTGCATTTGTTGATTCTATCGGCAACGGACCGCGTGCATACCCTTTCCCGTCTGACAGCTGTCTTCAATGTCTCAAGCTATATATTCCATGGCCAGCTCGGAAAGAATCAAGAGGCCGCCTTGAAAATGTCGCAGTTCAAAGTCCCTTCTGGGCTGGAGCATTTCTCTCGTCTCAATCATTCGATATGGAACCACCAGCCGACCTCCAGGACACCTTCCAACGATCCGGACTTCGTTCTAATTGTGCCCTGGATGGATGCCCAGCCTCGTCACATTGCAAAATATACTGCCGGCTACGAGATGCTGTATCCATCGGCCCAGATTCTGGACATCACGACAAGCTCATATGACGTTGCCTTCAATACCACTGCTGCCAATATCAACCGCATCTCGCCGGCGCTCGAAATTCTCTACGCTCTCCCGCCGAATACCAAGCTGCTTCTTCACTTCTTCTCGAATGGCGGGGGTTTCACAACGATGTTGCTGGCAAAGTGCTACAAGAAGAAGATGGGGAAACCACTGCCAGTCGCCGCCACAGTCTTCGACAGCACACCTGGGCGCGACAAGTGGCCGGAAAGCGTGCGAGCCATCGCTGTTGGGCTGCCGAAGAATATAGTATTGAGAGCAATTGGGACGCTGATACTTCATCTAATGTATGCTTTTTATGTATTCGGGTACCTGTTGACAGGACAAGAGGACTTAGTGGAACAGACGAGGCGGGCGTTGAATGACAAGAGCTTGTTCGATCTCGATGCGCCGAGGGTATATATCTACAGTGTGGCAGATGATATGGTTGATTGGAGGGATGTTGAAGAACACGGAGAAGAAGCGATGAAGCTTGGGTACACGGTTAATCGGGAGAAGTATCTCGCGGGTGGTCATGCAGGACATCTTATTGAAGATCCGAAGAGATATTGGAGCATTGTACAGGAGCTTTGGGGTATGGTTTCATAGAGGAGAAATAGATCTGTTGTAGCTTTTTCTTTCTTTTTGTTGGAGTCGACATATCGTTGTCGATCATTTCTAGTGCGGCAGTCCGCTTTTTGTTTGGCTTGAATCTAGATTTCATTTGTGAAGCAAAGACTTAATTTGTACTACCATTGTACCATGACGTTGTGCGGAGAGAAGGAAGCTAAGTTGACCAGAAACTCAGATGAGGAAAGTGAGAACTGATCAGTGTGTGGTCAAAATTCCGATCTGGTTTCTTTAGCTCTGTCACTCCCTCCTTCCTGGATAAGATTTCTTTTTACTGCAATTTACCTTCCAGTCGTACAGCTTATTTTCTTCTGCTGGGCCTTTCATCTAGGTAGTTATCGCCCTCAACCTCCCAGCTCTTTCGATCCTGAAACTTCCTTCACAGCTCCATCAAACACTCACACTTGTTAGCAACAGCACCACTAAGAAGCACAATCAAATAATTGATCAACATCACAATGGCTCCAATCGGCCTCACTGTCCAAAAATTGTTGCGTAAGTTTTTCCCACCTCTCATTGCACAATCAGCAGATCCGTCTCATTCTGAATAACTGTCTCACCTTGACGTATATCGAGCTACCTCTGTCTAACCCACTGACAAATACCCAGCAATCTCCGGCACCTGGGCTGCTCCGTTCGCTCTCTACTACCTCATCCTCTCGGGCCGGATCGTCGCTCAACGACTAAAACATGAGGTCTTCATCGGTGACACTATACCAACTGTACGTCTTCCTCCTCAGGTCCCTTTTCATGCCAAACCACCCCTCACCCAACTAACCCATGGCCCTCTACTCCAAATTCCATCCTTCTAACAACCCAATCCACAGACCAAAACCTCCACTACAAATCTCGCCTTCAAACTCACCCCCGACCCTCTCCAAGTTGCCGTCCGCTGCCAAGCCAATTTCCTCGACAGTGTCCCGCTTGCCTTCGTTTTCCTCGTCATCGCTGAACTCAACGGCGGCAACAGGAAGGCTCTCAACTACCTCATGGGTACTCTTCTGGCGTTGAGAGTTTTGCATGCTGATGCGGGCTTGAGATTGCGGGGTAAATTTGGTGACAACGGGATTGGACGACCATTGGGCTATTTTGGTAGTATGGGGGTTCTTGGGGGATTGGCCGGATATACAGCGTGTCTGGTTAGGGGGTATTGGGGATTTTAGGGTGTGGGGTGTGGGGTGTGGGGTGTTGTTTGGATGGATGCCGCCCTTCATGAATGTGGTGTGAGGTTTGGGACATTGAGGGTGGGGAGTGAATACATACATGTGGGAGCGGAGATGTGCTTGACACATGGATGCGGGAAATGGGGAAAACGCATGGCTGCTGGGCAGTGAATAGGGGCAGGAGGCTTCTTCTCTGGCATGATTTTTAAATGAGCTTTTTCAAGGGGTGGAAGCCCTTCGCGTTGCTTTGCTTTAGACACAAATAAATTATCGCTGTTTACTTTACTGAAAGGGGTATATCTACTCCGTTCTTCAAACGCAGGAATGTCCAAATCCCATTCCACTATGCAAACCCAACTTTCATCCAACCTCGTCAGGATGGAACCATCTTCCATGTCTGTATATTGAATCCTGCGGTAGCTCTTGACTCTGCAATTGAAATCCCTCTGCACAGACCGCCTGCCTCTTCACCGCAAAATCATAGTACAACTTCAACCAAACCGCCCGATCCCTGCAATCACTCGCCCCGAACCACTCGCCCTGCAAACACTTGGGCATATATTTATTCAGCTCCTCCTTCTTCGCCCGCATCCACGGCTTCGGAATCGGCCAATCCGAAAAATGCAAGAACTTAGCTTCAGAAAGTATAAAATCTGGATCCCATTTCTGGTCCCTGGAGAACGGACGAGGGTGTGAACGCATGTACGCAGCGTGTTTCCTGCGGCGGAATTCGCCTGAGAGGAGATTATAAGGTCGTTGTGGTATTTGGAGGATTTTGTTTTTGAACAACGAGTTGAGGATGTCCATGTCATATTCATCCGGCTTTGCTTTCTTGATCTCGGATTCGATGAGTTGGAAGGACGAGGCGGAGGGAGTTATAAGCAGCATTTGGCTGGAGAAGGACCATCCTGTTGGTTCACCCCAGTACACGTATGGCATGGCTAAGGGTGCTTTTTGGAAGAGGAATAGGTCGTCAAGGTTTTGGAGGACGACGGAGTCGGCGTCTAGAGCTAGCACGCGGTCGAATTGTGTGAGGTTGAAGGCCAGGAGCTTGGTGTATGAGTCTGCCCATGTTGTCTCTTTTGTGCCGTTTTGGTGGAGGACGTCGACAGGCTGGAGCTTCACGTAGTAGTCGTTCTGTGCTTGTTGGAGTAGACGCGCGATGGGGGTGAGTTCTTGAAACGGGGAGACTTCATCGATTTCGTTTGGATCCCAGGATGAAGGGTACATCATAATCCTGCAGATCAATTAGCTCAGAGCCTGCCGCCTTAGGATTGCCCTTGCCTTTGCGCGCGGCTTCCAATCTCCTCAATCTCGCTCCAGACCATGAGCGCATTGCACAGATATTCTGGCGATGTGACATATTGCGCGTAATAGAGCTTGCTCCAATCGATACTCGAGTCCTCGACGGATTTCACAGGCCGCCCAATAGGCGCATATGCTCCTTTATCGTTATCATTGTTGTGCATTATAATCCATTGGAGCCCAAAGAACAAGAAGAGGCATATCGAGAGGATCTGGAAGGGAGGCGTAGATACGATTCGCCGAAGTCGTCGTGTACAGCAGCGATAAGTGGCCATGGACTCATCCGTTTCGCGATCGCATTGGACTTGCGCCTCTTCTGCGCAATGGATATACTTGCCTGCATATGAGGATATACTTGGGGAAAGGCATCTTGGTGTTGTGGAAACTTGGAAAGAAGGTGCGATTCGTGGGCATTACAGTACCAAGACGCTAGAGTCGACCCTGGTTCATCCCCGGAACATCTTCCTTCTCCCTTCTCTTCATTCGCCAAAGCTATTAATATACCAAAGTACACATTTTGCTTTTTGTTGATGGGGTTTCAGTAGATGCCATGCAAGGCCGAGTGCCTTTTGCTTGTGTAGCGTTGAAAATCTGATATATAAGCTTTCGTCGCGTCTTCGAGTCTTCCTGTTTTCCTTTCCAGCATGTCGTCAATTCAATGCCCTAAACACAGCTATGGATCCTCAGATGAGGTTCGTTCATGTGCAACGTGCGAATACAGCGTCTGGGAGGATTGTCCCAGTCTTCCCCGAAGTCTCTAGGCTTCCTTAACCGAAGAAGAAGACGCAGAAAACACGCTATGCCACGGCTTCGAATTTCAATATTTGTGGACTCCCTCGTGAGTTGCGAGCCATCATTTTTCGAGAGGATCTACTCGGATGGACAAACAATAAGTTACCCCTGGTCCAGGCTTTGAGGCCAGAATTTCAATTATATCAAGAAGTGTTAGACTTATTCTATTTTCTAAAAACTTGTTCAATAACGGGGAGAAACCAAGGGAGCGTCTTATCGGTACCACGATCTGTTCTAAAGAGAGTACTTTCCGTAGACCTCGACTATGGGTAGGTGGATACAATCTATGGCGAACCTTCTGGGCATTTTCTCACTGGCATAGCAATGTAAGATTACTTCGAAAGGAAGGCTGGACACTCCAAGTGGCTATGCCTCATCGGCTCATCGCCATTCTCCGGGAATCGAGACTCCGGTTGCTTCATTTAGTCACATCTATGCAAGAAACGGACGAATTTACGAAGTACGACTAGGAAAATTGAATTGCTAGTGCGCGAAGTTATCATAAAACTTCCAATACTTGCCAGCTTAGTCGTGGATATCCCGATCGGTGCAGCCACTTGGAAACGAGATCAGCTCAAATGGACCGTGGACCTCATAAGTAAGCCCTGTCCGAGAGATCGACCAAGATACTGGAATTAAGCACAAATGGACCAAAAGCAAGGGGCAATTTGCTATATGAAACTTTGACGTGGACAAGCGAAGAATATTGGCGCAGCATTTCAGCGATTTATTAGTGTAGAGGATCACTAATGTCTTGACGTTACTGGCCAGTCTGGATGGTTCAGCTATAGAATCTCGGCGAGTTGACCGCTGTGTTTCCCCTCTTTGAGTAGTTTCTAAAAGCCTCAAGAACTGTTTCTTCCACGCAACGCAACATTATGATTGACGGAATTGAGAGGCATTTGCGAGACAAAGAATTTAAGACGGATTTCCTACTACGGCACTCGAGGTGCTTGCTTGAACATTTGACAACCGATTTATGTAGTAATTTTTGACATCGCGACAAAGTGAATGCCTCAATGCCGGCCAAGTAGTCTCTCATCTTTCCTTGCCTCAACCTTGTCCTTTTTCTCTTGAACATGTGCTCCGTTCCTCTTCTGCTTCTTTTGCGTTGGTGCCTTCCCCACACTCTCTTCCTCCTCTATGAGATTTCCATTCCCACCTTCGTCCAGACGAATGATACTCTTGACGAAATCATGATCTGAGGATTCTTTGTACGCTTCTGGAGCTTCTTATATCCTCAGCTCTCTGTCAAAGATGAAATTAGGCTTTGCCATTCCGCTCTCGATGAGTCGCTTGAGTACAAGTTGATACAGAAGGGCTTGTCTTCGAATTCGACTACTTTCATGGTTTCGTGGTGGTGGTGATGCTCCAAGTGGGGGTTAGAGTGCTTCGTCTTAACAGTCATATGATTTGACCTTGACACCTTTGTTCTTCTTGTCCTGGTGAGGAAGGAGAAAATCGTGTTTGAGGTCGACATCCAGTCTGGAGCTTTCGAAGAGTTGCTAGCGATCATAGCGACGGAAAACTGTCACCAGAGTAAGATGTAACTCTGCTCTTGCGAGACGGTATGGAAATGGTTTGTCAGCTGAGATTTTGGGGGGTTATGGTAGGGAGTTTAAGAAATAAACGTCATTCCAACGCATTGTCTTGGGCTTTTCGAGAAAGAGACTATGTATCGCTCAAGGGGAGGGGCGCGTTCTGGGCGTGGCCCCGGCCAGCACCCGGGTTTGAACTTGTAGGAGCCAGGGAAGATGGATTCGTTGTGGTGCATCAGAAGCGAAGTCATGCCCACAGGTGTCTATTTGGGGTGAAAGTTAGTTGAGGAATGATTTCGGTGATAATTGAAGATGCTGTGCAAGGCAACTTACTCCAGGTGGGATTTTCTAGTCCTGACAGTTCATGACTTCGAATGGGTGGGATCACTGAAGACGAAGGCTGAGACCATACGACAACCTTCATAATTTTAGCCTAGAACATTGCTACGGGAGAAGGGGCCTGACCTCAAACCTTCCTGCATGACGGCATTCTGGTTATCAATGTCAGTTGACTTTCATATTTTCAGGAAAGGCCCCGCTCACCAGATATGGTAAGTGCTCAACGACTGCCAATTTTGCAGGAGCAAATTGATCCGTCATCGCGGCCACGAGCTCAGCCTTCAATATCTTCAAGATATCTGGATTATCCAGAATGCGTAAATGCTCACAGTCAGCGTATTAGCAGTAGTGTCTGCTCCTGCACCAATTACCGCCTGTGCCTCCTACCAAATCCGCGAATGGGCCTTCTCTTCTAGTAGAAGATCAGACTCCAGGAGAGCGTGGAAGATGGTTTATCCATTCAAAGTTCAAGATCCTCGTGGGAACTTTTATACTCTCCCTATGACTTTCTGGGTGCCCTCTTGGACTTTCCAGTTTGGAAAGTTGAGTAGTTGAGCTTATTGAGGAAGTTTAGAGCGTCAGAATCTTACATGTTGGAAGTCGAATAGCATGGCCATCCTAGGATTTATTGCTTTGATAACACTGATCGGCAATCCTCGTAATCTAGTGATAACCTTAAGACGGTGAAAACACAATCAACCCCACACCTTGCATGCTGTAAGTATAGGCTCTCGTGCGCTGTAAGTGCAAGCTCTTGTGCGCTGTGAGTAAGTGAAGTATTCGCACGCTATAAGTATAAGCTTTCCCGTAATATAAATATAATACTTTATATGCTATAAATTAGAGCAAAAGAGGGCAAATAAAACTGCGAGCAGTTGGCAAAATCGCTCAATTAGGAAGGCTTATCGGGACGGCGGAAGGTGAACGGGGTGTACTGTACTATACTGCCCGGAGATAGTTCGAATTCACGTGGTATGGGGTTAGACATGACACTTTGACAGGGAATAGTTCCAAGATGTTCGCCCTTGCTGTGAACGCTCTAATCAGCGATGAGAATCGTAGGAACGGGGTCAAGTCCTGAGTGACTGGCTAGCTCAATGCCCGGACGCAGTATTTGGAAAAGGCAACGCCGAAAATACAGGGGGTAACTGGCCTGCTGGCTACCGTACCCGACTTTTCGCTGCCATGCCTTTTGAAAACTCTAGAACAGAACAAAAGTACTGCCTGCACGAATTCTGGAAAGAGAATATCAAGTCCAGCATAGCTGCCTGGATAGGGATATGGAGAGGAATCAACTCGGTAAGTCACGTTATCTGCCATCTGAGCATCTCGAACTTGTGAATACTAATCATCCTTTTCTCCCCTGAGATCAGACCATTTTAATCATAATAATTCGGAACCTTCAAACCTTTGAATTCAAAAGCAGTTCCTTCCCGCTTCTCCAACACAGTCTTATGGTGGACATCCTTCACTCGTGCACGGACATATTCTGTGCCGGTCACGACTTGCGCATTGGGATCCTTGTCTTCTTCACTTAAGAGACCAAGGCGGTCAAGCAGAGGCGAAGGCACTGCCTTCATTGGAGTCTTGTCTCCTGGTCTGCTGAAGTAAAGCAAACCTAATCGAGGAATGTTGAGCTGATCAGCTGGTGGGGTCACGACACGGTGAACAGTCGACTTCACGAAACCTGTTCGAGAATTCAGTTGAAAAGTAATTTTCAGCTGATCATGGGACTCACCTTTTGTGAGGAAAGTCAAGGTATCGGCAGCATTGCATGTAATACCGCCTTCAACAGGCTTCACATATTTCCACTTGCCTTCCGGTGTACGGATCTGGAGACCCGCAACATGTTGCGAGAAGAGTAGAGTCAAGCTACCAAAGTCGGTGTGGCCACCCTTTGAATATGCTTGGGCAAGGTCCCATTCCCTTTGAGTTCTGACATTGTAGATCATGTAGCGGAGATGGTCATCTGAATCATCGTCATATGCATGTGCATCAGCGAGGTAGTTTTCTGGGAGCTCGAGAATGATGGCAATGAGGATAAAGAGCTTCCGGGCGACCTTCTCCCAAACATCGCGATGGAACTTTGCGATTTCATCATAGTTCTGTTTCACAATCTCATGTCTGGGCTCGTTTGTATACGTTGGGATGGCTTTGGGAATGTTGAGCTGCAAGTTATTAGTAAGATTACGTAGTTTTCCAGCCTGGGAATTAAAGTAAGATTACCATCTCGATGTTCTCCTTCACTCCAGTGTCCCCGATCCATCTCGAGTTCTCGCGATATCCAAAGTATTCTCCCTCAGCAAAGTTGCAAGGAGCTTTACGCTTCTCTTCTAACGGCTCCTTGAAAAATGTATTGCCAATGCTGAATTGTTTGAGGACTCTCTCGTCGTCAATGCCAGTATTGACAACGACCCAAAATCCAACACGGGTGACGGCATCATAGAGCTGCTTCGCAAGTTCTTGCTTTCCGCCTGGCTCATCAAAACGAGACAGATCAATCCTCACAAGTGGTGCCCAGTCAAGGTCCTCAGATGTGGGTGCCGGACGACTCCATGACTTCACCAAAATCCTGTTGATAGTATGAGATTCTACAGACTCAGTAGCTGAAGGTGCCATATTTGACACACAAACTTTCAATAAGCCAATTTTATGGTTTCAATGTTCTGAGACGTCAAAGAACTTCTGCGCCGCTTAATACATTGGAAATGGATAACTCGGCAAGTTGTAGGTAAATGGCTGCATAGCGGCAAAGATTGCGTGCTTTACCATTTCTTACTTGATTTCTAAACAATTCTTCTCCACAACTGTTTAAAAGACCATATTTGTCCCACCAGATGCCGAAGAAAGCTGTTATACCCCGCTTTATTAGATAGTTCAGCCCCCTGTAAGTAGGGGCTTGGCCAGAATGACTATGCTTGAGTGGCTGTTAGCTCCTCCCCCACTCTCCAGTACCGAACCACCCGTTTTGATTGGCAACCCCGCGATCAGATCATATCGTGATAACAGTTATCATGGCATCACGGTTAATAGCTGATATTCAACCGATCTCCATGAAATGTTTCAAATAGTAATGGCCATCTCGCGGGGTGGAGGTGGCTGTTCCTTCTTGAAGGGCTTTCTGCGATCATCTTAGCCTGGGTCGCACTTTTCGGACTCCCTGTGTTAAGATTACGAGCTTGCAGAAGGACAGAATGGTATAAATGATGATGGAAATGCAATAAATAGCAGTGCAATTGATGGAATTGTATTCAGGCTAATGTGCATGATGATACAGTATGCAGGTACACTGAAGTGTATTTATAGGGAGGTTGGATGACTCAGCAACACTAAAAACACCCTAAATTCTGACACCCTGATTACCCGCAAACTGCACGTTTCTTGGATGCCGAAGAGCGCGCTTTCATCTTGCAACGACTTTCTGATGTTGCGCCTTCTGGGGAGAAGGGAAATTGGGATTTCAGGGCACTCAAAGTTCTCTTCAAGGACCCGACGACTTACACATTCGCTGTGTACTGGATCGGTCATGGAATCGGTGGATTTGGTGTCGGCTATGCCCTACTCGAGTTCCCGCTTACGTGCACGTCCCTGTTACATGCACGATTTTTTACCCTATAACTCTCCATCTTTCAACCACGACAAAATAGTCAACGAACACGATATGGTATAGGCTCTAGCCGAATGTGACATTTTAGAAGCGCCCAATTACGCTGCAATAGCAAAAAAGTACCATTTAGAACATTTTACGCTATCTCGACGCTATCGGGGCAAAACGACCTTTAAGGAGCACTTCGAGTCTTAATGCCTCTAAAACCTTACCGATATACAAGAGCGGGTCCTAATTAATTAAATTAATCGTCTAATTAAGCGGAATCTCCCTTTAACAAGTCAAGTAGTTAAAAACTTTGCAAAAGAGATAATTAGACGTCGTGTAAAGAAGAACTAGGTCTCGCAATTTGTTAAGCGGTACCAAAGTAAGCTAAAAAGCTTATATTTGCGTAATATTAATAACGAACGCGTTTATTCCGAATATTGGCTAAATTACTAGTTATTCTTTAATTTAGTTAAGTGCTTTTTCGCGTTACTTTCTTATATTATTACAAGAACTGTCGCTAACACGTGTATTTACCTAGTTTATCTTAGCCCTTAAAAACAACAATATCACTGCCGATAATACTTACAACTAGGATAAGAAGGGGTTCTTGATTAGTATGCAACGTGTGCTAAAGAGGATTATATTAAGAAGTGTATACAAGTCGGGAAAAGTCAAATAAGCTACTTAAGATGGAAACCGGGAGTTTATTACGTGTATAGCTTGCGTCTCTATAATTAGAAAGAAGCTTCTTGCGACTCTATT
>Ga0302325_10032840_pt1 | contig 10646 bp, 5 predicted proteins | sample Palsa_T0_2_FD_201948 | JGI IMG/M metagenome (GOLD analysis project Ga0302325, IMG submission 201948) | Peat permafrost microbial communities from Stordalen Mire near Abisko, Sweden - Palsa_T0_2 | ecosystem: Environmental > Terrestrial > Soil > Palsa > Peat permafrost | place: Sweden: Abisko...
ACGTTGCGAAACGGGCACGCCGGATTACGAGCACCGGCACTCATGACAAAGTTCCCGTCATAGGCATTCTGGAACGCGGCGGCAAGGTTCGGACTGCAGTAGTCCCCAACCGGAAGAAAAAGGCATTGCAGGCCGAAGTCAGAAAGCACGTTGAAGCAGGTTCCGCGCTCTATAGCGATGCGCTGCTATCTTACGCTGGTTTGGCTGGCGAGTTTGCCCATCAAGTCGTGGATCACGCCGTAGCTTACGTGGATGGCCGCGTACACACTAACGGCTTGGAGAACTTCTGGAGTCTTTTGAAACGGTATATTCGCGGGACCTACGTGAGCGTCGAGCCGTACCACCTGCATCGCTACCTCGACGAGCAAGCCTTGCGGTTCAATGAGCGCAAGATGTCTGCTGGCGAGAAGTTTGCTGCGGTGATGGGCAATGTGAGTGGAAAGCGGCTCACTTGGAATGAAGTGACTGGAAAGGGACTGGAGTTAGAAACGCGGCCCCTTAACTGAGAAGGAAGCAAAACGCGAGAAGCGGGGAAAGCGGAAGAATTAGGCGTGTTGCGGTTTCGGAGATTTCTTGCGGGGCTTCGGCTTGTCTTGTACTTCGGACTTCGGTACGCGGAAGAGCGCCTTCATGGTTCGCGTGAACTCCCGGAGGGCTGTCTTGCCTTCGATGGGCGGGGACTTCATCGCCTTCATAGTACCGCGTTTACGGATCTATCAGTACTGTACCATCGCTGGCCAGTAATATTATGGGATCGAGCATTCCGCTTGCTCCAATTGCTCCATCCGGCTTTCGGTAGCAGTGGAATGTTCCAAGTAGCTTGTGCTCGTCATTATTATAGAAATCATAGACATGGCTCATTGTTCCGGGAACTAGTTCAGACTCAGGCGGCGCCAAGCCTTCGGAAACATCCACTCGCTGTTCTGTTCGCCTAAGTACGGATGATTGAAATTCTAGGTCATTCCACGTAGCACGAAGTTCTTGCTTTGTGACCTTTCTGACGGTAGGCTGTTGTTGGGGATTCATGCTAAACGAACAGATCCGCGAATTAGTTCGCCAGTTCCTAGATCGGGAAATCGATCGCTCAATCTTCTCTGAAAGATTCGGGGGACTGTATTTTCAGGTACGAAATAGCAGGGACTCTTCCGTGGAAGTTCGTAAACTCTGCAATTCCCTAATACTCCCATTCGCCGAACTATCACGAGGGCATCGAAGTGAAGATTCTTTCCGTCAGGAGTTGGCGAACGCCATCCGCCCTTTTGCGTCGAACAGAGTAATTTATCTGGCGGACATAGAGCATGTTCGTTCCGAGTGGAGCGCCGGGACAATCCGGGAAGAAATACCTCTGATCGGTCCATCTAGGGTTACCGAATCCACAACTATGCCGCACTTGTTGCCGCTGGCCGCAGCATAAACGGCGTTCTCGCGACCTCTTTTCCGTCAAAAAGAACGGCCATATAGTGAAGGCCCATTTCTTTTGGGGAAATGGCCATTTGCTGCGCGAAAGTAAATCCGCCTGGATAGTCTGGTAGGTTCGCCACAAACACATCTCTGTGCTCATCCCCGATCAACTTGGTTTCTCCCCCTGGACGGATCAATTGAAGTTGTACCGAGTGTTCAGACAGGTCATTCGGCTGTAGTTTGCCGATGACAACCGCTATCATAGTCGGACCCTGGCGATCAATGGGAATGTCAGGAATGATGGCTACGTTGAAGATTTCAACGCTCCTGATAAATGTGAGGACTTCATCCTTTTCTTGAAGAACTTTTTCACATAAGAACACGCTGACGGACTGCAAGGTTGGCGGAAGATTGGTGGTAGGCATGGATTTACCGTGCCGCCTAGTCTATCACAGTTGTGCGTCTAGTATATTGTTGCCCCAGATTGTGCAGCGGCTTTGCGGAGAGTATTATTATATGCGGTACCGAAATCCGAAAACGAGGACAAACATGACAAGAAAGTATTCAACCGCAATCGCGGCGATCGCGCTGGTAATCGGCGGCATCGCCGTGGCTTACGGCCAGTCGCGCAAGAGTTCGCTGACCGCCGACGATTATATCGAAATCCAGCAGTTGTACGCGCGCTATAACATGTCCATCGATGCGGGCGACGGCGAGGCCTACGCCGCGACCTTCACTCCCGATGGAGTCTTCAATAAAATGGCCGGCCACGACGCTCTGGCCGCTTTCGTCCGCAACTGGCACGACAACATGAAGGGCGCCAATATGCGCCACTGGAACACCAATCTGGCCATTATGGGCACTCCGGAAGGCGCCAGCGGAGCGGTATATCTGCTGCTAGTGGACGTTAGCGCCAAGCCGCCGGCGATTTCCGCTGCCGCAAAGTATGAAGATCAGTTGGTAAAGACGCCAGCCGGATGGCGCTTCAAGAATAGAGTCACCAAGGGCGAAGGCCCGCCTCCCACCTCCGCGGCGAAGCAGTAAGGCCTAGTCAGTCACGCGGCGCGGCGACGGAGCAATTTTCGAGGAGATACACATGCCTGCGGATACAAGAACTCGCGTCACCGCCCCGTCTTTGGCGGCGCTTCTGGTGATCTCCGGACTCGCTTTTGGGGCCGAACCGGACCGCCGTTTGGTGGATGCCGCCGCCGACCAGGATTGGACCGGCGTCCGGGCTCTGCTGAAGCAGAAAGCCGACGTCAACGCCGCACGGCCGGACCATTCCACCGCCTTGCTGTGGACCGCTCACTGGAACAATCTTGAGATGTCGGACGCGCTGCTGCGAGCCGGCGCAAAGGTGAACGCAGCCGACGACGATGGGGTCACCCCACTGTCACAAGCGGTGACGAACGCCAGCCTGCCAATGGTGGAAAAGCTCCTTAAGGCCGGAGCCGACCCGAATGCCGCCAGGATCAGTGGATTAACACCGCTGATGACCGCCTCGCGTACCGGGAACGTCGAGATTGTCAAAGCGCTGCTGGCGCGCGGAGCGAAGGTCAATGCCGCCACCAACGAGTCGAAAGCCACCGCACTCATGTGGGCGGTGGGGGATCGCCAACCGGAGATTGCCAAGGTTTTGATTGCGGCCCACGCTGATGTGCACGCTTCGACCGACAAGGGCTTTACACCCCTGCTTTTTGCGGCCCATAACGGCGATATAGAGATGGCTAAGATTCTGATCGCTGGTGGCGTAAACGTCAATGAAGCCGGGTCCGATGGGACGCATGCCTTGCCGCTCTCCGTTCTGGATGGCCATGGCGAGTTCGCCCTGTATCTGCTCGATCAGGGAGCCGATCCCAACACCGAGGTGGGCGGAATTCGCGCGTTGCACGCTGCGGCCGGTAACGTCGATCTGTGGATGAGCGACTGGGACCGGGTGGAAAACCGCCCGGTGAGTATCCAGAGCGGGTCCGGTGGATACGCGCGGCGCGGCGGCCTTTCCCAAGCTATGCGCGTCCAGCTAATCAAGGCGCTGCTCGCGCACGGAGCGGATGTGAACGCGCGGACCACCACGTCCGGAATGTTCATGACTTACATCGGCTATCCCACCAAAGGTGCGTTTGAGCCTTTCGCATGCGGCACCGGCGACGTTCGCGGCGCGACGCCGCTTTGGGTGGCTGCAAACACCGCTAACGGTGATGTCCGCGGCGGCGGAATGGGTAACGAGAACGCGTCCGAAATCATCCAGACGCTGCTGGCGGCAGGCGCCGACTACCACCTCACCACAGTGGACGGCACCACACCGCTAATGGTCGCCGCGGGCTTGGGCAAGTCAACGCATAGCCCGGAACTGCGCCGGGGAAATCGTTCGCTGGGAGCTGAAGCCGCCGTGAAAATGCTAGTCGAGGCCGGTGCCGACGTGAACGCCACCAATGAAGCCGATTTCACGGCACTGCATGGCGCGGCGTATCGCGGGCTGGACGAGGTGGTGTCCTACCTGGTGGCGCACGGCGCCAACATCAATGCCCGCGAATACAAGGGCCGGACGGCTTACCGGCTGGCTGAAGGCTCCAAGCAATCGTTTCAATTTCAAGAGTTCCCGGAAACCGCGGAGCTTCTGAAAAAGCTGGGCGCTAACGTGCGTTTGGGTGTAGCCGGCGACGTGCAGGAGCGGGTCCGGGACGTCCCCGCTTCCACGGAACTGCAGGCTTCCAGGTAAGCGGGCAACGTCCAAGTTACCCGCCCCCTAGCTGCTACTTATTCTGCGCGACGACGGTGGCTCCGGGTACAACCGGCGCTCGTCGCATTTGAAATTCAGGACTGTTGATGACACCCAAAATGAGCGACGACCAGCGATCGTCGTTCTTCGACAGGTCGCGATCGATCTGGCGGATGATCGGAGCGTCGGCAAAATCCACTCCGCGTCCCAGCGCATAGGTCATCAGCTTCTCGGTCACGGTCTGCACAAACTGGTCGCTGCGGGTGAGCAAAGCTTCCCGGAACGTCTTGGGGCTGTCCACCGTCTTGCCCGACCATTCGATGGTCGAGTTGATCACGGCTCCCTGATCGTTTTCACGCCACTTCCCCACCGCATCGTAATGTTCGAGCGCGAAGCCCAGCGGGTCCATGTGGGAATGGCAGGACGCGCATACCGCGCTCTTGCGATGCTCTTCCATGCGCTCGCGCAGCGAGGTCGGCTTGCTCTTCCCGTCGTTTTCCTTCAGTGGCGGAACATTCGGCGGCGGCGGAGGCGGCGGCGTACCCAGCACGTTCTCCAAGATCCATTTCCCGCGCAGCACCACCGAGGTGCGGTTGGCGTAGGAACTCACCGTCAGAATGCTGCCCTGCCCCAGCAGCCCGAAGCGCCGGTCATCGGTCAGCGTGACGCGCCGGAAGTGGCTGCCGTAGATATCGTTGATCCCGTAATGCCGCGCCAGCCGCTCGTTCAAGAACGTATAGTTGGCCGTCAGCAACTCCGGTATCGGATGGTCCTCTTGAATCTGGCTGCGGATAAACAACTGGGTTTCCGTCGCCATGGCGTCCCGCAAGGTCGGATCGAAGTCCGGGAACAAGGCCCGGTCGGGATCCTGCGAACTCAGATTCCGGATGGTCAGCCATTGCCCTGAAAAATCGTCCATGAAGCGCGTCGCCCGCCGGTCGACCAGCATGCGGCGAACCTGCGCGGCCAGCACCGCCGGGTCCTTCAGCTTGTTGTGCTCGGCAGCCTCCAGCAGTTCATCGTCCGGAATGCTCTGCCACAAAAAGAACGACAGTCGCGAAGCCAGTTCCAGATCGTTCAACCGGTAGGACGTCTCGGCCTGCGCTTCGCTCTTGCCGTGCTCGACGCGAATCAGGAACTTGGGCGAAGACAGCAGCGCTTCAAGCGCCCGCTCGATTCCGCCATCGAAATCCCGAGCCTTGCGGCCTTCCTGATAAATCGCGATCAACGGATCGATCTCCGCGGCCGTCACCGGACGACGATAGGCCCGGTGCGCCAGCGTGGTGATGATCTTGCGCGCGCATGGCTCTTCTTCCCGCGCACTGGCTGGCTTGCAAATCAGAATCTGCCGCCGACTGGGCGTGTCTTCCGGCGTCTTGCCGTCAAATGGACCCGAGATCTCCAGCGACTCAATCCCAATCCCGTTTCCGGCGTTTCCGCTATTCATTGGAGAAGGCGCCGAGTTGGTAAAGCCCACTGCTACCAGGCGCGATCCAGCCTTTACGGGTACTCGAATTTCCATGGCCTTGTCGGCGTTAATGCGATAGTTGTGGACCTTCGCGCCCTCGATGTCGTCCTCGGGAACCGCGATAAGGTCTCCCGGATCCGGACCTCTGAATTCGCCGCCGATGCTGAACCGTTTCACCAACCCATAGTCCAAGCGCAACTCAATCTGGCTCATGAACTGATCGATGCCCTCGATGGTGCCGGTGGTTCCATTCCGGAGCAGGCGCATCTTGAATACATATTCCCCGTCGAGCGGGAAATCGTGGCGAACGGCCAGGCCGCCGTGAGTGGCAAACGGCTCATCCTCGCCCATCCGGGCATCTTGTCTGCCACCAAAGGGGACGCGATAGAGCCGGTTCATGGGACGATTGTCGGGGCTTCCCATGGCGATCCGGCTGATCTTGGTAGCCGCGGACATGTAGCGCGACAGCAACGCTGGCGTGATCGAGAGCACATCGGCGTTGTTGTCGAATCCGTAGCCCGCCATGTCGTTCGGCAGCAGCTCAGCACCGTCGATATCGAGAGCCAGCAGATCGTGGATGACGTTGACGTACTCGGCGCGGTTCAAGCGGTGCGCGGCAATGCGGCCTGGATCGCGATGGGCTTTCGCCACCTGATCGAGCGCCGATTCGAGCGTACCCGTGAAAGCATCGAGAGTGGCTTTATCGGGACGCGGCATTCCGTCCGGTGGCATTTGCTGGGTGGTCAGCTTGCGCACCACCTTCTCCAGAACTTCGGCGTTGCCACGCACGTCGTTGACGTCCACCTTTTCGAGGGAGAGTCCGCCCGTCTTCAATTTTTCGCTGTGGCAGCTGACGCAGTACTTATCGAGCAGGGACCGGTCGAGGGGTTTTGCGGCCGCTTGCGCCGCGCTGGCTTGGCCGATGCCCGCCAGCACAACCCCAACTCCAAAGATCCCGCCATATATTCGCTTTACTAGCAACGTAGCCATTCGAGTGCTCCTTCTTGAAAGTGGCCGCGAACCACCCGGTTATTATGATGACACATTATTGAGAACCCTGTAGCTAGACCACATGTATGACTACCCCACATGTATCGACGCTGTCAACGTGTGGGATGAGCCTGGGGGAAGATGAACGGCGTTGTCAGCGGCATTCGCGGTTTCAACGCAGATCATCTCTTGCCAGCCGTCTTCGGCCATGTCGGACATAGCCTTGGTTTTTTCGATCCATGGATTCCACACGACAGTGCTGTCAGAGCCGCTTTTTTCAATGACAATACGTCGGTCCCAAACTGGGTCGTGAATGACGCACGTCGCACTGGTGCTTAGGTGCACCTGATCGGTTTCCTTGACGATACGCAGGGGCTCGCTGCCTAGCTGCTTGCGTTTGAATCCATCGGTCTTGTCGATGTAGGTGGTGCCCTCCAGCCCGGAAACCGAAACTCGCCGGACGTCGGCGACGGCAAAATAGGCGTGGAGCGCCTCTTCGTAGGTGAGCGGCTCCTCCGAATCGTTGCGGGTCTCCAGCTCCATTTGCAGTTTCTGGCCGACTGTCACGCGCAGGCGCAGGTCGAAGCCGCCAAAGCCAAGGCTTCGAGTGGAGTCGTTGGGCGCAAGGGCGAGCGTGATCTCAACTTCTCCGCCGCTGCACAGTTTTGTTCCCCCGATCGCCCAGTCCATCGTGCGTGCGAAACCGTGGGCCGGGCCGGGCTTACCATCGCCTCGCGGGCCAAACCACGGGGATATGATGGGCACCCCTCCCCGAATCGCTTTGCCGGGTGTAAACAGGCTTCTGGGACTTAGAAAAAGGACCGGCCGCTGCCCTCGCGGCATCCAATGGGTCACGTGAGCGCCTTGCAGATATAGGTCAGCTTCGGCCGCCGAAGTTGCGATCACCCCGCGCACTAATCCCCCCAGCGCTTCTTCGAACCGAAGGGCGTTTGGAATATCGAATTGGGACGGGGCGAACATGGACTCAGTCTATCCGCTTTCAAACAAGCTGCGTCGCTGCCGGTTTATAATTGAGAAGCTCAGAATTTAGCCTGCGCGCATCACCTTATGAACATCACGGAAATCTTCATAAAGCGCCCGGTGATGACCGCCCTGGTCATGATGGGCATCGTGTTGTTCGGCATTGCCGGCTATCGCGCGCTGCCCGTAAGTGACCTTCCAAGCGTCGATTTTCCGACCTTGCAAGTGAGCGCTTCCCTGCCCGGAGCCAACCCCGAGACCATGGCATCGGCGGTAGCCACGCCGCTGGAGCGCCAGTTCGCCACCGTCGCCGGGATCGACTCGATGACCTCGTCGAGCGGCATTGGCACCACCAGCATTACCATCCAGTTCACGCTCGACCGCTCCATCGATGGCGCCGCGGCAGACATACAGAGCGCCGTCGCCACGGTACTGAAGAGGCTTCCGCCCGGGATGACCTCGCCGCCCACCGTGACGAAGGTCAATCCGGCGGATCAACCTATCCTTTACCTGCAAATGACCGCACCGACGTTGCAGCTTTCGCGGCTGGATGAGTATGCCGAAAATCTGATGGCGCAGCGTATTTCCATGCTCAATGGAGTCGCGCAGGTAAATGTGTTTGGAGCCCAGAAGTGGGCCATCCACGTGCAACTCGACCCGAGTTTGCTGGCGGCGCGCCGCATCGGCATCGACGAAGTTCACGCGGCACTCCAAGCCCACAACGTGAACCAACCCACCGGCACGCTGTGGGGCAAGAATCAAGCCTTCACCGTGCGCGCCAATGGCCAACTCATGACTGCGGACGCCTTCCGCAATATGATCGTGGCCTACCGCAATGGCTCACCGGTTCGCCTGCGGGATCTGGCCAATGTGATCGACGGCGTCCAGGACGACAAGTCGGTGATGTGGCATTACACGCTCGAAGATACCGGCCTGCATTCCATAGCGATGGGCGTCCAGCGCCAGCCCGGCGCGAACACCGTGGAAGTGGCCAACAAGATCAAAGCGCTGCTGCCTGAATTCCGCGCGATCATTCCGCCCTCGGTAAGCCTCAATGTCGGCTGGGACCGCTCCCTGCCGGTTCTCGAATCGGTCAACGACGTGAAGTCCACGTTGGTGCTCACCATGGGGCTGGTGGTGCTGGTGATTTTCCTGTTCTTGCGTAACGTCTCGGCCACCGCGATCCCCAGCCTGGCATTGCCCATCTCCGTGGTCGGCACCTTCGCCGTGATGAATCTGCTGGGTTACTCGCTCGACAACCTTTCGCTCATGGCTCTGACGCTGGCGGTGGGCTTCGTGGTGGACGACGCCATCGTGGTGCTGGAGAACATTGTCCGCCACATGGAAATGGGCAAACCTCGCGTACAAGCCGCGCTCGAAGGCGCGCGCGAAATCGGGTTCACGGTCCTTTCGATGACCTTGTCGCTGACCGCCGTCTTCATCCCGGTCATGTTCATGAACGGCATCATCGGGCGTTTGTTCCATGAATTCGCGGTCACCATCATGGTGGCCATCCTGATTTCAGGCTTCGTCTCCATTAGCCTTACGCCCATGTTGTGCAGCCGGTTCTTGAAACCTCCCTCTTCGGAACACCACAATGTGCTCTACCGTGCCTCGGAAAGAGTGCTCGATGGCATGCGGGACGCGTACGCCTGGGCCCTGCGCGGCGTCATGCGCTATCGCCCCGTCACGATGCTGATCGCGGCGGGCACTCTGGCGGCCACCGCGTACTTGCTGGTGATAACGCCCAAGGGCTTCATCCCTCCTCAAGACCTCGGTACGCTTAACGGCAACATCGAAGCCGGCCAGGATATCTCTTTCGAAGCCATGAAGGCGCTGCAATTGCGCGTCGCGGCCACGCTTGCGGGCGACCCCAATATCGACCACTTCGACTCCGTCATGGGTGGTGGCACCGGACGGCCCATCAATCAGGGCACACTCTTTCTGGTTCTCAAGTCCCGCGACCAAAGGAAGCTGACCCCCGAACAGGTGATCGAGGAATTGCGCCCGAAGCTCGCTGCCGTTCCCGGCGCACGCACCTATTTAGTCAACCCGCCGCTGGTGCGCATCGGCGGCCAGCAGAGCCGATCCTTATATCAGTTCACGCTGGAATCCACCGACCTGAATACGCTCTACGCATCCGCGGCGGATCTGGAAAAGCGCATGCGCACACTGCCCGGCCTCGCCGACGTCAATAGCGATTTGCAGATCCGCAGCCCCATCCTCAACGTGGATATCGACCGCAACCGCGCCTCGTCTTTGGGCGTCACCGAAGAGCAAATCGAAAACGCGCTCAACGACTCCTACGGCCAGCCCCAAATCTCTTCCATTTATACGCAGGTCGATAGCTATTGGGTGATGCTGGAGGTAAAGCCGGAATACCAGCGCGATCCGAACGGCTTGGGCTTGCTCTACCTGAGATCGACGACAGGGACTCTGGTGCCGCTCAGCGCGGTCGCCAAACTCACCAGTGGAGTGGGTCCCTTGACCATCCAACATTTCGGCCAGTTGCCTGCGGTGACCATTTCGTTCAATACCCAACCCGGCGTATCGCTGGGCGAGGCTGTCGACGGCGTGCAGACTCTGGCCCGCCAAACGCTGCCCGATTCCGTGACCACCACCTTCCAGGGCACCGCCGCAGCCTTTCAGTCTTCCCTGCGCGGGATGGGCCTGCTGCTGATCATGGCTGTCCTGGTTATTTACATGGTGCTAGGCATTCTGTATGAGAGCTTCATCCACCCCATCACGATTCTTTCGGGACTCCCCTCGGCCGGTGTCGGAGCCCTGGTCACGCTCATGATCTTCCACGATGAGCTTAATATTTATTCCTTCGTCGGGATTATCATGCTGATCGGAATTGTGAAGAAGAATGCCATCATGATGATCGATTTTGCGCTCGAGACCATGCGCGAGAATGGCACTCCCGCGGCCGATGCGATTGTCGAAGCCTGCCTGGTCCGTTTCCGCCCCATCATGATGACCACGATGGCCGCTCTGGTCGGGACCCTGCCCATCGCCTTGGGATTGGGCGCGGGCGGCGAGGCGCGGCGTCCAATGGGTCTGGCGGTGGTCGGAGGATTGGTGGTG
>Ga0302325_10032842_pt1 | contig 10645 bp, 10 predicted proteins | sample Palsa_T0_2_FD_201948 | JGI IMG/M metagenome (GOLD analysis project Ga0302325, IMG submission 201948) | Peat permafrost microbial communities from Stordalen Mire near Abisko, Sweden - Palsa_T0_2 | ecosystem: Environmental > Terrestrial > Soil > Palsa > Peat permafrost | place: Sweden: Abisko...
GCTTCGAATACGAATTCCATGACGCCGGCGGCCAATGGTACCGCGCCTATGGCAACGAAAACTGGGAGTTCGATGACAACGGCCTGATGAAAAAAAGATACGCCAGTAGACGCAGACAATGACTTTCTCCGCTGGTCCATGATCGCTGTCCTGAACTGGAACAACTCCCAACCACCTCACCCCTTGCACCATATCCACGGCACAAAAGATCGGGTATTACCCATTCGCTTCACCCATCCGACGCATGTCGTTCCAAAAGCCGGTCACATCCTGGTCATGAGCCACCCGGAAGCCGTCAATGCTTTCCTGCAGGAAGTCCTTTCTTAATCAACACCCCGTCACATCCTCCTGAATCCGCTTCCACGAATTCCCATAAATCCGGCACCATTTTTATGTAAATTGAGGCAGCCTGGCCCATCAGTCAAAAAATCGAAGGAATGACAGCATATTTCATCTCCGGCATCGGCGCCGACGACCGCATGTTCACCCACATCCGCCCGCCCGAAGGCTACCAGGCAGCCCATATCCATTGGATCCCACCGCAAAAGAATGAAGCCCTCGGCCACTACGCCTCCCGGCTTATCGACCAGATCGATACATCCGAACCCTTCGTCCTCATCGGCCTCTCCCTGGGCGGTATCATGGCCGTCGAAATCGCCAAACGGATCACCCCCCAATGCACTGTTATTATCAGCAGTATCCCCTTGTCCGCCCACCTGCCTCCCTATTTCAGAGCCGCCGGCCAACTGGGTCTCGGTAGGATCGCCCCTGCAACCTTGCTAAAGGCTGCCACAAGCCTCAAGCATTTCCTGACCATGAAATCCCCCGCCAACCGACGCCTCATCCAATCCGTCATCTGGTCCGGCGACGATGAGTTCATCCGCTGGGCCCTCAATGCCGTCCTGGAATGGAATAATACGGAAATACCCTCTCCATTATATCATGTCCACGGCACCAGGGACGAAGTATTCCCCATCGGTTTCACTCAACCCACCCATATTATCCCAAAAGCCGGGCACATGTTCCTCCTTAGCCGGCCGGAAGAAGTAAATAATCTCCTTCGCCTCCTCCTCCCCACCGCCTCCCCCCAAAATTCTCCCTCCCCCGCCTGATCCGCTCATCCCACCACCCCATTCCAAAATCCTCGCCCCCGCCGCCTGTCCAACCGCGCCCCAATTCTCCCTCCCCCGCCTAACCCCTCCAAAACCGGACAGTCCCCATCCTCCTTCGACGCCTTTTTGACCAAAACCGAACACCCGATTGCTCGAAACCGGACGGTCCTCCTGGGGCATAAATATATAATCAATTGATTGTCAATATATATATTTTGTGGCACCGCACTGGCAATCCCATATATGCCCGCAGGGAACAAAACAAACCCCCCGCCCGGCCATCAAAATGAAATCAATAACCCATCATATAGTCAGGCCGGTTACTCCGGAAATAGCCTGTCTGGCTAGCAAAAGGCTCGCCGCGGACAAGCAGGCCGCAACTCATCCCGGTATTCTTGCCGCTCATAAAGGTATTATGCCATTCAATGTACTATGTATTGTACAGTACCTTCTTTAGTCATTATCTTTGTTATGCAAACAATCAGTAATCAAACAATAACCAATCAAACAGTAAAAACTAAGTATATGTTACACACTACCAACAACCTCGGCCAGACCCTTTTAAATGGGAGCAAAAAAATCGCCATCGTAGCAGCCCTGTTCCTGACAGTCGGCCTCAGCAACAGCTTCGCTACCCCAGTTTCCACCAACAACGCCGTTTCCGTCAGCACCCCCGCCCGTGACGGCAACGACCTGATCGCAGCCTCTTTCCACAAGGATTTCAAACATGCTGAATTAATGGGCATAGAAATCAAAAAGGCCTACACCAAAGTGACCTTTAAGTTGAGCAACATGGTCCTGTTCGCCTACTACTCCGGTAACGGGGAATTGCTCGCAGTCGTCCGCAACATCGTGTCGACCCAACTGCCGATCCAACTGCTGATGGAATTGAAAGAAACTTATAATAAGTACTGGATCACCGACCTGTTCGAAATCAACAGCGACAACCAGACTACTTATTACGTCACCCTGCAAAATGCCGACGGTCACGTATCCCTTCGCTCCGGTGACGCCGCTACCTGGGAAACGTATCGCCCCGAATAATCGCCCCTAACTGAAACTATATCAGCCATCGACCTTTCCTCCCGGCCCCGCCTTCGAGCGGGGTTCGGTTTTTTTATGCCCCCTCGCCCGCTCCTCGATCCTCCCCCATCCGCCTCAATACAACCGTTTATCCGTCTTCTCCTTCCACCGCGCAAACAGTTCAGCGGCAGCCCCCTCCGGCTGATGGACGAATGGAATTTTCCTCTGGTCCGGTTGCTGATCGATCTCCCGGTAAATAAGATCATCGTCAAATCCTGCCGCCGCCGCTTCCTGCCGGGTAGCAGCATACACTATCCGCCGTGGTCTCGCCCAGTACAAAGCCCCCAGGCACATAGGGCAGGGCTCACAGGAAGTATAGACCGTACAATCCCCCAGTTGGTAATCGGCCAGCCGGCGACAGGCATCCCGGATAGCCATGATCTCTGCATGGGCCGTGGGGTCATTAGTGGATGTTACCTCATTGCAGCCTTCCCCGACCACCTCCCCATTTCTGACCACGATACAACCAAACGGTCCTCCCAAACCGCTTTCCATCCCCCGCCGGGCTAAGTCTATCGCCTGACGCAAAAAAATGATATCTTCTTTTGTCACCATGAGACAAAGTTACAAGACCCGATGCAACAAAAACTCTCCCCGATGGCACAAACCTCTCCTCGCAGAAGTCCCCCGATGGCCCCTCCCCTCCCCGCACCCCGGTGGCATGAAGGATTAAATTGAAGATTTTCGTGGACGACTGAGGAAAAAAATCCACGGAATTCCTCATCACGTACACCAAACCCGCTTATTCTCCCCTTAAAACCGTTTGGACTACTATTTGCTTTATTACAATGGCTTTTAATAGGATATTGGATTTTAGCAACGGCCTGGATTTCTATCTGGGCTTCTTTTTTTGTGTATATTTGAGCGACAAAACGCCCCACATTTCGTGCGCACCCGACTGCTTCCTATTCTTTTCAGCCTATTCTTTTTCCTGCATGCCCAAGGCCAGGTCAATGGCATCCCACTGTTAAACGAACTCGACCGCGCCATTGAAGCGACCCCAAAATACGATGCCGACAAACTACGGTCCATCGAACAGCTCAAATTAGCCTTAGACCAGATCAAATCCGCCAACCAAACCAAAAAGGACGATCTCCCCGCACTTTTCAAAAGCTATAGCCAGTTATATGAGGCCTATAAGGTCTTTAACTACGACTCCGCCTTTACCTATGCGCGACACCTCCAGGCAACCGCCCTGCAACTCGGCGATCCTGCCCGCATTACCTACGCCCGGCTCAAACTGGACTTCTGTCTCCTCTCCTCCGGCCTGTTCAAAGAGACCCTCGACTCCCTCTCCAAAATCCATATCCGCGAGGCCCCCGATACCCTGCAGGCAGAATATTATGCCCTGCTCGGCCGTTATTATTATGACCTGGGAGATTTCGACAACGACGCCTACAATACACCCGATTATATTCGGAAAGGCAATGATTATATGGATTCCGCCTTACTACGCTATCCCTCTGCCTCCTTCCAGCATTCCTATTTTAAGGGGTTGAAAGAGATCAAATCCGGCCGCAGAGATGAGGCGCTGACCGATTTCAGACAATTGCTCGACCGTCCGGACCTCAGCCTGCATGAACTGGCCATTACCACTTCCACCCTCAGTGATATCTATATCAACAACGGACAACCCGACACCGCTATCGCACTACTCATCAGGGCCGCGATCGCAGATATCCAGTCCTCTACCAAAGAGACCGCCGCCATTTTTAACCTCGCACAACTGTTGTATAAAAAGGGGGACGTCCGCAGCGCCTCCACCTACATCGAGATCGCCATACGAGATGCTATCTTTTATGGGGCCCGGCAACGCAAAGTCCAGGTCAGCGCCATCCTGCCCCTCATAGAAGGCGAAAAGGTCAGCCGCGTCGAAGAACAAAAGGCCATATTCGTGACCTATTCCATCATCGCCACCGTCCTGCTGCTCGCCGTCATCGCCCTGGTCATTATCGTCCTCCGCCAGGTCAACCGGCTCAAGATCGCCCAACGAATCATAACGCAGGCTCACATAAAGGAACAATTGATCAACCAACGTCTCGTCGAGACCAATAACAAATTGTCCGAAGCCAATAAGATCAAGGAAGAATATATCGGGTACTTTTTCAACGCCGACTCCGAATCCTTCGCCAAAATCGAAAAATTCAAAAAGTCCATCGAGCAAAAGATCGCCTACCGGAAATGGGAAGACGTCATCACCCTGGTGAATAATACCAATTTAAAAAAGGACAAGGAAGAGTTGCTGCAGAACTTCGACAAGGTGTTCCTCAAACTCTTCCCGGATTTTATTCAGCGCTTCAACGACCTGTTCCCCGAAGAAGATCAGATCCAGCTGAAAGACCACGAATTCCTCAACACCGACCTCCGCATCTTCGCGCTGATTCGTATGGGCATCCACGAAAACGAAAAGATCGCCCGCATCCTCGAATATTCCGTCAACACCATCAATACGTATAAGACCCGGATCAAAAACAAGTCCATCGTCCCCAACGAAGAATTCGAACAACGCATCATGGAGATCAGAACCGTGTAGCCAGCCCTCCGCATTTCACTCGCCCCGCCGCCCCCAAAATTCCAGCCCCGGCCATCAGTCGGACAACTATCGATCCAGACGTCTGATATAAAGTGTCACCTGAGAATCATTCGAGATCAGGTAAGAAGGACCATTATTAGTCGAGTAGATCCTGCCCAGATAAACCGACAGCCGGCTTTTCCCAGTGCTCTTGTCCTGGTTGAAGACTTGCTGGACACGTCCCAGGATAGAGAGTCCGTCAGTGTTTTCAAAGGTCTGATTAAAGGAATACGTTGAATCAAATCCGATCACCGGGTCTGTTTTCCGATGATAGTACGTAACGAAGTTTGTCCAGGCATACTTTTGAGATGGATCGTACTCCACGACCTTGAAACAGGAATTATTTCCATGATCGGCGCTGATGGCCGGCACCGAGATATAAGGCAATATGGGCGCGTCGGTGGAGTCGAGGACCATGCGAATGCCATCCAGGTGCGTATGCCCCCCTATCAGGCCGATGATATCGTTTTTATAGGAGGATGGATACTGAGATTCTCATGACGGTTAATTTTTCGAAAAGGTAAATCGCCGAATTGAATCTCAATACCGTTAAACTTCCAAATCGTCAGGTGAAAACACCCTTTTTCCCCATCATTCCCTCCAACCCAAGCACAAAGCTCTCGCTTCTAGGATCGGCCGCGCCCTCGCGCGTCCTCTTCCTCACTCCGGCACAATACTCACCGCCGCTCCACCCCCCGGCGCCAGTTTCAACAGCAGCCGGTCCTGCCGGCTCACCGTCCGCGTCTCGATCACGTACGCCTCCGGATTACCCTTCCAATCCGCATTGTCCGCATCACGGTAAATAATCACCTTATACCGCCGGCCCTTATCCAGGAAGTCCAGCGGCACCGTCGCCGTCCGGCTATGCTCGTCCGTGATCGCACCCACATACCAGCCATCCTGCCCTTTACCCTTGCGGGCAATCGTAATGTAGTCCCCCGGCTCCGCCTCCAGCACTTTCGTGTCATCCCAATCTACCGGCACATCCCGGATAAATTGAAAAGCATCCATATGCGCGGCATAATTCTCCGGCAGGTCAGCAGCCATCTGCAGCGGACTGTACATCGTGACATACAACGCCAGCTGCTTCGTCAGTGTCGTATGCACCTGCCGCCCCGGCACATCCGAATACCCCCGCAACCGGAATATCCCCGGCGTATAATCCATCGGGCCACCCATCAACCGGGTAAAGGGTAAAATAGTTTCATGCTCCGGGGCATTCCCATCGGCGAACGCATTGTACTCGTTGCCCCGCGCAGCTTCACAAGCCAGCCAGTTAGGATAGGTCCGCTGCAAACCGGTCGGTCGCACCGGTTCATGTTCGTCGATCATGATATGGTTCTCCGCCATCTTCGCCGCCACATAGACATAGTGATTGATCATCCACTGCCCGTCGTGATGCTCTCCCCGGGGGATGATCTGCCCGACGTAACCCGTTTTCACCGCCGCATAACCCCATTGCCGCATGAATCCTATAGCCGTATCCAGTTGCCGCTCATAATTCGTCGCCGACCCCGACGTCTCGTTGTGCATGATCATCGCCACTCCCTTCGACCGCGCATAGTCCGAGATCGCCCGGACATCGAAATCAGGATAAGGCGTTACAAAATCGAATACATTTTCTTTCCAGTTTCCAAACCAATCTTCCCACCCTACATTCCATCCCTCCACCAGCAGTCCGCCGATATGGTTCGCCGCCGCGAAATCGATGTACCGTTTCACATTCGCCGTATTGGCCGAATGCCGCCCGTTGGGGATCAGCGCCCCCATAGGGCCAAGACTGTCCGGATAGTCCGAATAGTTCCAGGTCCCCTTGCCCGTCTGCATCTCCCACCAGATACCGATGAATTTCATCGGGTGGATCCAGTCAGTGCTGGCCAACACCGATGGCTCATTCAAGTTCAATATCATCTTCGAAGTCAAAATATCCGCCGCTTTGTCACTCACGATAATCGTTCGCCAGGGTGTATGGCAGGGCGCATGCAGGTACGCTTTGTTGCCCACCGCATCCGGTACCAGCGCCGACGTCAGCGTCAGGGAAGCCCGGTCGACATGCAATTGCATGGATGAGTAGTTCACCAGCGCCGCCTCGTGGATATTGATGTAAAGGCCATCCGCAGTCTTCATCATCAACGGCGTCTGGACAGCATACCTGTCCGGGGCCACCCGCACCGCGATAGCCGTAGATGCCGCCACCAGCGCCGCATTGTCAACCTCACTCACCTTCGAAGTCGTATAGGGGTACTCGTTGCTATCATAATCCCCGGGGATCCAGAAGGTCTTGTGATCGCCCGCGAGGTGGAATTGCGTCAGCTCATCCGACAAGACAAAATACCGGATACCAGGCTGACGGGGCAGTTCATACCGGAATCCCACCCCCTCTTCGAATACCCGAAAAACAATGTCCATCCGCCGTCCCGATCCGCCTAACCCGCCGGTCGCCCCTCCCGCCCCGCCACTCGCACCCCCCGGTCCCGCGACTCCGCCGCCTCCACCCTGCCGCAGGTGGACCGTCATCTGCAAATAATGATCACGGATATCCTTCGTCTCCCCCCATACCGGCTGCCACGTCGTATCCACCGCCGTCCGCTCCACGCCCAGCACCACAAACCCCCGGCAAAACAAACTATCCTCCTCCTTTAACTTTAATCCCAGCCTCGACGGCAAAATCACCGGCTGATCTCCATAGGTCACAGAGTAAACAGGCTCGCCCTGCCCATCCAGGGCAAAAGACAACTTGACCTTGCCCAGCTGCGCGGTCTCCTGCTGGGCCCTCATCCCGCTGCAGCATAAAAATGACAGGCACAGCGCAACGAAGTACTGATAGGGTGTTATAAGCATAAGCAATCGAAATTTTAAATCATCAAATAACCAATCCGGCAGCGAAAGGCGATCGTCCGATCGCCCTCCGCCCAGCCTGACCGATCCCGCATCGCCTCCGGCCTATCCGCCCGTGAACTTCGCAGGGGCTTCAGTCGGCAGCAATCCGGGTAGTACCGAAGGGTAACCGAGCACCAGCGAAGGTTAGGAACGAGGGCTGCACCAGTGGTGCAGGCCGAAGTTCGCTTCGGTCGCGACTCAATACCCTGGGTTCTGCTCGTTAGCCACCTTGGAATTCGCAGTGATTTCCGCTATCGGAATAGGCCACGCATAACACCTGGTATTGAACGTCAGCTGATTCGCACCATAATTATACGTCTTATAAAAAGACGCTTCCGACGGCCCCAGATGCCACCGGCAGATATCCGTCCACCACGTCCCTTCATTGAACAGCTCCGCCCAGCGCTCATAATACAAGGGATTATTCCCCAATACCGGATCACCCGACGCCGCAGCAGCCGTGGGGCTCGTCAGGCTCGCATAATCCACCGGCGAAGGGGAAGCGATAGGATACCCATAGGCCCTTCTCTTCACCATATTAAGGTACGCCAAACCATCTGTATTGTCATTGGTATTGATACATGCCTCCGCATACAACAAGTAGACATCCGCCAGCCGCAAGACGTAAATGTCAGCCCCGTCCGCCTGGCCGCCGGGCACGTCATTGACATTACAATATATCGGAGCGTATTTCCGAAAGCTCCACTGATATTGGTTCGCTTTGAACGGGCCGGTCTGCTTCGATACCGGGATATAACCCGTCGTCGGCACCGTCCCCGGCACATATCCTGCCGGCGGCGTATTGATCGCAGAATCCACCCAGGGCTGCAGACAGCTGACATACAGCCGCGGGTCCGCCGTCTGGTTGGTCCTCACCGCCAGCGAATTCTGGTAGTATGTAGGATCCATGATCATCACCGGGTTGGTAGGCGAAGCAGCCTTCGCCGAATTATAGTTCGGATTGGCCACCAGGCTATAATAACCCAGCGGAAACCCAAAGCGTACTATGTTCGCATCGTGTATTGTCTCATTGCCATATCCCAGCGTGACAGCATTGACCTCCGTCCCGTCCGACCCCAACACATAGGGAGACCAGATCAGCCCGTTGATACTCGTTTCATTCGGCGCACCACCGTATACCCCGTAATCCCCATTCGACTGATAGTCGATATTGATCTCGAACAGCGACTCCGAGTTGAATTTATTGACAGTAATGCCAGTAAAGGCCTGGTCATACTGGGCAAAAGGCATCAGCGTTTTACCGCTGTTAGTGATGACATTCAGCAAAGTCGTTTTGGCATCCGTAAAGTCTTTCATATACACATAGGCCTTCCCCAGTATCCCCTGGGCCGCCCATTCGCTCACCCGGCCCTCGTCGTTACCCGTCCATACCTGACCATGCAGCAACGTAGTCGCCTCGGTCAGATCACTGACTACCTGCGCCCAGGAATCCTTTATCGAACTCCGCCCCTTTTGGGCGGCAGCCAGGCTGGTCGGCAGCGTCGTATCGATAATGATGCCCAACGTATCGGTTGCCGTGGGGTTCAGAATATTGTCCTCTCCGAACAGCGACTCCAGCAGAAAATAATAATATCCGCGAAGACAATAGGCCTGCCCGTTGATAAGGGCGACAGTTGCCGCATCGCCCGGCTGGGCATAATTGGCCATGTATACTTTAGAGGCCGCCAGTACGGTATTGCAGTTCTTGATACCCGCATAACACACCGCCCAGGTACCCGACGCATAGCTATTCGCACTCGAAATATCGGTCTGCAGCATCTCCCCCCAACTGGTACTGTAGCCGGCGTCATCCCCCGTATGGGTTAGACTAGCCATCGGCTCAGTCAGGTACTGAAAACCGTACAGGCTCGCATCGCGCATCGCTGAATAGGCCGGTACCAGCACGCTCTGCAATTGGGCAATCGTATTCGGATAGTCGGTCAACGCATATTCATTGGTAGGCTGTACCAGTGAAGGGCTCTTCGAACAGCCGGTCGCCAGAATGATCGCCGGCAGCGTGAATAAAAGAATTCTTTTAAGCATATCAATGAGTTTAAAATTTAAAAATTAACATCTATGCCGGCTGAATAAATCCTGGCCTGCGGATACTGCGGCACCGCGTCCAGTCCCCTCGTCGTCACGCCCACCGAGGTTCCGACATAACCAGTCGTGGCCGCCGCGGAAAAGGCACTTCCTACCTCGGGGTCCAGACCTGAATATTTGGTGATGGTTAAGAGATTGTTGCCCATCACGAATATCCTCGCGCTCCGGACCTTGATCTTCTCCATCGCTGCACTGGAAAAAGAATAGCCGATCTGCAGGTTCTTCAGCTTGACATAAGAACCGCTCTCGACAAAGTAAGTACTCGGATTGCTGTAGTTGCCGTTAGGATCGTCCGTATAGCTGCCGTTGGAATTGGTATAGCCCATCCGCGGCTGATTGGTCAGCCCATTAGTGCCGAAATAAGAATCATTCAATGCCTTTGGCGAGACACTCGCATCGCTCTCGAAAGCGTGTTGCTCATACACCTTGACACCATTGAATAGCTTTACACCCGCCACGCCGTTGAACAATGCAGTCAGATCGAAGTTACTGTAGTTGACCCTGACCGTTACCCCATACACCAGCTTGGGATTGGGATTACCAATGGGCATTTCATCCGCCGTATTCAACGTGGTGCCGTTCTTGGGGTTGTGGTAGTAGATCAGGTCACCCGCATGCGCCCCGGGCTGGGCACTCGCCGCGGCCTGCGCGTCGGTCTTGAAAATACCGAGCGACTTGTATCCATAGAACTGGCCGAAAGGAAGTCCGCTCTCGGTGACCGTCAGGGGGTGGCCCTGCATCGCTCCATAGGTGGAATTACCGTTGTTGTAGTAATTTTGGCCGTCAACCAATACAGCGGTGGCAATGCCATCGAGATTGGTCACCTTATTGGTGTTGAAGCCCGCCGTGGCGGTAATATCATAGCTCACTTTGCCGACCTTGTCCTTGTATCCCA
>Ga0302325_10032843_pt1 | contig 10645 bp, 8 predicted proteins | sample Palsa_T0_2_FD_201948 | JGI IMG/M metagenome (GOLD analysis project Ga0302325, IMG submission 201948) | Peat permafrost microbial communities from Stordalen Mire near Abisko, Sweden - Palsa_T0_2 | ecosystem: Environmental > Terrestrial > Soil > Palsa > Peat permafrost | place: Sweden: Abisko...
AAATCGGCGCTGTTCCGCGGCGTCGGCGTCTTGCAGCATCTGCGGGCCAGCGTTAGCGAGACCAAGCTGCGCGGCCGCGGCCGCGGGCTAGCGGTCACCGGCGTCACGATCGTGACGGGCGCGCTGGTCCTGGCCGACTTGCCGCCCTTTGTGTCCTCGGCTGGGCACGCGCTGCTGGTAGACGCGGCGGACCAGGCTGGCCTGCCGTGGATGGAAATCGTGATCGCGCTGTCCGTGATCGCCTCCAGCGGAGCCGTGCTGCGGGCCGCGGCACGGATCTGGCTGGGCTGGGGAGATATCGAGAGTTCGGATGCGGACACTGGTACCGCGGATGACCCCGGCGAAGAGGCCGAGGGCCGATCCGACACTGCTGGGGCGGAACAGACGCAGGACAGGCGGGAGCGGTCGGGGCAGCAGCGTCGCGTGCCGCTGACTATGGTGCTGCCGCCGCTGGCGCTGCTCGCGATCGGGCTCGGGCTCGGGCTGACATCCGGCATAGAGGAACATGCCGCGGTCGCTGCGGCGGCTTTCTCGGACCGGGCGGCCTACGCAGCGGCAGTGCTAGGCACCCACATCGGGTCTATTACCTCGGGAGGCAGGATCGTCGTCCCGGCCTCCCCGGCGGCGTCTGCGGGCGGTGTCCTCACGGACCTGGGCCAGGTGCTGGCCGCGCTTTGCGTGGCGGGCATCGCCCTGGACCGGCGGGCCTGGCGGCTCCGCCGGGCACTGACCACCGGGACCGGATGGCTGCGCCGCCTGCACAGCGGCCTGGTCGGTGACCAGGTTACCTGGCTGGCGGCCGGCCTGGCGCTGCTCGCCGCCCTCGGCGAGTGGGCGCTGCACTGACCGGGGACTTCATCACCTGGCTGGTGGTCGGCTTCGCGGCCATCGGCGGCACCCCGGCCCTCATCATCCGCCAGCCGCACGAACCAGCCCGCCAGCCGCACGAGCCCGATAGTCACGCGAGCCCGCCAGCCGCGCGAGCTAGTCCACCAGCCGCGCGAGCCCGAGTGTCGGTGGTCCGACTAGTAGCAATGCCAGTGACGTAAGACGGGCGCGGGGCCGACGGGAACCGTGAGCTGCCTGATAATGGCAATCCGCGCCCGGAGGGGCCATGATCACGGATACTTTTTCGTTGATGGAGACCTATACCCGTAATAGCGGGAACAAGTATCCGTGATCATGACCTGAACAGCAGTTTCGTTTGGAGATCCCGAGTGAAAAGGGCATGCGTCCCTTCGCCGCCCGGCCCGCCTGCCCGCCGGCCCGCCTGCCCGCCTGCCCGCCCGGCCCGCCTGCCCGCCTGGCCGGTGTCTGGCGCGCACGCGGCGGGATGGCAAATGCAATTGCATTTCCGGCACATGTGTACAGGGAAAACACAGTTGAGTTCCCGCGCCGCTTTCGCAGATCTCTTTCAGATATACCTCTCTATTAGCGGGCGCGATTTCCGGGCGCGGTGGTAGCGTCGTTAAAATGTCGCGTTCTGTAGCGGGCAGTGCTGAAAAACGGACAACGGCGGCTGTTGGTGACGGCTTTCTGCCGGGGAACCTCATGCCGTCGGGTGTCCGCCTGATGGCCACCGCCGGCGTCGACATCGCGGCCCGGTGCCGCCCGGCCCGGCCGGGCTCCCTGCTGGCAGGCGACTGGTACGACGCGCTGCCACTGCCCGGCGGCGACCTGCTGTTCGTGGTGGGTGACATCGCGGGTCACGGCATCGAGGCAGTGGCGGGCATGGTCGCGGCGCGCAGCGCGCTGCAGGGCCTGGCCGTGACCGGCGCGGAACCAGGCGAGCTGGTCGCCAAGCTGAACTGCGCGGTCTGCCTGTTCAACGAGGACGTCACCGGGACCGTGGTCTGCGGCCGGTACAGCCCGCACACCCGGGTGCTCCGCTGGGCCCGGGCCGGCCACCTGCCGCCGGTCCTGGTCCGCGGTGGATTGGCCACCCTGCAGCCGATGCCCGACGGGCTGCTGCTCGGCGTGCAGCCGGACATGCCGTACGAGCAGCTTGAGCTGCCGCTGCACGGCGGCGACACGCTGCTGTTCTACACCGACGGGCTGATCGAGCGCCGGGCCGACTGCATCGGCGACGCCCTGGCCGAGTTCGCCGCCGTGGCCGCCGCGGCGGCCACGGCCGGGCCCGACCTGGACGGCCATGTCGCCCGCATCCTGGCCGGGGCCGGCTCGGACACCGGCGACGACGCCTGCCTGCTCGCCGTCCGCATCCTGTAACGCCGGCCGGCCGCCGCCGGCACCTGCGCACCGCCTGTTGCACGAACACCAGCACGCAAATAACCGGTCCTGGGCCCCGGTAACGGCACTAATGACCTTATTATGAGGGGCCGGATAGGCCGGAGCCGTAGTGAGCCGGAGCCTGGATGAGCGCGTTCGAGGCGGTCATATCGACGGTGGCCGCGGTGGCCACTGTTATCGGCTTGCCCGTTGCCTTTCTCGCCCTCCGGCGCACGCCGAACGGCAAGTATTCGCCGAAGCGGACGGCCGCCACCTTTCGGCAGGTCCGTCGTGAACTGAAATCCGTGTACGACCGGGGCCGCCTGGAGTCGGTCGCCAACAAAGCGCAGCGCAAGTACCTGCTCGTCGAGGACGTGCCGCTGCTGGTGAAGCCGGGATGGATCGCGGAGGCGCCGCTGCGACTCGACGCCGTGCGGCCGGACTGGAAGACGCCGGAGAAAGCGAAGCAGGACGCCGACTTCGAGCCCGCCCTCGAGTTTGCCTCGCGCTGCCTGGCCGGATCTGGTCAGCTTGGCAATACCTATCACAAGGTGATCAAGCTCCTCGAAAGGCCCGACGAAAGGCTTTTCTTCAATGGCAGCTCATTTCGGCTACTTGACGTCGCCGTCGGCCAGGAAAGTGAAAGCTCCGAGAAATTTCCGGTGACGCTCACCTTTACCGCTGGCTGGTATTTCGATGCGCTCGATACTACCGACGTGCTCGGCTATGAGACCGCGGCGCTTGGCCTCAGCCCGCGCCGTCTCGACCATTGGCGCAAAATGCGCGGACCGTATCGCCGCTGGCTTGGGGATCCCTTTAATTTGCAGAAAAGGTGCGCCATACCGGGGGTTAATACGCTGACGATCCGCCTCGGCGAGCCGGCTCCGACCTTCATCCTGCACGAGCGCAACCTGCAGAACGCGACCTCGCAGGGTGTCACGCACGTGGCCCCGGCCGGCGAGTTCCAGCCGCGCGACCAGTCGACCCTGGCCAGCATCGTCGACCTGGACCTGTGGAACAACATCACGCGCGAATACGCGGAGGAACTGCTGGGGCTGAGCGAGGCCCGGGACCAGCCGCCCGGCCTGCGCCTTAACGCCCGCCTCGACGAGGTGGCATCCGCACTGGACGATGCCCGGGCCCGTCGTGACATCGACGTCTGGTACCTCGGCGTCGGACTGGACCCGCTTACCTGGAAACCTGAGATACTGACGGTGGCGGTATTCAAGCCAGACGTCTTCGACACCATATTTCGGGATATTGTCACCGAAAACGACGAGGGAAAGCTCATGTTCCCCGATGCGGGAAGCACGAGAATGACGCCTTTTACTGAAGACAATGTAAAACCCAGTTTCCGCGATAGGCTCCTGCCCGCCGGTGCGGCTTGCCTTGAGCTTGCCTGGCGGTATCGGGGTGAAATGGGAATACGTGACTAGCCACAGCCAAGCTTCTCACCTGCCCGTCACAGCGACAGCGCTGAGCGGCGGAGCGTCTCGACCCGGGAGGGACATGGAGGACACGTCGCCTGGCCTGGCCGGTGAACGCGGAGTTGTCGAGAGGCACGAGCGAATGAATAACGGGGAGCTGCGGTACCGGCTGCTGGCCAGCGATGGCAGCGCTTACATTCGGACCGAGGCTTCCGCTGACGGCGGATGGCAGAACAGCCATCATCACGAGAAGGTCCTCGAGACCTACATCGTCCAGCACAAATGGCTGGCCCTAGCCGAGCTCGACGGAGACGACCTCCGGTTGCGGATCATGCACCCGGACGATACCTACACCACCCGGGTCGGCGTGCCGCACAATGTGTACCTGCCGGGCTACGCGGTCATCCATACCGTGAAGCACGGTGGGGCCGGCGGAAGCGACGACTGGTTCAGCGACCCCCGCCTCGACGCGCGGACGAAGCACCTGTCCGAGGACCAGATCCTGGGCCTGGCCGGCGAGCAGCGACGCCGCGCCTGATCGAGCGGGCCGCAGGCACCTGAGGCGGCCGGACTCAGGCCAACTCGGCGTAGAGCGCCGCGGTCTGCAGCGCGACCGCGTCCCAGGAAAACTCCGTGACCGCGCGCTCGCGCCCGGCCGATCCCATCGCCGCGGCCCGGCCCGGGTCGCGCAGCAGCAGGTTCAGCGCGTCCGCCAGCGACGCCGGGTCGTCCGGCGGGACCAGCAGGCCGGTGACCCCGCCGTCGACCACCTCGGGGATGCCGCCGACCCGCGACGCCACCACCGCGGTCGAGCACGCCATCGCCTCCAGGTTCACGATCCCCAGGGGCTCGTACACCGACGGGCAGGCGAAGGCCCGGGCATGCGTCAGCAGCTGGATGATCTCCGGCTTGGGCAGCATCTCGGGAATCCAGATCACGCCCGACCTGGTCTCCCTCAGCCCGGCCACCAGGTCCGCGACCTCCGCGCCGAGCTCGGGCGTGTCCGCCGCCCCCGCGCACAGCACCAGCTGCGCGGACGGGTCGAGCGCGGACGCCGCCCGCAGCAGCACGGGCACGCCCTTCTGCCGGGTGATCCGTCCCACGAAGATCACGTACGGCCGGGTCAGGTCGACGCCGTGCTTCACCAGGACGTCCGTCTCCGGGTCGGGCGCGTACTCGACGGTGTCGATGCCGTTGCGGATGACCCGCACCCGTTCTGGGGCTATCTCGGGGTAGACCGACAGGACATCGGAGCGCATCCCCGCGGAGACGGCCACCACCGCCGTCGCCGCGGCGAGGGAGACCCGCTCGGCCCAGGACGACAGCGCGTACCCGCCGCCGAGCTGCTCGGCCTTCCACGGCCGCAGCGGCTCGAGCGAGTGCACCGTGGCGACGTGCGGGATCCCGTACAGCAGCGACGCCAGGTGCCCGGCGAGGTTGGCGTACCAGGTGTGCGAGTGCACCAGGTCCGTCCCGGCAACCGCGTCCGCCATGGACAGGTCCGTGGAGAACACCCGCAGCACAGAGTCCCGCAGCACCGGCCAGGCCTGGTGGGCCACCGCCGTGTCCCGCGGCGCCCCCTGGCAGTGCACGGTCAGGTCGACCAGGCCGGACAGCGACCGGGCGAGGTACTCCACGTGCACGCCCGCCCCGCCGTACACCTCCGGCGGGTACTCCCGGGTCAGCAGCGCGACCTTCACAGTGTTCCTCTACTCACGGGGCTCCTCGTCACAGGGTAACTTTCTGCCCCTTGCCGACCACGGTGATGCCTCCGGGCGAGACCACGTAGCCGCGGGCCAGGTCGTGTTCCTTGTCCACGCCCACCTTCGCCCCCTCGGGCACGACCACGTTCTTGTCGATGATCGCGTCCCTGATCTCCGCGTGCCGCCCGACGATCACGTTGTTCAGCAGCACCGTGCGCTCGACGGTGGACCAGGAGTTCACCCGCACGCCGGGCGACAGCACCGACCCCCGCACCAGGCCGCCGGAGACGATCACCCCGTTGGACACCAGCGAGTCGATCGCCCGGCCGACCCGGGTGCCGTCGTCGTGCACGAACTTGGCCGGCGGCAGCGGGTCCATGTGGGTCAGGATCGGCCAGCGGTCGTTGTACAGGTTGAACGTCGGCTCGACGGTGCGCAGGTCCATGTGCGCGTCGAAGTAGGCGTCGATCGTCCCGACGTCGCGCCAGTAGCCGGCGTCCCGCGCGGTCGAGCCGGGCACGTCGTTGTTGAGGAAGTCGTAGGCCTGCGCGGCGCCGTCGCGGACCAGCGCCGGGATGATGTTCCCGCCGATGTCGTGCCGCGACGACTCGTCGGAAGCGTCCCGCGCGAGCACGTCGACGAGCACCTTGGTGTCGAACACGTAGATCCCCATGGACGCGTACGACTCGCCGGGGGAGTCCGGGATGGTGGGCGGGTTGGCCGGCTTTTCCAGGAACTTCTCGATCGACCGCCCGTCGGCCCCCACGCCCACGATGCCGAACGCCTTCGCGTCCTGCCGCGCCACCGGGATCGCCGCCACGGTCGCGCCCGCCCCGTACTCCAGGTGCTGCTCGATCATCTGCTGGGGGTCCATCCGGTACACGTGGTCGGCGCCGACCACCACCACGATGTCGGGCTTCTCGTCGTTGATCAGGTTCATCGACTGGAAGATCGCGTCCGCCGAACCGCTGTACCAGTACGCCCCGAGCCGCTGCTGGGCCGGCACCGGCGTCACGTAGTTGCCGAGCAGATCGCTCATCCGCCACGTCACCGAGATATGCCGGTCCAGGCTGTGGCTCTTGTACTGGGTGAGGACGCAGATCTTCCTGAGGTTGGAATTGACCAGGTTCGACAGCGCGAAGTCCACCAGCCGGTACACCCCGCCGAACGGCACCGCCGGTTTGGCCCGGTCATCCGTCAGCGGCGCCAGCCGCGTCCCCGCGCCGCCTGCCAATACGATCCCAAGCACCCGCGGGTCGGCCATGATCCGTCCCCTCCTGTTGTCATCCAGCGATGCAATGCTCCACCCTCAGCTGCCCTAAGCGGAACCCCGGCGCGCGCAAAAAACGTAAAGGTCAGAAACCCGTCATCGCGGACTCCGGGCCGGTGCGCCCAGCCCCCTCAGCCCATAGCTTCCCACCTCGGGTTCCGTGCACCGCGCGGGGGAGTAGCGGCCTGGTGAATTCCCGCGGAAAAGCGCGCTCCGGCCACCGGGTCGCGCGGGTCCAGATACCCGTCGGCTTGGTGCGAGTCTGCGGGCTTCGGGACCCGCCCACGGCCCGCCTGACCTACCTGCGCCGTTAGGCGGACCTTGTGATCACCTGTGCGATAGCGTCCCCTTATGGGGTTCAGCGAATGGCGCGCGACACGGCATATGAAGACTCCGGTCCGCGGGATCTTCCGGGTCACCGGCTTCTACGACGTGCGCGGCGGCACGCACATTACCGGCGTGATCACCGCTCCTGGTGTCCCGGCCACTCCCGCCGAGCACAAGACGGACAAGCGTGGCCGCTGGGCGGGGAACGACGAGCTGCCGGTCGCGGTGGACCAGGCCGATCCGGCCAAGTTCATGATCTTGTGGGACGAGGTCGACTCGGTTTCCTGGGGGAGCCAGGAGCTGCAGGCGGCGCAGCAGCTGGCCGACCGGATGAACGCGGGCCTGGACGGCGGCCCGGGAACCGGCGGGTGGGGAACCGGCGCGGGGGGAAACGGCACGCCCGGAGCCGGCGCCCCGTTCCAGTTCCCCGGTATGCCGGGGGCGGTCCTCGACGGCTTCACCGGCCCGCCAGGGACGGGTTTCAGCAGCGGAACCAGCTTTGTCAGCGGCGTGGCGATCGGACCGGACGGCCAGCCCGTTCAGCTCTCCGGCGACGTCGCCGCGCAGGTCGCGGAGGCGGTCCGGGAGACGCTGGGCGGGATCTCGGCCGCGTTCGCCGGACCGAACGGGGGCTTCGGTGCCGGACCGAACGGCGGCTTCGGAGCGGCGAACGGCGGCTTCGGAGCGGGGCCGAACGGCGGCTTCACCCCGGCGCAGGCCGCCCAGGCGGTCAGCTCCCAGTCCGGCGAGCAGGGCACCGCCGTCGTCCTCGACGCCCGGGAGGTGCCCACCCCGCCCGGCTTTGCCGTGCCGCCCGGCGGGCGGGCCGAGCTGCTGCTCGAAGTCACCCGGGCCGACGGCACGCTGTACCAGACGCGCACCATGATCGCCTTCAGCACGCCGGAGCGCCGGGACGCGATCGCCGCCCCGGGTACCCGGCTCCGGGTCCGGATCGACCCGAACGCCCCGGACCGGGTCGCCATCGACCTGACCGGGATGTTCTAGCCCGCCGCCAGCCGGTCTAACCGGCCAACCAGCCGGAGGCCGGCCGCCGCGGCCCCGAGCCGGTCCCGGCCCCGAGCCGGTCCCGGTCCCGGGCCGGTCGCCCGGCCGGAGCCGCGGCGCTCAGCCGGTCGGCGGGGTGATGATCCCGTACTCGCGGATCCGCCGGTAGATCGTCGCGCGGGACATGCCGAGCGCGCGGGCCGCGCGGATCTTGTTGCCCTCGTTGTCGAGCAGCGACTGGACGATCGCGTCCCGCTCCATCGACTCGAGCGCCGACAGCACCCGGCGGGACACCGTCCAGCACTCCGGCGGCAGGTCCTCGGGCATGATCTGGCCGACCCGGCGGCGCTGCACCACCTGCTTGAGCACCTGCCAGAGCTGGGCCGCGTTCCCCGGCCAGGTGTGCCGCAGCAGCAGCTGCATCGCGGCGGGCGAGCAGGTGACGCGGCCCTGCTGGCTCAGCTTGCCGAGGAAGAACGGAATGAGCTCGCGCAGGTCTTCGCTGTGATGGCGCAGCGGCGGCACCTCTACCGTGCCCGGGAACAGCCGCAGCAGGCTGGTCAGGTCCGTCCGCACGGCGGCGCGGTCCAGCGTGACCGCCACCCGCAGCGCCCCGCCCCGGCCGGCCGCGTGCGCCTCCTGGAGGGCCCCCGTCAGCCCCCTGACCTGCCGCGCGTTGAGCGCGTGGATGTGCCGCAGGACCAGCAGGCCGGTGCCGCCGAGCAGTTCGGCGCGGACCGAGCCCAGCCAGTCGTGCTCCGCGGCCGCGCAGGCGGCGTCGGCCACGTGGCTGGGCGCCGCGGGGCTGCGGCGTTGGTGCACGGCGCGGACCAGGGCCAGCTTGCCGGAGCCCTGCTCGCCCTCCACAGCCAGCCACTCGCCGCGCTCGTAGCACGCCTCGGCCAGCCGGCCGGCCCGCCGCCAGGCCGCGCCCGAGCCCACCAGGCCCGGCAGCGACATGCCGCCCCGGGTCACCGCCGCCGTCTCCGCGGTCGGCGCCGCGACGGGGGCGACCAGCTTGACGTGGACCACGCCGTCGGCGAGCGGCCCGGGATCGGCCGACGCCGCGAGCAGGCCGAGCTCGCCGACCGGGCGGCAGAACATCCGGGCGACCGCCCCGCTGGGCAGGTCCACGGTGACCGCGCCCGGCGGCCGCCAGCGGCCCCTGGTCCCGGCCGCCACGGCTTCGACGGTGAGGGCCTCGGTCGCCTGCGAGATCAGCGCGGCCTGGTCGGCCGGGGACAGGGCCTGCCGCGCGTGGTCGTTGAGCATCACCACGTCGTTGCCGAGCGCCAGCACGATCCCGCCGGTGTGCCGGCAGGCCCGGGTGTACTCCTGGAGCAGCCGCAGGTCACGCCCGTTGCTCATCTCGGCCAGGGCCTGGTTGAGCTGGTCGGCGGTGGAGCGGACGAGTGACAGCATCAGCGGGTCGGCGTCCCGGCGCCAGCAGGTCAGGTCGATCACGCCGACGGTCTTGCCGGACACCGGGTCGCGCAGCGGCACCCCGGCGCAGGCCATGCCCTCCAGGCGCTCCGCGTAGTGCTCGTGCCCGAAGACATGGGTCGGGCCGCCCGCTTCGAGCGCGGTCCCGATGCCGTTGGTGCCGACGACTTCCTCCGCGTAGGAGAAGCCGGGCACCAGCATGATCTTGTCGAGCTGCCGTTCCAGCTCGCCGTCACCGGTGAAGCGGCGCAGCACGAGACCGGTCGCGTCGGTCAAGATGATGCTGATCGGCTGCCCGTCAAGCTGCTCGGACAGGTGCCTGAGCACCGGCTCGGCCGCGCGGGCGAGCGTCGATTCGAGGTTCGGGTCGCCCAGGTAGCTCAGGTCGAGGTGGTTGGCCGCGACATTCCACTCCTTCGACCGCCACCAGGAAGCCAGGATCGGCTCCCTGACCGCCGTCCGGTCGACGGGCTCGGCGGACAGGAAATGGTCCCTGGCCTCGGCCAGCGGGTCTCGCCCGCCAGGCTGCCCCTGTCGTGGCACGGGAATGTCAGCCGTGTCGCTGCTCGGTGACCCCCCGCTGTCCGGCAAGTCCCTGTGCAGCCTCGTTGATGCACGTTCCATATTCGCCTCCTGCCTGCTCGTCCCAGTCGGAGGACCTCACCGTGTCCGAACGCTATGTAACGTCCGCGTTGCGTAAAACATAAGCCCGCTGCTACTTCGCACTGTCTCAAGTTGAGATGCCGGATGCAATGGCACCGGCGTCTGCTCGGCCGCATGAACACCAGCGACGAGCCCGCGCGCGACCCGCGGGCCCCAGAAGAGACTTTCAATCCCTGGACCATCGTCAACCTGGTCTTCCGTCATCTAGCCGACGAGGGCCTGCACCCGGTGCTCGGCGAAGCAGGCGACCCGGGAGTTCCCGCGGCCGCCCTGCTGACGGCGCTCGGCATCGTCCCGTCCACCGACGGCAACAAGAAGATCACCAAGAAGGTCAGCGAGGAGCTGGCCCAGCTCCGCGCCGCCTACGAGGCCGCCTACGAGGCCGACCAGCCCGGATGACCCGCACCGGGGGTACGGGGGGGCGTTCCCCCCCGGGAGGCAGCTGTCTCAGGTTGAGAGCTGAACCTCCGCCAATCAGAGGTGTGATCCAGAGCACAAGGACTTTTCCGCGAGGGAGGGATGCTGATGAGCCGCCAAAGCGTGGCCAAGGCCCACCAGAAGATCCAGGAACTATCCTG
>Ga0302325_10032845_pt1 | contig 10644 bp, 11 predicted proteins | sample Palsa_T0_2_FD_201948 | JGI IMG/M metagenome (GOLD analysis project Ga0302325, IMG submission 201948) | Peat permafrost microbial communities from Stordalen Mire near Abisko, Sweden - Palsa_T0_2 | ecosystem: Environmental > Terrestrial > Soil > Palsa > Peat permafrost | place: Sweden: Abisko...
TGCTCCTTTGCTCGGTTCTGGGATGTCGCCAGTATTCGCTGCGTATCTTGCTCGATCGTCCAGCATAGGCCGGCCTGTTCACCGATTGCCCCCATGAGTCCATGTAGCTCCACGATGCGGTTGTATGCCGGGACTTGCCTCTGCCGATGTGTGTGGCTCACTTGAGCCCGAAGTTCCGCCCACGCACCTTTTTGGCTCGCGAGCTGCCAACGCATTGATTCTGACGCAAAATGCTTTCGCTGGTGCCGCGCTTTTGGCGCCGAGACAACGGCGTTTGAATCCCAGACGAGTGATCGTGCGAGTAGCCCTGCCGTATGACCCTCGTCGACATTCATAGGTCCCATTCTTGACGGCTCCGTTTCTTTACGGCGTTTAACGTCCGCAACGCTCGAGTCCGCATTTGCGACAACTTATCCGATCGGTCGGAGCTGAGTAGTCGTCAAACGCCTCGCAATGCAGATGCGGGAGGCTGGGCCGACCGCGCTAGTTCAGTGATGGCGCCCGTCGAGTCTTCCCTTGGTTCGTCGCGACCCGACACACTACCGGCTATTGACCTCGACCAACGGTCCAGCGAACTGCCACTCCCTGTCGGGAATCCATGCGCCGACACTCGTGAACTCGGTCCATGCCCGAAGGTCCAGTCCGCCGCCTTGATCCATCGCCTGCCGCTCCCCGAGGATGCCCGTGATGAGCTCACAATTCAACGACCTGAGACGCGTTTCGAGCCAGTCGGAGCGGGCGAGAAGGATCGTGTGTTCTCGCTGCCCTTCCGGTGTTCGAAGTGCTCGGACGACGGATTCGCCATCCTCCGTCCACTCGGCCGAGGTTCCCACCCAACGGGCGTCCCCGAGGAGAAGGCCGGTTGGAACCTCGAAGGAGACGGATTCGTCCAGTGAGCAGTCCAGAGTATTGCCTTCCCAGAGGTATGTCTCGGTCGCCGGCAGCACCCGTACAGCGTCGGGATCATTCCAACTCTTGCTCGCCGGCTCCCATGTGGCGGGTTCAGCGACTTCAAGATGCGACCACGGGCCCTCACCGAGGTAGGCCCGGTGGGGACGGTGCCGTTCCGGCATCCATCGTCCGAACAGGCTCGTTGTTGACAGCAGCTGGAACAGCCTCGCTCCATCGCCTTGATGGGTCAGCCACGAGAACTGAAGTATCCACTGCCGGCGATCATATTCTCTGATTCTGGATAGTTCCGGCCGTCGCATCCATGCTGAGTGCCGGTAGAGAGCCACCCATTCGTCGCCACGCTGGCCTTGATGAAGCACGAGTTCGTGCGGGCGTGGAAAGCTGCCTGTCATGGCCGCCCATTCATGTGGTGTCCCGCTCGAATCCATATCGGGTGTCGCTGGGAGCCACCTGTCGGGGTGGTCGTCCACGGCGACGCTCGACACGAGTTGACCGTCGGCCATCGTGCTGCAAGCGAGACTGGGGTCGATGTCTCGACCGAACCACCCCCAGGGCCCCTCATACGGTTGCGGCTGTCCGTCAAACTTGCGGCTTCGATGGAAGTTGTCGGACAGTCGAGCGAGCAGCTCATGAAGGGCCAGCCACTGGTACTTCTTCCCGAATCGCTCGGGTTTGTGGGCATCACGTCCCGAGTGAAGATCGCGGCGGTGCTCGAAAGCCGCGAATCTGTCAGGTGTCCACCCCACGGTGATCGCCTTCCATGCCACCCACCGGCCCGCCCACTTTGCGTCGACTTCACCCAATGGATCGTCATGAGCTCGGTCAGACGGTCGCGGTCCGCCAAGAGGATGCAGGCTGAAATCATCGACATCACAGGCGATGACGTACTTGTTGAAGTCGCCCATCCAGTCGAGGCACGAGTCGAGGATGTCCCAGCACCGCCACTCCGGAGGATCGCTGTCGACGCGACCGTAGGCCGCCTCGAGTTCGTCCGCTGTTGGAGGCTCCACAGGTGGGTCGGCACCGTAAGGCGGAGCGGCTCGATCCGTCGCTGCATTCTCCAGGAGACCTCGATGCGTGGCCCATGTCACCACTCCTCGTCCGGCGTCTCGGGCGAGGACGTGCACCGGCATCGTCCCCTCGTCGAAACGGCGGAGCACTTCTCGGGCCAGGGTCCGGGCTCCTTCGACGTCGTCGTCCCCTCCTCGCATGACCGAGCCGTACGCAATGAGGAAGAGGCGTTCGGTGAGGTAGTGGTCGTCGACCCGTTCGCACAGCGAAAGCAGGTGGCGGACGACGGGAAGTCTCCCGCGTAGCAGTTCCACGAGGGCCTTGGTTGTATGGTCCCGGAGGCGACGGTTCGGGGTCGTCAAGACCCAGACCAACGGCAGGGCTGCCAGTGCTACGTGGTCTTCGGGCGAACGGTCGTCCCGACGGACTGCCCATTTCAACAACCGCTGGAAGCTGTCCGACTCGTCAAAAAGATCGAAGAACAGGGGCCCCCACGTAGCGTCACGCTCAGGCATCGGCAGTTTCAACAGCGTCTGGTGCAGCCATAGCGCATTGCACGGATGTTCAGGCCGCGGCGCCAAGGTGAACACGGCATCTCGGGCTTGGTCACGGAGATCCTCGTCGGCCAACGCCTGCTCAAGCAGCGCGAACGCTCGCGACCCAAATGCCCTGGGATCTCGATCCATGAGGCTGTCTATTGTGACCTGACGAAGCCGCCACCCTTGGGTCCCGTCAAGAACGTCGATTAGCTCGACCCCGAAGCGCTCCGGGAGCAAGACCGCGGCAGCCCGCCAGAACGCCGGCCGCTGCGCGAGGTCCTCCATCGCCGACCCATCGAGCGCTCCGTCGCCGGCTCGACGGTCAAGAAGGCCGGCGACGATAATGTGTTCAGAGAACGCTTGGAATGGAAAGCTCACGACCTCGCCGACCTTGAAAGATGGCATCGTCTCGATGAGACCGACGCTCCTCATCTGACCGAACAGCGTGTCCGGCCACTGGTTCCGGTCAGGAAGAAGCGCGTTGACTGATAGCTCAAAGTCCGACCGGCGCACTGGCCGTCCACCGGAGTCAATAAGGGCATCGACGAGGAGACCGATCGCACAGGCGACCACGTCAGTAGCGGGGCTGATTCGCAGTCGTTCAACGACAGACACTGACCGCAGCCGGGCAAAGGCTGAAAAGACCTGCGACCGGCCCCGAGCGCCGACCCCGGCGGTCGGGTCGGCGGCGAGTATCTCACAGTACATGTGGAGAAAGAGTGGGTTCGTAAACGCGGGGTCGAACACCGGGACGATCGGTTTTGGGATCCTGTATAGTTCGCAATAGTTAGCCAGGGCCTCGTCCGCAACTCCGGCCAATCCGGGGTGGCGCAGGATCGGTAACTTCTGGCCGCCAAGGACGAGCTCTTCGTAGTCGGCCCTCCAGGTCACCGCGAGAGCGAGCCACCGATACCGAGAGATCCTATGAACCAAGCTCGGGATCTCGGATCTCCAAGAACGGGGATCCTGGCTCTCGTTCAAGGCATCGACGAAGATGACCGCTCGATGTCCTGACGCCTCCGCCAGGGCGTCGAGCGCGCCCAGAAACTCTTCGACATCGGACACACCGATGCCGAGGTGATCTCGGAAACAGGGCCACCAAGCGCCGTCGGTGAATCGCTGCCCCATCAGGACAAGCGCCGGAGTTCCACTTGCTAAAAGGTCGGCGGCCCTCTGAAGAACAAGGTGGGTTTTGCCCTGCCCAGCAGGACCGCTGATTCCGATCACACCAGCAGCCGCCGCCCCGGCTGTTCTGGAGTGCAGGAAGGAATCAATGTTCCTAAGGCCGAAGTGCGCTCTGCGAAGGAGCTCCAACGGATGTGAATCAGCGACCTTGCCGGCGAACGCTTCCAGCCTAACCGAAGTGCTCGACACAACGGATGCGAGATGACTCGGGTCAAACACCGGTCGCATGAAGAGAAGCTCATCGCCAGCACGTCGGAGATTCTCGGCTTCTTCCAACAGGAATTTGTCGCCAGGAGTCCAGGCCGTAAGGTCATCCACAGCCGAATCGAGAGCTGTCACAAGCCTGCCGAGATATTCGTCTGAAAGTCCCACTGCGGCCACTTCGGCTTCGAGGTCGATCGTCGTATGAGCCTGCGGCGTGTAGCGCTCACCGGCGATCACACGAGCCTCTTCCCAACGTTGCCGCAACCAGGCCCAACTCAGATCCACCGCCCCGAACCAGAATGCCCGCCTGCCGGCATGTTCCTCACGGCTGAGCCGGTCGAGCACATCCCCGCCACGCACGACGCCGAACTGGAGACGATCCGCCCCAGGAATCTCCTGCCTCCACCGAGCGACCGCTGCGTCCCAGCGGTCCTGGTCAGACTCGTACCGAGGGCTCGCATGGTCCGTGAAGTCGAACGGCACGACGAAGCTGAGCTTCGTCATCTGGGGTCGATTCGCAGCGACACTCTCGACCGAAGTCTTCATGTCACTGAGAGCGGAGGCAAGATCCTTGTAGAACTTCGCTTGATGGCCCTCTTGGTGGCCATCCTCGAAGACCTCATACCACTCAACCCCACCGTCTGGGGCCCTTGTCTTCCTTGTCTCCACGACACCAGCGCGGGTGCGATCCCGTACCTGGTAGGCAAGTTCCTCCCACGCCCTGTGCTGACTTCCGCCGAACTCCCTGATGTGGAACATGGTCGTCATATGAGATTCCGTTATTTGTTCGACACGCGACCGCTTTGCAAATAGCTTCGATGAGCGACGGTCACTGGCCTACAGGCGTGGAACTACACCAGGGTGAGATTGTATCAATCTGGCCGCTTCGTTCCGGGCAGGGGTCGGCGACGGGACGGGGTTCGGGAAACGAAGCTGATGTCCCGCGGGAAGACAGTCGTGCAGTCGTCGATGACGATCTGGACCACGTGTTCGCGGGCGAGAGGGTCGCACAGGTCCGACACCCACGGCTCGAGCCTCCCGGCATGAGCGCCAGGTGCGCGGGACCGGCACATTAGCGGCGCGGAATAAGTCGCGCTCGTCGTCCGGCAGAACCGTGGTGGCGGCGGTGGTGTGGCGGTGCCAGGCTCTAGGATCGGGTAGTGAGCCACACCCCGCCGGTAACGCAAGCGCCCCGTGATAGGGGCTCGGCAGTCCGGGTTTCCTCGGGATGGCGGTCTTGGTTGTATCGCCCTGTGAACTCCAGGGCCTTCGTGGTCGGCGTGCCCGGTCGGGAACTCACCACCGTGGGCCGTCGAATCCTTTGGATCCGGTTGACGAAGGCTCGGGCCCCGGTATGTCGCCCTGCTCGGAGCGGCGATCATCGTCGCCGCGATGGCCTACATGCCCTTTGTGACCTTGGTCCCCGGCTTCATCCGCGGCGTGGCCGCGGGGATGGGCGCCACCGCGTCCTGGCCGCTTTCGGCTGGTATCTCCTCCTCAGCGACGCCTCGTTCACCTGGGGGATGGGGGCCCTGGGCGAGTACTGGACCTCCGAGGAGCTTCGAGGGCTCGGTCGAGGATGGACGGTTCTGAACAGCCTGCACGTGCCCGGCGCCAATGGCACGCCGCGCGAGATCGACCATGTAGCCGTCGGGCCCGGCGGCGTCGTGGTCATGCAGACGAAGCTGCGCCCAAGCGAGCTGCGGCAGATCGACGCATCGAGCAGTCTCACAATCAACGCCGCCGCGGTCGACGCCCACCGCCAGGCCGTCGTGGTCAGATTGTACCTCGGGGACCTTGTCGAGGACGCGTCGGTGTTGTCGTTGCTCGTCCTGTGGGGATCAGGCCTGGCATCGGCCGACAAGGGCGTCGCGAGCAACCGGCAAGGGGTCGAGATCGTCCACGGCCGGGATCTGGATACCACGGGTAGCCCAGTCGCAGCGGCTGGACAGGACCGCGATCGAACGAATCGTTACTGCCCTGGAGCCGTGTCTCGCCCCGAAGCAGCGTTTGAGAGACATGAAGCCGCCGGACGGCTGGAAACGCCCCACATCGCGATGATGGCCCCCTCCTGGCCGCCGGCGACGAACGACCAAGCAGGCGAATCAGTCCAGTCGATGGGCCGAAGATCGTTCCACTCCATGGGTCGACATTATTTCGTGCACGGCCCGCGTAGGAGCGCCGGTTACTTCGCGCTACTGCGGGGAAAGGTTGGCAGGCACGATCCAAGCGGGAACCGAGAGTGACCGGGGTTGCAGCGGTGACCGCCTTATGCCGACGCTGGGCGCCTCCCGTCGTTGCACAATCGCCGACTCGCGTCAATGTTCCCTCCTTCGGAACTAGCTACCGACACGCCTTGCAGAGCCACCTGTTTCTGTACCCAACGGGCCTCAGGCTAGCATCAGCGTTCTGGACCGGTATTTTGGGAACGCTCCTCGTTCGTCGAAGGTTCCGCTCAAGGGAACATCTCCGACGCGTGGTTCTGAAACACGGCCCCATAATGACCGGATCAGGGATTGAGCCTGGACGTTGGAAGGTCGAGCATCTCTGCGGCCCTGAGAGTTTGGACGTTCTGATCCGCCTCAAGCCCCCGTGCATCGAATCCTGCCAGCACGACTGGCATTCTGTGCGAATCCCGGTCGGCGATATTCGTTATCGCCCGGCTCGGCCTCTCAGTTGCGGGCTCGGAAAAGGCTATCGAAGGGACGGCCTCGTGGCGGGGAATGTCGGGACGCCGAAAGCGATCAAACTTACCCGAGAGCGCCAGGCCCCTAAAATGCGCAAGGCGGCTCGACATAGCCGCGACAGAGACGAGGCGACCCGACCCCAAGGATGGGCCTGTACGGGCATTCGTAACCGATCCCCGGATCGTCCGTCCATACGGCCGGACTCGACTAACCTGGTAGCGTGTATGTCGTGGTCGCATCAACGAGCTCCAAAGCCCTCTGGCTGTCGATACCCTCAAAGCCAGTGATAACCTATGTTGACGACACCGGACGCCAACTCTCGCGCCGAACAGCGGCGATAGTATCGAATTGAGGGCACTGTATGTCCACGTTTGTCAGTGGCCTTTGGCTTACCTTAGCTGTATTCCTGGCGTTGGTGTTCATTATTGTTCTGCTACTAGCAGTCCACAGGATTGCGGGTCGTAAACAGATTCTCTTCGATGAATGGGAAGACCTTCGACCGGATCCGGAAGAACGCGTCGCTCAGAGCGTCGGTTCGATGGTCAGGCACAGACTAGGGACAATCCAGCAATTGCAGGAGCGGTCCGTCGAGAGGGTTGAGGTTGCCTATGCGCTTGACATTCCTACTTTTGCACAAGGGCTCGACGTCGGTGTCGAGATGCTGGGCGATGTCCAGATGGGCTCGACCCCAGCCGTAATTACGGCCCTGATCGTTTTCATTGTGCAGGCCTTCCCGTTCCTATCAGGGCGCAGCCGTATGAACGGCAGCATACACCTCCACGGCACCTCCCGACGCCTCCAAGCGAACCTTGTGCATTACCGTCATCCCGTTACAGGCGCCAGGTGCTCAAGGCTTTGGGAGGTGACCACGGATCCTGCAGATGACGCGACTCTCGCGCAAGATGCTGATGAGCTGGCATACCGGATATATCTGGATCTACTTGGTGACGAGGTTTTCAAGTCATGGAGATGCTTCCGTGAGTTCTGTGTGGGGTTGGCACATCACATCAACTATATTGATCTCGGCCAAGATTCGGAGCGCGATCAAGCCGCTGACCATTACCGCGCTGCCCTCGCCATGGAACGTGGTAATGTCATCGTGAGCTACAACCTGGGCGTTCTCCTTTATCTCCATTATGAATCAACCGACTCAAATAGCGCTGCGCTAGAACTATTTCGCGCGGCTATCTCGGCTCAGAATGTAGATTTGCGTGCACGCGCTGACGCTGCAATGGCGAACGCACTTGTAACGCGTGTGCACAGATTCGCCGGGGGGTCGCCCTGATCTCGAGGAAGCCCTCACTCTGGCTGCTCAAGCTGCCGATCTACGGCGGAGATCTGACGTCGCAGCCAAGGCTCTTGGCTATGCTCATCATCAACTCGGCGAATGGATATATGCGCACCCACAACACGGGGAAGACTGGGAACAGCTATCCATTTATCATCGGCAAGAAGGGCGCCGAGGATACATGCGCGCCTTGAAACTCAATCCTCAGCACTATTTTGCGGCAAACAACATGGCGAACTTGCTGCTCGAATGGGCAAAGGTGACGGAGAAGCCCAATCGGCGAGAACAGCTGCTCGCTGAGGCCGCAAGTTCGGCAGAGCATGCGCTTCAGGTTAACCCATCCTATCATCATGGTCACGACAATCTAGGCAACATTCGGTTGGAGCAAGGCGACTACGCAAAGGCGTTATTAGAATATCAGGCTGCAATGCTTTATCAGCCGACATATCCCGAGGCCATGAACGACATTGGGATGTTATACCTAGACAATGAGTTCGCGGTGGCGAAGACTGCCGATGTCATCAGGTGCCATCAAGCTGCACTTGAGATGACGAGTCCGGAGTCGACTCAGCAGCGTTCGAAATTGTGCAAACGTGTTGTGGACCGAGCACGCCTGCTACAGCGGCAAGGTCGCCTCGTGGCAGATTTCGGTCTTGGTATACCGACGAACCCAGCGTGCGAGTGTCGGCAGCTGTGGAATGTTCCGACGCACTGAGTTCGAGACTCCCCTCCTTTCCCAATGGCAGCGGGGTTCTGGGTCGAATTTCTCTTACACAAAGCGACACCGGATTCGGCTGGCAACGTCCTACTTCGGCACGTCGTCAGCGCGAAGTAACAGCGAGTGCGGTGCGAGTGTGCGCGGTCGGCGAGACGCCGGGCTTTTCAGGCAGCGAGGACCGTTTGCCACGATTTCCGGGCGATGATCATTCAGTTGGTGGTAGCAACTCGAGGCCGATCCCGAGTTCGGCACATGCAGCGCTGAGGAGGGGAGCCTCAATGGTCGCGCGGATGTTCGCCCCGGTGATCATCGCCGTGGCGAGCGCTTCGGCGGTGAGGTAGTTGACTCGCCGTTGCAGCCGTAGGGCGCCCATGACGGGAACAAGCAGGCGGGGTCCGGGAACGACGATCTCGGGGGGAAGCTCATCGAGGAGTTCGTGGAGTTCTGCTTGGGCCGCTGAGGAGAGGTCCGCGGCGACCCTTGAAAGCGATCCCGTGGACCTCTCGTCGTGTATCGCCCGGTGGAGTCGGTAGTACCACGAACGCGTCGTCAGTATCTCACCCATGCCGGCGGCGGCGAGGAGATGGGCCGCGGCCCGTTTGGTGAGGATTGCCAGCAGGGTGGCATCGTCAACGACAGTCGACACGGCCGGTCACCCAGGGCGTTCAGATGGTGGCGAGGTCGGGGTCCTCTTGTCCGAGTCGTCTGACTTCCCGGGCGTAGGTGCCATCGGTGAGGATCCTTTGCGCGAAGTCGGCCAGCTCCTCGGAGACGGAACCCTCGAACGTGCCGGTGATGATCGGGCGAAGGTCACCGGTTGCTGCTGCCCGGGCACGGGCGCGGGCGACGGCCGTGTCAAGTTCTGTCGGGGCCTCATGCTCTATCGCCACGACACGAGAGTACCGGCCCCAGCGCGTGGCTTTCACGCTCCTCGTGGTGTCCTGTGCGTTCCGGCCTGTTCGTGGGCTGGTTGACCCAAAGGAGCGCTATCAATGTCCACCTGTCGCCTGCACACACGTTGAGATCGTTGTTGCCGACGAGCCTGTTGAACGAAGGGAAGCCCTCGCCGTCGCCGGCTTCCTGGCGGGCTACAGCGGCAGCACGAGGATTAGCTACGCCAGTGACCTGCGATCGTTCGCGTCGTGGTGCCACCAAGGCAAGCTCACACTCTTCAGTGTCCGCCGGGCCCATCTGGAGCTGTTCGGCCGGTGGATGGAAGAGACAGGCCGGATGCGCTCGACGGTCGCCGGCGCTTGTCCACCCTGGCCAGCTTCTACAAGTACGCGGAGCCGGAGCAGCTGGTCGAGCGGAACCCGGCCCTGAACGTGCGACGCCCCAAGGTGGATTATGAGTCGCGTACTCTAGGCTTGGACCGCAACGAGCTCGGCGCATTCCTGGTTCAAGCGGGCGTCGGCTCCTCCCGGGATCACGCCTTGACGTCACTGTTGGCGCTCAACGGGCTGCGGATCGCCGAGGCCCTGGGAGCCGACGCCGAAGACCTTGACTTCGAGCGAGGACATCGGACCCTCAAGATCGTGCGCAAGGGCGGAAAACGGGTGACGATCCCCCTGGCGCCTCGTACCTCGCGGGCCTTGGATCTGTACCTTGGGGAACGCACGACAGGCCCAATCTTCTTGGGAGCAAAGGGCGAGCGGATGGACCGCCATGCCGCCGACCGAATGGTCAAACGCTTGGCCAAAGCGAGCGGGTATCGCCAAGCGGATCAGCCCGCACAGCCTCAGGCATTCCTTCATCACCGCCGCCCCAGTTTCGACGCTGGCGACGCCCTCCGTGACGTCCAAGAGGCCGCCAGCCACGCTGATCCCCGCACCACCATGCGCTACGACCGCGGCCGAGGATCACTCGACCGCCACGCCACCTACATCGTGTCAACCTTCTTGGCCGGCGCCTCTCGATGAATCCAAACGGGCCGGACGTTACTGAGCACAGACAACGTCCGGCCCCGCCGGTTACCGAGCGCAGTCGAACCTGGCTCAGCCGAACTACACACACCCCAAAGCCAGTCCATCCATTTCCATCGAAGGCCACTCTGGGCATATGATTCATCGGTTCGGTCTATCGGATCTGCTTCTATGCCGC
>Ga0302325_10032847_pt1 | contig 10644 bp, 16 predicted proteins | sample Palsa_T0_2_FD_201948 | JGI IMG/M metagenome (GOLD analysis project Ga0302325, IMG submission 201948) | Peat permafrost microbial communities from Stordalen Mire near Abisko, Sweden - Palsa_T0_2 | ecosystem: Environmental > Terrestrial > Soil > Palsa > Peat permafrost | place: Sweden: Abisko...
GAAGTGAAGATCAAGCCGCAGGCCGAGAAGTTCTGGGCGAAGGCGTGGGATCCCATCCGCGTCGGCAAGCGCCCGCAAGCCTGGCTCGAACTGACGCCGGAGCGCGTGCTGGTCGGCCAACCCATCGCCGCCAACAATGCGATCACCGTCTCGCTCGGCGTCGAGGCGCATGCGCAGGTGGTTTTGGGCGACCGCCCGGCGCCGCCGCAGACCATACCGCCGCTGCCGCGAGCCGGCCGGCTCAGCGCGCCGTCGAACCGTTTCTCCTTCGTCGTGCCGGTGACGCTGCCTTATGACGAAGCGGCAAAGCTCGCGCTGGCGCGGCTCGAAAAGAAACCGCCGCGCATTTCCGGCGCGACCGTCAAATTCGACAGACTCGAGATTCTGCCCTCGGGCCAGGATGTGATCGTGGCGACGCGCTTCTGCGTCGCGCAGAGCTGGGATCGCTTCGGCTGGTTCGATTCCTGCGGGCAAGGCTATCTGCGCGGTCTGCCGCAATTCGATGCGAGCAGCGGCACCATCCGCATCGTCAATGTGCATTACGACGTGGCCACGGAAGGCGCGATTCTCTCGGCGATGAAATTCCTGGCCGGCGACGCGCTGGGCAGAGCGCTGCAGCAGAATCTGGTCTTCAACGTCGCCGGCGATTTGCAGAAGCTCGACGACGAAGTGAAGGCCGCGCTCGCCAAGCCGCAAGGCAAGGGTGTGCAGATCTGGGGGAATATCGAGAGCTTCGGCACGCCGCGGCTTACCTGGACCGCGACCGGTTTCCTCGCCATTTTCCCGGCGCAGGGCACGATTTCCGCCAATTTGAACCTCAACGACCTGGCAAAATAGTGCTTGACGTCATGTAAGCAATGACTTACTGTTAGTCATGGCTTACGGAACAGCGCTGGCAGCCTTGGCCGATCCCACCCGCAGACAAGTATTCGAGCGCTTGCGCGCGGGCGGGCAGCCGGTTGGGCGGATCGCGCAGGGTCTGCCGGTCAGCCGGCCGGCGGTTTCGCAGCATCTGAAGATTCTGAAGGAGGCCGGGCTCGTGCGTGAAGAACGCGACGGCACGCGGCGCATCTATGAGATCGATCCCGGCGGGCTCGGCGACTTGCGCGCCTGGCTCGACCAGTTCTGGACCATCGCGCTCGACGCCTTCAAGGCCGAGGCCGAAAAAGACGAGGAGAACAAATGAACGCGCCGCTCAAGATCACACCCGCGCCCGTACGCAAATCCATCGCGGTGAAGGTGCCGCAAGCGAAAGCCTTCGAGGTTTTCGCCGCGCGCATCGACCGCTGGTGGCCGATCTCGCACACTTTGCTCAAATCGCCGGTCAAGGCGACGATCATCGAATCGCGCGTCGGCGGGCGCTGGTATCAGATCGGCGACGACGGATCGCAATGTGTCAACGGATTCGTGCGCGACTGGTCGCCGCCGTCGAAGCTGATCCTGTCCTGGCGGCTCAACAGCAAGTTCGAGATCGACGACAATGTCGAGAGCGAGATCGAGATCCGCTTCGTCGCGGAAGCGCCGAACCTCACCCGCGTCGAGCTCGAGCATCGCATCACCGCCGTCGATGGCGAAGCGATGCGCGCCGCCGTCGACGCGCCCAATGGCTGGCCCGGGATCCTGGCGGCCTATGCCGAAGCGGCGGAGGCCCGGTCATGAAAGCCACCGACCTCGTTCTCGGCGCGGGCCTCGCGCTTTGCCTGGTCTTGCCGCGCACGGCCAGCGCCGAGGTTCTGGAGACGACAGCGAACGGCTTCGCCGCTCGCGAAACCATCCATTTGAACGCCACACCGGACCAGGTCTACGACGCGCTGGTGCATCCCGCCGCGTGGTGGAATCCGGATCACACCTATTCCGGCAGCGCCGCCAACCTGACGCTCGATGCACGCGCGGGCGGATGTCTGTGCGAGAGCCTGCCGCATGGCGGCTCGGCGCTGCTTCTCACGGTCGTCTTTGCCGAACCCGGCAGCGTCTTGCGCTTTCGCGGCCCGATGGGGCCGTTCCAGGGACAGGGCGTGGATAGCGCGCTCACCTTCACCCTCAAGGCCGAACCGGGCGGCACATTGCTGACTTTGGACAACAATGTCGGCGGCTACATGAAAGGCGGCTTCGACAAATGGTCGGGCATCGCCGACGGCATGCTGAACGATCTCGCAACCCGGCTCGCGCAGTATTCCGGAATCGGAAATAAGAGAACGCCGTGACCCTGATCCTTCACGCGTTCCCGGCGAGCCCGCGCGCCTGCTTAGCGGCGAGCTGCAGAAGCACCGTTACGTGACGGGCGAGACGCTGACACTGGCCGATTTCGCCATCGCGGCTCCGCTCTGCCTGGCCCGACAGGCGCAATTGCCGCTCGAGCCCTATCGCGCCATCCAGCGCTGGCAGGCCGACATCCAGGCGCTGCCGGCCTGGAGCAAAACACTGGCGATGCAGGGTTGACGCGGCGATCCGGCGGCGCATGCTGGAGCGGGCTTTGGGAGCGTCGCGATGATCACCGTCTATGCCGCGTATAATTTTCCGCCAGCCGTCAAGGGCATCGTGCGCGACCTGCGCGTGACCTGGGCGCTGGAGGAGTTGGGCTTGCCCTACAGCACCCATTGGCTGGACACCGCCAAGCGCGAGCAGCGCGATGCGCCCAACCGGCTGATCAATCCGTTCGGCAAGATCCCGTCGCTGGAGAACGGCGCGCTGCATCTGTTCGAATCCGCGGCGATCGTGCTTTATCTTTACGAGAACGCCGGCAAGGCGCCACAGGACGCCCATGCCCGTGCCGAACTCAACCAATGGTGCTTCGCGGCGCTGAACACGGTCGAGCCGGTGCTTCAGGACATTTTCCGCTGGAACGTGTTCTGGGCGGACAAGCCGGGCCGCGAATGGCGCTACGCCGAGCTGCTCGACGTCGCCGCCGAGCGGCTCGGCGACCTGCAGCGCGCGCTGGGGGCCAAGCCTTATCTGCTCGGCAATGAGTTCGGCCCGGCCGACATATTGATGACCACGGTGCTCGATTTCTGCAAGGATTCGCCGGCGATCCTCGAAGCGCATCCCGGCATCCGCGCCTATCTCGAGCGCTGCCACGGCCGGGCGGCTTACAAGCGCGCCCTCGCCAAGCATGGCGAGGGACCGGCCGCCAACGCGGCGTGACGCCGGGCTCGACCGGGCGTAAGCTCGCGAGACCATGACCCGCAAACGCGCCCTTCTGATCCTCTGCGCCCGCATCGGCTACAATCCGTAGCCCTTGCCGACGCCGCTCGCGCGGCAGTCTTCCTATTGCGCAACGTTTCCATTTGGAAATCGATCATGGCCCGCGAATCCACCCACAACCAGACCAAGCATTGGCAGGCGCTCGATGCCGCCCATCATGTCCATCCCTTCAGCGACACCGCTGCCCTCAACAAGGAAGGCGTGCGGGTGATCGTGAAGGCCGACGGAATCTATCTGTGGGATTCCGAGGGCCACAAGATCATCGACGCGATGGCGGGGCTTTGGTGCGTGCAGGTCGGCTACGGCAACAAGGCGCTGGCCGACGCCGGCTGCGAGGCGCTGAACCGGCTGCCCTATTACAACCATTTCTTCAAGACGACGAACCCTTATACCGTCGAGCTCGCGGCGAAACTCGCGACGCTTCTGCCCGACGGCCACGAGCATGTGCTGTTCGCCAATTCGGGATCGGAAGCCAACGATTCCGCGCTCAAGCTGATCCGCTATCACTGGAACCTGAAGAAGAAGCCGGACAAGAAAATCCATCTGTCGCGCGATTATGCCTATCACGGCGTGACCTTCGCGGCGGCTTCGCTTTCCGGACTGACGCCGATGCATCCGCAATGGGATCTGCCGCTGGCGGGCTTCGAGAAGGTGCCGGCGCCTTATTGGTATGGCGCCAAGGCCGCCGGTTATGGCGACATCGCGCCGGAGGAATTCGGCCTGCTGATCGCGAAGAAGCTGGAAGAGAAGATTCTGGAGATTGGCGCGGATCGCGTCGCCTCGTTCTCGGCCGAACCGGTGCAGGGCGCGGGCGGCGTGATCTTTCCGCCGGCGAGCTATTGGCCGGAAGTACAACGCATCTGCCGCAAGCACGACGTGCTGCTGCATCTGGACGAAGTGATCACCGGCTTCGGGCGCACGGGCGAATGGTTCGGCGCGCATACTTTCGACATCGCGCCCGACATCATGACCATGGCGAAGGGATTGTCGTCGGGCTACCAGCCGATCAGCGCGATCTCGCTGGGCGAACGCATGGCGAAGACGATTCTGCACGCCAATGAGGAATTGGTGCATGGCTACACCTATTCCGGCCACCCGGTGGCGAGCGCGGTGGCGCTGAAGAACCTGGAGACCATCGAGGCGCTGGGGCTGGTGCCGCGGGTGAAGAATTCCATCGGACCCTATTTCGCGCGGGCGCTGCACGCGGCCTTCGACGATCATACGATGGTGGGCGAGGTGCGCACCCTGGGTCTGCTCGGCGCTATCGAACTCGTGGCGAATCGCAAGTCGCGCGCGTTCTTTCCCGATATCGGCGCCGTCGGCGCGCAGTGCCGCAATCATTGCTTCAACTCCGGTCTGATCAGCCGCGCCATTCGCGACACCATGGTGCTGGCGCCGCCGCTGGTGATCAGTGAGGCCGAGATCGACGAGATCGTCGCCCGCTTGCGCGCTGCCGTCGACCGCACGGCGAAGGATTTCGGCCGGCTGTGATGCGGCTTCGGCTCCTGTCGGTGAATGTCGGGCGCACGCGCATCATCGCCCATTTGCATGGCGAGCCGGTGCGCTCGGCCATCGTCAAGCGTCCGGTGACGGGCGAGACGGTGTTCGTCGGCACCATGAGCATCGCAGGCGACGCCCAGGCCGATCTCAGCGTGCATGGCGGCGCGGACAAGGCGGTCTATGCCTATCCGGCCGATCATTGGGTGTGGTGGGAGCGCGAGCATCAACTGCCTTGCGCGCCGGCGACATTCGGCGAGAACCTCACGCTCGAAGGCGCGGACGAAACCGGCGTGCGCATCGGCGATCGCTTCCGCTGGGGCGACGCGCTGCTGGAGGTGAGCCAACCGCGCGGGCCTTGCTACAAGCTCGGCATTCATACCAATCGCGCCGATGCGCCGCGGATCATGACGCTGTCTTCGCGCTGCGGCTGGTATCTGCGCGTGCTCGAAGAGGGCGACGCGCCGCGCGACGCGGCGCTGACGCGCGTTCACGAAAGCGCGAGCCCGAGCGTGCGCGATGCGTTCCTCGCGGCCACGCATCCGAAAATCGAGTATGCGCTGCGCAGGGCCGTTTTCGATGCGCCGCGGCTGGCGGAAAGCTGGCGTTTTTCGGTGGAAAAGCGGCTCGCGGCCGGGGACGATTCGAACAATTGAGATGTGGCAGAAATACCTCTGTCACTAGGGAAATTAAATCCACACCCATGTTCAAAAAAATTCTTGCAAACTGTGTCTTTGCTGCATAGGCTTGGTCTTGGAAGAGCGATCCATCGACCGGCAAGCACTGCCCCCCCGCTCGCATGCTGGTTGACGTTCTTCCGAGGTGCCGGTCATCCCCTCCCGGCGCCCGCGCGTAACGGCGCATCCGGCGCCCGATCAGCCCCCTGGTCGGGCGCCTTTTTATTTGTTCCATCAATAGCTTGTGGAGCGTTCTTGCGGCGCAGAGTGAGGTTGATCCGGCCGCCGCCGGGCACCAGGCTGGAACTGCCGGCCAGCACCCGGTCGATGCCGTGGAAAGCCAGCCGCGCCGGTCCACCGAAGACCAGCAAATCGCCGGAGCGCAGCCTGAGGCTCCTGGTCGGCCCGCGCCGGCTGGTGCTGCCGATCCGGAAGACCGCCTCGTCGCCCAGCGAGACCGACAGCACCGGCGCTTCGAGCGCGGCCTCGTCCTTGTCCTGGTGCAGGCCCATGCGCGCGCCTTCGCGGTAGAGATTGACCAGGCAGCATTCGGGCGGCGCCGGATAGCCCGTCGCCGCGTTCCACAGATCGAGCAATGCGCGCGGGATCGCCGGCCAGGATTCGTCCGTATACGGATGACGCGGCGCATAGCGATAGCCCGCGATATCCGAGATCCAGCCCAGCGGCCCGAAATTCGTCTCCTCGACGGAAAACGGCTTTCCCGATCCCGGCATCGCGGGACGATAGAACGGCGCGCGCGCCGCCAGGCGAAAAACCTCCGCGACCAGCGCCGACTGCTCTTCGCTGCCCAGCGCGCCATGCCACAGCGACACGCCATCCATCACCGCGAGTTTGGCGCCGCCTAGCATGCTCAGATTCCCGGCGCCGTTCCGGGCTTGTCGTAGAGCCCGCGAAACGAACTACCCGAGCCGCGCGCTTCGAGCCACGCTTTCAAATTCTGCGGCGCGTAGTCGGTTGCGATCCATTGCGCCAGCGTGCGACCGCGCGCCTCATCGCGCGCGAAAGCGAGAAACGGTTTGAGCCAGCGCTGTTGCGCTTTCGGCCGATGCAGATAGGGCCAGGCGGCGAATTGCGCGCTCGCTTCTTCGAACGCGTCCCAGCCTTTGCGATGGATGAGGTAGAGCGCCGAGGCGAAGCTCGAGCGATCCTGGCCGCCGGAGCATTTGATCAGCAGCGGCCGCGGCGCCGCATCGAACGCGGCGATGAGGTCGACCAGCATCTGGCGCGTCGGCAGGCGGCGCGAATTGAGCATGGGATTGAACAGCGCCACGCCGAGCCTTTCGCAGACGCGGCTCTCATAGCGCCACCACGCATGATTGGGATTGAACCCGCGCAGATTGACGATCGCGCGGATGCCGCGCCCGCGCAGGAACGGCCCAAGGAATCCCGCATAGGCCTGAGCCGAGCGCGCCGCCTCGCCCGGGATCACCCAGTGGAAATTGTAGAGGATGTCGGGGAGGGATCGCATCGGCGGACGGCAGTTCCTTTCAACAGTTCCTATTCGTTTTCCGGAAGTCTCGCACCCCTTCCCCGGGGCTGCTATCCCGTTCTATTCACAAGAGAATCGGGAAGGCTGCAGATGGTAATCCATCGCCGCGCATTCAAGGAGCGGCGATCCGCTTTGTCATGCGCATCATCGGCACCGCAATGCCCGATTTCGTCGCCTGCTCGAAGCCCTCGACATCTTCATAGCCGCAAGCGCGGTAGAGCGGCAGCCCGGCCATGGTGGCGACCAGCGCGACGCGGGCGAATCCGGCGCGCGCCGCGGCCGCTTCGCACAGATCCAGGATCAGCCGCCCGATGCCGCGCCGCGCGAAAGCGGGATGGGTGTACATCGCGCGCACCCGCGCCGCGTCGGTCGCGGGATCGAGCAGCCGCGCATCGCGCCCCGGCGAATGATCGCCGCCGAAATGCGTCGCCCGCCTCGACCAGCCGCCGCAACCGGCGAGGACGCCATCGCATTCGACGATGAAATAAGTGGCGTCTTCGATCAGTTGCGAATCCAGCCCCATGATCTCGAACGAGGCGGCAACTTGCGCGGAGGTGAGATGCGCCGGCAGCAATTCGCCGATCGCCGCATTCATCAGCGCAGCGAGCGCGGTAATGTCGGCGTTCGTCGCGAGGCGGTGGGAGAAAACATTCATGGCGGCACCGGGAATCGTCTGAGACGTTATCATTTGCGGCCAAGCAGGAAGAGATTGAAATGATCCGCAAACTGAAATCCGGCGAATACCGGCTCTATTCGCGCAAACTCAACCCCAAGACCGGCAAACGCCGCAACCTCGGCACCTTCAAGAGCCGCGCGGCGGCGGAGCAGCACGAAAAGGCGGTGCAGTATTTCAAGCGGCAAGGATGACGCAGGGCCTGCGGCGGAAATAAAGTGGCGACCTATGGCGCCCGGACGCCGCACCGCTCGCAAATGCAATCCGCGGCGCGTTCAGCGGACAAGCATCGTCTCAGTTTGAAATCAGGGCGTCGGCGCGGGCACGTGAACCTTCTTGTCAGCGTACATCCAGAAGTGATCAACATGCGCGCTGCCCATGAAATTTGCGGCAGTTGTCCAAAACGAGCGCGCAGCATTTCTGATGGAAATTTCTGAGACATCACCCTCATAAGTTCCAGTCATTTTGCCTGTCCACATGATGCCGTAGTTTTCGAGCGTTGGCTTGAGGGCATTTCTCAACTTGCCATTCTTGTCGCGATTTAGCGAAAACCTAATGATGACCCGCATAGTCTCTCCCTTTAATCATAGTCGCGTGAGATGGTACCATCTGCCCAGAAACCGCAAGGCCAGAAAACATGGATGACGCAACGGCGCAAAAGGTCAGAGAGGCTCTCGACGTCGCTCTCAAAACGGCGAGTATCAACGTTGGTATCGCCTTTGGCGATGATTTGTTTCGCGAGTTTCGTGCAAGAAATTGGCTGACACTGGAGAAATTTGGTTTGCTGGGAACTGGGCTCTTCGCTGTGCGGCTACCTGCGTACGACAAAACCCATCATGCCTTTGAAAGTTGGGACGTACCCGCCGGAGAGTTTAGAGTGGGGAGCGATGCCTAATGTTTCACAAGAACGAAAACGTTGCGCCGATGTCATTCATAACATCGTCTACTTCATCCGGATCGCGGCGGCGAACTGATCGACTCAATAGAAATTGAGAGATCGGTCGATCAGGGGGCGCCCCAGTCCGCCCGCCTTGATTCCGGGGCGCTTGTCAGTATATTGCGCGCCTTCCGACGGGCCTCTGCCCGCGTGGAACTGAACGATTTCAAGGACTTAGGACCATGTTCGCGGTTATCCGCACCGGCGGGAAGCAGTATAAAGTGGCGAAGGACGACGTTCTCGTCATCGAGAAGGTCGTGGGCGACGTCGGTTCGGCGCTCAACATCGCCGACGTGCTGATGCTGGGCGGCGACAAGCCGAAGCATGGCGCGCCGCTCGTCGCCGGCGCCTCGGTCTCGGCCGAGATCCTCGAGCATGGCAAGGGCGACAAGGTCATCGCCTTCAAGAAGAAGCGCCGCAAGAACACGCATCGTAAGCGCGGCCATCGCCAGCCCTTCACCAGGATCAAGATCATTGCGATCTCGGGCGGCGAGAAGAAGGAGCATTCCCATGGCGCATAAGAAAGCCGGCGGCTCCTCGCGCAACGGACGCGACAGCGCGGGCCAGCGGCTCGGCGTCAAGCTTTTCGGCGGCCAGGTGATTACCGCCGGCAACGTCATCGTGCGCCAGCGCGGCACCAAATTCTATGCCGGCGAAAATGTCGGCATGGGCAAGGACCACACGCTGTTCGCGACGCGAGACGGCAACGTCCAATTCCGCTCGGGCTACAAGCGCCGCACTTTCGTGTCGGTCGTGGCGGCGCCGGCGAAGGATGCGGGATAGAGGCAGCACAACCGGCTGCCAAACAAATTGGCGGCTCATCATGCGAGGGAAGATGGTCCGCCATCTTCCCTTTTTTATTCCCTCGCCAGAAGAGGGGACCGTGTCATGTCGTGTAAAGAACTGGAGACCGAGAGATTGCTGTTGCGGACGCCGAAGATGGGCGACGTCTCGTCCATCGCGTCGTTGATCGGCGAATGGGAGGTGGCGAAGAATCTCGGCCGCGTGCCGCATCCCTACAGCGAAGTGGATGCGCAGGCCTATGTCGCCAAAACCGAGGAAGCGCGCGCCAGAGGCGAAGCCTTCAATTTCGTCATCACGCGCAAATCCGACTCGGCTCTGATGGGCGCTTGCGGCGTGCAGCTGCGCGAGAACGCCAATTTCGAATTCGGCTATTGGCTGGGCAAGCCGTTTTGGAAACAGGGCTACGCCACCGAAAGCGCGCTCAGGCTGGTCAGTTTCGGCTTTCGCGAGCTCAAGATCGACCGGCTGGTGGCGGGCTGGTTCCACGACAATCCGGGCTCGGGGCGGGTGCTGGCCAAGCTCGGCTGCGAATCCGGCGGGGCAGAACAGCGCAATTGCCTGGCGCGCGGCCACACGGTCTATTGCCACATCGTGACGTTGACGCGCGAGAGTTTCGCGCAGAGGAAAGCGGCATGAAGGAAGTAGGATTGATTCACGCAGAGGCGCAGAGACGCAGAGGAGACGGGCAAATCGTCCTCTGCGGTATTCGTGGTTGCAAGATTCGCGCGGAGCCCCGAAGGCGCGAAGAATCGCGGCCGAAGGCCGCAAAATTATTGCGCGCTGCGCGCGCCTCAAGCCTTCGCGGCTTTGCGGCTTCGCATGAGCCTTTCTTCTCCTCTGCGGCTCTGCGGCTCTGCGTGCAAATTTTTGTTGGGGCGGAGCGATGAAGTTTCTCGATTCCGCCAAGGTCTATATCGGGAGCGGCGCGGGCGGAAACGGCTGCGTCGCGTTCCGCCGCGAGAAGTTCATCGAATATGGCGGGCCGTGGGGCGGCAATGGCGGGCGCGGCGGCGATGTGTGGGCCGAGGCGGTCGAGAATCTCAACACATTGATCGATTACCGCTACCGCCAGCACATGCGCGCCAAGGGCGGCGAGGCCGGCATGGGCAAGGAGATGAGCGGCGCCAATGGCGAGGACGCGGTGTTGCGCGTTCCGCTCGGCACCGAGATCTATGAGGAAGACGGCGAGACTCCGATCGCCGATCTGGCGCGCGCGGGAGACCGCGTGCTGCTGCTCAAGGGCGGCAATGGCGGCTTCGGCAATGCCCATTTCAAGAGCGCGACCAATCGCGCGCCGCGCCACGCCAATCCCGGACAGCCGGGCGAAGAGAAGACGATCGTGCTG
>Ga0302325_10032848_pt1 | contig 10644 bp, 3 predicted proteins | sample Palsa_T0_2_FD_201948 | JGI IMG/M metagenome (GOLD analysis project Ga0302325, IMG submission 201948) | Peat permafrost microbial communities from Stordalen Mire near Abisko, Sweden - Palsa_T0_2 | ecosystem: Environmental > Terrestrial > Soil > Palsa > Peat permafrost | place: Sweden: Abisko...
ACGGCGACGCCTGGCGCTACTTTCCCCACGACATGGCCCGCAGCCGCGCCTATCGCTGGGGCGAAGACGGCCTGGGCGGCTTCTCCGATGAGCTGGCGCGGCTCTGCCTGGGCGTGGCCCTCTGGAACCGGCGCGATCCGATCCTCAAAGAGCGGCTGTTCGGGCTCACCGGTCACGAGGGGAATCATGGCGAGGACGTCAAGGAGCTTTACTATTATCTCGACGCCACGCCAACGCATTCCTACATGCGGATGCTCTACAAGTATCCGCAGCGCGAATTTCCCTACTCGCTGCTCGTGGCTGAGAACGCCCGCCGCACGCGCAACGACCCCGAGTTCGAGCTGCTCGACACCGGCGCGTTCGACGAGAACCGCTATTTCGACGTCGTGATCGAATACGCCAAGCAGAGCCCGGTCGACATCCTGATGCGGGTGACGGCGCTGAATCGCGGTCCCGAGCCGGCGCCGCTCGACCTGCTGTTGCAGCTCTGGTTTCGCAATACCTGGAGCTGGTCGCACCATCGGTCCCACACCCCCGAGCTGTCGGCCGAGGCCGACGGCGGCGTTGCGGCCCGGCATCGCGCGCTCGGCGAGTACCGCGCCGCGGCCCAGGACGCCCAGCAATGGCTGTTCTGCGACAACGACACGAACGGGCGGATCTTCGGGCTCGCCAAGCGCGGATTCCCGAAGGACGCGTTCCACGACCTCCTGGTCGGCGGCGACGCGGCGGCCGTCAATCCCGAACGAAAGGGCACGAAAGCGGCGGCCCACTACGCGCTGCTGATCCCGCCAGGCGAGAGCCGCGTCGCACGTCTGCGGCTGTCGAAGGACACTGTCGATCAGCCGTTCGATGGCTTCGACGCCCTGGTCGACCAGCGACGCCTAGAAGCCGACGCGTTCTACGGCGAACTGCAGCGCGATCTGGCCGACCCGGAACGCCGCAGCGTGCAGCGGCAAGCGATGGCCGGCATGTTGTGGAGCAAGCAGTTTTTCCATTTCAATGTCCGTCGCTGGCTGGAGGGGGATCCCGGCCAGCCCACGCCGCCGCCCGAGCGAAGCCACGCTCGCAACGCCAATTGGCGGCACCTCGACAATCGGGAGGTGCTGTCGATGCCCGACAAATGGGAGTATCCCTGGTACGCAGCCTGGGACCTGGCGTTTCACTGCGTGCCGCTGGCCGCGGTCGATCCCGAGTTCGCGAAGGGGCAGCTCGTCACCCTGGCCCGCGAGTGGTACATGAGCCCCAGCGGCCAGCTTCCGGCGTATGAGTGGGCGTTTGGCGACGTCAATCCGCCGGTGCACGCCTGGGCCGCCTGGCGGGTGTTTCAGATCGAGCGCAAGCTTCGCGGCGGGCCGGGCGATTTCGATTTCCTCAAGCGCGTATTCCACAAACTGCTGCTCAACTTCACCTGGTGGGTCAATCGCAAGGACGTCGACGGCCGCAACGTCTTTCAAGGCGGCTTCCTGGGGCTCGACAACATCGGCGTGTTCGATCGCAACCAGCGGCTGCCGCGCGGCGGTTCCCTGGCCCAAGCCGACGCCACGAGTTGGATGGCGATGTATTCGCTGAATCTGCTGCGAATCTCGCTCGAGCTGGCGATGGTCGATCGCGTCTACGAAGACATCGCCAGCAAATTCTTCGAGCATTTCCTCGAAATCGCCGAAGCGATCAACGATCCCAGCGTCGACGGCTGCGGATTGTGGGACGAAGAGGACGGCTTCTACTACGACAAGGTCCACACCGAGGACGGCCGGGGCGTGCCGCTCAAGGTGCGTTCGATGGTGGGCCTGATTCCGCTGTTCGCCGTCGAGACGATCGAACCGGAGACGCTCGAGCGATTGCCCGGCTTTCGTGAGCGGATGCGGTGGTATCTCGAACATCGCCCGGAAATGGCGGCCCTGGTCTCGCGCTGGGATGAGCCCGGCCGCGGCGAGCGGCGGCTGCTGAGCCTGTTGCGCGGCCATCGCATCAAGCTGCTACTCAAGCGGATGCTCGATCCGGAGGAGTTCCTCTCGGACCACGGGGTGCGGGCGCTCTCGCGGTTTCATCGCGACCACCCGTTCCGCATCCGCTGCGGGGAGTCGGATTTGCAAGCCGATTACGAGCCGGCCGAAAGCCGCTCGCCGCTGTTCGGCGGGAACTCGAACTGGCGCGGTCCGGTCTGGTTTCCGGTAAACTTCTTGATCGTCGAGTCGCTGCAGAAGTTCCATCACTACTACGGCGACGATTTCAAAGTCGAATGCCCGACCGGATCCGGCCGCTACCTGACGCTCGGACAGATCTCCGAGGAGCTGACCACGCGGCTGGTGAGCTTGTTTCTGCCGAACGCGGAGGGGAAGCGGCCGATCTACGGAAATGACCATCGCCAGCAGTTCGATCCGCATTTCCGCGACCACGTGTTGTTCTACGAATATTTCGACGGCGACAACGGCCGCGGCCTGGGCGCCTCGCATCAAACCGGCTGGACGGGCGTGGTGGCCAAGCTGTTGCGGCCGCGGCAAAAAGAGCATTAGACGACCGTCGGGCGAGGCACATGGCAATGTGATGCTATCGCCCTGCCCGCGGCTCGCGACGAAGTCGCCGTTCAAGTCCCGCGAGCGTCGCGGCCGAATAAAACTGTATCGGGTGAAACGACGGGTCCGATATCCGTCCGATCCCGCCAACTCCATTCCTTTCTCTGGCTGGGCGTGACGCCTTGCCGGCCGTTCTGCAGTGCCTTCCGTCGCCACGCGATCACCCGCGCGTGGATCTAGCGATTTCAATCCGCTGCCTGCGACCGAAGACGTCGCGCACGTGGCAATTGTCTATCCATTTCGACGCTAATTCATAACGAGAAACCCGGCACGCGGGTCGTTCGGCGCGATAACAATGCGCGCGGCGCGTTCGCCGATATGGATTCACCTAAGCGGGACGGAGTGTGAAGATGGTAGTCTTGACGATGCCACGTCGGCCGCAAATGGAGCCTCCACGGCCTGTCGCGGAACCGCTCTTGTCGCCGCGACCGGCCGCTCGATGGCGGCGGATGTTCGTTGGCGCGGCGCTAGCCACGTACGCGGTCTTCGTCGGCGCCCACTTCTCGTCGGGTTTTGGCGGCGCCGACGTCTCCGGTTATATCAACAGCGCGCGATTGCTCAGCAGGCTGCGGCTGACAACGCCGATGATCGTCGCGCCGGAAATTGAGACCAAGCTCTGGCATTATTGCCCGTTGGGATTCACGCCGCGCGAAGAGACTCGCACGATGGCGCCAATCTACCCGCTGGGATTGCCGCTGCAGTTGGCGATCGTCGGAACGCTCGGCGGCTGGCATTGGGGACCGCTGGCCTTGTATGTGGCGGGCACGTGCCTGACTGTCGTGTGCTGCTACGGATCGAGCAGGGAACTTGGCGTGGACCCCGTCTGGGCGTTGGGGGCGGCCGGTATGCTGGCAATTTCGCCGATGTTGCTTTGGTCTTCCGAGCACATGATGAGCGACGGCCCGGCGACGACCTGGAATGCGATCGCGTTTTACGCCGCGCTTCGTGGGCGGCGCTCGCGGATAGCGGCGGGATGGTGTGGAGTGGCGCTTGCCATGTCCGTGATGGTTCGACCGACGAACGTGATGATCTTACCTGCGTTGGCCGTCGTCCTCTGGGAACGAAAGAAGCTGATTGCCGCCTGCGTCGGCGGCTTGCCCTTGGCGGCGCTCTTAGCGGCTTACAACACGCTCCTTTGGAGAAAGCCCTGGCGAACCGGATACGCCAACCACCATGAACTGTTCGAATGGTCTTCCTTCGGACCGACCGTCGAGTATTACGTCCATTGGATTCCCCATTTGCTGCCGATCGCCGTGGTCGGCGTGGCTTGCATTGCGTTCCTCGACTGGCGCCGGGGACGGCGTGAATTGACCGGCTTGATCCTCTGGGCAGGCGCTTTCATCGGACTCTATGCGTTCTACCCGTTTACGAGGCTCGATTGGTGGTGGTCCCGCTTTGTTCTGCCGGCCTACCCGGCGCTGGCCGTCCTGGGAGCGCTTGGGCTCCAGCGGCTGGCCGCGACGACCGATCGGTGGGGCCGGCCGCTCGTGGCCGCGGTCGTCGGCGAAGTGCTGGTGTTGGCGTCGATCGGGCTGAGCGTGCGCGACTGGCGCGTGCTCGACGTTTACGGCGCCTCCCGGCAGAACGAAATCTATCAGGCCGCGACTCACTGGTTCCTGGAAAACACTCCGGAGAACTCCGTCGTCGCGACGCTCCACCTGAGCGGCTCGCTCACGCATTACGGCCGATTGATCGTCCGCTGGGATATGCTCACGCCGGAAGACTGGGATCCGATCGTCGCAGCCGCGCGCCGCAGCGGCCGGCCGATCTATTTCTGCGATTGGTCCGACCGGGTCGACGAGGCGATGCGGCGGACGCCCGGCGCCTGGAAGAAACTTACCCAATTCGAGCACCTGGGCGTCTGGCGACTAGCTCTCGAGTGATCCTCGCCGCATGGCCCATCGCGGGGCGAAGTAAACCGAGCCGGCGAGGGGCGCCAAGCGCCGACGTCGCGACACCTCGGCGCCAAGCTTCTGGGCCATTCGCGCGCTGGTGAAGCGCGTTGCGGGCGACTAGAATCAGCGCTGGCCGCTTGTTCGCTAGCGGCTGCGCTCGATTGACACCCCTTGCCGGAAAACCTTCGCTATGCGCCGCTCCCCTGTTTTAGCGTCTGCCTGGTGCTTTCTCTTCGCGGCCCCGTGCCCCACTTTGCTCGCCGCCGACGGTCCGGCGTCGTCGGCCGCCGATCCGGCGCCCAAAGGAGACGTCACCAAGTATTCGTTCAGCGCCAGCAAGATCTTTCCCGGCACGGTGCGCGACTATTGGATCTACGTGCCCAAACAATACGATCCCGCCAGGCCGGCCTGCGCGCACGTGAACCAGGACGGCGTGCAGTTCAAGGCGCCCGAGGTCTTCGACCAGTTGATCCACAAACGGGAAATGCCGGTGACGATCGGCGTGTTCGTCACGCCCGGGCGCGTGCCGGCCCCGCGGCCCGACGCGCTCGATCGCTTCAACCGCAGCTTCGAATATGACGGGCTCGGCGACGAGTATGTCCGATTCTTGCTCGAAGAGCTGTTGCCGGACGTGGAGACGAAGACCGCGCCGGACGGCCGGGCAATCCGGCTTTCGAAGAGCGGCAATGATCGCTCGATCGGCGGCTCGAGCAGCGGGGCGATCTGCGCCTTTACCGCCGCTTGGGAACGGCCCGACGCGTTCGGCCGCGTGTTCAGCGCCATCGGCACTTACGTCGGGCTGCGCGGCGGCAACGAGTACCCGACGCTAATCCGCAAGACCGAGCCCAAGCCGCTCCGCGTGTTCCTCGAAGACGGCTCGGGCGACCAGAACATCTACGGCGGCGATTGGTGGATGGCCAACCAGGAGATGGAGCGAGCGCTTGTGTTCGCCGGCTACGAAGTCAACCACGCCTGGGGCGACGGCGGCCACAACGGCAAACACGCCACGGAGATCTTCGCCGACGCGATGCGCTGGCTGTGGAAGGATTGGCCGGCGCCGATTAAGGCAGGGGCGGGGTCGCCGCAGTTGCAGGATATCGTTGTCGCAGGCGAGGGATGGAAGCGGGTCGAAGGCACGTACCAATCGGCGTGGGCTCTGGCCGCGAACAGCAAAGGAGAGGTCTTCTTTCGCGACTTGAAGCAGAAAGTAAATTTTAAGATCTCAGCTGATGGTCTAGTGGTCGACGATAGCGCGAATCCGCTTGGGTTCCATGCCCAGGCGTACGGTCCTGGCGATGTGGTTGTCGCGTCGGTCCATCACTCGCTCGTGACACGCGCAGCCGACGGCAAGGAAAAAACCGTCGCCGATGACGTAAATGCCGATCACCTCGCCGTGCTCCGCGGCGGCGGGATCTATACTGCGAACTTCGAATTGCAGGCGCCGCCGGGCATGAACGGTCTTTGTTATTGCCCGCCCCTGGGAATGCCGACCCAGATGGACTCGATGAATTCAATCTGTCCTGCCGGCGTCGCCTGCTCGCCCGATCAATCGCTGCTGTATCTGGCCGACGGCGGAAGCCATTGGGTGTACAGCTACCAGATTCAGCCCGACGGCTCGTTGAAGCACAAACAGCGTTACTACCGTTTGCACTCGCCCGACAGCGCAGACCACGCCGGCGCCAGCGCGCTGCGAGTCGATCGGGACGGCCGGCTCTACGTTGCCACGGCGATGGGCGTCCAAGTCTGTGACCAGGCCGGCAGAGTCAATTGCATCCTGCCGACGCCGGGTCCGGCGACCGGCCTTGAATTCGCCGGCGCCGAGTTCGACACGCTCTATGTCGTCTGCGGCGACCGGCTCTACCAGCGGAAGATGAAGGTCCACGGCATCCACGGGTTCGACCCGCCGCACAAGCCGGAGAAGCCGAAGCTCTGAGCCTGGCGAGCCGGAGCGAGGCACGGCTTGCCGCACGCGTCCCGCCGTCCGGCTCGACGCCGCTTTGGCTTCGTTCTCAACCGCCGTCCGGCGGAGCGGTGTACGACGCCGGACTCACGCTCGACGGGCCATTGGACGCGTTCGCCGCGCTGGCCGGCGGCGCCGGACCGAAGGATGCGCCGGCCGGAGGCGGTAGCGCGATGGTCGGCTGACCTTGAGTCGGGCTGGCGGTCGCGATCGATGGCGCCGCGCCGCCGCCGCTCGGCGCAAAGCTCGTGTCCGGCGCTCCGCCGGGAAGGGCGGCCCCGTCGGTCGACGGCTTTTCCAATTGACCCGGCGGCATCAACTCTTGCGGCGGCCGCGGGGTGGCGCCGCGCGGCGGCAGGGCGTTCGCCGGCGGTCCCATCGGCGGCAGTTCCTCGCCGTTCGGCGCCACCGGCTGCGTCGGCGGGGCGCTGGGCGGATTGGGCGTCGCGCCCGACGCCTTCGGCGCCGAGAATTGATCGTACGGTCCCGCGCTCACTTGCAACGGCGGCCGCAGGAACCCGTAGTTGATTTCCCGCTCCTTCATTCGCAACCGATCTCGCTCGGACGCGTCGGCATAGGCCTGGCCCGGCCAGGGACCTTCGGCCAGGTAGATGTCGTTGTAGTCGAGCAGCGAGCCCTTTTCGAAGTGGACGTTCTTTACCGCCAGCTGATATTCGACCATCGCGCCGTGATAGCGGATCTCGGCTTCGGCCAGCCGGCGCTGCGATTCGAGCATCAGATCGGCCTGGGCCTTGTCCGCCTCGTATTCGGCCCGCACCGCGGCATAGTGCTGCCGCGAGGCGACCAGGCGGTTGTAACTGGTGAGCGTCGTTTCGTACGCCCGTTCCACCTCCGCCAGGGCGTTACTGAGTTGCAACACGACCTCGCGCTCCTGCTGCGAGAGCACGGCCCGCTCGCGGGCCAGTTGCAGCTCGGCGTTGCGCACGGCCGCATGTCCGCGCCGGAAGCCGAACGGCATCGAGAATTCCATTCCTGCCTGCCATTCCTGGAACTGGCCACTAAACAGGTTCTGCACGGCGTTGTCGTAGCGGTTCACGCCTTCGTCGTTGTTGAAGTCGTACAGCTTGTTGCCGAACCCGCGGAAGCGATACAGTCCCGTGGCGTCGAGGCTCGGCAGCAGGAAGTTCCTGGCGCCCAGCAACTCCAGCTCGCGGCGCTTGATCACCCACCGCTGCCGGCGGAGCTCGCTCCGCCGCGCCAGGCTTTCTTGCAGCAGCTCGGGCCATTCGAAGATCACCCTGGCCTGCTTCGGCTGGTCGAGGGGCCGCAGCAGCTTGGTGTCGTTGATCGGCACGTTCATCAGCATTCGCATGCGGCGTTCGGCGGTTCGCACGCCGCTGACGCCGCGCCAGGTGCCGCCGCCGCTGCCGTTCGACGTTTGCGTGCCGCTCACCAGCCGGCCGTACCAGGCGAATTGCACTTCTTCCTGCAAGCGCAGGTATTGTTCGCGGGCTTCGGCTTCCTTTTCGGCCTCGCCGCCGCGGCGGCCAGTCGTGTACAGAGCGTGAACCTGCCGCCAGGTCTCGAGCGCGGCGTCCCGGGCCGCGATCTTGGCGTCCAGGTCGCGATAGGCGAAGTACAAGTCCCAATAGGCATTCTCGACGTTGCTCACCAGGTCGCGGACGCCCATCTCGAATTCGGTGATGCTGATGTCCGTGTTGATCCGGGCGACCATCACGCCGTTGGCGAAGCCCGGCACGCCGCTGAACACGCCGGTCACGTTGGGCGGGCCGTAGATCCGGTTGAACATCGCGCCGGCGCCCTGCAACAACGGTTGACGCACTTCGGCCTGGTAATTGGTGTTCCAGGCTTCCGGAAACAGGTTGCCGGGGGCGTTATTCTGGTCGAAATCGGTGTTCTTGCTGATGGTGAACGTGCTGCCCACCGCGGTCCGCTTGGTGATCGCGGTAGAGAAGATCGCCGTGTCCTGCTGGAAGATGCGCGTGCCGCCGCCAAAAAACACGTTGTTGATGGCGCGGTGGTTCTTGGCGAAGTTCGCCGAAGAGCTCAACACCGGGTCGAACGCCGCTTGCGTGGCTTCGGTGCCGAACCGCGGATCGGTCTCCGCCAGCGCCGGGCCGTGGATCGTGCGGGCGTTGGTCGGCGAATTCAACACCAGGCCGCCGATGTCGTTGAGCACCTTGGAGTTCGTGAGCGCGGTCCGCAGCGCGTCCACCAGCGTGATGTCCCAGTATTCCGGCGGCGTGTCGCGGCCGATGGCCAGCGGCGAGGGCTCGTCGGCAAGCGCGGGGGGCGGCGGCTCCTTGGCGTCGGGATATTCGACACGTGTCGCCGCCGTCTTATATTGCTCGAGCTCCGCCTGATCGAGCTTCGAGCCCGGCGAGTGCAGACTGCAACCCGCGAGCGCTAGCACGGCGACAGCAACCGAAAGCGGTTGTAGGATGTGTCGCGACTGCATGCTGGCGATCGCCCCTGGGCTCGACGCCGTCGTCGGGCGCGATCCGCTCCAAGCGGGCGCGCAACGGCGGCAATGAATCCTTTCCGGACTTAAATCGGCGGCCTCCAGCCCAAACAATCGTTAAAATCAACAGAATCGTAAGACTCGACGCAGGAGGAAGAGTTTCCTGATACTTCGCCTCTTACGCAGGTCTGCTGTCTTATTCGCCCGGTGGCTTTCACGGGTTGACGACTCGGAAATCGGGGAAGTTGCGGGGCCTCGGGGCGCCTGGGCGCCGGGCGGCTGACCTGCGGCGACAGCCGCGCTATACTGGGATGAACGGGCTCGGCGCGCGATCACGAGCCCGAGGCTCGCGCCGTGGGCGCGGCGGCGGTTGGTCCAACAGCGTAAGCGCGCCGGTCCGCCTGTCGCTCGGCCATCAGGGGCCGTCCAGCCAGCAGCGGCGCGCCAGCGGACGTATTTTGAGCGGTTCCAATCCTTCGCAAGTCCCGATGAGAATCCGCGCATGGCCAGGGATCTTGCTTCGGACGACGCGCCGCTGGTCGAGCCAGCTTGGGACGAAATCCGTTCCACGCTGGAAGACATCGCCCGATTGTCGCTCGTGTCGATGCCGCGGCGCGACTTCTACGCGGCGGTCATCGCCCGCGCCGCCCACACGGCCGGCGCGCTCGGCGGCGCCGTGTGGCGACTGGACGACGGGCAATGGCGTGGCGAGGCGAGCTGCCTGAACGCGCCGGGACCGCTCGACGCTCTTTGGCCTCCGGTCGCAAATCACGAGCGTTTGCTCGCCGCCGTCAGTTCCTCCGGCGTGGCGGCATGGGTCGCGCCGGGCCAGACGCTCTCGGCCGACGCGGGCCTGGTCAACGCCGGTGAGTTCCCGCTCGTGCTGGCGCCGATTCGCTCTAGCGGCGGCGCAGCCGGCGTCATCGAGATTGTCGAACCGGCTCACGTTTCCCCGACCACGCTTGAAGGGCACGGGCAATTCCTGTCGGCGATCGCCGAACTGGTCGCCGACTTTCAGCGGCAAAGCCAACTCCGCGAATTTGCTTCGCGCGAGGACGTCTGGCGCGGACTCGATCAATTCGTCGAAGCCGCGCATCGCAGCCTCGAGCTGAAAGCCACCGCCTATGCGATCGCCAATGAGGCCCGCCGGCTGCTCGATTGCGATCGGCTGAGCGTCGTCGCGCGCGACCGCAGCGGCCGGCCCCGGCTGCTGGCCGTCAGCGGCGTCGACGCGTTCGAGCCGCGCGGGACATCGGCCCGGGCGATCGAACGCCTGGGGCGGCTCGTGACGCAAACCGGCGAACCGGTCTGGATTCCCGGCCCGCGCGGCTCGCATTCGCCCGAAGTGCAGCGGGCCGCCGACGCCTGGCTTGACGAATCGCATGCCCGCGGGGCCGCGGTGATTCCGCTTCGTTGCGCGCGGCCGAGCGCGCCGGCCGCGTCCGGGGCGCCGCGAATCGCCGGCGAACCTGCGACTCGCGAGCCGATCGGTTTGCTGTTCGTCGAACAGTTTCGTTCGCCGCTGGAGCAAAGCGCGATCGAACCTCGACTCGCGGCGATTGCCCGCCACGCCGCCTCCGCGCTCGAAAACGCGATCGAATTCGATTCGCTTCCGCTACTGCCCTTCGAGCGAGCGCTGCGCGGGGTCGGTTGGCTGACGCGCGCTCGGCAGGCGCCCCGGGTTGCGCTGATCGCGGGCGCTGTGGCGACGATCGCAGCGGCCCTGGCGCTGATACCGGCCGATTTTACGGTCGAAGCCCGCGGCGAATTGCA
>Ga0302325_10032850_pt1 | contig 10643 bp, 10 predicted proteins | sample Palsa_T0_2_FD_201948 | JGI IMG/M metagenome (GOLD analysis project Ga0302325, IMG submission 201948) | Peat permafrost microbial communities from Stordalen Mire near Abisko, Sweden - Palsa_T0_2 | ecosystem: Environmental > Terrestrial > Soil > Palsa > Peat permafrost | place: Sweden: Abisko...
TTCGTGGAGATGTTTTTCGACAGAGCGTAGCGTATCTGCGGTTTTCCTTTTCCGCCCTTCCCTCAAAAACTTGAAAATACTCCCGCTTACATAGCCAGAGCAGCTTCGACCGAGTACTGAATATAGAACCGGTAAATCAAATCATGCGTCTGCCGGCACTGTTGCAGGATGTTATGCAGATAAGCCCCAGCATCCTGCGCCAGGATGTCCGAGACCTCCACGAAGCTCAGCGAAGCCTGCAACCTGCCGGAGATCCTGGTCAACTCATCCACTGGCGCTCTTCCACTCGAGTGTTGCACCGCAACCAGGGCTTGCCGCAGACAGTCAACCGAATACCGGAGCGAATGCGGAAACTGGGCGTTCAGCAACAGAAACTCAAGGATTTGATCCGCCGTGATATCCGCCGTATACACCTTGCAATACGCCTCAAACGCCGTGCAGCAGCGCAGCAAACCGACCCACTCCTGGTACTGCTGCCCTTCTGCCGCTACCTCCGGTGTATGCAGGATTTCCGGCTGGTAGAGGTCGAGTAAATGCGCAATGGCGGCTGCCCGCTCCAGGTAGCGGCCCATCTGGATAAACTGCCACTCCTCACCGTGGCTCATGGTGGTATCCGTCACACCTTGGAAAAGGTGGACCCCGTCGATCACCGCGGGAAGAAAATCGCCCAGGCGTGTATTCAATCCGAACTCGGATTGCGGCTGAATCACCCAGTGGTACATGCGGTTGAGCTGTTGCCATTGCTCGGAGCTGATCTCATCGCGCACCTGGCGTGCGTTTTCCCGAGCTTCAATCAGGCAGGAAGTCACCGATGCGGGAACGTCCGCGTCAAACGTCAACGTGTGGACGAGCCGGTAGTAGTCATTTTCCCACTCAACACCCTGAGGATTGCCCAGCGCAGCCAGCACCCGCTTCCACCGCCCCTCGGCGCTGGTGCTGGACTTGTCCAGCATGAGGCCCATGTTCACATCCAGCATGCGCACCGTATGCTCGGCGCGCTCCAGATACCGGCTCATCCAGTAAAGACTGTCTGCTACGCGAGAAAGCATGAACCCCTCAAGTTAATCGTTGAGAACCCAGGTATCTTTACTCCCCCCACCTTGTGACGAATTCACTACCAACGACCCGCGGCGAAGCGCAACCCGAGTCAGCCCTCCGGGAACGATGCGCACTTTGTCGCCGTACAAAATATAAGGTCGCAGATCGACGTGCCGGGGCTCGATTCCGTTCTCCGTTAAACAACCAGCGCGGGAAAAATCCAGCGTCGGTTGAGCGATATAGTTGCGCGGGTTGGCTTCGATCGCCCGCTTGAACTCCTCCCGTTGCTCAGCACTGCTATGCGGTCCGATCAGCATCCCATAACCACCCGACTCGCCCACCGCTTTCACCACCAGCTTGTCGAGGTTCTCACAGCAATATTTTCGCTGCTTGGGGTCGGTCATCAGATACGTTTCCACGTTGTTCAGAATCGGTTCTTCGCCCAGGTAGTAGCGGATGATGGCGGGCACGTAGGCATAGACTGCCTTATCGTCTGCGATGCCCGTCCCGAACGCGTTGGCCAGGGTTACGTTTCCGGCCCTGTACGCATTGAACAGACCGGCCACACCCAGAATCGAATCGTTACGGAAGGCCAGGGGATCGATAAAGTCGTCGTCCACTCGGCGATAGATCACGTCCACCCGCTTCAGGCCGGCGGTGGTGCGCATGTACACAATGTTGTCGTGAATGACCAGGTCGCGGCCTTCAACCAGCTCGATCCCCATCTGGCGAGCCAGGTACGTGTGCTCGAAGTAGGCCGAGTTGTACACCCCGGGAGTCAGCAACACAATCGAAGGGTCGTGCCGGCCCTCCGGAGCCAGCGACCGCAGCGTGCTCAAAAGCAACTGCGTGTAATGTTCGATCGGCTGCACGCCATAGTCGCGGAAAAGCTGGGGAAACGTCCGCTTCATGACCCGGCGGCTGGTCAGCATGTAGGAGACGCCGCTGGGTACCCTCAGATTGTCTTCCAGCACCACGAACTCTCCGTTGCTCAGCCGGAGAAGATCCGTGCCCGTGACCGTGATGTACACATTCCGCGGCACTTGCAGACCGCGCATCTCCCTCCGGAACTGGCGGCAGCTGTACACGATCTCGCGCGGCACATGGCCGTCGTTCAGAATCTTGCCTTCGTTGTAAACATCGTGGAGAAACAGGTTGAGCGCGGTGATGCGCTGGGTTAACCCTTTTTCAATGTGCGCCCATTCCGCCCCGGTGATGATTCGCGGCAACAGGTCATAGGGAAAGATTTTTTCTGTCCCCTCCCCGTGCCCGTAGACGTTGAACGTGATGCCCTGGGTCAGGAAAGACAGGTCCACCGAGCGCTTGCGGCGGGCGATTTCCTCAGGCGGCAGGCTCAGGAACTTCTCCAAAGCCTCAGAGTAGTGCGGCCTTACCATGCCGTCCTCGGTAAACATCTCGTCGTACGTGTTGTCGAGGACGTAGTCCCTGAGGAGCGGATTGCCGAACGTGCTGGGTCGGGCTATTTCCATTTACGGCCTGAATCCTGACGTGGTTTCTGTCGCCACCTCATCGCTGACCACATTGAAGTGGGTGAGACTGGCGATCCCGAATGAGGTAGTGATCGCCACGTCGGAAGCATCCCGGCCAACGGCCATCAACACCCGCCCGATGCGGGCATGATTGTGCCGCGCATCCACAGTCCACCAGCGATTTTCAAGATAGACCTCAAACCAGGCGCTGAAGTCCATGGGAGTATAGGTCGGGGGTATCCCAATGTCCCCCAGGTACCCGGTCACGTAACGCGCCGGTATGTTGACCGCACGGCAAAAGGTGACCGCGAGGTGTTGAAAATCGCGGCATACGCCCACCCGCTCGGTAAACACGTCGAGAGCGGTCTTGGTGGATCGCGCATGTTGATAGCCAAAAGTTACCTTGGAATAGACCCAACTGCAGATTGCCTGGACCCGGACCCAGCCAGGCGCAATATTGCCAAATAGCTCCACGGCTACGTTGGAGAGCCGATCCACCTCGCAATACCGGCTGTTGAGCAAATAAATCAAAGTTTCGTTGGGCAACTCCGAAACCGGATGCTCTCTTGCCTCGAGCGGGGCGGGATCTTCCAACCCCGAGTCTTCGATCAGCGTAGAGCCAGTCAGCCGGATGTGACCACTGGGAGCGACGAATCTGGAGCATCGATTGCCGAAGGTATCGATATAGCTGGTGATTCGTACTTCCGGATCCAGCTTCAGCTCGTCTGGTTCGAGTAGATCTGGTTCCCGCGACGGATGCACATGGAGCATCGCGACGATCGTCACGGGAGCGGGAACGTTAAAACCGATGTCATAACCTAAGCGAATAAGCATTGCGCTCCTCAATCGACCCCTGAAACGAAAGTGCCCAAGAAGTTACCCCAGGCAAGTCCGACAGGAACGACAAGGTCCTTGTCGCAAAAATTATGATGCTGAAAAACTATCAGACAATCCCGCTCGGTTCATACGGAAAATGCTCTAGCATCAGTTTGGGGAGGAATAATGACCTATTGCCTGGGCATCATGACCCGCGAAGGACTGGTTATGGCGTCCGATTCCCGAGCAAACGCCGGCTTCGATCAGGTGAACGTGTGCCCCAAGATGCACACCTTTCTGCAGCCGGGAGAGCGCGCTTTCGTCATCCTGACCAGCGGTAATTTGTCCCTTACTCAGTCTGTGATCACCCTCTTGCGGGATGATTTCGACGCCGGGGAGGGGCTAGCCAAGGCTGAAAGCATGTATGCAGCCGCGCGCGTAGTGGGCGATATGGTTCGCCGGGTCTCCGACCTGGATCGTGCTGCCCTGGAGAAGGACGACTTCAAGTTCAACATCCATCTCCTGTTGGGCGGCCAGGTCAAGGGTGAAAAGCCGAATCTTTTTCTTATCTATCCCCAGGGAAACCCTCTCAGCGCGACGGAGGACTCTCCTTACCTGCAAATCGGTGAGGTCAAGTACGGCCGGCCCATCCTCGATCGCGGCATCGAGTTTGCGTCCACCAGCCTCGAAGTAGCGGGCACCTACGCGCTGTTATCGCTGGACGCCGCGATGCGCTCCAACGTGACCGTTGGGCCTCCCCTGGAAGTCCTCCTGTACCAGAACGACCGCCTGGACTTCGACCGCTACCGGCGCTTTGAAGACGACGATCCCGAACTCGACCGGGTGCACGCGCGCTGGGAGCAAGCCCTCCGCCGCGCGGTAGAAGAACTCCCCAACGTCCATTTCGACGCCCGGCCAGTACACGTCCCCTAGTGCGGCCGAAAGGAGCCGCAGCCGCCCCCCACGCCCCGACGACCGCCCTGGCCCTTGCAACGGCCCTCTCCTCTCAGCGACCCTCTCCTTTTTGTCATCCCGACCGGAGCGAAGCGCAGTGGAGGGACCTGCGGTTCTGCGGACCTCTCGTGGAAATGTTTTCGACCCGCGGCCGAGGATCTGCGCAACTCAATCCCTACAAAATGTAACGCGACAAATCCTGGTCCTTGACGATAGACGCGACCATAGCCCGCACATATTCCGGATCAATCAGGACCACCCGCTCCGTGCCTTCCGCCGTCTCTACCTCACTGATCGGTAGAGGCACAGTGGCGCCATTCTCAGCACCAGAAGCTTCCAGCAAAGCCCCGCCGGCATGACCCTTCATCATGTCCGGAGCCATAAAGCTGATCTCATCCAGCACCCGCTCCATGATGGTATGCAGTCGCCGGGCGCCAATGTTTTCTGTAGTCTCATTGACCCGGAAAGCAAACCGCGCCATCTCTTCCAGCGATTCCTTGGTAAACCTAAGCTTCAGACCTTCAGTCTCGAGTAGCGCCGTGTACTGCTTGGTCAGGGAAGACTTCGGTTCCGTAAGAATCCGGACAAAATCTTCCACCGTCAGCGACTGCAGCTCGACCCGGATAGGGAATCGCCCTTGAAGCTCAGGAATCAGATCGCTTGGCTTCGAAACGTGAAACGCTCCCGCCGCGATAAAGAGAATATGGTCCGTCCGCACCATCCCATATCTGGTATTGACCGTGGTCCCTTCGACGATCGGGAGAATATCTCTTTGTACCCCCTCGCGCGATACGTCCGGACCATGACCACCCTCCCGGCCGGCAATCTTATCGATCTCATCCAGGAAAATAATCCCCGAATTCTCCACCCGCTCAACTGCCAGCCGCGTCACCTGGTCCATGTCAACCAGCCGCGTCTCTTCCTCTTGCACCAGGTATTCGAACGCCTCTCCGACCTTCATCTTGCGCTTCTTGGTGCGCTGGCCGAACAGGTTAGGCAGTACATCCTTGAGGTTGATATCCATCTCCTCGATGCCCTGGTTGGAGATGATTTCAAACGACGGTGTGCTGCGCTCGCGTACATCGATTTCTACCGTGCGATCATCCAGTTTGCTTTCGCGGAACTGTTGCCGCAGCTTTTCCCGGGTGCGGTTGTGGCTCTCCTGGCTTGCGGGGGGAAAACTGTTACCGTCGACGACCACCGGCCCCGGTGTACTACCGGTGGCCGCAGGAGCAGGAGAAGGTGGCAGCAGCAGGTCGAGCAAGCGCTCTTCGGCGTTGAGCTCGGCCCGATCCTCTACCTCTTCCAATTTTTCCTCACGCACCATGTCCACGGAGATCTCGACCAGGTCGCGGATCATCGATTCCACGTCCCGCCCGACATACCCGACCTCGGTAAACTTGGAGGCTTCCACCTTCATGAAGGGTGAGTTGGTGAGCTTGGCCAGCCGGCGCGCAATCTCCGTTTTCCCCACGCCCGTCGGCCCGATCATGATGATGTTCTTGGGCATGATCTCTTCGGCAATATCCGGCGGCAGCTTCTGCCGGCGCATCCGGTTTCTCAGCGCGATCGCCACGGCCCGCTTGGCCGCGCGTTGGCCGACAACATGCTTATCCAGCTCCGCCACGATTTCCCGTGGTGTGAGGTCTTCGAGAGAGAGCTCAAGCTCCTCCGCCGTGCCTGGTAAAAAGATCGCCATAGGCCTCCTTTGATTGGGTGAAGCGTACGGGCTTTACGGGCTGCCGAAAAACTCGGTTTTGTATCAGGGCACCATTTAAAGGCTGCTGAAAAACTCGGTTTTGTATCAGGGCACGACTTTAGTCGGGCCGTAAACGATGGAGGATACGCCGGGCTTTAGCCCCTGAGGTACTTGTATCCTGAGCCAATTACCCTAAACGAAGGGCACGGGTTTAGCCGTGCCACATAACACTGTGAATGATGAGGGCTTTAGCCCCTGAGGTACGTTTTTCCTGCCCCATCCAGCATTTTTCCGCAATCTACAAAGCCCACTGTTGTTGCTTTCTTTAATGTACGGGCTAAAAGCCCGTACCCTTCAGCCAGCGAGTCTTCCGCAAGCTCCTAACCGTGCAGTTCCTCGATCGTGATTTGATCGTTGGTATAAATGCAGATCTGGCCGGCAATACGCAGGGACTTTTCCGCAATAGCACGCGCCGGCAAGTCGGAATTCTCGACCAGCGCACGGGCTGCCGCCAAGGCAAAGCTTCCACCGCTGCCGATGGCCGCGATACCCTCGTCGGGCTCGATCACGTCGCCCGACCCGCTGATCAGAAAGGTCTGCTGCAGATCGGCAACCACCAGCAGGGCCTCCAGGTTGCGCAGCATCTTATCCGTGCGCCAGTCCTTGGCCAGCTCCACGGCCGAGCGCCCCAGATTACCAGCGTACTGTTCCAGCTTGGCCTCAAAGCGGCTAAAAAGTGAGAAGGCATCCGCCGTCGAGCCGGCAAATCCTGCCAGAATCTTGTCCTGGTAGAGCCGGCGAATCTTGCGCGCCGAATGCTTGATCACGCTTTCGCCCAGGGTCACCTGGCCGTCAGCAGCCATCACCACGCTCGAATTGCGGCGGACGCACAGCACGGTAGTCGAGCGTATGCGCCGGCCTGCGGAGCGGGAATTTGCGTTAGAAGCGGACCTCGAAGCGGCGGACGCCGTCGAGCCTTGAACAACAGACGAACGAATTGACATCTCAAGCGAGTATAACGCAGACGGGTGTTGCCGAATGGGGTCCAACACGTTCACCGCACCCCCAGTGGGCTTCCGCCTGAGATATCCTGCATCGTGTACGCTTTTTTTCCCCGGAGCATCAATGAACAGTTTGCCTCTCTTTGGCGCCGTTGGACTCTGCCTTGGGGGCGCGGCTACCTATGCCATGCTTCGGCGCCGGCCCAGCCCGGACGAAGAGGAGCGCAAGCGTAGAGATTTGCTGGTGCAGCAGGGTCGCATCATTGATGCCACCGTGATCGACATCTCCGACCTCAACGCCGAAGAGAGCGGACGGCCCAACGGGATGCAGCTGATTCTATATAAATACGAGGCGGCGGGGGTGGTCTATGAGTGCTCCCAGGACGTCACCATGCTGCGTCACCTGGTCAACATCTATGACTGCCGCCTGGGCTTTCCCGCGTCCGTGCGCTACGATCCGCACAATCCCGGTAATTCCCTGATCGTGGCCGAGAGTTGGAGCGGGTTGCGCAACACGGCCAATTCCGTTCCTCTCCATGGCCGCGCGAAGGCCGCTCCCTCGCTGCGCTAACCTCCGCTTCACCTTCTCCCGGTACAATACAGCCATGCATGTTCACGGCGGGGGGTCGGAAAAGACAAAGCGAATCTTACGCATCTCCCTGCTGGCGACCCTGGCCTATGTGGCGCTGACCTTCTTTGCCGGCGTCCGGGCTCATTCTTTGGCGCTGATCTCCGAGGCGGGGCATAACGTCTCCGATTTTCTCGCGCTGTTGCTGTCCTTTGTGGCCGTCTATTTCCAGACTCGGCCGCCCACGGATCAAAAAACCTTTGGCTATCAACGCGCCGGGGTGTTGGCCGCCTTTCTCAATGCCCTTACCCTGGTCGTCATCGCCATCTGGATCGCCATCGCAGCCATCCATAGGCTCAGCGCACCGGTCCAAGTGCAACCCCGGCTGATGATGATCGTCGCCGCGGCCGGTGTGCTGATGAACGGGGTCATTGCCGCCCTGCTCTGGACCACCTCGCGCGATGTCAACATCCGCAGCACCTTCATTCATATGCTGGGCGACACGCTTTCGACTGCGGCCGTGATTGTGGGGGGCGCCGCCATTCTGTTCACCGGGCACAACTGGATCGACCCGGTGCTCTCCATCCTGATCGCGGGCTTGATTCTATGGAGTTCGGTGTCCATCGTGCGGGAGACGCTCAACATTTTGCTGGAGGGTACGCCCCGCGGTTGCTCCCTGGCGGAAATCCGCGTTTCGCTCCAGGCCATCGAAGGGGTTCAGGATGTCCATGACCTTCACGTGTGGAGTCTGGGATCCCAAACCCACGCCCTGGCGACGCACATCACCATCGACGACATCCCGCCCTCAGAGAGCGCCCGCATCCTGGAGCAGGTAAACGGGACGCTGCGGCAGCAGTTCCGCATCTATCATTCCACCATCCAGTTCGAGTGTGTCGAATGTGAAGTCGCCCACGGTTGCGCCCCGCCGATCGAGATCGACGAACACAACCATCCCGGCCACGACCACTCGCACGCGCACTCTCACTAGAGTTCGGTTGACCAATTTACGGTCGGCGGGTCTGCTATCCGCAGAAGCGCTTTGTCGTTTGTGACCAGGACTGCCCCGACGGAAATTGCGTGGGCCGCGATCAACATGTCGAGATTGCCAATTGGCTTTCCCGCAGCCTCCTGCTTTGCCCGAAACGCCCCGTATGCCAGCGCCTCTTCTCGTCCCCACGGAAGAACTTGAATTTTAGCGACGAACGCTTCAACGACAGATCGGATGACTGTAGCCTTTGGCGTTTTGGCTAGTCCGTATTGGAGTTCCGCCTCTGTGATGGCTGAGATACAGGCGATCTCCCCGTGTTGCAGATTCGCCAGTTTTGCACGTGCTGTTAAAGATTTACCCTTGACGATGTCGCTAACGGTATTTGTATCGAGCATGTATCGGCGGATCACAAGTCATCACGCTGCTGGGGCGGACCCTGGCCGCGATCGGTCATGAAGTCATCCGGAATACCTGCACGATCAAGAGCGGCAAAAATCTCATCCCAAGCGCCCGGAGCTTCAGAAAGGATCAGGTCCCCGCTTTGGGGATCTCGGCGAATATAGACCTCATCCGACGCGAAGCGATACTCTGCTGGAATTCTGACGGCTTGACTTCTGCCGCTCATAAAGACCTTAGCCTTTGTGACTTGCACCATGGCTGTGCACCCCGTGGTATATATCATGCTATATAGCAGAGATGAAGTTCAAGTCCTAACCTCGGTTAAGTATCAGCTTCGGTCTGGACCGGCTTGTCCGGTTGCGACTGGTAAATCTCGGCTACCCGTTCCAGGGTGTCAATCTCGCTGACTGGCTTGTCATCGCGAATGCGCAGAATGCGCGGGAAGCGCAGGGCATAACCGCTGTCATGCCGATCTGACCGCATCACATTGTTAAAAGCGACTTCGAACACCACCAGCGGTTCCACGGCGCGAACGCTGCCGTAGTCCTGAACCGTATGTTCTAGAAAGAATTGGGTTAGCTGGGCGATTTCTGCGTCGGTCACGCCGGAATAGGCCTTACCCACATTGCGCAACACGTCGCCGTCACGCACGGCGAAGGTGTAGTCGCTGAGCCAACCGGCTCGTCTCCCATGGCCATACTCCGCGGCCGTGACTACCACATCGAGGGTTGCCAACTCCCGTTTCAGCTTGAGCCACGCGAGACCCCGCCGTCCAGGCTGGTAGGTGCTATGCCGGGCCTTCAGCATCACGCCTTCGTTCCCGCGGGCCCTTGCATCCACGTAAGCCTGTTCGAGCTGGGCCACGCTTTCGAGCTGCACAGCGGGCGCAAGTACCAGCCGGGCAAAGCTGTTGTCCTCCGCGGCTGTCTCGAACAGCAATTCTGTTTGCTGCCCGATCGAGTTCAATCGGCTGCCCACCCTGGTTCGCGTCTGCTCCCGATCCACCAACCCCTCGAGCACTCTCCGGCGCTCTTTCAACGGCCTCTCCATCGTCATTTCGTCGGCCGCGTAAAGCACATCAAAAGCCATGAAAACTACTGGTACAGAATCACGCATCTCCCGTGTGACGCGCTTGCGACCGAGTCGGGTCTGTAGGGAGGAGAACGGCAGCGCACGGCTCACCTCATTTGTCGAGCCAGGGTTCCAGGCAAGGATTTCGCCGTCCAGGACCAGCGGTTCCTTCACCCCGGCAAACGCCTCCACAATCTCCGGAAAACTGGGAGTGATGTCCTCCCGTGATCGTGAAAAGAGCGCCACTCGCCCCGGGCAGTCAGGCGAGCCACAGTGAATCTGCGCCCGGACGCCGTCGTATTTATCCTCCAATTGCGCTTCTCTTATTAGCGGTTCGTCCGGCCGCGCCTCCGGGGTGGAGGATCTGGTCTCTTCCGCTACCTCACTGGAAAAGCGCTCCAGCGCCTCTTCGACCGTCTCCACCGGACTGGCGAGCATAAAACCGAGGGGGTGAAAGAGCTTCATCCGCGCTTCCTTCAGGGAATTGCCAGCTGCCAACTCGAGCACTTCGGGGAGATTACCGTTCAGCATCCGGGCCCGCCGAACGTCGCCGATGGGTGCGCTGTAGGCTGCGGCGATCGCCTCCTCTACCAGGCTGACCTTGATGCCGGTCCGCATA
>Ga0302325_10032851_pt1 | contig 10643 bp, 10 predicted proteins | sample Palsa_T0_2_FD_201948 | JGI IMG/M metagenome (GOLD analysis project Ga0302325, IMG submission 201948) | Peat permafrost microbial communities from Stordalen Mire near Abisko, Sweden - Palsa_T0_2 | ecosystem: Environmental > Terrestrial > Soil > Palsa > Peat permafrost | place: Sweden: Abisko...
GCGTCTTTCTTGGTTTGTTTTTTCAGGTGTTTGAATGGTCGGAGCGCCGAGATTTGAACTGGGAGCCTAGTCCGCAGGCTGATCGCCAAAGTGATACTGGGAAATTATAAGCGATATGCGATTCTTGCGAGAGTTGCCGACAATTGGGAAAGCTGGGGAACCTCCAGATGACGAGATTTCCGAAGACAAAGAGGCGGCTGAAAGCGCGAGCGACGCGCTGCGCCTTTGGCGGGATGCTGAAAGTCTGGCAATATCGATCAGCCATGACGCGCTCTCCGTGCCATGGGGGCATCAATTGACATTCACTGCTCGTTGGAGGGAGCGCATTATCGGCAGTGTTTGGCTTGGCACATCTCATTGCAGGATGTGGAATTTTTCCATGCATTCCGAGTTGCGCACCAACGGGCACATCCCGATACGCAGCCGCCGGATGCAGCCATTGCCTTATTATTTGTTGTGAACGCTTCCAGACATATTAGCTTAAAGTGAGCAATACTGAACCAACCCCGCCGGGGCCCGCGATAGATCTCGGTTTCATCGCGGCCGTCTTCGCTATTTTCACCTTTACGCTCCTTGTCCTTTTACGCCGCGGAGCGGAATTGATGGGCTACGCGCCAAATCTCGGCGCATGCCTCGTGCTCACCGTGGTTGCGGTAACAGTCACGATCGGTCGGTCGGCAGGTTGGGGTCAACGATGGGCCGTTATGGGCATCGCGATGTCGTTTACAGCCGTCGCAGCATTGGCGGCGCTTGGATTTCGCCAACTCCCCGACAGCGGCTGGGATGCCCAGATGTACCATCTGCCTTCGGTCCTTCGACTCTTGAGCGGATGGAGGCCGATGGTAGCGGCAACGGATCTAACCCTATCAAACCACTTTCCGAGCGGAACGTGGACAATCCTCGCCGGGTTCGATGCCATCTTCGGCTTTGAAAGCGGCCGAGCAATCGGCCCGATCCTGATACTGGCCGCCTGTGGTGCCGTCTGGACTACATTCCGCAAGGCGGGCACAGCCGCGGCGCCATGCGCCGTGTTTACCATCGTGCTAGTAGCGAATCCCGTCGCGCTGTCTCAGTTTTTCACTGCCTATGCCGATGGGACGCTGTATGAGCTGACGTTGATCTTAATCTGCAGCCTGATCATGATGCTTGAGGATCAGGGTGTTGCGACGGCTCTCCTGGCGGGCGCCGCGATGATCCTGGTCTGCAACACTAAGCTGGCTGGACTCTTCTTTGCGGCGCTGGCGGTCGCGACATGGGGCGGGCTGCTCCTATTCCGATACGGCCTTACCTGGACAATGGTACGCGACCGGCATCGGCAGATCGCGTTACTTGTCACGGCAGGCCTGTTGGCCGTGGGCTTCGTGGGCTGGCGGCCCTATATCGTGAACGTTCTTGAACATCACCGCGTTGTTTATCCACCACCCGCCGAACTCGGCTACAAGCCGGGCGACGCACACCAGGTTCCGCCCAATCTTCACGCTGCGGGGCGCGTACGGAAACTGGCCGCTCTGTTTTTCGCGCGGACGGACAGATACCAAGGACGCCCGTTTAGCTTCAAGGTGCCGGGCACGGTCGACTGGCGCGAGCTGCGCATGACGACTGACACCCGCATCGGAGGTTTTGGTCCGTTCTTCGGCGCCGTGACGCTTGTGGCGCTTGCCGCATTGGCGTGGGCCTCCTTTCGGCGCACGACGCCCCGGATGTTATACCGTCATCGCCTCGAAGTTCTGCTCGGGCTGACCGCGTATGGCTTGCTGACGACAGTCCTATTCCCGGAGCCGTGGTGGGCTCGCTTCGTCCCGCTTGCGTGGGTGATCCCAATCGGCGCAGCATGGATTGCCTGCACACTGAGGCCTAGTCCGCTCATGCGCGCATGCGTCACCCTCGTGGTGGCGCTGTCGGTCGTGGATGCGGCAATCGCCGCATGTTCCGCTGCGCGTGACGGCGTACTCGGCGCTGCCGACATCAACCAGAAGCTAGAGCGCATGCTTCATGACCCTGAACCGGTCTATCTGTCGCGTGGGACACTCTGGAACGCGACCATCAACTTCCGGAGTGCGGCCGAAGACGTTTGGCGGCGGCGACTGCGCGACCATGGGACGACCGGCGTGGTAATCCTGCCCCGCGCGGACTGCCGCAAGATCGAATTACTCACGGTCGACGTCGAACGTTGCGCTCCCACTGGTAGGCCCCAGCCGGCGGAGGACAATTGACCTAGTGGCTTTCGGGCAATTACCGCTTAGGAATTCTCGATTTCGCTCACCGTGAATCGGCGTCCAGCTTGGACCCACTACGCTAGCAACCACCGAAAGGTGTCGCGATCGGCAACGACCCGCAGCAGCAGCTCGGCCGGTGTTTCGCCGCGCGACCCGATTTTCGTTGCGTGCGTAGTGGCAATTGTGTCCAGTTCCTGATCGATCGCGGTAATGCGTTTCTCCGCAAGCCATTTAACTCGCGTTCGATCCGCGTGATCGTTGCGCGAACGGTTTTAGGGTTGTGTTGTCTCGACTACGCCCTGAATTTCGCGGATGGCGCTTTCGACTTGCCTCGAGCCTTCTCGTTCATTGATCCGATTTCATCGCCGCACTAACGAGCCGCAATCATAATCGCCCCGCCAAGCGGTGTTACGATGGAAGTGATCAGATACATCCCTGGCCGAGTAGGCCTTCCGGCGCGATGCCAATCTTGTATACCGCCGGGAAGTGCTGTATTTTTGCCCTCAATACATATCATCGCGGCGACCGGATGTCCGCACGCCTCCTGATTGTCGGTCTCGACGGCGCCGACGGCCGCACCCTCGACCGCGCAAGCCGCGACGGAACGCTGCCGAACCTTGCCGTGATGCGCGCGCGCGGTCGTGCGTGGGCGCTTTCGTCAGCTCAGGGCGCCACCGATGACGCGCTGTGGGCCTCGTTCCAATACGCCGCCGATGTCGGCGAGCATGGCCGCTACAGCCACGAGATCCTAACCGGTTTCGCGGTCACTGAGGAGTTTGACCGGGAAACGTTCTGGGACAAGCTCTCCCGCCAAGGCTTGCGGGTTGCGGTCCTCGACGTGCCGAAGTGCCGGCAGCCGCGCCCGCTCAATGGCATTCACCTCGCCGATTGGCTGGTGCACGGCCAATACTTTCATTCCCGCCCGCTGTCATACCCGGAGGCGCTAACCGATAACATTCTTGCCCGCTTCGGCGCGGCACCACCCAGCCGATGCGCGTACCAGTCAGCGGCACTTAGTGACGATGACGTGCAAATAGTGCGCGACAACCTGTTTCGCGCGGTCGGTCAAAAGCGCGCCGCAGGCTTACACTTTCTTTCGGCGGAGCCGTGGGACCTGTTCATCATCGGCTTCAAGGAAGCGCATTGCAGCTGTCACATGTTTTGGGAATTTGCCGATTCGGCGCATGCGAAATACGATGCTGCGCGCGTGGCGCGGCTGGGAAATCCTGTACTGGAAGTTCTCAAGGAACAGGACGCTGCCATCGGCGAATTGATCGCAGTCGCTGGGCCGAACGCCAACGTCGTGGTATTCTCAACCACCGACTTCGCTCCAAACGGCTCGATTCTGCACCTCATGCCGGAGATCTTGGAGCGCGTGAACCGCTACCTCGGGACCCGTGCCAGTGAACGAATTCTGCTCGCGCTTCGCCGTCTGGTCGGGCGGGGTACTCGGCGCGCCTGGTCGGTATTTTATAGCGACAATGTCGCCGCGCTACGCGTCCCGCGCGGCCCTGAGGACAATGTAAGGCGCTACGCGCAGCGTCTGGACATGATAGCTGAGTTGGCGCGCGAACTGGTGGATGTGGATGACGGCCTTCCCGTTGTTTCGGCGGTGACCCGTCCGGCGTTTGAACATACAGGTGAGCGCGCCGCCGGTTTGCCCCACCTGCTTCTGCACTTTCGCCAAAATATCTGTTCACGCGCCGTAACATCGGCGCGCCTCGGCCGCATCGAGGCGCCGCGCCCGGACAACATCCGGTCGGGCAACCATGAGGCAGGCGGCTTCGCGTTCGCCATCGGACCGGCTGCGGGCGACGCGATGGCGCAGATCAAGTCGATGAAGGATTTCGCATCGCTTGCGGCGAGAGTTCTGGTGAGGCGCGAGCAAAAGATGGCGGCGACCGGATAGTGAGGGCGATACCTAGTGCATGGCCATAAACGGCGTCATTATTGCAGGCAACCCAGTCGCCCGCCCTCAGGGCGATCTACATCCATGAGTACGAAGACGGCAAGAACGCGCTTCATTTTTGCAGGGCTTTAATGCTTCCCTTGATCAGTTGCCTCATGGTCACGCTGCCCGTACCCGAAAGGGTCGCGGGCCTAAAGCTCAGCGTCGAAGATTTCCTACGCCAGTCACATCCGGAGAAAGAGCTTATCATTGTCATGAATGGCGGCGATGCCGCTGCACGACGGATGATTACGGCGTATGTTTGGGAGCTTCGGCGACCGAATGTTAGGCTGGTCGACGTGCCGGGGCTACTCAGGCTAGGGGCTTTGCGGAATCTTAGTCTGGCCGAGGGACGTGGAGGTTATTTCTGCCAGTGGGACGATGATGATCGACATCACCCCCAACGACTGGAATCTCAGCTCCAGGGTCTGAGGGAGTCCGGCCAGCGGGCGGTGTGTCTCGAGGAGGTGATGCAGTTCTTTCCGCACAGCCGCTCATTGTTCTGCCTTAACTGGCGAGCGACGGAAGCGAAGAGCTTTCCAGGCACGTTGTTTTCAGAAGTATCCATGCAAATACGTTATCCTGAAAATGGCAATTTCTCCAGTCGGGGCGAGGATCTCGTCGTCGTCAGACAGTTGCTGAAGCAAGGCGGTTTTCATGTGCTGCCTGCTGCGCCTCACCTTTATCTCTATGTCAGCCACGGCCAGAATACCTGGCCAGAGGGTCATCATCGTATGCTGGCGGAAAAGCTTTCGCTCACTAAGGGTCTACTGATGCGACGCGAGGCGAAGTTACGGGAGGGACTGGAGCCATTTGACGATTTTCTGGGTGCTGCAACGGTTTGTGGTTCTAACGGGGTCGCGTTTACGCTTTGAGCTTTGGTTTGTCGCCAGCGATTCAAACGATATCGCTAACGAGCTTTTTAAACGTCATTTGCATCCTGTTGCAGAATGACGAGGCGGTCGCAATAGATTAGGCGACCCGTTTCCAAGGATAGAAAACGCGTTTCGGCGCCACCGATTATGGGAAGGTGAAGGATCTGCCAAGCCGCACCGAGCCTGATTGTCGAAAGCCCGGTAAAATGGCGGGGAAGGATTTCGGTCTTGAGTCGATAATCAAGCGAGCCGAAGAAATAATCCCGCCAGCCTTCATGTTGTCCTCCAGTAGATAATTCCCAACAGCCCAGATCAACAGGGACCCACCCGCGACCCGCGACAAATATTTCCGCCCAGTAATGACCATTCGCGGCGACCGAGTAGAGCAAATATCCGCCTGCTAGCCGCGCCGGAATCTTGAGCGATCGACAGAGCGAGATTAATAGCGCGCAGCCCAGTTGACAGTCGCATACGCCATTATCGAGCACCCATTCGCTCGGATTGGCGGTCCCGATCTGATCATAATGAACAATGCCGAAGGTGAGATTATCGAGGATAAAGTCCCAGATGCGTCGCAGCCGCCGCCAGCAGTCTGGGTCAGGACCGGCAATTCTGGTCGCAAGAGCTGCAATGCGCGAGCTTACCTCAATTAATCCTTCGCTCGGCCGGGTGTAGAGATCCATCATTTCCGCGGTCAGTTGATCGCCTTCGGGATCGCCGACCGTTGGGTTGGCGATGAACGCGTAGTCTGCGGAAAGGGTAATACTGCGCTCATGACTCGCCGTCAGACGCCATTCGAGCCTGCCAGCAGCGCGGGAGATTTCAGCTCCCGTAGCGGTCGGCGCGATAGATGAAATCTTAAGTTCGCGCAGCCCGCGATCCTCGACAGGAACCGGTAGGCGCAACAGCATGCGGCGTCCGGGCTCGATCCCGTCGAGATTGAACTCACGCGAAAGACGCACCCGAAAGCGCCTTGGCGGCAACACACTTGGCTGTGGAGGCGGGTTAGAAGGATGTTGCGCGCTATGGAATTCGCGAACGAGATTTCGGTAAGTTTCGACGAATCTCTCTTGCCACAAGCTATCCTTGCCGCTTCGACCGGCCATTTTCACGAAATTCAGAACTTCGGCCGGATCAAACAGACGAACTTCCCGCTCGGCCTGCGCACAGGGGAGGCCAAGATCGACCCATCTCGTCAGAGCACGCCGAGCTTCGACAATCGCCTCGCCATTGGCCCCGCCATTCCACTCGTAGGCCCAGCCACAATGCACCAGCCATTCCTCAATGACACTCGCTTCAATGCAGCGGTAGACCGTCGCATCCCGCCCTGCTCCGCTCACACCGATCGTTGCTTGTGTTGTGGCCACGGGAGCAGCGGTAGCATGAGATGAGAATATCAGGAATCGATATTTACTTGTACATTCGTTACGCTTGACACTGATATTTCGATCGTCGGATACTTGTCTGATATACTACTTGCGAGGATTTCCGACTTGCTCCTTACTCTCAAATTGCCGAACCTTTTGACCGATGTAAGGCTAGCGAAGATCGAGACTTTGTTTGTGGTCGAAGGGCAGTTCCTGAAACCAGGTATGAAGGTCTTAGACCTGAGGATTGATCTCAGCTCTGTCGCGGCACATGATTGTCCGCCAGTGTCGTTTTACCGTATTGCCTTTCGTGACCGCGGTTGGCTCCGGCGGCTCAGTGTTGCTAACGGCGACACCCGAGAGGCCGGCATGGAACTCGCCTTGTTCAGCACCGAAGAAGACGAGCCTCTCGAGGGAGGTCCCGGCCGGTTAGCCCGTTTCACAACAGCGGGGATCATCCACCGGTCGGATTGGGGGGACGATACAGGGCAATGAGCGGCATTGCGCTCCGCATGGGTCCACTCGCGGCCGATGGGTACATAATCCAGCGATCGGGCATTCGCTGGCTTAAGCAGAATGGCCAATATTGCCGTGCCCGCGAGTTGATTGCCTATTGTAATATCGGCTTGGTCTATTCGGGCACCCGGGGCAAAGAGCCCCCGCCGTTTAGCGACGAAGGGCGTGAGTTTCAGGTCGGCTTCGCGACCAAGGTCAGTGGCCGGCTTTGCCACTCGTCTGGCACATCGCTGGGCGGCTTCCTCGACATCCACGAGTTTTATCAGGAGTGGACCCCCGATTTCGTCCTCGGCCAGATTGAACCTGATGCACGGGAGATGATCGCGCCAGAGGAGGATCCGAAGATACTCCGGCTTTTCATGTTCGCAGGGCGCCGGGCCAGCCCGCTGGCGGAGGTCAGAACTGGATTGATGTGCGGCTGGCACAATCGCAGCCGCGTCTGGTCAGGGGAGGGCTTGGAACCTCACGGCACCTTGCTTAGCCTCGGAATCTGCGAGCAGGTCGGCGTGGTTCGTGGCGAGCAATCGGCGTTCCTTGAATTTTTAGAAGGTATTTGCGGTCCGGCACATATCGTTCACGTGCCTGACCATCTAGTGGTTCCAAGCGCCTGCCTCCTTCTGGAGCAGATGAAGCGCAGTGCGGCACAGTTCGAGGAGATTGCCGCGGATATTGCCCATAGCTTGAATGGGCTCGGAACTGCACCGATGCCGAATGATTGGTTGTTCGTGGGCAGTCTGTTGGCGAGTTTGCAGCAGACGACACTCGGCGATGGCTACGATCTCCTGACCCGGTCTGGGCTTAGCCGGACCGGTCCTGCCGACGCGGTTCTACTGTCCATCAACTCGGAATCGTCAGTTATTCTTCGCCATAAGCGGCTTGGCTACAGTCTGACCTGCCACGATTATCGCTTTATGGAGGCGGAGCCCGCCGTCCGAAGCTGGCTTCGCACAGCATTCGAACGCGTAAAGCGGACACCTGAAATGATCCGCTTGGATTTGCGGGACCTGGTCAACGCCGTGCGGGAAAAGGCGGAAACGGAAATCTTGATTATGAACGGGATGTCGACCTCGGGACATGAAGATGTGTTCAACTATTCGCCCTTCGACCGGCCAATGGGAGATGTCCTGAAAACGCACTACATTAAGGAAATGAACCTGATGCTTCAGGACCTTTCACGCGAGTGCGACTTGTTGATTGTTGACACTGATGCGATTGCGGCAGACCTCGGCGCCGAGGCACACCTGCCTGATGGGATGCATCAGAGCGGTCCTTTGCAAGCGGAAATCCGTCAGGAAATCATTCATCTGTTGGCCGCACGCGGCGTTCCGGGTTTCGCTCCGGCCACTGTCAAGTAATTTCGAAGATAGCCTCCCACGCTGCAAGGCCATCAGGAGACGCGGGCAACGATTCGTCCACCGCGTCGCTGAGAATTCCAAGAGGCTCACCTAGCTTCTGCCACTCACCGTTTCCACAAAGGATTTCCCGCAGGATGCCGTGCTGCCCCGCACGAACCTCGATCACCGCTTTATGGGTTTCGAGCTCAACCATGAGATCTCCCGGCGCAAAAGCGCGGAGTACCGCACCGTGCCACTCAAGCACCCGGACATCGTGGACATCTTCGACAGGTTCCATAATCGCCAATTTGTAGAGCAAATGAATATTCTCCCGGAAATGCAATTATCCTGATTGCAATAGAAGACGGATCGCGCTGCATACTCTAGCTATATCTGGTAAACAAGCAGCTTCCAGCACTGGATTTGATGAGACGGGAGCCGCCAAGGCGCCAATCCGAACAGCTTTCAGCGGACCGAGCTTTTCCTGCAAGCGCGCGATGATTTCGGCGCCGACACCGCAGGTAATCTGACCCTCCTCGAGCGTAGCCAGCGCGGCGGTTCTTGCAACAGAGGCGCTCAAGCACTCGATATCGAGCGGTGCGAGGGATCGCAGATCGATTACTTCGCAGGAGATATTATCTTTGGCCAAAAGCTGCGCCGCTTCCAGGGCGACGCGTATCATGTAGGAGTGGCTGACCAAGGTGATGTCGTGCCCGGTGCGTCTTATGATTGCCTCACCGATAGGAACGGCTGTTTCGTGAATGGGAACATCGCCTGCCGTGGGAAATAAGCGCTTATGATCGATGTAAACAACGGGACCTTCTTCGCGAAACGCCGATTTTATCAGACCGTAAGCATCTGTTGGGTTCGAAGGTGCGACAACTTTCAGGCCGGGTACGCTCATCAACCAGGATTCGATGCATTGCGAATGGGCGACACCTTGCCCCTTTGCGCCGGCCGTCGTTTTGACGATGATTGGCGCCCGCAATTGTCCGCCGGTCTTGTAGCGCAGTTTAGCGCCGTAATTGATCAGCGGGTCGAAACCAAGCATCAGGAAATCCATATAGGTAATGCTTACGAGCGGTCTGAGCCCGGCTGCGGCGGCACCGACCCCCAGGCCGATAATGCCTGACTCCGAGACCGGGGTGTCGCGAACGCGCTCAGGACCAAACTGCTCATAAAGCCCGGCAAATTCCTTGTAGGAGCCTCCGAAAGAGCCCACATCCTGGCCGAGCACTATCACATTCGGATCGAGTTGCATTTCTTCCGCCAAGGCGCGGGCTATGGCCTGCCTGAAAAAAAGCCTGATAGAAGGCGCTTCAGACGACATCGGTCAGCGCCTCCCTGGGTTCGGGCCAGAGCGCCGCATCGGCAAAGGCGATTGCGCCATCGATGGTTTTTGCGACGTCGGCCGCAAGCTGCTTGCGCGTGTCGTCCGACAGGCTCCCCTCTTCGGTGAGATGAGACGTCAGTCGAAGGATTGGGCAACGAGTCTTCCATTCCTCGAGCTCCAATATTGGTCTTGTCTCTCGCGTTGCGGTCGAATGGGTCGAGAAGCGATACGAGATGCACTCCAGAAAGGCAGGTCCTTTGCCCGATCGGATGGCTGTCGCCACTTCACGCGCCGCCTGCCTCACAGCCAGGACGTCCATGCCATCGACTGTTCGGGACGGAATGCCGAAGGGTGAAGCAAGGCTTGCCAATCGACGGGGCGCAAGAACCTGTATCGCAGGGGTGCTGACCGAATATTGGTTGTTGTCGCAGACGAGGAGAAGCGGCAATTGCCAAATCGCAGCCATGTTCAGAGTCTCGTGTAGCGCTCCCGATCCGCAGGCGCCGTCGCCAAAAATGCAGGCGACTAGACCTGGCCGCTTCTGCTGCTGCATGGCAAGAGCGGCTCCCGCAGCGATGGTCAGGTTCCCGCCAACGACAGCGTGGGCACCAAAAAAGCCGAGGGCCGGGGCGGCCATATGACCACGGCCTCCCTTGCCTCGGCAGGGCCCCGCTGCCTTGCCCAATAGTTCAGCCATGACCTCGCCCGGATCGAGGCCCCGTGCGAGCGCCGGTCCGATCGAACGACCGCTACAGAGCAGCTGGTCGTCGCCAATCAGCGCCGCACATAAACCGACCGCAACTGCCTCCTCTCCTGAAGAGAGTAGCTGAAAGCCGTGATCGCGACGGCGTTGTAGCTCTTCCTCGAAGCCACGGATCAGCATCATGGTGCGCAGAAGGGCGCGTTCACTTGATCCCCGCATTAAAATATCCGGTTCAATCGTTGGCGCAGCCGCTTCCGGACCGCGCGAACGATGGCTAGAAGGGTTTCCCTCGCCGTCGCCCGTCCTTCCTTTAGATTCAACCAAAGATCACCAAGCCGGCGGGGTGCCGGA
>Ga0302325_10032852_pt1 | contig 10643 bp, 11 predicted proteins | sample Palsa_T0_2_FD_201948 | JGI IMG/M metagenome (GOLD analysis project Ga0302325, IMG submission 201948) | Peat permafrost microbial communities from Stordalen Mire near Abisko, Sweden - Palsa_T0_2 | ecosystem: Environmental > Terrestrial > Soil > Palsa > Peat permafrost | place: Sweden: Abisko...
CACATTGGCCTCGCCGCTGTACCAGTCCGTGAAGACACTCACGCTGTACCCTGCGCTGAAGACGTCGTTGAGTCCTTCCTGTATCTCGTCGAGGCGAACGCCGAGGTGGACCCGCTGCGACATTTCGTACGCTGGTTCGATATCCAAGGTCAGACAGGTCACGATGCCTAGAGCGCCCAGTGCCACCACCGAGCCGGGAAACGTGTCTCGACTGAGATCTCTCCGTAACTCAATGAGGTCGCCATCCGCAGCAACCAGTTGCAACGCGACGACCGAGGCGGCAAGGACGCGTTGGTCATCGCCGGAACCGTGGGTACCGGTTGCGCAAGCCCCTGCGATAGAGATGTCCGGGATCGAGGCCATGTTCGCCAGAGCGAAGCCCGCACGATGCAACTCGTCGGCCAGCTCTGTGTACCTCACTGCGGAGGCAACCGTGACTTGCGAATTGACCGAATCGATGGTGAGAGTCCTGGGCAGAGCATCCAAAAGGATGAGGTCGCCAGGGGTTTCGACTATTCCGCTGAACGAGTGGCCACAGCCGAGGGCTCGGATGTGCTCGCTGCCGGCAACTATTCGGCGGACGCTGTCAAGCGACTCCGGCTGGAGCGTACGTGCAGCACCAAAAGAGATGTTGCTGGCCCAGTTTGTGCTGGGAGCGGGACGGCCAGTTTGCCCGGTAGCGATCCTGGCGGAGCTGATGGGGTCTGGAGCTGGCTTGCCAATGCCGTGCGTCATTCGGTCTGGGGTCCCTGCTCCCTGAGCGGTCGAACAGCAATGTTCGGAGTTGTACCGTTGCACAACATAAGTCATGACCGGCAGCCGATGAGCAAACCGATGCGTCTGCGGGTCGAGGTGTCGACAAAATGGGGCGGAAGGCCTTCCCAAAGTGCCGCCAGCATGCTCGGATGGACGGGCACCGGTTGGATGCGGGATGAATCCGGGACGACCCGCGATGAGCCATTGTCTTTACGCCTGAAGAACTGCGGATGCAGTTCGACCGAACCATCGAATCTGCCCCCTCCCGTCGGCCTTGGCGCCGTAGAGCGCGCGGTCCGCCCGCTCGATGAGTGTTTCAATGCTGCTGTCGGAGGGTTCCGAAACTGCGACACCGATACTGCACGCCAGCGCCATCGCACCCTCGGGGGTCCGGATCTCCGATTGCGCAACATGGGCAGCGATTCTCCCCGCAAGTTCTTCGGGCACATCGGAATCCGGGCTCCCGAGCCAGCCCACCACGAATTCGTCTCCGCCGAAGCGTGCGATGACGTCCGACGCTCGGGTGGTGGCCCTTAAGGCGTCTGCGACCGCCCGAATCGCAATATCGCCCCCGTCGTGGCCAACGGAGTCGTTGATGGCCTTGAGGCCATCGAGATCGATGAAGAACAGCGTCAGATTCAGTTCTCCTCGGCTGCGACGAACGGCTGCCAAATCGAGCTTGAGGGCTTCGAGAGCAGCCCCGCGGTTCAGCAATCCAGTGAGCGAGTCCCGAGTCGCCCGTTCCAGCAGGGCCTCGCGTTCGGCCTCACCGGCTTGGACGGAGTAATGGAGCTGGTTGAGAGCTGTTTGAAGTGCAGCGCCGGTCCGTCCGGGTAGTTGACGTCGGAGGATCGGGTTGTCGAGGTCAGCGCCGGAGAGCGCGATCGCCTGGGCCTGCACGGCCCGGAGCGTGGAAGCCATCTCATTGAAGGCGGCGGAGGCAAGGGCCAGTTCCCTCGGACCCGATTCATCCAGGGTGGGTATGTCGAGTTCACCTTCCTGAACAGACGTGGCGGCCGCCACGATGCGGTCCAGGGGGCGCCGAACTTGACGGCTCAGGATCCGCACGGCGCCCAACGCCAACACCAGGAGTAGAGACGTCAGGGTGTAAGTGACGATAAGAGCATGGGTGGCGGAATTAGCCTGGTCTACCGTTGCTGTCCGAAGATCGACGGAGCTGGCAAGTACCACGTCGGTCAGCGAGCTCGCCCAGGCCACTTCGACGCGTCCGATCTCGCCTATCTCGGTTGAGTTGGTGGCAAAAGGAGGAACCAGATGCCCCAGGCCAACGGCGATGCCCGTCTGCACGTACGAGTCGAACCGTGTGGCAATGGGGCCGTCAGTCAGGGAGATCCAGGCCGCAGATGCGTGCGGCCCGAGTGAAGCGGGGAACGAGCGCGTGGAGGTCACGAACTGCTCGTGGCTCACGATGAGGCTCTGAACCTGGGCAGGTGTCGCCGTCGCCGTGAGCAATGTCTCGAGAGAACCTCCGCCTGACAGGTTTTCTTCACCGAGGCCGGAAGTCAGGGCGCCGAAGGATGAGTCAAGGGCGCTGAGTCGAGCTTTCGTGATCGGAGAGTCCGACGATTCATCGGCACGCGAGAGACTGTTGAAGGTGGCTTGCCACCGATCCGTGATCTTCGACCCAATTTGATTGAACACCGCCGCCACCTCGTTGCCCGATGCAGTGGCATGGTCGATGCCGCGGCGGAGGTCAGTGAGTTGGGCATACTCGGTGTGGTAAGCACCGGTAGCGCCGAAGACCACTAGCCGATCAACGGTCCGTCTGGCAGCGACCAATTCGCTCTGCACGTTGACACCGAGCAAAGAATTCAGCGTGGCGGGGGAGACCTGATAGGCGCGTGCGACGACGATCGCCTGGCTAGGGATGTACTCGTCATAGAGGTCGACCCGGGCGCGGAGCAGTGCGTCAAGCGTGAGCGAAGACTGACGGGCAGATTCCGCGTGGCGCCGTGTCGACAGTTGGCGGGCGACGACCGTCCATGAGACGCCCATCACAATCAACAGAGGCACGATCAGGATCACGACGAACAATGTCCGGATGCTCAGTGGAAACAGACCGTTACCCAAGTGCCGTGAGGCTCCTGCATCCGAGCTGGAACGGGAATGCTCGTCAGTTGGTGCCGCTGACTGGGCTTTGGTTTTGTTTCGCACGCTGAACCGCTCTCAAGAGGAGCGTCATGAGGAATAAGCAATGCCAGTTTTCAAACGAAAGACCGGCGCTCCGTTTCCTTGTATCGGCACGTTTGAGCGATACCAACACGAATACCCCGAGAAGTTTCTGAATCCCGGCAATTCGGCGCCAGTTGGGGGTGTCTCCCTGCTCCGAGTCGTCCAGCCCAGCCATCAATTCAGCCCAGCCATTCAGCGCGCTCGAGCTGGGCTATCCACCGGGTTCCGGCGCTTGGGCCTCCGCGGACAAGAGGCCAGGCGTCCTGGGATTCCACGGGCGCGATCCGTTACGCTCAATGCGATCATCACCCGAACACGAATCTACGGAGGGTCGTCATGAGCAGCACTGACGTCATTTCGTTCAGTTCCACTCAAGAGCTGGCGAGCGCCATGCAACGTGCGGAAGCAGCCCACGGCGAGCACGAGAAGCGCATCGGCAAGGCCGATCCTGACTGGCCCGACTGGTACGCCAGGTACATGGTGGCGGAGAAGGCGGGCGAGGAATTGCCTTTGTGAGGGACTGCGACGAGGTCGTCAGCGATAGTGACTTGCTCTCTCGTCTGCTTGGGGTGCTTCGCGCTTTTTCTGCGCTTCATTTCAGCCCCGCCCCCCAAGTCGCCTCTCCTCGCGAGGGTCGAGGGTTCGAACGAGCGGTGTCCAGGATCGGAAATCGTCAGTTCGCCACGGCCATCGGCGCAGTTGCCGGCATTCGTCATGCGGCCGATTCAGACGTTCGCGCCTCCAACCACAACGTGATCCGGATGGCATGGTTGCGGGAGGCGGCAAAGGCAAATGTGCGCTGACGGTGATCAGGGGCGGAACACAAAGAAACAGGAAAGGTGCTTCCGACCCCACTATCGCCGCCCGATCGTCCCAGGTGAGGCTCCTGCCGACGTCGACCTGTTTGGCCAACGAGGCCGAAACCACGTGGCCGACGAACATGGCGACGATGGGACCGACGATGACGCCGACGACTTCGATCAGCTTCAGCTGTTGCCAGCCGTCATAAATGATGAGCGTGCTCATCACGCCCGTCGCAGGCGTTGGCACGCCCATAAGGTACAGACCTACGTCGCGCCGGGTTCGACATCGCAGATTGAGTGACAGCTGAGGAGGTAGTGCAATCTCCCGAGCGGTGTTCCCGATTCCGGATCGGCCTCACGTCGGCCTCACCATCTACGACGCCGAGGATCCCAACATCAGATTCCCCGCGATTGATCCGCTCCGATCCCGAGGACGCGCCCAATGTCCTGAATGATTTTCCCGAAGATATCGGCTCCGGTGCTTCGAGTGCATTCGGAGGTCGTGCAGCACTCCAACCGCAGAGAGGCTGGCCAGCCGGGGTTGAACGACACCCGATTCCACTCATCGCCGGGTCGGCCAATAGGTTGCTCCGACGACTCAATCTGTGCCGAGATCTCTTGGTGGCAACAGCAAGACTTAGTCCGGAGCTTCAGAGCTGGTAACGAACTCGAATTCGCACGTGACGCATACCCAGTGGCGATGTGCGTTATTCGACAAGTCATCAGGACATCCGTAGTGCGTGTACTCATCAACTCGACGCGCTCCACATCGTGAGCATGGGGGAACTGCTGTACCAGGCATCTCATATGTCCTTTCGGGGTCTGGTTGACCGTGTTCTCGGAGAGACTCCAGCGCGTCCATCAGACGGAGGCTGGCTCGCACGATGATCGACGGTGGGATTCGGCAATTGCACGCCGATAGACGGCCACATATTCATCGACCATGCGATCAGCGCTGAATCGCCGTACCGCCGATGCTCGGACTGTTGCCCTGTCGAATTGACCGATTGTCCTCGCCACCTCGGCTGCCGACTCAATGTCAGTCACGACGGAACCCGTCGAACCTTCGATGATGAGTTCCGGCATGGAGCCTCGGTGGAAAGCAATCACCGGGGTCCCACAGGCCATGGCCTCGACTACCGAGAGTCCGAAGGGCTCGTCGAAATCGACCAAATGAAGGAGGGCCGCGGCACCACCGAGGAAGGATGAGCGATCCTCTGCATGGACGGATCCGACGAACTGCACGCCTTCTCGGTCAAGGCGTGGAACGATCTCCTCTTCGAAGTACGCCTCGTCTTGAATAATTCCGGCTATTCGAAGTGGGATCCCAGCCAGTGTCGCGGCTTCGATTGCGGCGACGACTCCCTTGTCTGGATGAATACGGCCAAAGAACGCCAGATAGGTGCCGGGCGCCGGGTTGAATGTGAAAGCGTCGATCTCGATTCCATGATGGATGGTGGCCAGATAATCGAGGGCAGGATGTTTGTCAGCCTCGCTGATGGCCACGAAGAATGTGCTTGTGTTGTATTTGGCATAGACCGGCACGATCTCTGGCGAGGAGAAGCCGTGAATTGTGGTGATGACCGGGGTCGATATCAAACGCGAGTAGGTGAGGGGCAAGAAATCGAAGCTGTTGTGAATCACGTCGAACTCCGACGCCCGCTCGAATACCTCCGATATGTGGAGACACTCCGCGACTTTCGGGTCGATTCCCGGGTCCTCTGACCAGCCTCGAGGCACAACACTGCTCAGCCGGGCCGAAGTTCTCGAATCACCCACCGCGAACAGGGTCACATCGTGGCCTCTCGCCACGAGCCCTTCGGTCAAGAGTGACGCAAAGAGTTCCCAGGGTCCGTAATGACGTGGTGGGACGCGCCACGATATCGGCGCGAGTACTGCAACACGCACGATGCTCTCAGCGCTTCAGTCCAAGGTTGGCGGCCTTGTTGTCCCGCTGTTCCCGCTTCTCCTTCTTCGCACCTCGCTTTTCCTTGAGGGACTTTCCGGGCTTCTTTCCCGATGGCTTCTGTGGGGATCTGTCAGGCATCGCGTTCTCCAATCATGTGTGTGGCACTTGGGTCAATCGGGGCTGTTGTCGAGGGCGTCGAGGAGCTCTCTCAGAGAGACCGTTGCCACTCCGATGGCAGAGTCGCCTATTCCATAAGGAATGACCAAGCTGCCGCCATGAACGAGGGCGCCGCAGGAGTAGACGACATTTGGCACGTAGCCGTCTTGCTCATCACGTGTCGGGCTGAGGAGCGGCTCGCGCAGTCGGCCGATGATTCGAGTTGGGTCCTCGAGGTCGAGCAAGAGTGCCCCGATGTTGTAGGTACGCATGGGACCGACTCCGTGAGTAAGCGCCAGCCAGCCCATATCAGTCTCAATCGGAGAACCACAGTTGCCGAGTTGAACGACCTCCCAAGATGCCGTCGGTCTTTGGCATGCCATCCCGACTTCCCAGCGGCGCGGGCTTTCTGAATACGTAATGGTGTTCGACTCCCGATCAGATCGCGACAAAGCGACGAACCTCCCGGCAATTCGGCGAGGGAATAGGGCCAGACCCTTGTTGGCAGCGGCGGCGCCGGTCATCGGCGAAGAGGTGAAGTGAAGAAAATCTTCCGTCTCGAGCAGCTGTTGGCCGATATCCGTACCGTTGAAGGCCGTATAGGAGGCGTAGTAGGTCACACCCCCATCCTCGTCAGAGAATCGGACAAAACGGGCATCCTCCATTCCTCCTGACTCGGCGCTCGTCACGGGGAGGAGTACCCGTTCACTCAACGGCGTGCCCTGCTCGAATGCGATGCTGTAACTTCGCTCGGCGATCCTCCGAATCTGACCGATGGTTCTTCTCGCCTGCTTTCGGGTAGCGGCGTGATCTTCGAGAAGGCCAAGTCGCACCTCTAGTTGCGCTGAGGTGAATTCTGGTCCGAGGGGGCCGAGGACGTAATCGCTGTCATCGACGCTCGCCCGGAACCGGCGAAGCTCTCCCGTGAATGCATCGGCCACGAGCATCGTCTCGTCGCGGTGTCCCTTCGTGGCAAAGGCCGGCGCGGGATCGAATGTCACTTCGGCCGAGGCGCTGATGGTGCCTGTTCGGAAACCGATCGAAGAGTTGTGACCCTCACCGATGGCGCGGACACTCATGACGAAACGAATATCGCCAGCCTTGACTCCCGCCTGGTCGGGGTGAAGCACCATGCTCGGGTTGCAGAGTGCGGCACCCTCAATGGCGTATTCGCTTGTGAAGGTGGCGCCGAGGAGGAGCCGGCGAGAGGGAGACAGCTGGTGCTCGGAGCTGAGCCGGTCCGAGAGCTCTTCTGCATGCTCGAGGAACATTTCGGTCAGTCCATGATGTCGTCCGTCGAACCGAGTCACTACATCGTCAAGACTTCGTTGTACCTCTTCGTCCGACAGCTCCAGGACTCTCTGCAAGACGGAATTCGACCTGGACTCCTGTTGGTCGAAGCCCTCATGGCCTGGGACAAAGAGCCGGGTTACGACGCGCGATGCATCAGCTGAGAGATGGACCGGAGAACGACGAACGCGCGGCGATCCGAGCACTAGCGGACGCCGGTTGCAAGCCGCGCGTGTTGCATCGTCGATATGAAGGCGAGCGTCGACTCCGCACCCTGGTTGAGATTTGCGCCGGATGGCTGCAAGCCGTCAAATCCCCCGCCGGTGTGCGGGTCCCACATGAGGACACCGCCGTCATTTCGACCGAGGAACCAATTCGTGGCGGCCGTAATTCCGTCCCTCCACTGTTGGCCGCCGTCAACACCGAGAGCGCGGACACACGCATCCGCCAGAGCTGCCGCCTCAATCGGTTGTTGATCGAATCCCGGGCCTTGGTCCTCCCTGCCGCTTCCTCCGACTGGGGTCACGGAAAGATGTCCGCCATGTGTCTCACGAGCCAGTAGCCATTCCAGGAGGTCCAAGCCTCGTCGCTGGAGAGCCGGACGATCCAGGCCCGAGCCGGCCGCAATCATCGCCTCCGGGAGGACCGCGTTTGCGTAGGTAAGGCGCGGTTCGGGCCAGGGCCACCCTGAATGGCCGAGACCGGTCATCGTGTCGGCAGCGTCGGACAACAAAGAGCGGGCAGAGGCGATGTCTGGGTCCGCGTTGAGCACATTCGCGGCACCGAGTGCGGCGAATGCCATGGCCCTCGGCCAGAGTGATCGCTGGGTCATTGCTCGTTCAAGCCCGTTTCTGGCCAGCTCACGTACGATGTGATCGTCGCTGCACGAGAGTGCAGTGCCCAATCCCCAAATGCTCCTTCCCCAGCAATCCTCGAGTGCCGGGTCGTCTTCCCACGATCCATACCGGTCCATTCGGTTCCGGCATTTGCCCTGCTCGTCCAGGGCGCCCTGAAGGAATCTCGAACTCAGCAATGCCAAGCCGCGCACTGCCGATGCCGGCTTTGGTTCTCTGGTCGCAACGACAAGCACCCGAGCCATGTCGTCGGTGCAGAAGCCGTGTTCCGGCCTGGGCTCGCTGAAGAGAGCGTGTTCAAAAGTCCCGCGCTCATCGGTCATAGAAATGAGATGGGAGAAGTTCGGCTCAGGAGGTTCCGGCGGCGGCGTGCTCACACGAGGGACAATCGTTCCGTCATGAGTCGATCGGCCAGCCGAAGGTATTCGCCCGCGATCATGGACCATCCAAGCCCCGGTGCGATGCGAGAAGCTTCTGCTGCCATGCTGGCGGCAAGTTCAGGCCTGGTGAGGACGCTCCTCAGAGCGAACGCCATCGCATCAGGGTCATCGTGGTCGACGACGAGTCCGGCGCCGCTAGAGAGCAGCTCAACCGCGTGAGGAAATGCCGTCGCGACCACCGGTCGGCCGGCGGCAATGGCGTCAACCAGGACGCCGGACGTCACCTGGTCTTTGGAGTCATAGGGCAGAACGACGACCGTGCTGGATTGGATCAAAGTGGTGAGCGATTCGACATCGCGATAGTCGGCATCGAATACGACGGATGACGAAAGTCCGTGGCGCTCCGCCTGGTCCACACGGTCCCGGCGGTACGATTCTCCCTGTGCGGCCAGCACCTTTGGGTGGGTTTGTCCCGCCACCAGATAACGCGGCTGCGTCGGCAGGTCTTGCAAGGTTCGCATGGCTCCAATGACTCTTTCGATTCCTTTGCCTGGTCCGATGAGGCCCCACGTCAACATGGTGGGGCGGCCGAATCGTTCGGGCAAGACGCGAGCGGCCGGGACGGCAGCACCGTGAGCGATGGTGGTGACTTTGTGCTCGTCGACGTCGAAGTTCTCACTCAGACGCACCCGGGCGGCCTCCGTCATAACCACGACCTGGTCCGCCAGAGCGGCCGCATCATTGAGGACAGACCGCTGATGGGGTGTCGGATTGGTCAGAATCGTGTGTGCGATCACGATTGAGGGAACGTGGAGGGCGCCCAAGATCTCCAGCACCTCATCACCGTCAGTTCCCCCGTAGAGGCCGTATTCGTGCTGGACGATTGCGACGTCGGACCGGTTCAGGGCGTCCGAGCTGGCGTCGACAGAGCGTGCTGATCCGTTGACCAGCTCGCCGATGACGCGGTCACTTTGTGTTATCTGTTCTCCAGCGTCAACGACCCGCACGACACGTACTTCAGAGTTGTGTACTGAGAATCCGGATGCGAGTGCGGCGCTGAACGTCGCCAGACCGCAGGCGGTTGGAGGGTAGGAGCTGAGAATCCCGAACGATCGAGCGCGGTCTTCAAGGCACTCAGTGGGCGAATCCACGACGCGCAAACGAACTCCTCAGGGAGGCTCGGTTGAGGCGTCGAACCTGCACGGGGTGCCGTCGGCCTAGTGGCCGTCCTGCCCAAGCGAAGCGACTCTCCCAAGGGGGTGAGGTGGTCAGCTTACCGCGGAACAGGTCGAGTCCGTCCATCGCCCAGCGAAGACGTCACCGCGCCTGATGGACACCAGGTGGAGGCGACTTGTCAAAGAGATCAGGTCCTTGAGAGATCCGATCCACCGCACATCTCACGTGTGGAAGAAACCATGCGTTCACGTCGTCGAAATGAGCCCGTCACGCGACCTTTCTAGCGTCGCGTACAGGCCCACGAGCTCCTGGATCCGCATGTCGGGATGAATTCAGGGGCGTCGGAGGTACGAACGTCAAAAAGGAGTTCCCGATGAGTGGAAGCAAGGCCCGGCTACAAGCAATTGAAGCGGTGAAGGGATATACGCCGCCGGCAGGGAGTTTCGCGGAGTCGGAGTCTCCAGGAGAGATCTTTGGCGAGAACGTCTTCACGAAGTCCGTTATGCAGAAAAGGCTGCCAAAGCTGGTCTTCAAGTCGCTGATGGCGACGATCGAGCACTCCAAGCCTCTCGACCCGACCGTCGCCGATGTGGTGGCGGCCGCAATGAAGGATTGGGCCATGGAGAAGGGTGCCACGCATTACGCCCACGTCTTCTATCCCCTGACGCACCTGACGGCGGAGAAGCACGACAGCTTCCTGGAGCCGGGCGGGGACGGTTCCTCAATGGCTGAGTTCTCCGGCCGGACGCTTACTCAAGGTGAGCCAGACGCCTCGAGCTTCCCCAACGGAGGCCTTCGCAATACCTTCGAGGCCAGGGGCTACACAGGCTGGGACGCCACGAGCCCGGCATACATTCTCGACAATCCCAACGGCAAGACGCTCTGCATTCCCACCGTCTTCATCTCAATGACCGGGGAGGCTCTCGACCACAAGACGCCCCTGCTGCGCTCGCAGCAGGCGATGGCCAGGCAGGCAGAGCGGGTGCTCCAGCTCTTCGGTCACGAGAATCCCGATGCGGTGGTGTCGTTCGCCGGGGCCGAGCAGGAGTATTTTCTTATCGACCGCAGCTTCTTCCTCAGCCGCCCCGACCTCCTCAACGCCGGTCGCACTCTGTTCGGAGCGAAG
>Ga0302325_10032853_pt1 | contig 10643 bp, 4 predicted proteins | sample Palsa_T0_2_FD_201948 | JGI IMG/M metagenome (GOLD analysis project Ga0302325, IMG submission 201948) | Peat permafrost microbial communities from Stordalen Mire near Abisko, Sweden - Palsa_T0_2 | ecosystem: Environmental > Terrestrial > Soil > Palsa > Peat permafrost | place: Sweden: Abisko...
TTATTACTAGTCTCGCCGTTTAATTTTGCGATTTCGAGTATAACGCAAACGGATATGCGAAGCTTGTCGAGCCTTTAAAGCGAGCAATTAGTTATAAATAAGACTAAAAAACGATTAACTTATAATCTTATTTGCAATTAGTAACTTATTTAAAAATTATAAAGTTACGCTTATATAAGAAGATAAAAGAGTATTGCAATAGTAGCTTAAAGCGCATTTCTAATAATAAGAGCTCCGGCCGACTAAGTCGAAATAGCTATTATTACTCTATCTAAAGAGCACAAAGTTAACTAGTTTTTAGATTAGCTAAAGACGCGTTTAAATCGTTTTTAAGCATATTACAATTAAAGCAAAGAACGTCGCGTTAAAGGCCCTTTGCAAGTTGCAAGGTTTAAGCTTTAAAAGGGGTTTTAGTAAGAGCGGAATTACTCGAAGAAAGTAATTTACCTCTATTACACGCAAGAGTCTTAAAAGTAGTACAAGCTATATAAGTAACGGGGGCAGCAAGAATAATAATAGCCACTTATAAGTTATTAGCTTGCGTTAATAAAGTCGAGCAAAAAATATATTATCTTGTAAGCGATATTCCGAGTAAAAGTGCGCAAACGGGGTTTTAAAATACTAGTAAGAGGCCTTAAGCTTCGCGCTATTATTTATATTGCGAAAAGGGAGCTAAAAACTAGGAAAGAAGCTTGCTTTAAGTAAGAATAGACTTGGACTTAGTAATTAAGAGCTATAGAGCTATAGTACACGCTAATGCAAAAGCAACTGCAAAGCTTTTAACGTGTGGGTTATCCGATTATTTTATTAGCTAGCGAATTGTATATTTAAGAACGCGTGCGCGCATAAAATATAAGCTTTATCTATTTAGTGTTATCACCTAATTAGCTAAGGGGTGTGTTGCAATTATAAGGGCTTATAGCAGCTTAAGGCACTAAGCTCACGTAATCGGGGGCGCTTTGCACCTTATATTATAAGAGCACTCCTCCCTTCTTTTCTAGTTCTTAATTAAATAACTTTATCGATTACTAATTTATATTATCACCCTGCTTTGTGCGCATCACTTATATTATATAATGTCTTATTAATATTTATAAAAGAAATTTTATATAATATAATTTTAATAATATTTAATTTACTTTTCTTTACTTTTAAATATTTTAATATTATACTTTCTTTATATATTTCTTTTCTCTTTCTTTTTCTTTTAGTTTTTATTCTACTTATATTAGTTTACTAGTAATATATAATATAATACGTTTTAAATATATAAATTAGTTATATTAATTAATAATTAATAATTCTTAAGCTTAGTATTAATAGCTTTATTTAAAATAAAGTTATAGTTCTTAATTAAGTTTAATACTTATTTTAAGTTATATAACTCGGACTATAACTATAAATATATTAATAACTTATAAAAAGTAAAGAGTTAAAATACTTTAATAATAAATTTAAATCTTATATTATTTATATATAAAGTATAGAATGCTTCACTGACACTGTCCGGCCGGTCTAAGATGAACGGAATAGTCAACTTTTGTTGGATTTCCGCCGGATATAGCAATGTATCGAGGACTTTTAGTGCCACCAGCGGCCCTTCTCCGCCGAGTTGATCGATTGCATCCAGCAACAGCTCTTGAAAAGTGTAAGCTCGGGCGTTGAGGGGTACTCTATAGCCCTTGATGTCAGGAAATATCGCGAGAACGTAATCGCACCATTTCTCTCCTCAAGCGGTTGTCACCCTGGGCGACCCACTTGTGGTCATTCCTTTGAGATGTTTCGTATCTAAGGCAACTGACCATGTTGAGCGCGATGAAGTCCAGATTTGCAGTGTATAGTCCTTCCTGTCTAGTCCAAAGTCTGTCGAACCACGCATCGTGGTAAAGAATGCATGGGTATTGTTGTTAAGATTACGAGCATGCGGAAGGACAGAATGGTAGAATAATGATGAAAATGCGAGTAGCAGTGATGCAATTGATGATATTGTATACAGGCTAAAGTGCATGAGATAGAATGGTGCGCCCAGTGCACTGGAGGATTAATATAGGGTTCCTGGATGACTCAGCACCACTGAAACACCCTAAAACTTAAAAATTGTAGATTAATTTTCTCTCTCTCTGACTTCGCTTTCAGTTAGTAAGCTTGCCGCTCTTGCTTAGGCGCTAATCACCCTCGGCTCAGTCAACTCTCCTGAGCTGCATAGCAACCTGAGCAACTTACCCGAGCAACCTAAGCACCCTGAGCGCCCTGAGCAACTCACCTGAGCAGGCCTGAGCATCCTGAGCAAGATTTATCACATCGTCACGTGTTTTAACTTCTCGCTTTTTAACCAATCGTACTTGATCTAACCTCTATTCTCTCACATCACTTTTGTCAAGTTTTGACGACGATGCTCAAGGAGCCCAGACAAGTTCCCAAGGAACCCAAGGTGGACACTTTCCAAAAATATACTAAGTGCTTGCCTACAGTGTAAGCTGGATCAACATGAATATCCCTAAGGGGAGTACTTCTTTTCCCTCTGTGACGAACATGCTTGCATGCCATAGGTACGGTAAGGCCTAAGCTCGGTTACGTCACGTGGAGCTCAACGCTCAGTGTATATAAGCCTGCGAGCTCTTCTACTTCTTCGCTCTTTAGTTTAATATTCTCAATTCATACGCCCGAAGAAATCAGACAGGGTTGTCTAATTTACCTTCTTCATTCCCAAAGAGGTGTACTTACGTCTAGAAATCTTAACATATTTCCGCTAGCTCGATATGCAGCAGAATATTAGTGCTATCACTTTCGAGCGATGAAGTATTCGGATCAGGCGACTAAGCTAAGCATGCAACTTTTCTAAGCCTTGGACGCCCCTTCAAGAGTTCAAAGTGCTGGGGACCTTGCCAACAGGTAAACGAGCGCAATTGTATGCGATTGAACAAATAAATAACTAACCTTAGTGGTCACTTACAACACTAGTACATTTATAACAAGACTAAAGATCTCTGTTGTTTCTATTTACGTTCACTATTAGCCCGCCTCGGTCACATGATGCCATTTCTAGCAGACCGCATGGTTGTTCTCGGAGATCCTCCTCTCGAGTACTACGAAGGTCGCGGTCAAAGTCTGGAGGTGACAGCGTCCGAGCGCTATAATGCCCTGTAATCTTTCCCATCGCATGCTGAAAGTCACTAAAATTATAGGCTTCTAGCCTATAAGTTGCCTAGAAGCGTCTTTGTTGATTTGCTCACAGACCACGCCCCGTCGTAATATAGCGTAACACTCGCTAAAGCAGCCTATAAGTCCCTGTAGTTTTAGTGACCTACTCCCTATACTACAGGGGCATGCCCTGTAATCTCCAGACTTTTGACCGCAGCCTTCGTATGTAACTCGCCAGTTGCAGTAGGGGGTGCTTGCCTTGTCGGAAAAGGTAATGAATCCGCGTCAGGATATGAGGTTGCTGGTCGGTAGGGCTGTCTGAGTCAACAGAGAGGTTAGGAGTTCTGCGATAGTATTCGCCGCGCCTTAGCCTTCCATGCTAATCTCAGTGACATCCAGAATTTTTGCTGGACACCATCCCCGTCTCCTTTAGTACTTGCCAAAATGGACAAGACCGAGAGCGCCGAGGTGACCTTGTGTAATGCCGTGTTGTGATGCGTCTTTAAACCGCTCTTCTCTTTGTCGTGACAGCAATGATTTGTCTTATTGCCCTTTCTCAAAAGTTCGAAAAATAGCTAGGGTGGTTTTATGTAAGCGACAAGGGCCCGAGCAGCCCAAATACGATTATTTTTGCCTATAGCTCTTGCATCCTTCCTCACCGAAACCATCGACTGCTACATCGGATTCATTGTTAATCAACCATCCCACCCGTCCCTACAGATGTATATATAGGGCCATTAGATAGAGCCCATTCAATTGGAGCGACAGCAGGCTTCCCTAGCCCTTAAGAGGAGGACGTTCGGGGCTCTAATTGGCTACTCGAGTAGATCTCAGCCCTGAACGGCCCCCAAAGAGAGCTAGTCAGGCGTGCTGTACCCGCAATACAATAGCTTCACCATATAATAACCCACCACATGCACTGAAGTGCATTCCTATATGAGATGGTTCTGGAGGATGGACATAAATTGACCATATTTTGTTCCAGGGGCATTGAAGCCATCGTCCAATAGGGTCTGTTGCTGGTGGGACAAGTGTGTTAAGATTACGAGCTTGCGGAAGGACAGAATGGTGTAAAATAATGATGAAAATGCGAGTAGCAGTGAAGCAATTGATGGAATTGTATTCAGGCTAAAGTGCATAAGTTATTGGGTGCGCCCGGTACGGCCGTCAGCATCGGCCTCGTTAGGATGGTCAGCATCAACTGCATAATCAGCACCGACCCAGAATCCGCGGACAGGGTTCGACACAATCAGATTTAATTAAGAGGTTGAAGGGAGAAATTGGGCCTATTGAATCTGACCTGCTCTGACACAAAGAGCAATGCAATTGGCTTGAGAGGGTCCCATCAATTGCCCCGCTTAGGCAGTCACACCCAGGAAACTGCACTTTCGAGAGCGCAAAAACTTCATAGCCACGCATCCCTGCTGGAACGGTACCTTCCCGAGCTCAGCCTGCAGCGGGCACTAAAACTGCATTTTCACTTTCGCGCTACAACAAACTCAACCTGGCCACAGGAGGTCGGATCTGGTATGGATTACTCACCAATTTTGGAATTGACCAATAATATGGCCGAATTGGCCAATTAGACGCCATTGACCAATGAATCGACTGAAGTGCCAATTACTCTCCGACTTCCAAATTGGGTAATTTTGAAGCTTTTTATAAGGGGTTTAAGTGAATTGTTTATAACATTAAATGCTAGAAATGAATACTATTTATGCGCTAGTATTTGGACTTCCTAATCGGGCAATTTTGAAGCTTTTTTAAGGAAGTATATATAAGATTTATTATATTAATATTTCAAAATTACATTTTTTTATTAAATTGCTAAATAATATATGAAGTAAAACATTAATTTGGTGGCTTTTACCTTCCCTTTCCCTTTGCCCTTTATAGTTATAGAGGCTTAAATCTTACTCGTTTTTGCCTTACCCTCGGAGCAAGTGTAAGAGTAAATGCTAAAGCTTTACTTCCCTTCCCTCCCTTCCCTTAAAGAGTTAAAACTTTATGCTTTTGTACTACTTGCACTTGACTTCTAGTAAGGCGTTTATCTGCTAAAATGTGAGTTTTTACCCCTTGTGCCTATTTATCCTCCTTTTGTTAAAGAAACGAGTAACCAAGTGCACACTAAAGCTTAAGATCCCCTTTAACTTGAGCATCGATTTTAATTGCAAATAAGTTATCTTGAGAAAGAGCTCTTTTCCTCTTAATAGGAGCTTTAAAGGAGCCTTTACTATTATTATCCTTCTTTGCTGCCTTTGTTGCTACTTTGGCTTTTATTGCATTATTACCTTACTTTTACTAGGCACTAATTAATAGCCGATTGTAGTATTAGGTGATAGCTAACAGCAAAGTGATAGTTTTAGTAAGATGTACAAGTGCTATTAGAATACTATAGTCTTTACTTGTGAGGATTGACTTTAGTAAAGAGGCTTGCTAAGCACCCCGGATGCGGCCGAATTGTAAAAGTAAAGTATAAGTATTTCTAGCAATTTTAATTATATAGCAAGGCAAACGAGGGGCCTCGCTTGTAAGGCGATTTTTGAGAGGAATAGCAAAGAGGATAATTTAGTAAAGTGTGAAAAGCTTAGGATTACTTTATTAAGCGGCAATTTTGATAACATTCTTAGCATTGTTAAGAAGGACTTGACGGTGAAGCTTAGAGAGTAGAAACTCTTCCTTAGTAGGGTCTTCTAGCTCTGCTAATAAAAGAGGCTCCGAATCGATGTTGGCAAAGGGTATATTAGGCTGTATGCTGGAAGTAGAGGGGTTAAATTGGTGAGGGGCTCGTTAGAACCAAATATGGAATGGCGTTACATGTATAGGGAGATATATTAAGCGGGTTGTATTAGCGATTTCTGCAATTGCAAGTAAGTGCTCTTTCTAAGCTTTAAAGCTTATCTTACCCCTTATAGCAATTAGGCGCTTTTTAAAGGTCTTATTAGCAACTTCAATAGATCCTTATATCTATAGATAATAGGATTTGCCCCGAATAATAGGCATATGCTTTCGATCTATAAGTGCTTATAAGGCGCCTTTAAACTTTGTCTTATTGTTATAATATCTAAAAAAAAGTTAATTGATTTTTAAGTAAATAAAGGAGTGAAGTATGTCTTTATAATCTTATTAGGCGGCTATTAGCCCCTATCTACTTCTCTATTACTTTAGCTATAGTCTTAGATTCTTTGTTTTTTATAGCTTTAAGCCAAATATACTTAGAGAAATGATCTTTAATTTATTAGAAATTAAATTAGTATATATATATAATTTTAATAAAAAGAATATATATTAGAAGAGCAAATAAGGTGAAGTGTGTACCTGAATAATCTAGCAATATGGACTGTCCATATTAGACTTAAAGTCTATAAGGTTAATGTAAATGCGGTGGCTTATAGCTTTTAATATGATGGCCTTTTAGGAGGGTTTTGTGACTACTTTTGCTAAGAGATTATAAATGCTATAGCGATTAACCACCCAAGTAACGTTTGCTTAGGTGATACTATAATACTATTCGTGGATTTGCTTATATGTTTTAGCAATATTTAAAAAAAATATATATATATTAATTATTTATTAAAGCAAATGTTAAGAGCAAGTTAGGGCATACTAAAGTGTTGCAAATGACGATGTATAACGCAAATAATATCCTAAGAATCTTATACACAAGTTATATACCGGGCTAGAAAGAGGTGACCTTTTATAGTCTTTGCCTTGCGATATACTTGATTATCTTAAAGCTCAAAGAACTTGAGGGCTTGCGTGCGAGTATTGCGGTTATCTTGCCTCTCCTTTGGAGTGATTCCTTTAGTAGGAGCACTAGGATTTTTGAGTTACCGGTAGTAATTATAGCGCTTAAGGCTAGTAAGTATATTGCGGTTTCTAAAGCGTTCGAGGTAGTAATTATACTCCTTAGCACATGTAATAGGCTAGCATTTACGGCCGTCTTTCTTAGGTAGTGGCTAAGGGCATATAAACCGCGTTTTTAATAAAATTAGTATAAGTTATTCGAGTAATAATTAAGAGAAAATCTTACTACGAGGGGAATCGGTAATTTTGTTAATGTTAAGCATAGTAAAAAGGGGTTGTATATATAGGAAAATAGGGTAAATAACTAAATTAAAGCCTAAACAAAACGCTTTAAGCATATCTTTGGAAATAAATTTGATTTTGATTTTTGAAGTGGTAAGAAGTAGAGGGGAATTCATTAAATATATAGAAAAAAGTGAATTTTTAGTAAAGCTTGAAAGTAGATTAAAAGTATTAAAAAATCAAGGGGGGACTGCTATAAACTTTGAGAGCTTATAGGGACTTAGAATTTTGGTATAAGTCATATTAGACGATATTCTTGTTAAGCTATAATGCTTAAAAGCCTTTTTATAAAGCTATTGATCCTTTTGTAAAAAAGTCGATTTTATCGGAGGCATCCCCGGCTAATACTCAAGAAGTGTCTCCGCTTTTATAACACTATTATATAAATGGTAGAGGATGAGGATGGCTTAAATGTTGGCTAAAGAGGGGTAATGCTAAGGGGGGTCTAGCTTCCTTAAAAACTCGAGTTAGGGGAGGGGATTGCCGGGTTAGGAGCCCCCTTTTGGAAGAACTTTTCGCTAGGCGTATTATCCTATAAGCGCATTCTAATCTATAGCTAATAATATATATAAACGCGAATGCAGTCATGCTAAGGACGCAATCATTCAAATGCAGGGTAAAGGAGAGTGGTGAAGGGTGGCAAATGCGGGTGGTTGGTAGGGTGGTTAGTTAGCTGGCTTAATTAAGTCGAACAAAATGATTAATTAAATGAAAAGCTTCAATTGGAAGATTAGTTGACTAATTGGTTAATACCGAATTATTGACCAAAAGCGCATCTAATTGGCCAATTCGGCCATATTATTGGTCAATTCCAAAATTGGTGAGTAATCCATACCAGATCAGATACTTAGACCGACTCATCCCCTCGACACTTCAAATAGATCCCCGATTCTTCTGGATTTCTTTATATTTGAATTTTCAACGCACTCGAGTTCCTTCCACCCTTCATTCTCCACATATCATTTCAACCTTGTTTGGCAGCCTTGTTCATTTCTTGCCTCGCACGCTGAGCTTCACGTGTAGCACTCGATTTTCCAGCCAAAAAGACTTCACAATGACGTTCAATTGGGGGGAGTTCAAGTCTGAGATTGAAAGGCTGTATATGAAAGAAGGAAAATCTCTCGAAGAGGTTCGAGATAGGCTGAAGGCAACGCGGAAATTCAATCCCTCGTAAGTACTTGCCGCTATGTTGTCTGGGAGCAGCGATGGCTGACATCTACAAGCATCCGTGCATACAAGCTCAAGCTCAACGAATGGGGCTACATCAAATACAATCGACGTCGAATTAGGAGCACTGCTGCCTCTCTTATTGCATCTCGAGATCTTGACCTGGTCGGGACTACCGAGGCAGCTTCAGAGTTGGTTCAATGCCCCTGTTTCCCTTTGAATATTGCTAAGTCATTTTAGATTACTAGCAGGATCGGATCCAGAAACAGTCAAAAGTGATTTGGCGCAAATAGAGCAGGAGCTGAAACGTCAAGCTTCTTCTGTCAACGAAGAACGAATGCTACTCGGCAAGGTATGCAGAAAGCGTCGACGGGAACACTATAGATCTGAGACAGAAGAAGTAAATAACTCTCTAGAGAGAGTGTAAGTATTTATTTCCTTCTCTTTTCTTGATGTGCTGACCAACGCCCGAAGGACTAAACTTGAGGACTCAATCACTCAGATGAGGAAAAATCTCGACAAGATCCTGACCTCAGTTACCGTTCAGACAAGCTCGCCGACACGGTTTGCTTCATACTTCATGACTCTAGAAGATGCCCATGGAAGGATTCTGCTACTTCCCCTCGATTTTGTGATGTCTTGGGAGGTAAGAGAACTTCGTGCAACAGCCACGTGCGGCCGTTGACCTTTCGCAGATGCTGGATAATATACTCGTCAGTCACTTTCAGACTCTTCCTGGTAAGAAAAAGGTCCAAAACGGAGAATTCGAAATCGAGGATAGCGTGACTAGAGACAAGTTGACCAGGGAAATTCCATGGTCAGAATTTTCCAGGCCAGGGCGGAAGATCGATATGAGCATGATCTTCAAAGATGTTGCCAAGACCAGTGTGGTTTGTCCCAAATGTGACACAATAGCGAAAGAAAAAAAGGGCGTCCAGGTGGAATGGTTAGTAATTTGACCCACTGTAGGGATAGAGCTAATAACACACCAGCTCAAATCCCGACTGCAAAATGATATTTCGAACAGAAGATGACGAGGATCCTGACGGCATATCCTCAAGAGATTCAAGACGCCGCCAGCTCAATAGAAGTAAGACATTTCAGCCAAGGACAGCGGATCTCGAAAGGCCCTGTGGGGACGAACCAGACGATACACCTGGCATGTTCCAGCGAGTTATCATACGACTAGCGAAACGCAAGTTGAGGCCCCCACAGGAGCATACTTTTCCCACTCTTCCAAGCGGGGCATCTAGTGTGATGAATAGTTTCGGAAGCTCAGATGGAAGTTTCCGATGGGGACCACAAGGAGGAATGGGAAGGGTTCAAGGCACAGGCCCCAACGCCCGGTCCCTCAGGGCAGACTCTTCAAGCACCTCAAGCTTTGCGAATGTACAAAACGTGGCATCCATGCAAGTGCAGCATGGTGGTAATCCTCAACCTCCCCAAGGATACAATCAAATGAGCCCCACAACGCCTGTAAATATATACAACCAGCAGCCTTATTATGGTCAGGATGTTCTACTTCCCCCACATCAGCAAGGGATTCTCCCACAGCTCGATCGCCAACTTATCTTTGGCGCGTACGCCGGCATGGATCCTTCGTCGCTCAGCTCGCACGACATGTTAGATGCAGCGAATGTATGGGACATGCAAATGAATGGGGGAATGAGTGGATTCGCTACGGAGCCAAGCAGTGCCTGGTTCATGCCTTTCAACATGGAGCCTCCTGATCTCGGCTACGAACAGGACATCTTCAACGCCTAAGGATATGCGATGGGAGGAATGCAGGTGAATAATGGCCCCAACATAGACCACGGGGGCAACTGGGGGACTGGAATATTATTTTGATAGATATTGTGTGGTGTATGGAGGTAATGGCGTACGGGGCTCGGAAGCCGGGACTGCAGCTATATCTCATGGGGGTGGGGTGGCACTGTGGTGTGACTCTGATGGGCTCCGCTCCCTAGCTAGGCCTCTGCTTAAGTAACCGATATCCCGCACCAAATCCCGTTTTTAATAAAAATATTTTAATTAATTAAAACACAACTACTTTGCTAAATAACCTAATTTTTTGTATATAGGATCCTTAGTATATATAACATGTACTTTTAATATTATATAATTAAAATATTCAATATCTTTTAATATAATAAGCTTTTAATGATTTTATTAAATTTAATAAATATTAATATAACTTTTATAATATATATTAATATAAAGTTAAAAAATAATAAATTTATTACCTA
>Ga0302325_10032854_pt1 | contig 10643 bp, 3 predicted proteins | sample Palsa_T0_2_FD_201948 | JGI IMG/M metagenome (GOLD analysis project Ga0302325, IMG submission 201948) | Peat permafrost microbial communities from Stordalen Mire near Abisko, Sweden - Palsa_T0_2 | ecosystem: Environmental > Terrestrial > Soil > Palsa > Peat permafrost | place: Sweden: Abisko...
TTCCAATGGTTCAAGGCATTGAATGCGTCGAACCGCAGCTCAAAGGCCGACTTTTCCACGATGGCAAAGCTCTTGGACAGCGACATATCGGCAAGGATCAGCCCAGGCCCGCGGATTGCGTCGCGTGACGAGTCGCCATAGTATCCCCACGCCGGCTGCGTAAAAGTCTTATCGGTTGAACCTGCCACATCGTCGGAGCAGAACCACTGCTGATGCGATTTAGGGCACTTGGGCGCGCTGGGATTGAAGTTGGCCCTCTCCGAATCGGTACTGTTATTGCCGTTATCGGCCCCAACGATGGTGAAGGGAATTCCTCCCTGGATGGACGAGAGGACGCCGAACCTCCAACCCCCGATGGCTTCATCGAGCGCCTTTGGAGCATCATGAAAGATCGCCTTCCCTTGGCCGATGGGCAGGGCGTAGACGATGGTGACCGCCAAGCGGTTTCCCACATCGTAGCCGCCTCGAGCATAGTCGGAGGCTACGCTGTGTCCATCCTGAGGTCCAGCCCATCCCGCATTGTCCGAAACGCCTCCGCCGGAGAGCCCGGCTACGCTGGATTTGGTGTCGAGCGCCTTGGACCATGTATAGCCTGCGACCAGGTCGAGATCGCGCGTCCGATGTTCGACTTTGACGTCCAGCGCGTTGTAGTTGGAAAAGTCGTCAAAAATGGCGTTGACCAGAAATCCCAAGTTTTGGTAGGGCACGCGTGAAGCTACCGGCACAGAGGGCCCCGCCGACGATCCAATGCAACCGTTCTGCGGGATGCACTGCGAGGGCGCGTTGGGATTGGAACGCCCAAACAGGTTGGTGCCATGGTTGCCAATGTAGTCGACTTCTAGCTTGTTTGCCCCAGGCAGTTCCCGCTCAACGCCAAGGTTCCATGCCAGGAAGTATGGGTTTTTGTAGTGGGTGTCTTGCCAAACCCCGAAGCTCAAATTGGACGTGGTTAATTGTCCTGTCGCGGAAGGACCGGGCAAGCTGTTGGTGTTGAACAGGGCGGGATAGGATTGTGGCGCATCCGTGCCATTGCCGAAGCCAGATGCACTCGGGAAGGGGTTGACATTACCCTGATCCAGTTCGTTGTCTTCAATGGAGTCGTAGTACTTGCCAAAGCCCCCGCGAAGGACCGTCTTATCGTCTCCAAAGAGTCGATAGGCGAAGCCGAGGCGCGGCGCAAAGTTATCTTTCGGAGCTGGCCCGGGGCCGCGTTCTCCACCCGGAGAAGGAACGTAGAGTCCCGTCGACGGGGCAAGAGGATTCACGCCGCCGTAAGCTGCGGCAATCTTTGCATTCGCGATGTATAGGGCACCTCCAGGCGCGTTGAAGTCGGGCCAGGTGAAGAGATTCTGCTCTTCGTAAGGAGTGGCAATGAACTCATAGCGCAGGCCGAGATTCAGGGTCAGCCTGTCGTTGACCTTCCAATCGTCCTGCACGTAGGGCGCGTAGCTGTGGTAAACCAGGTGGTTTTGCAATCCCAAGTTTGCATTGGACGTAGGCCCGAGCTCAGTGATAGCGATCTGGGGGGACGCGCCGAGCAAGGAATCGACGAAGTTATCGCCCGAGTACTCTCCGTTGTAGTTGATGCGGCCCAGTCCGCCGCTCGTTACGGTGCCATAGATTCTGCGATAGCCACCGAAGCCAAAGCTGAGGGTATGCCGCTTGACGGTCCAAATAACCGATTCGCTGTAATCCCAGTTGGAAGGAACTTCTGTGGTTGTCTCGCTAACGAAGGCGCCGCCGCCGCTGTAGACATAGCCATCGTTCAAGCTGTTGAGGTCGTACTCGATGCGCGGATATCCGTCGCCGGGCGTAAGGAAGGGACTGGGCCAACCGAGCGCGGAAACTCCTGCCGGTGAAATGGACAGGGCCGGGCCTTGCACCCATTTTTGCTGCGAGTAGCCCACCCGGACCTGATTGGTTAAGTGGGGAGAGAACTCGTGCGTTTCCGTGAGGGTGTAGAGCCGGGCGGGCTGAGTCGTAACCGTTTCGTTTGCGGCAGTGTCTGCCCCATTGGTCTCGTTCTCATCGTGCCAGGTCATGTGGAAGAAGACCTGGTCATTTGCGCCGATGTTCTGGTCGACGCGATAGTTCTGCTGGTTGTAATTCAAAACTGTAGAGGAGCTATACGAGTAGTTGTTTGTACTGACTGCGGCGCCCGCCACGTTCGGCCCCGCGGGGTAATAGATGCCGGGCGTCATAATCACTTTGCCGAGGGACGAAATGATGCTGGTGGGAATGGTGTAGCTTGCGCCGCCTGGAAAAGTCGTCAAAGGGCAGCCGGCGGCAATACCCAGGCTGGGGTAATTAAACGGGGCGAAGAGAGGATGCTGCTGGCCCGCCTGGTAGGTCACTCCGCACTGGGTATATCCAACACCCGGAGGGGCTTGCGCCACTGTGAAATTTCCCAGCACGCTGGCGTCGATTATGCCCTTCATCTCATCGGCGCTGGGAACCCCGGCTAAACTGCTGCCGGCATTGTTCTTCCGGAATCCCTCGTAGTTAGCGAAGAAGAAGGTCTTGTTTTTGCCGTTGTAGAGCCAGGGTATGCGAACCGGGCCGCCCAGAGAGTATCCAAACTGATTCTGCTGCAGCTGACTCACGAGCAGCTTTGATCCGGCGGGCAATTGGTAGTTGGCCCCATGAGGGTACGCGTCGACGTAGTTGTTGCGCAAATACTCGAATGCCGATCCGTGATAGCTGTTGGTCCCCGATTTGCTCGTGATATTGACCTGGTTCATGCTGTAGCCATACGCGGCCGAGTAGCTCTTGGTGAGCAAATCGAATTCGGCAATGTCGTCCAGCGATGGATTGAACATTGGATCGTCGTAACCGAAATCGAGGATCGATGTGCCGTCCACCGTAAAGCCCTCGGAGGAGCCGCGGGACCCGCCCACGGCGACTGAACTGAGGTTGGTGCCGCTGATTGAAATGCGGTATTGGGTTTGTTCACCGCCGGGGTTGTTAACGGCCCCAGGCGCCAGAAGCATAAGATCCTGGAAATTGCGGCCATTGAGAGGCAGTTCCTGAATTTGTTCGCTTCCAATCACCTGTCCAACGCTTGCTGTATCCGTATCCAATGTTGCAGCCGTGGTGGTGACCGAAACCGACTCGGTCTGAGATCCGACGGTTAGCGAAGTTTCAACTCGGACGGTTTGATCGACGTTCAACACAATTCCGGATTCCGTCTCGCTCTTGAACCCCTTGGCCGTGACGCTCACTTGATAATGGCCAGGTTGCAGAACTGGGACCGTGTAGTCGCCTTCCCCATTCGTCGACGTCGTTCGAACCTCGTGCGTGTCCGAGTTCGTCACCGATACACTGGCCGCGACTATCGCCGCGCCGGCGGGATCTTTTACGTGTCCAACGATGGTACCTGACGCGTTTTGCGCTGTGAGCCTTCCGGCGGCCAAAACGAGCAAGACTGCCCAGATCACGATCGTTCTATTTCGCAAGCATTCCCTCATGCGTCTCCCTGACATTATTCCCCTCCTAAATGCGATTCCCATTGGCGAATGAATTACCTATTGGAAACAAGTTCGTTGGTGCTGCGTTATTCTTGGGGAAGCGCTACCTGGCCACGCTTCAACTGCAATCAGATTGGAGGCACCGTCTCTGGTCCGAAACTTGGGTGACCGAAAAGACGGATTCCCTGATCAGCGTCCCATTCATCACGTTCGACTTCTCAATGGTCAAGATTGCTACGGTAGCTTCAGCTTGTTGGTACGTCGGCGCAGGCTCAAGCGAACCGCAACTTATTCAAGGAAAAGGGGATGATCTTGAGCTCTTGCGAGACGTATCAAGGCGATGTTACGGTGAATCGGCTGAATCCTGAGGCCGCGGAGTGAGACGATGACGTCCACTGAACTGGTGACCGGCGCTTGGCGCCCCAAAACCGAGGGCGATAGGCACCTCGTGCGCTCGCAACTCGACAAGATAGTGAGCGACGGCAGATTTGCCGCCAGCAAGCGATATCCCCAACTCCTTCGCTACATCGTGGAACAGACTCTTGCGCAAAACGAAGATGACTTGAAAGAGCGCACCCTCGGGGTAGAAGTATTCCACCGGCCGCCGGATTACGATACCAATCTCGATCCTGTCGTGCGTCTCTGTGCCGCGGAGGTGCGAAAGCGGCTCGCTCAGTATTACCAGTCACCGGAACATGGGGATGAGCTGCGAATTGAATTGAATCCGGGTTCCTATATTCCCGTCTTCGTGCCACCCGCGCCGCATGTGCCCGACCTCGAGGTAAGTTCGGCCGATGTTCCCATCAAAGCGGATGTTCCCTCAAGTGCTGAGCAAGTCCGCCAGAAAAGGACGTCTAGAAAAACCTATTGGGCGGTAGGTTTGATAGCATCAGCAGCGATCGTCGTCACACTCGTTCTGGGGGTTCGATATTGGAGACAATTCGAGAAACCAAAGTCCGCTCTCGATGAAGTCTGGTCTCCGTTGCTCACCAGCAGCAAGCCGATCTTGTTCTGCGTGGGCGCATCCAAAGTGACTACCCTTCCTGGATCCCAACTGGCTGAGCTCCAGAGCGGGGCCGATGAGGATTCGTTTCATCAGGCGTTGGTGGACATGAACGACTTTGTCCCTTTTTCCGACGTGCAGATTCTCAGCAGATTCTCGTCTTTTATCCAGGCACACGCACATACTTTCCGGATTCAGAGTTTTCAAACGACCGTTTCCTCTCAGCTTCGGGAGGGGCCGGTTGTGCTAATTGGAGCGCTGAATAACGACTGGACCTTGAACAGAACATCCTCACTCAGGTTTCACTTTGATGGGCTTGAGCTCCCGAATTCCGCTGGCTCTATGGAGAGCAGGCGTCTCTTCCCATGTGGCGCGCCAAGCCTCCCAGCCTGCCCCCCGCATACTCTTTATTGGATCGCGGACAGACAGCACCCTGAATCGCGCGCGTGGCAAGTCAGCGCCGATGCACGCGAGAGCCATGTTCTCAAAGACTATGCAATAGCCGCCCGCTTCACTGATGAGGCCACCGGCCAGGTGATACTGGTCGCGGCGGGAATTGCAGGCAGCGGAACCCGGGCAGCCGGCGAATTTCTGACGGATGAAGCGGGCCTGAAGCAGTTGGCAGACAGCGCTGGCGGCGACTTGAGTCGAAAGAATTTCGAAGTCGTCCTTAGCTCGCAGGTCGTCAACGGGATTCAGGGCAAACCCCAAGTGGAAGCAAAGACATTCTGGTGAGCCGGCGGCCGCGTTCGCGCACCAGGATGGTCGAGTCTGGATTTCCTCGGCTCGCTGAATCTCGCTGCATTCGCTATGATGCTGTCGATGACGTTGCCAACACAATCAAGACGGACACCGGCTTTGCGCGTCCCGCTTCTTCTCTTCTCCCTCGTCTGCTCCGCCTGCGCCCAATCGACGGCACCCGCGGATCCTGGCCGGGTCGCGCTGCAACGAGGAGACTACTCAGCCGCTGAATCTGCCTATCGAAATGCACTGCATGCGAATCCGAAATCACCGGAACTGCTTACCGACCTCGGCATTTCCCTTCAATTACAAGGTCGATCGACAGACGCAATCGACGCCTTCGAACAGGCTCTGAAGCTGAAAAGCATACCGCACACATTTGCTCTACTGGCCGAGGAAAAGTGCAAAAACCGTGACTTGGACGGCGCGCGCCCGATGCTGGCCAAGATCCTCGCCGCAGATCCCTCGGACCAACGCGACGTTGCCCTGGTTGCACCGTGCTATTTGGAGCTCGATGAACCTGTCGAGGCCGTTCAGGCTTATAGCGCCCTGCTAACTGATCCGGTATTCCCCAGCGACTTGGCTATGATTCAGTTGGCTAAATCCTACTTGCTCTCTGCGCAATTCTTCTCTGCCAGACTCGCTGCCGCGCCGGGAAGCGAGATTTATTTAAAGGCATTAAGCAATGCACGAGACCACGCCTCACCCGACGCACGCGGTGCTTTCCCAGACGCAGCGCGAAACTCAGCCTATTTCAACCCCGACTCGTCGTTTCTGGATGCTGTCCACCTTTGGCGCCAGCATCCCGACGACACAGCGTTACTCTATTTGCTTACTGTGCTCAGCGGAGAAGAGAGTATTCGTGAGATAGAACTGTGCGAGGACAGATTCCCCGATTCTCCCTACATGCAGCAACTCAGATTTGAAATGCTCGCCGACCAAGGGCATGAAGATGATGCGATTCAGGGATACCAACACCTGCAGCAGACCCACCCGGAACTTCCCGAGCTTCGCTACAGCCTTGGCATGCTTTATCGAAAACAGCGCAGGTGGGATCAGGCCTTGGCCGAATTCCGCGAACAACTCGCCCGCGACCCGCAAGATGAACAGAGCGCGGCACGCGTGAGTGAAGCCCTGGTGGAACTAACACAATGGCGCACTCTTCGTGACTTCCTGGAATTGTGGGTGAAAAAGAAGAACCCTCCCTTATGGGCGGTGCTGGACATGGCTGAGGCTCTACAGAACCTGGGCGACCTTCCTCGTGCAATCCAGCTTCTGGCCCCCGCGGAGAAGAACAATATGTCAAACAAATCGATCCATTTCCGCTTGCTGGTCCTCTATAGAAAGACCGGCAACCTCGCGCAGGTCCAAGCCGAAAACAAATGGCTTCATTCCGCGTCCTGGTGAGGTCACTCGATCTTCTTGACACCTCGGCAACCTCTTTGGCTCGTGTACCGCAGCGGTGGTATCTGCATTCATCATGGAACTGTCAGCTGATATTCCGGCAAGACGGTCACTCTCAAAAGTTGTGCCCTTTCATCTCCAACCTTTTTGACAGCAGAATCGTCGAGAATTACTTTGGAGCGATCGCGCCAGGGAACGATAGCGATCTCCAGAGGTCCGGATTCTACTTGTTTGCGAAACCTCTCAAGTCCGATGCACCACGGCATCCCGGTATAGAATTCGTCGGTTAACAGATGGCCGTCCGCACTGAGACGAGCGATGTCTCCCTGATATTCCACTTTCAGAAAGAGGTCGCTCACGCCGGCAAAGGGATCCGTGGGCAGACGGACCTGCCATCGGGGCGCCGCTTCGATGTCCTCCTCGCTGGGCACCGTCGTTGGATCGGAGAGAGCGATTGGCTTGGGCGTCATAGATTGTTCGGGAGCCCAGGATGCAAGAACGGTCCGCGGTGTCCCCAAATCCGGCTGCGGCTCGACGCGAAGACTGCTTCCCTGAGTGGAATGCAAAGAAGGCCAAACCGAGAAATGGAAATCAGGTTGCTCAAGTGCGCGCAGAGTCATGAACCGGCCATCAGAATATAATTCCTGCGACGAGAGCGCGAGGTGGTCGCCATCTCCGAGGGATACCCGAGTCGCCGACTGCGCCTGTTCACGCTTTAGCACCACAACTTGCAACCTCTTTCCCGTGGGCAGGCTCCCTTCGAAGACAACGCGGCTCGACGGTTCGATACCTGTGACCAGAATCTGGTTCGAGCTTTCACTCTTGATGCCGCCGTTCACACGGATTGATTTGAGCGCATCAGGCGCGAAGGAAAACTCGGGGCTGATCCCCGGAACTGCGAAGAAAACATAGAGAACAGTCTGCCCGCTTACCATGCGGCAAAAAGGCTGAGCGGTGCTGTAGCGCAGGCGTAGACCATCAAGGTCCATGTTGACTGGCCAAATAAAATAACTATCCGCGGGCACGTCGACGGGACGGGCTGGAACAAGCATTGCACCGGAGGGCAACTGCAATCGAATTTGCACTCGTTTATGCGCAGGCATATCGAGGCCGCGTACATGGTTGTCCAGGAAGATAAAGCCGCTGTCTCCACTGGTTCGTGCTGCGACGCGCACTGTACTTGAGTCCGAAGGACCGGTGGGAAGAACCCCCGGAGCGTGCACAGCCATGGGCGCGAGTTCAGCGCCAAAATCATTGAGGAAATAATTGAAAAGCTTCAAAGCGCCGTAGGAGGGCCGTTCGCGGCCATACTCGCCAAGCGGCGCCACGAAGTCGTAGTTCGTAACCGGGAGGTCGGATGGATAGCCGGTGCTTTTCGATTCGTTGAGCGGGCCGAGGCTGTCGGGGTTTTCGCCGCCTTGAAACATGTAGTAGCCCAGCAGATTGGCGCCCGAGCCGATCATTACAGGAACGATGGCCGCCACATCATCGGCACTGACAACTGGACGACGATGATAAGTAATCTGCATCCCGGCTCCAACCTCTGCCGTGAGAAAAGGAGCCCCTGGGTCAATCTGAGGTTGAGGAGTTTCCGTGTGGCTAGCGCCGATGACGCCCATGTCTCCCGAGATGCGGCTATTAAAACGGAAGAGGTAGACCTCGCCAGGCGGGATCCGGCCTGCCCCCGTATCCCACGCTGCATCCGGGTAACCGCCATAGACCGGCATGACCTCTCCCGGAGGCCACACGGCGTTGTTCCACCCCGTAACGGTATAGAGAGGCACGTCCAAACCCGCGGCCTGAGCCATCCTCTTGAGCTTCAGCATGTAAGCCGGTCCGCCGTCGGGTCCGCTGTATCCGTATTCGTTTTCGATTTGCACACCGATGATTGGACCGCCGTTCTTCCAAAGCAGTCCTCTTATTTGCTTTCCGATCTGCTGATAAAAAGCATCGACGAAATCAAGGAAGCGAGGGTCGGTGGTTCGCGACACGCTCTCTTTCACCACCCAGTCAGGAAGGCCGCCGTAGCGCGACTCTCCGTGTACCCATGGCCCGATGCGCATGAATAGGTACATGTCGTGCTTCTGGCAAAGCTCCGCGAATCGGCGCAGATCTCGTTGACCTGTCCAGTCGAAGACGCCCTTCACTTCCTCAATATGATTCCAGAAGATATAGGAAGAAATAATCTCCACTCCCGCCGCCTTCATCTTTAGTATTTCCTCTTCCCATCCATCCTCCGGATAGCGTGAGAAGTGAAACTCTCCCATGACCGGCAGCCATGGCTTACCGTCGCGCGTCAGATATTGGTCATTCAGCCCGATGGATCGGCCAGTTGGCGAGAGGCTGCTGCCGCCCTTGAAATCGGAGGCCTGCGGCGGCGGCGTAGCCCGACTCGCGTCAATTTCAATTGTGTTCGAGGGCTCGGCCAAGTCCGAAGACGCTGGCTGCGCCGCTGCGAGCGCCGGCCAGACAAATAAACAACCAAGCCAAACAATATGAGAGGAGCGACCGAACATTCCTGACATGAGACCCGCCGAGCAAAGGAATTTGATACATGGGACACAACCTGAAACACTACCAACAAGAGTAACCTTCTGGCCATGACTTCTCAGAATCCCCGGCAACTGCATATCGTTTACGCCTTTGTTCTTTTTCTGGCCTTCTTTGCTTTCTCCCCGCTTCTCCTCAGTGCGGACTCGAATGATCACATGACAGTTGCGGGCGGCATTGCCCCGGTCCGCCTGCAAGTTGACTCGATGACCAATCCGGTTGGTGTCGATGGTCAGGCTCCGAGTCTCAATTGGGAATTGCGGGCGACTGTTCCGGGTGCGCACGACTTGCGCCAAATCAGCTACCGGATTCTGGTCGCCTCTTCGGCCAATGAGCTTGCGAGGGATCGAGGAACGCTGTGGGATACAGGACGAGTGGAATCCGGCCAACGTCTCTATATCGCCTACAGTGGCCGGCCACTCACCTCTTACCAGAGCTGCTACTGGAAAGTGCGAGTCTGGGATCAGGTGGGGAACGCATCTTCCTGGAGCGCCCCGGCAAAGTGGACGATGGCAATTATGCATCCGGACGAGTGGAAGGCCCACTGGATTGCCGCCGAACCAGACGGCCCGCTGGAGCCGCAAGCGCGAGAAAACCAGGGCCAATGGACGGATTCGGCGCAGCCGTTGCCGATCTTCCGCAAAGAGTTTCGAGTCGCCGGTCCTGTGAAGAGCGCAATCGTCGTCGTCTCCGGCCTGGGGGAATACGAACTTCACCTGAACGGGGGCAACGTCACCGACTCTGTACTCAATCCCGGCTGGACCAACTATCGAAAGAAAGTCCTGTACAACACAGTCGATGTGACACGGCGGCTTCGATCGGGCACGAACGCCTTTGGAGTCCTGCTCGGTAATGGAATGTATAACGTCCCCGGCGTTCATGGCCGTTACACCAAATTCGTCGGGTCGTTTGGTCAACCGAAATTGATCCTGCAACTGCACATCGAGTATCGCGACGGCACCGAGACACTCTTAACTAGTGATTCGAGCTGGCAGACCTCCTCGGGGCCAATCACCTTTTCGTCGATCTACGGCGGCGAGGACTTCGACGCCCGCCGAATGCAGAACGGGTGGGACCGGCCGAGTTTTGTCACGAACGCCAAATGGCGCCCGGCCCTCGAAGTGGCAGGGCCGGACGAATCAGCCAGCTCTCCGGGACTCCAGCTCTCGGACCGTCTGATCCCGCCGATCACAATCGCCGAGAAGCTCGCCCCAGTCCGCGTCACTCGGCCGCGGCCAGACGTGATGGTGTACGACATGGGCAAAGACTCCTCGGGCTGGCCCGAGATACTGGTGCGGGGACGGGCCGGTGATCGCGTTCGCATGCTGCCGGGAGAACTGTTGAATCAGGATGGAACCGTTACTCAAACCAGCGGGGGTGCTGGCCCAAACAATCCAGTGCTTTTCAACTACACTCTCGCCGGCGGCGAGGAGAGATGGCATCCGCGCTTCACCTATTATGGCTTTCGCTACGTCCAG
>Ga0302325_10032855_pt1 | contig 10643 bp, 10 predicted proteins | sample Palsa_T0_2_FD_201948 | JGI IMG/M metagenome (GOLD analysis project Ga0302325, IMG submission 201948) | Peat permafrost microbial communities from Stordalen Mire near Abisko, Sweden - Palsa_T0_2 | ecosystem: Environmental > Terrestrial > Soil > Palsa > Peat permafrost | place: Sweden: Abisko...
GTGACCACCGGCGTGAGGATCGATTTCTCGAGGCCGGCGTCTCGGACTATATATACTTAAAGGAAAGTGATCGGTGTTAGGTGATCCACTCCGAAAAGAGCTGCTACGGCTCTCGCTGCCTTCTGTGGAACTACCAGGAGCGCCTAGGTACTGTCGTTCGCCACTACCATAATACAGCCGTGCCCAAGTCGGAATGGAATTAGCAAGCAAGCTGTTCGCCCTCGAACTGGTGGTTGAACGCATGGTATTCGTGCGTCCATTATCGGATGATGTGACACTAAAGAAGCTCGAAAGCCGAGTTCTCGAAGGTCTCAAACGTAAGTCTTGCATGTCCGTAATCCCATCTCCATGTTCATCTTGATCGCCAACTATTCGGATCGAGGAGCTGCTGAGGTGTCGCTGCCCGGATCTTGTAAATACAGCGGCTGGAGGCTCGATGGAGTCGCTCCTCGACCTCGAAGCGCTCTCTTCCTGTGCTAGAGAGGAGCTGATACTCAGCATCTGGCGGCTGTGACGGCTGGGAGTGCTCGGAAAGCCGCTGCTCCTTCTGCCGATGTCGTCTGACCATGATCGAGAACCTCGATCTGTTCCTCCATCCGACTCCGAGAGCACAGTTGACAGCTGTGAGCTCCATTGGTGCGGGTGCTCGTTCATGTGTGACCGCGGTGGGTGAGCGTTCGACGATTCTGCCCATGAACTCAACCCCTTTGGTTTATGTTTGAGGATGGGTAATTGTATCAAAGATCCGCTGCCAACGATTGCTCGGGAGGCTTCTTTTTGACCAAGAACAGTTGAGATGGATGTCAGAGAGCCAGTGCGGAGTGATTCTCTTGATCTAGATTTGTAGTATCCGGGATTCTCGTTGAATCTTCGAGTTCGCGGATTTAGGGGAGGGACAACCAGCGACTCTTGGGAGTATTTGGAACGGGTTTGAACGAGATCCACAGACGAAGTTGTCGGCGAAGGGTCTCCGTGAAGCTCGTAGTTTTCGTCGTTTTCTGATGCGGATGTTTGAGGTCTGTAAATGACAGACGATGCCGGGGAAGGATCTCCAAGCAGTTGATAGTTCGAGTCACTTGAGGATGGCGGCACATGTGCAACTTCAGACGGCGAGGGGGATGTGCCACGGTAGACTTCGTAGTTGGTGTTTTCGGAAGTGGTCGTAGCAGTTTCTGTGGACTGAAAGGAGGGTTTCGTGGAGAGATCGTGCGACACAGCTGGTAGTCCGTCCGATGTTTCTGGCAATGGTGGGAGCGGGCTTTCAGAAGCCGCGCTTGGCTTTTGTTTTAGATCTGGAGTTTTGGGAACTTTGCGAAGGCCACCGACGAGCTGGTAGTTCCAAGGGGAGCTGCTTATGGAATCGGCAGATGTTGGCTGCTTGCTCTCAGAAGAAGGAGTACAAGGCACAACTGAGGAGCTGTACTCAGGCTCCAGTACGCATGAACCTATGGAATTGGGCAGCCCTTCCGCATTGCGTGCCTCAAGGGGTAGCGAATCAGACGACCTAGTCTTGGCTAGTAGCAGGGTCGGGGAGGTCGAACTATCTTCTGGGGATTGGGGTTCATCCTGAAGCAGGGAGAAGGTCTTATTGTCTTCGTGAATGTGCAAGCGCTTTTTCGGCAGGGGCTTGGGCTTCGAGATTGGAGATCCTGTAGCAGAGTTGACTATTTGGGGAGGCTGATGCGTCCTATGCGTTGTCGAGACAGACGAACCACTCGAGCCTGGTGTTGCGTGCGCTTTGGTTATTCGTTGAAACTGGTCGTCTAATGCAGGCCCCTTGCCCTTCCCGGGCCCGAGAAAATGTGACGGGTGGGTTGGCAGCGGCGTCCGAGAATAAATCTCATCTCGCTGGCGTAATAATCGCGGCGGCGTGTTGGGGACGAGACGGATCGCAGCGAGAGTGTTGCTGTGAGAATCACTCCTCTCGTGCAGAGGTTGTCGAGGTGGTGATTCCGACATGCTTCTGGCTGCCGGAGCATCTCATCCCATGCGGTCGGTCTATCCGGACGTGGCGATCATAACGAAAGCATTGAGGCACGACATGCGCAAAATTCCAGGGCCAAATGTGAAGGGGGACGACAGGCGCAACTTATAGTTTCGATGGTGCTTCCTGGAGGCGGGGTCCCAGTGATATAGATAGATATAGATACAAAGGACAGCGATATGCTGGGTGATTTCCGTCTCGTCTTGTGGTTGAGTATGCCAAATGCGCTGTTGGCAGGCTGTTGGTGAGGGCCGATGCTGGCAAAAGCAGAAAAGAGAAAACAGGTAAAGAACGATAGCGAAAAGAATGAATGGATGGAGAAGGAGAGAAGCAGTCAGGAATTCCGGAAATTTGTCGCTGGTGAGGCTTGTTCAAGCTGTCCAACCCAGAGAGCTGTTGGCTGGCTTGCTGTCGCTGTAGGTCTAAGGGGCGATCTCCAGCCTCTGGATCGATCAGGCTTCCCGCATTAGACTTTCGAAGTACCGGTACTGTAGTTTCATGCACTGGTCCAGCTGCCTGCACAACGATTCGACAGGGACAGACTAGGGCGACATCACGCAGCAGCAGAGCATGCGGGCAAAGAGCCTCAGGAGTACAGTGCAGTGCAATACTACTACAGTAATAACAAAAGACTGTTTCAGCAACGGCGTCTGCTGCCAGAGACGGGCGTTCTGTTATTTGTGTTGGGGGAAGTTGGGAAGACCCTCTGGATGCTGCACCGCTGGCAGCGCACTTATTCCACCATCTCCATAACGCGTCGGACTTGTACTATATGAGGGCCTATCGAGCTCAACGAGTCGACTGGCAAAGTCACGACGATTGCCCCTCGCCTCCCCTACTGCCCCGCCCCCTCTCGTCGCTGCTCGCAGGTTTGGAAATTGGACCAGCTGGCGTCTGGCGTCTGCCCTTGACGCCTCCTCCAGGGCTCCCCCGCGTGTGCATTGCATAGCGAAATTTATTGCCCCGTATTGCCTTTGGGTCGAGCCGAACGAGAAACGAGACGTGGTTTTTTTCTCTTCGCGTCCTGGGCCCCTGGGAGACGCGTACCAATTGGGAGCGATGACTTCATGGCGCGAGCTGTTGGGGCGTGCTGATTTGGCGCGGCGGCGCACCGGGGCAGGGATAGAATAATACGGTACCGTAAGGATAAAAATAGGGTACTGTAGACAGAAAGAGCACGGTAAGGTACTAAGGAGATACTTCGTAGAGGGAGGGGCTGGGAGAGAGACTGGGAGAGGGATGGCTAAATGGTAAATCCATGGCTCGCAGGGGCATGTCCCTTTTCCACATCATTGGAGCTGCGTCCGTCCTCGCACCTTGGGAGCACGGGGGGAGCGGGAACGTGGACAGGAAAAAAAGGGGGCCTGCTCATCGTGCAGATCTGATCAATCGGTGGCTGATCTAGCCTGCTGGCCCTGATTTTGCCGTGAATTGAGGCTGATCGACCTTCTAGAAAGGAGGGCTACTTGATAAGCCTCAGGCACAGGCACAGTCGCTGGCGTGAGCCTTCCGAGACTAACGAAGTAAGGCTATGTATGGTATGTATGGACAACTAACTGTATGGCATAGCTCTTGCTTGAGTGCTTCCTCCAACCCCCACCACTTTTCTCATCTCATCACTACACGACGCATGCTTCACATTATGTGATCTGATACTTCGGCGCTCCTCTCGCATTCTTCACTTCTAGTTCTAACCCTGACGCTGCATCCCCGCAGACCTCCACGCTCACCTTGATTTCGATCCAACGCATTGACGCGATGCCTCCTCCCGGCCTCTACTCGCGATTGAAGGCAATCTACACTGGCGAAAAAGGTCAGTGGAAAAGTCCTGCGTGCGCAGGGACCCCGCAGGCCCCTTACAATGTTACTGACGAGACGCAGAGCCAGAAATACCCGTTATAACTACCACAACCGCAGTACTTCTACTGGTGCGTTGCCAGAACTCGGCCGCGGCACTCGGGCTGATATCTTCCAGATCGCGTACACTCTCATCTATGTCCTCCCGTTCTACATTTCTCCAACAACCCGACCTTCTCCGCAGCTTTCGCGAGATGCCCCCTCAGTTATTCGAGGCCGCATTCGATTAGTGACAGCGTCATGTATTCTATGTTCTATGGGAACTTTTGTCTTTCTATCTTCCGTTGATAATGGAAGCCCTCTCAAGTCGATCCATTACATGGGCTATTTTCCAGTTGGTGTATCTGAGGCATTTAAAAGTCTCGGGTTGACTGCCATTCTATTCCTCGGGTCACTCTTTGAAGGCGGCGTCGTAGAGGGACGATGGCGAGACTGGATACGATTGCGTGGTCTCAGTGCCGCAATTGGTGGTTGGATAGGGTGGCGCAACATGGTTGCAGTATGTACACATTGTTGGTGAGAGCAACACTTCTAATATTCTTCAGGGCCCCGTAACAGAAGAAGTCCTTTTCCGTTCTGCCTCAGTTCCCCTTCTGCTCTTGTCCCAAACATCCAACACTACGATCATATTCTTGACACCCATTGTATTTGGGCTCGCCCATGTCCACCACTTCTACGAATTCCGAATCTCCCATCCGCATACGCCGGTTATTAGTGCGCTGCTTCGCTCGCTCTTACAATTCACCTACACGACCTTGTTCGGAGGCTATGCCACCTTCATTTATTTACGAACCGGAAGCTTGTTGAGTGTAATACTCGTTCACGCATTCTGCAATTGGATGGGATTCCCAAGATTTTGGGGAAGGGTCAGTGCTGGGGATACTGTGATGGGACCAGATGTTGGGGAAGGGAAGCGGAGTGAGGACGGGATTATCTCCAATGGTAGAAGGTTAAATGTGCTATGGACGGCTGCATATTATATTCTCCTCGTTGTCGGTGTGGTGGCTTGGCGAAAATTCCTTTGGCAATTGACAGAGAGCGAGTCGGCGTTAATGAGATTCTAAATGGGCCAGGGACCGGGACGAAGTTATGGGGTCTCACGTCTCACACAACTTAACGGGACTCTCCAATAGTAGACTAGTTGATAACACAAAAGTTGACCTATCTTCTTGATGCTAATTGAGCAAGATGGGTTTAGGATCTTCAGTTTGGCATAGGTAGGGGAGCTATCCGCGCCTATAGTAAAATGTAAGACGGATCCAGATCATGTTAGTGATAGAAAAAGCTCATGAAAAAGATGCTGAAGGGAACGAGTAAACATAGTTATTGGCTGCCTCATATCTGGCCAGCTTCTGCTGGCTTTTATCCAAGCTTGACAAAATTCTACGGAGTAATCACACTATATTGCTTTCTTTCAGGCATCGGTACTGTTTCTGCCCTCTTGATACCCTTTCGCTGACGGGCCTCCACTTCTGCTTTGACTTCCGAAACCAATTCCTCCAAGTCCTTCTGTGGCTCGGAAGGTAGCCCTAATACAGGCTCTTTATTGGCCAAACTCTCCTGACTTTGCGTCCTCTTCAAGGGGCCGCTTGTACCCGCTCGCTTATTCAATTTCTTGACCAGGAAAGCTTTCGCGGGTGATGCGAAGAACGCCGTGGACAGAGCGGTCCCTATTGCAGCATAGAAGTAGACTCGTGCCCAAACGAGGAATGATGCAGGTAGAGTTAAGAGAACAAATGGCGCCGTAGTGAAGGAGAAAGCAAGCTGGGTGACGAGATAGGAGAAAATGTCATAATAGATCTTGGTTGCAGTCGGCTGAGAGGTCTTCGGATCGAGGAAAAATGGGCGGAAGTAGCGGCGAAAATCTAGTTGTTGGTCAGTTTTATCAGGAAGGAGAAGATGCCACATACTCTTTGCCACCGTCTGAACAAAACTCGCCAGAACGAATGTCAAATAATAGCCAGGATAAAAGCCGTGCCAAAACGCACTCGTAACGAAAGTCGCCATACTAGCACGGAAGCCGGGCTTCTTGCCACGGGGTGTCACTCGCAGATACATGTAATTTCGCAGCCAGTTGTTCGTGTTGATGTTCCAGTTCCCCAAGTATGCTCGAGTATTCTGAGCACTTTCAACACCCCAAGGGCTGACATTACGGAGGCGATCCCAGGACACCTTTCCAGTAAGCGGGTCCACCCCTTTATACCCCAGGCCGGAGAGAATGCATGCGCCTTCTGTTAAGGACCATACGCCATAATACTTTAGACGAGTGGTGAGCCCGAGCATATGCAGAATCCAGACTCGATGGTAAAAGCCGTAAGACATATACTTGTCCCCAGTAAGTAAATCAGGATAATACCATCCGGACAGCTTGAGAAACAAAAAAATCCAGAAGATCCCAGCTACTGCTTTCCACGCTGCAGGAGTTCCACTCCGAGGAATCTTTCTCTTCTTCCGCGTTGGGGGCCTCTTCGACGGGTCAACTCCAGCTGGGACTTCGAACATGGTGGTCTCGATCCATCTTCTGTAATCGACGTAATCGAAGGCTGGGCCAGCAAAAAGAGACGGAAAGAAGAGGACATATCCAGCGAAGTCAAGGGGGCTTGGCAGTTGCTTTATAACCCTCTCTTTCTGAAATTCAGAGAGGTCCTTCTCTGGTAGCCGTCCATCGGCAACATTCCAACAAAAAGCCGTAAGTTTCATAACGAGAACCATCTGGGCGCCCGTGATATCAATAACCGCAGGGTCATTGAGGAATTGCCTGGCCAGCTGGTTCGTCGACAGGTGGCCCATGAGAAAAACGAAGCCAATCCATGGCATAAACGGGCCTTGTATGTATTGTGCAATACAGTAGGCACCCACGGAGCTCACTGCGAGCGTACGGGCACCAGCCCAAAGATCGAAGAGACCGACCAAGTAAAATGAGGAGACTCTACCGGAAGTTAGAGCCAATCATATGCGTAATAGATCGAAGCTTGCCCTATGATAAAGAGATTCTTGAGCGCGGGCTTCTCGTCGGGAACCCGCTTAAGAAGACCCGCCAGTGGATAGGAGAGAAGGAAGGAGGTTATAAGCTTGACTACAGCGGCAAAGTTAGTAGAGAGAGCGAGGCCAAAGCAACACAGGAAGGGAGGTGCGCTTAAAGTAGAGGACTAGGTCCAGCACATACGTTCATCTGTTGAGGCACCCAGGATACCGGCAACATATTGAAAAGCTATTGACGTCAGCGCGGCCGTATGAGCTTCTGTGAGATCTTACGTAGATTGATGTACGGTAACATGGTGTCTGCTTTTCGGTATTTGATATGCTAGCGCTCCGTCGCCTCCAGCATGGTGTTATGGCTGCGTGGTGAATGTCATTTGAAATAGTAGAGCTTCGACAAGAGGAAGGTTGACCGTTATTATCTTCCACATGATTTGCTCGAGATAGGTTTAGCTGCCGCCGCGGAAGCAAGTTTAGGCTCTACCTGCCGGCGACCAATCCTGCGACCAATCCTGCGACTTCAGCCATCCAGCCTCGTCTTGGCACGGAGTACTCGCAAGTGCTTCAACTGGCAATTTCGAATCTCTAGGAGAGCGCACCTGGTCCTCTTTCAACGCGGCCCCCTCCTGTCAACGCCTCCCGCGCTCCCAGCTCTTCTATCCAGTGCGGCCCTCGAATCCAAAGACGTCGTCACCACCTCTGGAGAGATGATCACAACGAGAGGACCCTGAGAATCCTACGCCCTCGCGGCCTCCAACAGCGACCACGATGGACGTCGTACAGGCTGTATCTGGGTACATCTCCAAGATTGTATCTGCTGGAGATAGTGCGTCAGGAACTCCGTCTGCAAAGATGAAGATCCTGTTGTTGGATCGGGACACTGTCTCCATTGTATCCTCTGCCATTACGCAGTCGGCCTTGTTGAATCACGAGGTTTACCTGATCGACAGATTGGACAACCAAAATCGGGAGAAGATGCGACATCTTCGATGCCTTTGTTTTGTGCGACCTTCGGCAGATTCGATACAGTTTCTCATCGATGAATTCCGAGAACCTAAGTATGGGGAGTACAACATATATTTCAGCAATGTGGTGAAGAAGTCTTCCCTGGAGCGTTTGGCCGAGTCAGATGATCATGAAGTAGTCAGGGCGGTACAGGAACATTTTGCAGATTACATTGTCGTCAATCCGGATCTGTTCACCCTTGACCTGGGCTTTCCTAGACAACGTATATGGAGTTCGAATCCGGACATGTGGAACACTGATGCTTTACAACGAACAACTGAAGGGATTATCGGGGTTTTACTCTCCTTGAAAAAGAAGCCTTTGATCCGATATGAAAAGAATAGCTTGTTAGCCAAGAGACTGGCAACGGAAGTGCGCTATCACATCACACAGGATGACCAACTTTTCGATTTCAGGAAGGTTGATACTCCCCCGATACTCCTGATATTGGACAGGAGAGATGATCCAATTACGCCCCTCTTAACACAATGGACGTATCAGGCAATGGTCCATGAACTTTTGGGCATTCAAAATGGTCGCGTGGACCTGAGCGATGTCCCTGATGTGCGACCAGAGTTGAAGGAAGTGGTTCTCTCTCAAGACCAAGATCCCTTCTTCAAAAAGAACATGTATCTCAACTTTGGAGATCTGGGAGGAAACATCAAAGACTACGTTGAGCAGTATCAGTCGAAGACAAAGAACAGTTCTAATATAGAGTCGATTGCGGACATGAAACGCTTTATTGAAGAATATCCGGAGTTCCGAAAACTGTCCGGCAATGTGAGCAAGCATGTCACCCTAGTTGGTGAATTAAGCCGGAGGGTGGGCGCAGAAAGTTTGCTCGAGGTCAGCGAAGTTGAGCAAAGTTTGGCATGCAATGACAATCACACCAATGATCTTAAGGTCAGAGCTATTAATGTTATTTTGAACTAGACTAACATCATCTAGAATGTTCAACGACTCATCCAATCACCAGCAGCAATATCAGAGTCCAAACTACGTCTCGTTGCTCTATATTCTTTGCGATATGAGAAGCACCCATCAAATGCTTTACCTTTACTCGTCGACTTGCTTGGCGCGGTTGGGAACGTCCCACAAAAGCGCATCGATCTCGTCGCAAAGCTTCTTACATACCACTCTTCTTTGCAGCAAACCCAGGTTGCTGGTGGCATTTCTGACATGTTTGAATCAGCGGGGATATTCTCTGGGGCTCGCGATCGCTTCAAAGGCCTAAAAGGGGTGGAGAATGTATACACACAGCACTCACCTCGATTAGAATTGACGTTGCAGAATCTCATCAAAGGACGCCTACGAGAGCAGCAGTATCCATTTGTTGAAGTTGGCGGATCTACACGGGAAAAGCCACAAGATATTATACTCTTTATCGTAGGTGGCGTCACATTCGAAGAGGCGAAAACCGTGTCCCAAATGAATGCCTCGTCACCTGGCATTCGAATTGTTCTTGGAGGTACTACTGTTCATAATAGTACTACATTTCTGGAAGAAATGGAAGATGCTGTATCATCCTGGCCCGAACCTCCCCCCACAACAGCCGCAGCAAGATTACGAAAGGACACTAGCCGGCAATGATCAGAATTGCTAGAACACGGAATAAAGATGATGTTGGGAATCTGGCGACAGATTTCCCCACACGAAGATACCATGGCAATATCCTATCGGCCCTCCCCGACAAAATCAAGACAAATCCTACATGGTTCAGTCATGAGTGGCAACTTCCAGAGAACAATGTGCAACTTCGGAACACCATATTGACCAGTGAACTGGCATTAGTAAATATCGGGGTTTCGATTAGTTACATTTATGTCAAAGCATAGATAAATTCGATGGCTTGAGGCCCTTGCGATCACCCTCTCCACCGACTTTCTAGCTATTCTTCTGTTTCTTTTTCTTTTCTTTTCTCTGTTCTGTGCCTCACTCCATGTAATAGATGTACATATTTGCTGAAGAAGTCCTCGGCAAAGTCATCAACTTCACATACTCGGCGCCAAGACGAAAAGCAGCTGCTATGCCACTTACACAGGCCAATTCGTGCCTAGGTGACGGGAGTCAACAATTGCTTGATCAAGATTATTTCGGGAGGACTAGAACATTGTCTCAGGAAGAAATCATGAGACTGTCTAGAATAGGAAAGGGATTTCTCCCCTAACACCCACATATTCTAGGACCTGTCAAATGGATCTAGCATGGGCATAGAAAGGCATAGTCCAACTCACTAACAAAGTCCACGATACGGCAAATAGTGTATATTTTCTTCCATCAATGAACATCATACCTGGACATGTTAGTCTGAAATTGACGCTTTTCAGACGACGCATGGGGAGCGTCTACATACGAGGAACAACCCGCGCATAGCATCGCCATCGATGCCCGAGTTGATGCCACCACTTCCTTTCTATTATCTCGCTCTCGTCTATCTCATCAGTCGTCCAAAGGTGCTTGTTACGTTTGTCCAAGAAAATGCTTTGAAAGACGTGATTTTCGAAGGAGACTAGGGGTGTCTCAGTATTATAATCTCTCTGGAGTTAGTGCTGGTGGTTCGAGCAATCAAAGGACATCTCAATCTTCTTTGGGTCCTGGTGGTAGGACTTTGTAAAATACATGGGTCTGAATCCACGCGGCTCATTGTTTGGCCCTCTTTGCTGGCCTTTTGAAAATGCTATCTGGTCCTCCTAGGCCTTGGAACGGGGCTCTGCGCAGAGTTCGGGATCGAAGCTAGCTTCGTAATGCTTTCGAAAATAATTGCTGTCGGAATGTATAATTGTTATGTCATCGAAAAAATTGGCACCACCAAGCCCGT
>Ga0302325_10032856_pt1 | contig 10643 bp, 8 predicted proteins | sample Palsa_T0_2_FD_201948 | JGI IMG/M metagenome (GOLD analysis project Ga0302325, IMG submission 201948) | Peat permafrost microbial communities from Stordalen Mire near Abisko, Sweden - Palsa_T0_2 | ecosystem: Environmental > Terrestrial > Soil > Palsa > Peat permafrost | place: Sweden: Abisko...
GTCCTTTGAACGCAGGCCGGTATCAGGCCGCAACAGGCCGATTTCGATACCAACCTTAACAAACGCATCGTCGTAATCGATGATGGTATTGTCGAGGTCGACACCGATATGGAATCCGCTCATCGAAATCCCTGCCTGGAAATCTCTGCCTGCGGGAATGACTGCCTCGCCACCCGATCTTGCCGATCTCCCGTATCGTCTGCTCTTGCCGTCTGCTCTTGCCGCCTACCCCTGCGGACCGCCGCTATCGACCACGCCCGGCGGTAGCACGCGCGTAGCCTTCGATGAATATTTGTCAGGGTGCATGACAAATATTTCGAAACACAGGCGCAGATATGCGCGGACAACTTCGATGATGTTATTCAATCGCAGCGCCGAGCTTTTGACCACGCTTGGATTCATGTAGCCGTCGATCTCGACAAATGTAATCGGCTGGCGCAGAAGTTTGACGTTGATCTCGCCATGGAGGCTGTAACGTCGCGCGCGCAGATCCATCTCCCGCAGTTTTGCGGTTGGCCAAAGCGCGGGCGAGTTGATGTACTTGATGGGAATGCGAAAAGTCGTGGTGTAGATATGGGAATAAATCGCAGAAATCAGGATACGACGATGGGAGCGGTATTCGGTATTGATGATCATCGCCAGCACGTAGTCCGCCCTTTCGCGATTCAAAAACAGATTCTGAACCGTAAAGCACGAAAGCTCGTTATCGCCCGGGAACATTGTCAGGCGATCATATTTTGCTAGCCGCAGACCATCCATGATGGCGGCGCCCTGTCCCAGATTGGTTGGGTGATGAACCACGGTGACGAACGGATATTCGGCCGCGAGCTGATCGCAGATCTCGCCGGTCCGATCCGTGCTACCGTCATTGACAAGTATGACTTCCACCACCGCGTCGTTGGCGGCTTTCGCAGCATTGATCACCGTCTCAACCGAATCGCGAAGGTTCGCTTCTTCGTTGAGGGCAGGAATGACTATCGAGATCAAGCATACCTCCAGCAATGCAAGGAACAGCTCCAATCATATCAGCAGTTCCACCAACAAGGCATCGCTAGTGAGAGACCGGTCGAAGGTCCGAAATATATAGCACAGGTCCACAGCGATTCGACAGCCGGGCGGCGCGATCACGCACAACGACCGGCACGATGACGACATGATGCCGGGTGCCCTACCGCGACAAGAAAAGCCCTGGCACTCAGAAGGACCATCTCATCGCGGTATTCCAGAACACTGCGGGCTGACGGCCTATGCGGTCGCTACAACCGCAGTTCTGCTGGTCTTGCGAAACACCGCGAAGCGCGAAACGCACGCATCGACCCGCTGGTTCGTGCAACGCGCTATAGAGCTAGAACATCCGATGGACAATCTGCGCGCTGGAAATTCCACATCCCAACAGAAACCCTGAGATTTTCGCGTACGCCGCCCTTTTCTGAATGCAGACAATCACAAACACCGACGCGATCTCGTCCGCCTTCAGCGCGAAAAAATGAGCGCCGGTATCGACCGGTATCCCCAGCACCGTTCGGCCGCTGAAGGACGTGTTGTCGTCGATCACCTTGCGGATTCTGTACCCCGCGCCGAGCAAGGTCCAGATAACGGCCTCCGAGCTTGGCCCTGTGCAGTAGATATAGATCGGTCGTTCCTTCGCCGCTGAAACCAGCGCGATCGTGGTGTCTGCAAGGGACTGGCGGTAGGCGATCAGGGCGCTCGAAACATCGCCCGGCGCGAGTGCAGCGACTGCTGATGGCAGTTCATCCGATCCGATCACGGATGCAAAATCGTCCATGGCGGCGTCGTCGAGCAGGCTCAGCCGCGCGGAAAAAACTCCGAGCGTGTGCCGGATTTGCGCAGCCACGAAGGCCCTTTGGGCTTTCGATCGGCCTGCCGATTCCATGACCTGCCGCATGGCATGCGCAACTTTCAGGAATGAAGCCGTCTCGGCAATTCCCTTGGAGTTTTTTAGGCTGCCGTTGCGTTCGCGGTACAAATAGAAATCGCCCTCATTGTAGGCGACGCTCGAAGCGAGCGCGAATAGCCGCACCAGGTATTCAGCGTCCTCGGCGATTGTCGAGTTGATGAAATGGACGTCGTTGCGAACGATCAGGTCCCGGCTAATGACATAGGGCCAGCAATGATCGAGATAATAGTCGATCTGCGTCAGATATTTGAGTACAGCGTCAGCGTCCAGCCTGCCCGGCCTTGCACCCGGAAGGAACATGGCACCGTTCGAAAGCACTTTGCTCTCGGAACAAAAACGGCAGATCACAATATCGGTTTGACCAACCCGCTCGATCAACTGCCTCACACGAGCGAGCGAACCCTCCACCAGGTAGTCGTCGCCATCGACGAAGATCACGTAGTCCCCCGTAGCTGCCGCAAGCCCGTGATTGCGCGCCGCCGCGACGCCCTCGTTCTTCTCCAGATGGATGACGCGCACGGAATCGTGATTCTGTGCATAGCGATCGCAGATGTCAGCGCAGTCGTCGGTGGACCGGTCGTCGATCAGGATGACTTCGACTCCCGCAACGCGCTGCGCGACGATGCTCTCGATGCATGCAGGAAGGTATTGAGCCACGTTGTGAACGGGCACAATGATGCTGAAAATTGCATTCATCCGTTCGGCCGCCAGGCGATCTCGGGAGCAAACCTCTGCGGCAGAGGCAGCACGGTCTTGGTCTGGACACCGGCCTCCACCGTGGCAACGGAGAAATCGCGACCGTTGCAATACGAGCAGGTCGAAATGTAGTTGCGGGCGGTATAGAGATCGCGGATCCCGGCGCGGGTCGCCGCAATATCCTTACTCTCATCCAGGAGATTGATGAAGTCGCTAGCCACGCGCGGAACGGCCTCGAGATTCATCGCATTGGCGGAGAATGGGCAGCGATACAGGGTACCATTGAGCAGCGTCAGGACGTCGTTGACGCAGCAGCGCGCGAACATCTCCGTCAGCTGCGCCTCGGTGCGTTCCTTGTAGACGATTTTGGCGGAATCGGTCCAGGTCTGCGGAACGTGGGTGTTGTAGGCGATGCCGTTGGCGTCCAGGGCCTCGATCAGCTTGTCGTGGTTCCTCGACAACACGCCGTAATGGGTAATGTCGAGATACACCTTCGGATGGATCAGGCTGGTGAGATTCTGGTTCTTCGGCACGATGGTGGCATTGGTGAAGATCGCGATCTTCTCGACATTGGGATAGGCGACCAGGCGATCGACAATTTCGTGAATGCGCTTGTTCAGGAACGGTTCGCCGCCAAGCAGCCGGACTTCGAGGAAGTGGTCGACCGATTGGGCCATTTTGTCAAACGCGGCAAGGAGCACGTCAGGATCGCCGTTCTTCGGCGCCGTATAGTACTGCATCAGGTTGCTGCAGTCCTTGCACTTCATGCTGCAGGCTTCGGTGACCATGATGTCCATGCCGCGAATAACCAGGCGCGTATCGGTAGGCGCGTCCAGGATTCCGGCGGCAGCCCGATGACGTTCCACCAGCACCGCGATCTGGGCCTTGCTCATGTCCAGATCTGAATCGGTGAAGTCCGTCGCTCGGAAAAGATCGTTGCAGTTGTAGAGATTGGGAAAGTTGAGCGCGTTGACCGCAAACACGACCGGCGCGATATAATTGCACGAAATGAAAACATGACAGTTCGGTCCCAAGGCCGCCAGCGCTTCGGGCGAGATAACCTCAAGACCGCAAAACATGGTACCATGCTTGCGCGGATCGCTGTCGCAAAAAACCGTGGCGGGAAGGCCAAGCTGCAGACACGCAAAATGCGCAAGCTTTCCGTAACGCCCGGCCCCGAACAGAACGATGGGAGCAGGGTGACGGCGTATTGCGCCGGCGAGCTCGTCAATGTTGTAGTTTTTCATTGAGGGATCCGACCATTGCGCGCCCTCGTCATAGGCGAAATTGGTTAACCTATTCTTCATCTTCACACATCAAATCTTTTGCTGCGGCCGGCCCTCGCCGCTTCTGGTCTCGTCGACGGAGCTTCCCAGGATATTTCATCCTGACGCATAATTTTAACGCATCATATTGATAACACTGGCAGTTCAAAAGAAATGCCAAGTTCGCCTGGCTACAAGCGAGACGCCGCATGAGACAATTCGGCCATCCGGCCCTTCACGTCTGGAATGAAAAGAACCCTTGCGACCGAAGGTCGGGCGAATCGTGAACGACCGCTTCACCCCATGACCGAGATGCGCGTCGTCGTCGGCAGCGGGCCCGGAGCCGTCGGCGTGACCCACGCTCTGCTCCAGCGCGGCTTCGAAGTGACCATGCTGGACGTAGGGGAAACCCTCGATGCAGAGACGGCCAAGGTCGTCGCGACCATGGCCAGGCAAGAGCCCGAGCAATGGTCCAGCGAAGACCGGGCCGTGATCCAGCGCGTCGATTTCGCGACCGACCCGGGGCTGTCGCCCAAGCGCCTGTTCGGCTCCACCTTCTCCTATTTCAACGACCCCAGAATCGAGGCGCCGGCGGCCCTGAAACTCTACGGGTCGCGGGCGCTGGGCGGTCTGTCGACGGTCTGGGGATGCGCGCTGCTGCGGGCGACGCCGGCCGAGTTGCAGGCCTGGCCGGGGGCGCTGTCCGGCGAGATCGCGGAGGCCTATCTCGGAATTCGGGATTTGCTCAAGCCCAGCATCGGCGCCGATATTTTTGCGCCGGGAACCCATCTGAAGATTTCCAAGGCCGCCCAGGCGGCGTGGGATCGCTACCGCCAGTCTCCGCTACTGCATCAGGACCTCAGCGTCTATCCCACCCCGCTGACGATCTCAAAGGCCTGCAAGGCCTGCAACGCCTGCATGTACGGCTGCGTCTACGATTACACCTACAGCAGCCGGACCACGATCGAGGATCTGTTCAGGCGGAGCCCGCGATTTCACTATGTCGGCGGAATGATCGTGGAGGAATTCAGCGAGGCGGCTGAATCCGTAGAAATACGGGCTGTCGGCAAGGAGACCGGAAGCCGGCAGACGTTTAGCGCCAGGCAGCTGTTCCTCGCGGCCGGCATGATGGGAAGCCTGCGTATCCTGTGGAACTCCTCGCTCGGCGTGTCGCGCAGATTGCAGGCGCGCGATTCGAGCCTGTTCCTCGTTCCCGGCCTGACATTGTCAGGCACATGGGGCGGCTCCGCCAAACATCATGGCCTGTCGCATTTATCGGTCGATCTCACCGCGGGACCGTTTGCGGAAAAGCCGGCCCATGTTCAGCTCTACTTCAACAATCCCGCGATCGCGGACGGACTGAAAGCAAGGCTCGGTCCCCTCGACAGCGGGCCTGCACGCAAGCTGATCGATCTCGCCAGCCGGTTTGTCGTCGCCGGCCAGGGCTACCTGCATTCCGATTTTTGCCATCGGCTCGAACTGGACTGCGATGACGCCGGAATCATCAGGGCATCGGTGCTGCGCAATCCCGCCACCGATGGCTTCATCGAGGCCGCTCTCTCCCAGTTTGCCCGTCAGATGCGCAAGCTCGGCATCTATTTTGTCAATCCGGCGGCCAGCATCACGCCTTACGGCGGATCAAAGACGGCAGGCGCCCTACCCCACGCCGCCCAATCCGATCCGTCGACAACCGATCAACTCGGACGTCCGTTCGGAGCAAAGAACGTCTTCGTTGTCGATATGACGGTGATGCCGTCGATCCCGGCGCGCAATCATACGCTGACGATGTTTGCCAATGCGCTACGAATTGGCCAGTCGGCCTAGCGCCCTCACGACGTCAGCGGATAGGATCTTGCCCATTCCGCTGCGATCTGAACTTTCCAGGAAGCCTTGGCCTTCTAGGAAATAGAAGTCCCCCGAGGTCGCCTTCGCACCGCGCAGGTTGCCGAGATCGCCGCGAAACCGCGCAACGATGGTGGCAAAATACCCGCGCCCGGCGGGCCGTGGGTTGGGATACGCAAAATCCAGCACGCTGTCGGCGCGCACCTTCGATTTTCCGATCAGCGCTTCCTTGACCCGCAGCATGGCGTAGGCAATCTGCCACGGCACCGGAACCTTGATGCTGCGCGCGCCGTGCCGGCTCTCGATCAGGCGCAGGACGCCGCCCAGCTTGATCCGTTCGCGGTAGCAGAACGACAGCGTATGCGGCTTGGTGAGCCGCATGCCCGCGAGCAGGTGGATGCCGAGCACCACCGCCTCGAGATCGCAGCAATAGAAGCCGCTGCCCCGCGCCGCCAGCACCGGAACGATCGTCGACCCCGTTGCAATGGCGATCAGGTTCTGGAACGCGGCGCCCGGGCGGCGCCATGACGCGATCAGGCCCGGCCGGATGTTGACGCCACCGAGCCGGTTGAACTGGGCCTCGACCAGCATCTTCTCCCAGCCATAATCGGTGCGGCAGCCGGGAAAGGCCGACATGCTGGAAATGTTGATCAGCCGCGCCGAGGGGGAGCCCGCGACGGCTGCGATGTTGCGCTCGAAGTTTGCGAATTTGCCGGGCGGGCTGCGGCTTTCGATGCCCTCGAAGTCGAACGCGCCGTTGATCAGGACAATTGGCACGTCCGTGGTCACCTGCTCGGCCCAATCGTCCGCGAACACGTCGGCGGTCACATGCCTGTCGAAGAAGGAATGGCTCAATTGGCCGCGCGACACCGCGACCACCCGGTAGCCCGGCAGCACATGAAAGAACTGGCACAGGACACTGCCGAGATACCCTCCGGCGCCGAGCACCACAACCGTGCGAACAGCGCCGGGTCCTTCCGAACTGGTGTCGTTCATCCGAAAGGGCCCTGCCTCGACAAGACTTATGGTGTTACCGAAATTTCCGGCAGCGGGACGACAAAGCGGCCGCCCTGCTCGATATAGCGCGCGTGTTTCTTTCTGATCTGATCGGCATAGCGCCAGGCCAGAATGATGATCAGCGCGGGATTGTGCTTCAACACGCCCTCCGCTGTGTAGACCGGCAGATCGTAGCCTGGACCATCCAGCCGTTCCTTGAAGGGCGTATCGTCGAACAGGAAATCGAGCTTGTCCTCAAGTTCGAACTGATTAATCAGCGCGGCACATCCCACCGAGGTGCCATAGGCTCCGATCTGGCAGCCGCCAGCCCGCGCCTCGCTGATCAGCGCGTGCAAGCCCGCTTTTATTTGCGCGATCCGCTCGCTGAAACGGTGGTGGTAGGCCAGATCGTAGAGTCCGGTTCGCTGCTCGAGTGCCATCAACTCGGCGACGCGCGCGGCGACCGGCCGTGGCCCATTCGCGTGCTGCACCCAGAACCGGATCGAGCCGCCTTTTGTGGGTATCCGCTCCGCATCGAACACCACCAGATTGAAACGTCCGAGCGCGCGCACGACGGGCTGCACCGAGAAGGTGGAGATGTGCTCGTGATAGATCACGTCGAGCAAGGTCTTCTCGAACACGTCGAGGGCATATTGCGTCTCGAACACGAACACGCCGTCGGGCGCCATGATCGCGCCGACGCCGTTCAGGATCGAGTCGAGATCGTCGATATTGGCCATCGCATTGTTGGCGATCACCGCACGGGCGCCGCCGAGCTCGCGGCGGATGTCCTGCGCAACCGCGGGATTGAAGAAATCGGCACGGGTGGGAATGCCTTTGGCAGTGGCTTCGGCGGCGATCTTTTGCGCGGGATCGACGCCCTGGACGCGCATGCCGGCGTCGCGAAAAAAGCTCAGCAGCGTGCCGTCATTGCTGCCGAATTCCACCACGAGATCCCCCGGTTTGAGCTTGGCGCCGTCAATGACGGCCTTGCTCAATCCGCGGAAATGATCGGCCAGCCCCAGCGAAATCGCGGTGCGATAGAGATAATTCCGGTAGATCAGGCCGGGATCGACGATGTGAACGAGCTGGTTCAGCCCGCAATCCTCGCACAGATAATTGTCGAGCGGCGCCATGATCGTAGTCAATCGGGTGCCGGCCCCACCGGCCTCGGTACCGACATTGGGTGAAACGATCGGCACGTTGGCGAGCGGGATGCTGCGCACGATGTGCGTCGAGCCGCACAGGCGGCAGGTCTTGCGGATCGTCAGAAGTTCGCTCATCGCCTACACCGTCATCCTGCGCCAGATTTGCTCGGTCAGAACCATATCGGCCAGCCCCTCTTCACCGCTGGTCGCAGGTGCCGCCGTTCCCGTCAGCGCGTCAACGAAGCCGGTCGCCTGGCGCGCGAACGACCATCCAGCTCCTACGGTCACGCGCTCCCCGACCAGCCCGCGCCTGGCATCGTCGACCCAGACCTCGCTGACCTTATCCGTCGCCATCGGCGACGGAATCAAGACCTGGATCCGGCCATGCTCAAACAGAAACTCGACCCCCTCGATCCAGCGGCCAGCCGCCGATTTGGTAACTTCAAGAACAATAGTGACATCGCCCTTGCGCAGCGTCGCGGCGACGCTCGAAGAGCCATCGCAATGCGCGCTCATCACCTCGACGTCGTGCGGAAAGAACAGCCGCAACAGGTTGATGTCGTGGCTCGCCACATTGATGAACCATGGATAGACGCTGCGATAGGCTTCGGGAAGCCAGTCGGGAAACAGCGGCCAGGTGACAAAACGCTCGGGCCGGCTTTCCCCAGGCCGCACATGCGGCGGCGGCGCCACCGCGTAGGCGTTGGAAAAATCATAGAACCGCGCCAGCAGCATGCGGCCGAGCCGTCCGTCCCCGAGCACTTCGTCGACCAGCAGCTTTGCGGCCTGCACGCCGGGATCGTAGCGCTTCATGAAGCCGACGGCGTAAACCAGCTTGCGGCGCGCCGCCGCCTCGACCAGCCTCTGCGCCTGCTCGACACTATGGGCCATTGGCTTCTCGGCCATGACGTGCTTGCCGGCCTCGAGCGCTTCGAGCGTCAGCGGCCCGGTCGCGGCGCGGGGGACGCTGACGACGATCGCCTGGATATCGCGGTCATCGAGCAACGCCCGGTGATTGCTGACGATGTGTTTGACGCCGAACTTCTCGGTCAGCGCATCGACCAGCGACGGCCGGGATTCAGCAATCCCCCGCACCTCGCAACGCGGATCGCCGAGATAGAATGGCAAATGGGCGATCTGGGCGATCATCCCGCCACCCAGAAATCCGATCTTCACTGGCGTATCCGGCATGCGGCGGTCACGGCCTCGCGTTCCCCAGAGCATGATTCAACTGAGTTGAAGGATGCCCGTCGTTCATCTTGTTTGAGCATGATCTCCGCGCAAACGCCCCTGGCGTTTGTCGCGAAGGAAAACCGGTTCCCACTTTTCCGGATCATGCTCACGGGTTGGCGTACCGCGCAAAAGGCTACTTCAGGTCGTTCGCCTGCATCGTCTTGATGTTGTAGTAGCGGATGTCGTTCATCGTATTCTTGAGCCGGCCGTCTTTCATGGCGGCCACGAGATCGCGCACCGCATCCTCGATGGTCTTTTGCGGCTTGAAGCCCAGTTCCTGCGCGATCTTCTTCGACGACACCCGGTACGAACGATTGTCATCGGTCGGGACCGTCTCAAGTGCTATCTCGCCGCCGACCTCGTTGTCCTTGCCGACCACGTTCTTGACGATCTCGGCCAGATCGCGAACCGAAGCGTTGTCGAGCCCGGCATTCCAGATCTTGCCGTCGATCTTTTCGGCCGGCGCGGTCAGCACGATTTCGTAGAGCCGTACCATGTCGTCGATATGGATATTGGGACGAAGCTGGTCGCCGCCGAATACCTTGATCTGGCGATTGTTGACGGCGTGATTGGTGAGGATATTGACGATGACATCTAGTCTCTGGCGCGGCGCGTAGCCGCAAACGGTGGCGGGCCGGATGGTCAGCGTCGTGAAGCCGGGCTCGCGCTCTTCCCTAAGCACGTCCTCGCACATCGCCTTGTATTTCGAATAGTCGGTCAAAGGCTCGAGCGATAGATCCTCGGTGACCTCGGCATCGTCCTTGACGCCATATACGCTCGACGACGATGCATAGATGAATCGCGTCACGCCGGCCCGTTTCGCGGCTTTCACCAACGGCCTGAAGGCGTCGTAGTTGATCGATTTTCCAAGGTCCGGATTGAGCTCGAACGAAGGATCGTTGGAAATGCAGGCGAGATGGATGACGGAGTCGCAGCCGGCCAGCGCCTTCTCGACCACCACCGGATTGCGCAGATCGCCCTGAATCTGGATCAGACGGGGATGGCCAGCGACGCTATCGAGAACATCGTGTCCGAACAGATAGAGGTCGAGCACCGTGACGGTATGCCCGAGTTCGAGCAGACGGGGGACCAGGACGCTACCGACATAGCCGGCGCCTCCGGTAACGAGAACATTTTTGGCGGTCGTCATTTTATATCAACTCTGCAATCGCTGTTCAGGCAGCGTTCGAAACGGAGTCGGGCCGCCAGCCCATCTGGATATCCAGCACGGTGTGAAGAATCGCCAGATGCCCGACCTCGACGAAGCCATATTCCTTGTTGGCGAGGTAGAAATTGAGGTCGCCCATCGGGCGCAGCGGATTATCTGGGGTGAAGCCGCTGAACGTGTAAACGATACAGCCGCATTCGCGGGCGGCTTTCACGGCGTTGAGGATATTCTTCGAGCGTCCGGAACTGCTGATGGCGATCAGAATGTCCCCGGCGCGGGCGTGCCACTCGATCTGCTTTTCGAAGACGTGTTCGTAGCCGTAATCATTGGCAAGACAGGTGATGGCGGATGCATCCGTCAGCGCGCTGGCGCGCATG
>Ga0302325_10032857_pt1 | contig 10642 bp, 20 predicted proteins | sample Palsa_T0_2_FD_201948 | JGI IMG/M metagenome (GOLD analysis project Ga0302325, IMG submission 201948) | Peat permafrost microbial communities from Stordalen Mire near Abisko, Sweden - Palsa_T0_2 | ecosystem: Environmental > Terrestrial > Soil > Palsa > Peat permafrost | place: Sweden: Abisko...
ATGATCACAAATCGTATCAGGGGAGTCATCGCCGCAAAGAAATATGTCCTTCTAAACTACAATGTGCCGCGATCGATACTGGCTGAGGTCAGTAAGATTACTCCCGGGAAGAGAGCTCCTACCGTCAGTCCTCTTGAGGGAGAGGGAGAGAGTTGGGTTGCTGTGAGTGTGATGGTTGAGAGGAAGAATGTTGCGCAGGTCATGGATCAGCTGGAAAATAAGGGTGCGAGCGATATATTGGTGTTTAATATCATCAACTCGAGGCAAGTCTTTGTTGAGCGAGTACTGATTGTAGGGCTTGATGGGTGAGAGGCTGGAGTGTTTAACTCTATAATTTCGGGGATATCCTTAGACTGCCGGCGGTAGCGGAAGCGGTAGATTTGAAAGCATGAAAGAGAAGTAGCTCAATTAAAGCAGTCAAAATATTGTCAGTACCTCACAAACAATTGATCCGCGGACTTGATTGAATACGTCTATAAACCCCCCTGATTTCCCACTTTTCCTCCATCAAAGTGTCTTCCGACAGCATTAGTTCCAGACGTCGTGGCTATAACTATGCTGACCACATTGCCTTCTTCAGTAATCAGTCAAGATTTTTTTCCCAGTAGTGCAAAGAGCACAGGGTGGATTGGACTCCCAACTGACAGAACGAATCCCTCATCGTCGCTCGATCGTGTTGATGAAGCGAACACTGCCTTCTAGCTTTAGATACACACAACATTCACGCACAACTCATTGAAAGCGATATAGCAGAGAACCATGATGTATGCATATTAATAATCGTCATTGTTCCGGCAAGCTAGCCAACCTTTGATACATCTCCTACCAAGCCCATGCCAGGGAAACAGCAAAGCAATATACGCCAGTAGCGCCTAATCAGACTTAAGATTATACCTCCCCATAACGAGACGTTTGTACTCCTCCATCTTATTATCCTTCCACAACATTGCCGCCCTACTATTAGTCTTGCACTCCAAGTCGTCGTGGAATAGGGGAAATGGGGTGAGTAGCATAGGTTGGGAGGGGACACGGGGAACGTACTGAGCGTTCAAGGGCGATTTTGGATTCGGTTCCGCAAGCATACTTTGTATACTTAAGAGGATGGTTTGGACATTGTATACGGCACTCCATTCCTCTTTAAGAATGTCCAGACAGATATTCCCTGACATGTCGATGTTGGGATGGTACATAGGTGTGATGAACGTGACGTGTGGTGCTGTGTAGGGATATGTAGGCGGGAAGTTGAGTTGTAATTTGAACGACAGGCCGGAATATGGCTGTTTGTAAGCTCAAGCATGGATGAGGAGGCGGGATGGGAGGTTTGGGGTGGTACGGAGTCTGGTGGGCCGGCGATGGTAGCGGCCCATTCTAGGAGATTTGAGTCTGTTTTTGGAAACGCCGAGATCCCTGGTGCGTTGGCCATCTATACATCAGGAACCGGGATCACGAGAGCGAAGGGGCAAGTGTACCATCAGTTGCATTAACTCAGACTGGAGTCTACAACAATTAGCCTCAAGAATCGAGAGTTAAACGCAACAGCAGAACGACAGATCGTTCTCCATACAACAAGATTGCTGGTATGAAGAGTCAAGTAGATCCGGGGAGTTTCAGAATGGAGGGACTGTTACCGTTTTGTGACAGAATGGCCATCGGGAATCGGTGTGGGAGTAGTGCGCAGTTTAGTCGAGGTAATCTCTACTGGCGGAGCATTTGTACGACTCGTAGCATCCATTCCTAGACAGTCCAAAGCAGAGCAAAGATCCCAAGCTGTAGCTCAAACGCGAAGATAAACTGAGGGAGCCGATGAGCAGCGTCTGTGGTGGTGAGCTGTGTTTTTGTGGTTGATGACGAGAACCGGTTCGCCGCCTTTTGATTGTTTACTTCCAGATCCGGACACCTAAACCTAGAAAGGCCCGTGAGGGACCAATCAGAGGGACCGTCTGAAATCTTATCACGGAAATATCAGCACCCCTTGCTCGAATCGGCGTGCCTCAGGGAAGGTGCTGGATGCCCCTGTTACAGCATGTTGCTCATTGCCGGGCAGTGCTCGGAGGTTATTTTGTGTTTGCTAATTGATCGCGGAATAGACGAGAAATTGCTCAGAAGTTTGTGCCGGTAGTCCGAGAGAGACGTAGCATCTCATTGAAGCTGGTAAATGGTAGTTTTCAAGGAATACACTTACTTTTCTATCCCAGTACGTATGCTCTAAGATCGCTTCTCAAACAATCGCCTAATATATTCTACTCCCCCCTATTGTCTATTTTTTCTCCGGTGGCGGTAAATACTTGTAAGGATTCATTAAACCCTTAGGATCGAAAACTTTCTTGATCCTCCTCATCATCTCAATGTTTGCTTCGCTCTTTGAGTATCCTAGGTACTTATTCTTGGCGAATCCGAGCCCATGCTCCGCAGAAATACTCCCCTTGTGCTCATCTACTATTAGCTCTGCTCCGTGACACACATATTTAATCCATCAGCGTATCGAGGGTATTCAGAGATATGAAACAAAGGTGGAGGGGAACATACGAATCCACTCATACAACCACGGCTCCAGCACCTTTTCCACTTTAGGCGAAAACTTGTCCACAACCACATTCAAATGCAAATTGCCATCCCCGATATGTCCAAACCCGACCACATCCAACACGCCCTCCACGCCCTTGACATGCCGTCTCGTCTCCTCCACCAAATCATACAAATGATCCAACGAGACCGATAAATCATATTTATACACCCCGCCACCCGCGTGCGCAAGTCCCTCAGTGACACCCTCGCGGATCGACCACAGCGATTTGAGCTGTGTTTCGCTCTCGGCGAGGACACCGTCCGAGATGATTTCCGACTCTAGAACGTGTTCTAGGTAGGCGGAGAGTTTGGCCGAGTCGTGGTCGGTGTTGGATCCGCTGGTTTCGATTAGGAGGTTGAACTTGTAGGGGCTGGAGAGGGGGGAGGAGAGGCCTGAATGGGCTAGGGAGTGGTGCATTGCGCGGCTGTCGATGAACTCGAAGGCTACATCGGTAAGTTTCATATTACTGGGAGGGGTGTGGGAGGGGGAGGAACCAGAGAGGATTTCGCCTAGGTATTGTTTTGCGGAGGAGAATGCTTTGAGGATGTTGGGGTAGTCGTTTAGTCCTAGGAAGGCGAGATTCTTGGCCCTCGGCTTCGGTGGACAAAGTATTGAAATCCCTGTAATAACGCCTAACGTTCCCTCAGATCCAATAAATAATTGCTTCAAATCATATCCTACAATTAGCTTCGCCGCTCAAAAGATTCCAACCTGTATTGTCCTTCCTCAAACCGTTGAGATTCTCGAGAATAGTGCCATCGGGAAGAACCACTTCCAATCCAAGAACTGTCCCATGTAAACTCCCGTATCTCAATAACCTGAGTCCACCGGCATTCGTAGCTACATTCCCGCCAACACAACAACTCCCCTTTGCGCCCAAATCCAACGGAAACAAATGCCCTCTCTCTTGTAAATAAGTATCCGCATTCTCGAGCACCACTCCCGCATCCAAAGTCAACACTCCCGAATGGGGATTAAAATCGCGTATCGAATTCAGTGATTGAACCGATAACACAACTTCATTAAACAACGGCACTCCACCGCCTACATCATTCAGAGAATTCAAGCTTTGGGAGTACCAACTAGACCGGTATTCCCTCCCTGGGGGACAACAGCGATATTCTCAGCGTCGCAATACTTCATTATCTCAGCGACTTGAGCAGTCGTCTTCGGACGCAGAACCACGCTCCCCAGCCCGCGATACTTATTCATCCAATCGGTATTATAAGGCCTAGCATCCTCGTCCATCAACACTGCCATCTCCCCAGCCTCTCTCAATATCGCGCGAAACCGATCCACATGTTCCCGCGATAACTACATTAACCTCTGTCACATGCATGCAATACCTTCTTTGTGTGGTTTGGATTTTGGGCAATTGGACCGTGCGACTCAATTGTCAGGGGAACTTGCTTCGCCGAAACAGGCTCTGAGGAAGAAGGAATCTGCTCAGCCGAGGAAGTGGGATTTTCTCTCGCCTGGGAAGAAGCATATCGCCTTTCCTGTCGGATATATGTCTGCTCAGCCAATACCAGCGCACTGGGGCCACGGAGTGAGCGCACCGTTCGCGGAATGAGCCGTAAGGACATTGTGAAAGCCGGGATTGACGTGCGACGAGGGGTCTGTGGGGATGAGGGTCTCGTCCGCTTGGAGGCGTTTCGTGATTTGATTTGATTGCTAAAAAATTGTTGGTGAGCCGAGTGCCGAGGGAGGTGCGTGCGGCTCCGGGGGAGAAGTCCGCCTAATTGCACCTGTTTCGGGGGCGGATTAATAGATAACTCTAAAACAGGCTGGACAGCAACGTTTGTTACGGGATTGTGGATTCACGGAGATATTTTGCGTTCGATAACATTGCGAAGGAAGCCTCTCCGAAGGATTGAAGCAGGGCATTCATCAAATACTCCGCTATTCAAGTATTCTGCCACAGCTCCTGCCTGTAAACTTCAACATGGCTATGGTATTGCGTTCTGACCATTTCACTCGCTAACATGGCCTAGACAAACGATACTCTCCACCATGTCGACTGGTCCACCCTCCCCGTCCCAAAAGACGACGGCCAAGCCTCCCATCTTCTCAACGCCCAGCTCCCTCCCCTCAGCCTGCCCTCAACGGCAGGCGGCTCAGTGACCCTCGCCTCCCTCCAAGGCACCACCGTCCTGTACATTTACCCCCGAACCGGCGTCCCCGGAGAACCCAACCCCCCCGGCTGGGACGACATTCCCGGTACCCACACTACTATCCTTCCCCATCACCGATACTGTATGTACGTATATGGTTACTGATCAGTGCTCTAGGCGCCCGAGGCTGTACCCCCCAGACATGTTCCTTCCGCGACCATGCGGCAGAATTACACCACCTAGGCGTAGATCACATCTTCGGCCTAAGCACCCAGGACACAGCATACCAAGCCGAAGTGGCGGAGCGATTGCATTTACCCTTTGCGATCCTGAGTGATGAGAAATTGGAGTTTACGAGGGCTCTTGGGTTGCCGAGTTTTGAGGTTGAGGGAGTGGGCGTGTTGCTTAAGAGGACGGTTTTGGTGGTTAAGGGGGGGAGAATTGTCAAGGTTTTTTATCCTGTTTTTCCGCCGGAGGGGAGTGCAAGGGAGGTTGTGGAATGGTTGAAACTGCAGCAATAGGACAATGTGACGTGTAAATAATAAAGGACCTTCCACGGAAGCACCTAGGAGAATCTTGCCCTGTAATGATATCTTCGGGATGTGCGAGTCCGTGCATACTTGGGCGGGTGAGTGGAGTTCATCTGCTTGTGAATGGGAGATACGACACAGCCATCTAGCTCTAGGATAAGCTTCCCAGTGTGCGTTTCCGGTTCCGTGCCTGTTCCCGGCGCGGGACGTCGGAAGGAACCGTAGAGGTGATTGATGCAATCGTATGCAATCTTATGCATATACAGCTTTTGGATCCTATCGAGTATAAATCATTCTTTGAAGGTCTCATTGTCCTTGAGAGAGTGGGTACTGCCAGCACCTGGTTGTCAAAAGAAACGGACGTTAAGTATGGAAGTTCACCAAGGGGGACTGAATTCTCTGTTGCCATCTACGGGGGCTGGGGGACCGATATTGGGGGTTGAGGAAGGGCAAGACGTTCCTCGAAAGGGGCTGACGATGTAAGTTCACCCAATTCATAGGGGAAAGGGGGATTGATGACAGGTGTACTTGTGGAGCGGGCTGTGCGTGTACTCAGGAGAATCACTGTGGATGTCGGGGAACCGCCCCTCGAGGAGGGAACAGTTGGGGAGATCCTAAGGATAGAGCAGGAGAGGGTACATAACTTTGCCCCTGACTTAAGGTTAAATTATCCTCAATGTTCGTCGCTCTTGGGCTATCGAATACTAATGGCTAGTTCAAAGAAACAACTTATCGTCCATAAATTTCTCTTCCATAGCTATAGGTCACATTCCGGGAAGCCTGTTCTTTCGTCACTATTCCTCTTGGTGACGAAAGAACTTGAGATTCCTAGAACGATTAAATTGTAGAAGCCGTACCGTAAAGTGCTTTCCGAGAATAACGACCGAAAGATAGGAACGGGCAACACCAAAAATAGAAGATTACCCACGAGTGCGGTAAACTGATCCACCCTTCTGGGAGACACTTGTCCAACGACAACCATTCCTTCTTCGAAGCTAAATGTTCCGACGGATGGTTGGTAGTATATTATACGCATTGATGAAATGTATCCGTCCAATTTACACGAAGTCCCATCCGGCCGAAAGACGGCCCAGAGGCCGTATATCCTGCAATTTTCCTCACGTCTCCTATTCAAGTTGCTTGGGTGGACTCATATGATGAGTTGTGGTAGATATCTCTGAATTCGGAGATTTTAAGTGGCCCTTGTTTAGATCCGAGATGCCTGATCGGGAGCGTCAGATGATGACTCTCTGATGCATCTGAGAGACACGGGTTTATTGCCTCAAAATGGCTTTAGTTGCGAATTCCCGCCGTGAGCGTTGATCCGCGGCCGTCGATACAAAGCGCACCGGTCGCATTCGTTCATCACCATCAAATCTCCTATCGCCAACGCCATGCCACGCAAACACTTCCCCCTGACATATCTTCTCTTACTATCCTGTACACTCGCATCCTCACAGCTCATATACCAACAACCTGAAGCGCCATCTCCCCCCCCCAGCACACTCCGTCCCCTTCCCTGGGGCGCGCTCAACTTCCTCCACACCACAGACGTGCACGTGCCCCCCTCAACATATACAACGTTGACAATAGGGCTGGGTGGAAGGCCATATCAAGGAGCCTGGTTATTCCGCCGACTGGGGCGATGTGTATTCCTTTGTTCACCATATGAAGGCCAAGGCGCACAGCGAGGGCAGGGATTTGTTGTTGATTGATACGGGGGATTTACATGATGGGACGGGGTTGAGTGATACGACTGACCTGGTCGGAGAGATTACGGATGAGATTTTCAAGTATGTTGATTATGATGTGTTGGCTGTGGGGTATTGCACTTTGTTTGCTTGATGTATGCTGACTGGGAGGAATCATGAGTTGTATGTCGGGGATATTACGAAGGCTGTTCACCAGAAATTCGTGCCGCGGTATAAAGGTATTCCCATCTCTGAGGTCGGGGAGTTGACCTATTTAGGCCGGTATTTAACGTCTAACGTGAATATCACGGTAAACGGTACTTCAGTCCCTCTAGGGGAACGGTATCGTAAATTCACCACCCCAATAAACAACTACACCATCCTCGCCTTTGGAATCCTCTTCGACTTCACCGGCAACGACAAGTTCGTCTCCACCTGTCAACCAGTGCGGTCCCTTGTCCAGGAACCCTGGTTCCAATCCCTGCTCAAACACCACACCTCGGACGTAGACCTGATCCTCATCGCAGGCCATACTCCCCTGCGCAACTCCACTGGCTTCGAGTACTCTGTCGTGCTGGACGCGATCCGAGAGCATTTACCGAATATGCCGGTCCAGTTTTTTGGGGGACATAGTCATATTCGGGATTTTCGGAAGTATGACGAGAGGGCATACGGGATTGAGAGTGGTCGGTATCTCGAGACTTTGGGGTGGGTGTCGTTGGATTTGGAGCCGTTTCAAGTGGGGAGACGCTACATTGATAATAATATCCCGGGTTATGAGTTTCATTCAGGGGTTCTTTCCAGGGACTTTGAAACGCAAGAGGGGAAAAGTATTTCGACCGAGATTCAGAAGAAGGTATTCCTACAGAGGTTGAGCGACGGGGTTTAATGGTAGAGGAAGCAACAGGGACTGCAGAAGTTGTTGGGATGTGTTCCGAGGAATTATTATACTTCCCGAGCTCCGTATCCTTCGAAGGATAGTATCTTTACTCTCATCACCGAAGAAGTATTCCCAAAATTAATCTACAACTCCTCCTTCAATTCGAACCGTTTGAGTAATCCCCTGCACTCCCTGACCTTCAAGATCAGATACTGACTTTAGTCTTGTTGAATACGGGGGGGATACGATTCGATCTGTTGAAAGGGAATTTTACTATGAATGACGAGAAGACTGTTTCGCCTTTCAGGAATGCGTTCTTTGCGTTGAAGGATGTGGTTTATGAAGATGCAAAGATTGTGTTGCGGTGGCTTAATACCGGCCGATTCGGATATATCGTACAAGATGAGGGGAGTTGTCCTTGTGGTGATGCATGGCATCCAACTGTCCAGCATTCATTTGACGTTGCCAACCAACGTACTTCACTCGTCGGGGATCAGCATACTTTCTCTTTCGATGCCGCTACACCAGGCTACGTAACTTACGATGGTACCCTCGTCCTATTCCTCTACCTTACCCATGTATTGAACTTACTAACCTTCCGGTACTAGACTTCGGTTCTGACGGTGACGACACAATCCATACCCCCCTCCCGCACTACTCCCTCCCCTTCTACGTCCAATCAACCCTCGTGCCCCCCACAATGAGCGACACGGACCCCGTCGACCTAATCTTCACTAACTTTTCCGCCCCCGGTGTCCTGGAAATACTGAACATGTATGGAAGTAGTGGGAAGGGGTATGATTTGGATGAGCTGGAGATTTATCAGAGTGATCCGATTACGCTTACGAATATGTTTGAGAGGTATGTTAGCGTGGAGGATAGTTGGAAAGTTGGGGAGAATGGGCGGTGTGATTGAGGGGTGTGTGTATGAGAAGGAAATTCTAGAGAAGGGGTTTTAAATAGAGGTTGTTTTTTGGGGGAATGGGGAGTCACTGGTGATTCACTGTAAAGGAGTTATTATTTTGGTAGAGATGTGAGATGGGACCGGGACGGCACAGCAGCATCTTATGATTAGATACCCGAGAAACTTTAAGCATCTCCAAACAAGGTTACAAGTCTACTAGACGCTCCGGAGTCATTTTTCCGGAAAACCCTGACGGGCGCCAATAATCATCTCGTGAACCTTACAACGACTGGCCAGAGAAACATCCAAATGCCGCCAGAAGAACAAACGCCAAGGTCGCAAAGGAGGATTTTCGAATATTCAATTTATTTTTTTTGCATCTAAGAGGTGTTCTCATGTCCTTTCAAATTAACTAAGACTTCCCCGCTGTTCCAAATGCCAGCGCTCTTCTCCAAACTCGCACAACGCCCGCGTAATAATAATCTCCCCAAAAATCTCATCTCGTTCCTGATCTGACAGACGATTTGCACCAATCCTGCCAGATCTTAGTGACGTTTTGCTCACTCTTTTGACCGCGTTAATCCAAACTCGGATAATACCATACTGCGACGGCAATGATCTTTGGTCAGCGTCATCATATACTGGGAAAGTACGAGATAAACAGCAATCAAGAGTCCTCCTTCCAGATAATTACTCTTCCCATCTTGAATCAAGTAATTCACGATACTGTCCGTCAGCCCGGCAACGGCAAGGGGAGGGGGAATACAAGACAGTGATGAACAATATGCCCGTCTCGAAAATATTGAACGATAAAGTCATGTCCGCAAGAGGCGGGATAATCCATCCCAGAATAACCATCAACGGCGTGACCAGCAAAGCAATCTGCATCGACGACCCAACAGCCACACCAATCGCCAGATCCATCTTATCCTTTATCGCCACAGTAACTGCCGTAAAATGCTATTGCTCAGTAATCTTGGTGGAAAAGCGAGGTACCTCGGCCGCATTGCCGACGATGGGGAGGAGGATTAAGCCGACGAAGGCTTCGGAGATGTTACTTCCTGCGACTAAGCCGTCGATACTTGAGACCAAGAATTCTGCGCAAATGGCGACGAGGACGGTCGCGACTAGGAGTCTGATTGTTAGTGTTTTCAGACGAGGGGGGAGGGACAATCCAAAGGCCCACCGGGGGGGGATGGTAGCGTGTTCGAGTTCTGCGTCTTCGGCGAGGACTTCATCGTATAAATACGAATGACTTTTGAGTTGGAAGTATAAATACCTGGAAAGATCAGATTGTCTGATAAAAGGGGGGGGAGGGTATACATTCCATAGACGGCGAGCAAGATGACTGCAGCTCCTCGACTTATTTGCAAGATTGCGTCTTCTGTGACTATAGATGATCCCACTGAAGCAATAAATGCTGAGGGAATAAGCAAAACTGAAATCGCCAATGCCAACAATGAAGATGCTGTTTGCGCCACCTGCAATCAACTCGTAGCCCCTCAAGAGTTCGAACCGTCATATTGAACTTCTGCTCTTTATGTTTCATTCCTCCGAAAAAGAAACACATCCCTAGGACGAGTAATAAATTCGACAACATGGATCCCAGCAGTGATGCCTGTACAATGGTCACTTTACCCTGCACTAAAGCAATAATCCCGACAATCAGTTCCACCGCATTTCCTGCCGTCAACATCTCCTCCACGTATCCATGTAGGGAAGAATACCGAAGGTAGCATTCATTAAACCCCCTAGGGTCTGTCCTACTTTGATTGCAATCTCCTCGGTAGCAAAACTTAACAACTACAATTAACCTAGCACAAAGTCCGCAAATAGCAAAATTGTCTCAAGACAGGTGAAAAAGGAGAAAACGGGGAAAACGTACCCCCGCTAAAGGTACGATGGCCAAGAAGTTCATTACAAAGACCACCGTCGGCGAAACATTGACGAAATGTAA
>Ga0302325_10032858_pt1 | contig 10642 bp, 7 predicted proteins | sample Palsa_T0_2_FD_201948 | JGI IMG/M metagenome (GOLD analysis project Ga0302325, IMG submission 201948) | Peat permafrost microbial communities from Stordalen Mire near Abisko, Sweden - Palsa_T0_2 | ecosystem: Environmental > Terrestrial > Soil > Palsa > Peat permafrost | place: Sweden: Abisko...
GGCCCGGGTGAGCGTGGCGCAGAGCGCCGTGTCCACGACGTCGGACGAGGTCAGCCCGTAGTGGATGTGCGAGCCGGCCGGCGCGCCAATGCGCTCCTGCACCACATCGACGAACGCCGCCACGTCGTGGTCCGTGATCTTCTCGCGCTCGAGCACGTCGGCCACGAAAAGGTCGTCGACCGTGGGAGCCTTGGCGCGGCAGGTAACGGCGTCCTCGGCCGGCACGACCCCGACGGCGGCCTGGGCCTCGGTGGCCAGCAACTCGACCTCGAGCCAGAGCGCGAAGCGCGCCGTGTCGCTGAACAGCGCCGCCATGTCCGCTGGGGCGTAGCGCGGGATCATCGGCCGCCCTCTCCCGCCGCGACCGCGCTGCCCGGGACCAGCGCGGCAATGTCATGTCGCATCTGCATACCCTCCCAGTCAATCGGTTCCGCCGCCGCGTACGCGCGCGCGCGGGCCTGCTCCACGGACGGTGCGACTGCCGTGACGGCGAGCACGCGGCCGCCCGCCGTGTAGAAGGGCCCGTCGGGGCCGTGGCGCCGGGTGCCGGCGTGGAAGACGGTCGCGCCGTCGACAGCGGCGACCGACTGGCCAGCGCTGTCCAATCCCTCGATGGTGTCGCCCGTACGCGGGCTCTCGGGGTAGCCCTGGGAGGCCAGGACGACACAGACGGCGGCGGCGTCAGAGAAGGCCGGCGGTTGCGACCCGCTCAGGTCTCCATTGGCCACGGCGAGGAAGAGCTCCGCGGCGTCGACGTCCAACAGCGGCAGCACCACCTCGGCCTCGGGGTCCCCGAAGCGCACGTTGTATTCGATGACCTTCGGGCCGTCCGCGGTCAGCATGAGGCCGGCGTAGAGCACGCCGCGGTAGTCGATGCCACGGCGGCGCAACTCCTCGACCAGCGGGCGGATGGCCGTGTCCATGATGGCGTCCACCACAGGCCCGTCCACGTGCGGCATCGGCGCGTAAGCCCCCATGCCACCGGTGTTCGGCCCGGCGTCGCCGTCGCCGACGCGCTTGAAGTCCTGCGCCGGCACCAGCGGGACGGCGTGGGTGCCGTCGCAGAGCACGAGGAGCGAGCACTCCTCGCCGACCAAGCCCTCCTCAATGACGACGGTTCGTCCGGCGTCGCCGAACGAGGCGCCCGAGAGCTTGGCGGCGACATCCTGGCGAGCCTCGTCCAGGGTCTGCGCGACCAACACGCCCTTGCCTGCCGCCAGTCCGTCCGTCTTGATCACCCAGGGTCCCGGCAGCGTCTCGAGGTACGCCATGGCGGCGGCGGACTCGAGGGCGTCGAAGGTGGCGAAGCCAGCGGTCGGAACCCGCGCCGCGCGGAGCACCTCCTTCATGAAGGCCTTCGAGCCCTCAAGCAGCGCACCGTCCGCCCCCGGTCCCATGACCGCGCGACCCTGGCCTCGCAGCGTGTCGGCGAGGCCGGCCACCAGCGGAGCTTCGGGGCCGATCACATAGAGGTCGGCGGCGATCTCCTCGACCGACTCGTCGTCGGCCACGGTGATGGGCGGCGCCATGCCGGGGTTGCCCGGGGTCACCATTACGTCTGCCGTGCGTGCCAGCACGTGGGCGAGCGCGTGCTCGCGGGCGCCGCTGCCGACGATGCAGACCCTCACGCGGTGGCGAACGAAACGGTCTGCTCCCGACCCGGTCCGACCCCGACGAGCCGGACGGGCACGCCGATCTGCTCCGACAGGAAGGCCACGTAGTCCCGAGCGGCGGGGGGCATGTCGCCGGGCGCGGTCACCGCACTGAGATCGGTGCGCCAACCCGGCAGCTCCTCGTAGACCGGCTTGGCCTTGTGAAAGGTCGACTGGTGGTAGGGCAGATGGGTGTAGCGGATGCCGTCGGCCTCATAGGCCACGCAGACCTTGACCGACTCGAAGGTGTCGAGCACGTCGAGTTTGGTCAGCGCCACCTCGGTCATGGAGTTGAGGCGCACCGCCTGGCGCAGCATGACGGCGTCGAACCAGCCACAGCGGCGCCGGCGTCCCGTGTTGGTGCCGAACTCGTGGCCCCGCTCCACCAGCAGCTCGCCGATGTCGTTCTCCTGCTCGGTCGGGAAGGGGCCGGCGCCGACCCGGGTCACGTAGGCCTTGGCGATGCCGACCACCCGCTCGATGTCCCGTGGTCCGAGGCCCGAGCCCGTGCAGGCGCCGCCGGCGACGGGATTCGATGACGTCACGAAGGGATAGGTCCCATGGTCGAGATCCAGGAAGGTCGCCTGGGCTCCTTCGAGCAGGACCTGGCGCCCAGCGTCCATGGCGTCGTGAACCATGCCGACCGTGTCCCCCACCATGGGTTCGATACGCGGGGCGTACTCGCCCAGGTAGCGATCCGCGATTTCCCCGGCGTCCATGGGCAGGCGGTTGTAGACCTTGGCCAGGATGGCGTTCTTCTCCTTGAGCACGACGTCGAGCTTCTGGCGGAAGATCTTGGGGTCGAAGAGGTCCTGGACGCGCAGGCCGACGCGAGTGGCCTTGTCGGCGTAGGCGGGGCCGATGCCGCGTTTGGTCGTCCCGAGGGCGTTCTTGCCCAGGAAGCGCTCGGTCACCCGGTCCAGCTCCTGGTGATACGGCATGATCAAATGGGCGTTGCCGCTCACCACCAGACGACTGGTGTCGATGCCCCGGGACGCCAGCATGTCGAGTTCCTCGAGCAGGACGGCCGGGTCGACCACGACACCGTTGCCGATAATCGGGGTGATGTGGTCGTAGAGGATGCCACTGGGCACGAGCTGCAGGGCGAAGGCCTCGCCGTTGACGACGATGCGGTGGCCGGCGTTGTGGCCACCCTGATAGCGGACCACGAGGTCCATTTCGCGGGCAAGGAGATCGGTGAACCGGCCCTTCCCCTCGTCGCCCCACTGGGTCCCGACCACAACGGTTGCGGGCACGCGCCTCTCCGTTCGCTCTGTCGCTTCGGATTACGCACCAGTGTATCTCTCTCCCTGATAACGGGTCCGAAATGGTTACGACCTCAACTTGCTGGGTATCTCCGACCTGGGCAGGGGCGCATTCTCCCGATCGACCGGGGTGTCCCGGAGGGTGCTCGAGGAGGGCAGTGACAGTGACGAACGAGCTGCGGGACGTGCGGGTCGCCTTCGTGGTGGCCAACGAAGGCATCGAAGAGATCGAACTCCTGATTCCATGGAGGTCTGTGGTCGACGCCGGCGGGACGGCCGAGTTGATCGCCCCCCAGTCCGGGATGGTCGAGACCATGCGCCACCTCGACCGCGCCGACCGCTTCCCGGTCGACCAGACCACCGAGCTGGTCAATGCCGCCGACTTCGACGCCGTCGTCCTGCCAGGCGGGGTGGCGAACCCAGACCACCTCCGTACCGACGCGGCGGCCGTGGACTTCCTCATGGCGATGTTCGAGGCGGGCAAGCCCGTGGCCGCGATCTGCCACGGCCCGTGGACCCTCATTGAGGGGGACCTCGTGGCGGGCCGCACCCTCACCTCGTGGCCCAGCCTGCAGACCGACCTGCGCAATGCCGGTGCGTACTGGGTCGACCGCGACGTGGTCGTGTGCCGGCTGGGCATCAACACTCTGGTGACCGGCCGCGGGCCTGAGGACCTCGGCGCTTTCTGCCGCGAGATGACAACGGCGTTCGCTCCGACGGGCGTGCTCGTCTGAGTCTCTCCGATGGCCGGAAGCTGTAACGCCAACGGGCCCAACAGGTACTGGTTGGTGGCGTCCGACGGAGGCATCTCGAGCTACGACGACGCGCGGGTTCTACGGCTCCGCTGACGCGCTGCCACTGGTCCAGCCGATTGACGGCATGGCCGCCATGCCCGACGGGTCGGGCTACTGGTTCTCCGTTGCCGACGGCGGGCTGTTCAATTACGGCGCCGCTCCGTTCGACGGCAGCGGGAGGGGACGGGGCAGGGTGTCGGCCGGGTCGTCGGCATGGCCGCCGACGGCGTGCCTACCTATCGGGCGGAGGCGGACATACCGGCGATGCCGCCGCACTTGGCTGCGCGCGGGCAGGGACCGTGGCGTGGGGCTACGACTCGTCTGGCACCCGCTATTTCGGCAAGTAATTGTCACAGACTTCTTCCTGCCCGGCCGCGGCCTCGCTAATCTGCGCGAAGCCGGGCGCACCCGGGGAAACTGGAGGCGGTAGCCATGAAGTCCCGAGTGCAGCGCTGGATGTCGCTGGCCATGTGCGGTCTTCTTTGCGGCGGCCTGTCCATTGCCGCCGCCACAGCCGGCACCAATGGCAGTGCCGGTGCGGCGGCACCCAGGCTGAGCGCGAGCCCCGGCGGCGTGAATCTCGGCAGCGTCACGCTGGGCGACTTCACCATCGGGGAATTCACCGTGACCAACACAAGCGCACAGACCGACACCATCACGGGCTACGAAACGTCCGGGACGGACGCCAACGACTTCGGCGCGGCCCCGGACCTCGATTGCAACACGGACGAGCTCGACAACGCCGTCATCAATTCGGGTGACTCCTGCACCATCGATGTCGTGTTCTTCCCGGGCGCGCTCGGAGCCCGTTCGGCCACCTTGACACTGACCGATTCGTTGCAGACGTATACCACCGTCTCGCTCTCGGGGACCGGGACAATCGGCTACTACCAGGTCAGTTCGACCGGGACAGTGGCCCACTTCGGTGACGCGACGTTCCACGGCGACCACGGCGGGGCGCCGCTCAACCACCCCGTCGTGGGTATGGCCGCGACGGGCGACGACGGCGGGTACTGGTTGGTGGCCAGTGACGGCGGCATCTTCAACTACGGCGACGCTGGCTTCTTCGGTTCCGCGGGCGGCATCGCGTTGAACAAACCGATCGTCGGCATGGCGCCCACGATCGACGCGGGGGGCTACTGGCTCGTCGCCACGGACGGGGGGATCTTCTCCTACGGCGACGCCCCGTTCTACGGCTCCACGGGGAGCCTCCACCTCAACAAGCCCATCGTCGGCATGGCCCCGACACCCGATGGCGCCGGCTACTGGCTGGTGGCCTCCGACGGCGGCATCTTCGCCTATGGCGACGCGCAGTTCTACGGCTCCACGGGGAGCCTCCACCTCAACAAGCCCATCGTCGGCATGGCCCCGACACCCGATGGCGCCGGCTACTGGCTGGTGGCCTCCGACGGCGGCATCTTCGCCTATGGCGACGCGCAGTTCTACGGCTCCACCGGCAACATCCACCTCAACCAACCGATCGTGGCCATGGCGGGAATGCCGACAGGCAACGGTTACTGGTTCACGGCGGCCGACGGTGGTCTGTTCAACTCTGGGGACGCTCCGTTCCTCGGCGCCGCCGCCGGCCAAGGGATCGGGACCGTGGTCGGCATGGCGACCGACGGCGGTCCGACCCTGCAGGCCCTGCTCGACACGTCGGCCATCCGGCACGCACACGGCACGAGCGGGTGGGCGATCGTCCCGGACCGCCCGCGCTACGCCGGATCCTGAGCCGGGATCGAACCCCGGAAGGAATCAGAACCCGGTGGCCGCGATGATCGAGCCGTTCAGGTGCGTGCTCGTCATCCCTCCGTCCTCGGGCGCGTCCCCGAAGCTGGAGACGGCGCCGAGGGCCGACGAGACCCAGTAGCCCGCACCGTCGGATGTGCTGAAGATCGCCGTCGCTGGGTCCAGGCCGCCGAAGCCTCCCGCAGACGGTGAGCCATAGCTGCCGGCGTCGCCGTAAGGGTCGACCTGGCCGTCGGCCAGGAGGACCCAGTACCCCTGTCCGTCGGGCGTGGCCACGGCCGAGGTCACGGTGCCTTGGCCCGGGGCGCCGAAGTACGGTGCGTCACCGAAGGTGTAGATGTGCCCCGTGGACGTCACGAGCCAGTAGCCGTCGCCACTGGCGTCGGGCATGACAGCCACCGCAGAGCCCGAGCAGCCCCCGATGCCGGGGCAGGACCCGGCGAAGTGCGCATCCCCGAAGGCGAAGACTCCGCCGTCGGAGGCCACCATGAAGTAGCCGTTGTCGTCGAACGACGGGACCATGCCCACGATGGGCGCGTTGAGGCTGTTCGGCAACCCCGACCCGGCGGGATGGAGCCCCAGCCCGGGTATCGACCCGTAGTACCGGGTGTTCCCGTAACTGAAGACGCCACCGTCGGAGGCGTCGAGCCAGTACCCGCCGTGGTCAGCCGTGGGCACGATGCCGACCACGGGCCGCTGCAGGTGCAGGCTCCCGGTCGACCCGTAGAACTGGGCCTGACCGAAGGAGAAGATCCCGCCGTCCGAGCCGACCAGCCAGTAGCCGCGCGCGCTCGGCACGTAGGTGTCCGTGAAGGATCCATTTGCGATCGGGCCTGCCGTCGCGATGCTGTTGCCGCTCTCGTCGACCATGTCGATCGGGGTGTACGTCACCGGGCCGGACGCGGTGGTGCCCATGTTGGTGAACGTCGCCGACCCGAAGTTGGCCAGCGTGGGCTGGGCCGACCCGATGGCGGTCGGCAGCTCCTCGATCCATTCGGCCGAGACAGCGGGACCGCTGTACGTCACCATGCCCGACGCCGGTTGATGTGAAGTGAGGTCATTGATCGTGAGAGTCCAGGTGCTTCCCGCCTGCCGGGTGATGGATGCCTGCATCTCGTCACCGGGGGACACCCCCTCGATGGTCACCGCCGGCTGGGGATAGAGCTCGTACCACGCGCTGTACTCCGTGATCCCGTCGTCGGTCACCTGCGCCGTGCCCGTCTGAATGATGGAATCCGGCGAGCCCGGACCGCCGTCGATCCCGATCCAAGTTGCCGACGCCCCGTTGTACTGCGTGGGCTGGACGGCGGGCACGCTCCACTCCGCGCTGACGCTGTTGAGGGTCGAGCCCGTCGCGATCTGGCCCGACCAGTTAGTGGACACCGACGCATAGGAGCGACCGGCGACGTGTGCCCCGGGCTCCGTCAGGAAATGTCCAGGGTTGGTGTGGAGCTGCAACGGCGAGGCCGACAACCCACCCCCGACCTGTGTCCCCGACGAGTGCGCCGCGACGACTCCGCTGGACGCGGCCTGCGCGCCGGCGACCGAGGCACCCATGACAAGGCCGACGGCGACGAGCGCCAGTGCGCTCAGCCACCGCCACATGCGAAAGGACCCTGCCATCTCGTCCGCCTTCCCGGTTCAGTTGCAGTGTGGACCGGGAAATCCTACAGGGCGGACTTCGAAAAAACGGTGCTCACGCGCCGGCTTGCGCGTCAGTTGTCTCGACGCAATCGCCGTGTGAGCGTGAGCTCAAATCAGCGCACCGTCAGTGCAACACGATCGCACCATCGTCGACTCCGACCGTGACGGTCCCCCCGTCGAGGTAGCGCCCCTCCAACAGCGCGAGCGCCAGTGGATCCTCGATGGAGCGCTGCAGCACCCGGCGCAGCGGGCGGGCGCCGTAGTCGGGGTCGTAGCCGGCGTGGGCCAGCCACTGCTCCGCCTCAGGCGTCACCACCAGCGAGAGACGGCGTTCGGCCAGGCGCGACCGCAGCCGGCCCAGCTGAATGCCGAGGATGACCGCTAGGTCCTCCTCGCTCAGCGGCTTGAAGCGGACGATCTCGTCGATGCGGTTGATGAACTCGGGCTTGAAGTAGTCGACCGGCTCACCCTTGAGGTTCGACGTCATGATCAGCACGGTGTTCGTGAAATCGACCGTGCGCCCCTGCCCGTCGGTCAGGCGCCCGTCCTCGAGCACCTGCAGCAGAATGTTGAACACGTCCGGGTGGGCCTTCTCCAACTCGTCGAGCAGCACGACCGAGTACGGGCGCCGGCGCACGGCCTCGGTGAGCTGCCCACCTTCGTCGTACCCGATGTACCCCGGGGGCGCGCCCACGAGGCGCGACACGGCGTGCTTCTCCATGTACTCGCTCATGTCGATGCGGACGATCGCCCGCTCGTCGTCGAAGAGATACTCGGCCAGCGCTCGGGCCAGCTCGGTCTTGCCGACGCCGGTCGGCCCCAGGAAGAGGAAGGACCCAATGGGCCGGTTGGGATCGCTGAGCCCGGCCCGGCTGCGCCGGATGGCGTTGGCCACGGCGGAGACCGCCTCGTCCTGTCCCACCACGCGCTCGTGCAGGGTGGACTCGAGGCGCACCAGCTTCTGCACCTCGCCTTCCATGAGGCGCGAGACCGGCACGCCGGTCCAGCGGCTCACCACCTCGGCGATGTCCTCGGCGTCCACCTCCTCCTTCAAGAAGCGCGAGCTGGTCTGCAGCTTGGCCAGGTCCTCGACGGCCTGGGCGATGCGGCGGTCGAGGTCCGGCAGCTCGCCGTAGCGGATGGCTGCCGCGCCGGCGAGGTCGGCGTCGCGCTCCAAGCGCGCTGCCTCCTCCTCCTTGGCGGCCTTCGCCTCCTGCAGCTGGCTGACGGCCTCGAGGGAGCTCTTCTCCTGCTGCCAGTGGGCCGCCATGGAGTCGCGCTGCTCGCTCATCTCGGCCAGCTCGCGCTCCAGGCGCTCGAGGCGCTCCTTGGACGCGTCGTCGGTCTCCTTCTCCAAGGCCAGCTTCTCGATCTCGAGCTGGCGGATGCGCCGCGAAATCTGGTCGAGCTCGGTCGGCATGGAGTCGATCTCGATGCGCAGCTTCGAGGACGCCTCGTCAATGAGGTCGATGGCCTTGTCGGGCAGGAAGCGCCCGGTGACGTAGCGGTCCGACAGCACGGCCGCTGCCACCAGCGCGGCGTCCTGAATACGCACCTTGTGGTGCGCCATGTAGCGCTCCGACAGCCCGCGCAGAATGGCGATGGTGTCCTCGACCGAGGGCTCCCCGACGAAGACGGGCTGGAAGCGGCGCTCCAGCGCGGCGTCCTTCTCAATAGAGGTGCGGTACTCGTCGAGCGTGGTGGCACCGATGAGGCGCAGCTCGCCCCGGGCCAGCATGGGCTTGATCATCTGGCCCGCGTCCATTGCACCCTCGGCCGCGCCCGCTCCGACGATCGTGTGCAATTCGTCAATGAAGGTGACGATCTCGCCCTCGGCGTCGGTGATCTCCTTGAGCACCGCCTTCAGGCGCTCCTCGAACTCGCCGCGGTACTTGGCGCCGGCCACCATGGAGCCGAGGTCGAGCGCAATGACCCGCTTGCCCTTCAGGCCCTCGGGCACGTCGCCCTCAATGATGCGGTTGGCCAGCCCCTCGACGATCGCCGTCTTGCCCACGCCGGGCTCGCCGATCAGGACAGGATTGTTCTTGGTGCGCCGCGACAGCACCTGAATCACCCGGCGGATCTCCTCGTCGCGCCCGATGACCGGGTCGAGCTTGCCCTCGCGGGCCGCCTCGGTCAGGTCGCGCCCGTACTTGGCCAGCGCCTGGTAGGTCTGCTCGGGATCCGGCGTGGAGACGCGGTGATTCCCGCGCACGGTGCGCAGCGCCCCCAGCAGGGCATCCCGGGTGACGCCGATCTGGTCAGCCAGCGCCAGCACCAGGTGCTCCACCGACACGTAGTCGTCGCCCAGGTCGCGGCGGTTCTGGTCCGCCGCTTCCAGCACGGTCCGGGCGTCACGCGACAGGCCGGGCTCGGCCCCGCCGTCGGCCCGCGGCAGGCGGGACAGCTGCTCGTGCACCTTGCCTGCCAGCACGTCGGGGTCCACGCCTACCTGGGTCAGCAAGGGGCGCGTCATCGTCTCTTGCTGCTGCAGCAGGGCGTCCAGCAGGTGCGCCGGCGTCAGTTCGGGATGGTTGGACGAGGCTGCGTGCCCGGTCGCCGCGCTGAAGGCGGCCTTCGTATTGTTCGTCCATCGTTCGGGGTCTATCGGCACCGGCTCGCCTTTCTCGTGTCGCGCGTCGTGGTGTCCAAATTCGTGTGCGTCTCGTTCGTGTCTGTGTTGTTCGTCTCGTGCAACGGGCCGCTACGAGCCGGTCCGCCGGTAGGGCACCGGCGACTGGCGCAGCGGCACCAGGTCGCGCCGGTACTGCCGGTGCGTGGCCGCCACCGCGTCGAGCGCCTGCGCCCGCACCTGGACCAGTTCCTCGCGCAGCCGGGACAGCTCAGACTCGAGCTGCAACACGCGGCGCACGCCTTCGAGGTTGAGCCCCGTCGACGTCAGCTCCTGAATGTGGCGGAGGCGCTCCAGGTCGTGCTCCGAGAAGCGCCGGCTGCCGCCGCTCGTGCGCGACGGGTCGAGCAGGCCCTTGCGCTCGTAGATGCGCAGCGTCTGCGGATGCATCCCGGTCAGCTCCGCCGCCACCGAGATCACGTAGACCGCCTGGTTGCTGTCGCGGTCGGCCATCAGTTCATCACCCCACTCGTCACACGCACGGCACTCAGACCCCTCATCCCTCCACGGCGATACGCGGCGCCGGCTCCGTCACCGCGGCCAGTGATTCCAGCGCCGCCTTCTGCTCGTCGGTGAGCTCCGTAGGCACCACCACCTCGACCTTCACTAAGAGGTCACCCGGCTTCTTGCCGTTGCGGCCCGAGCCGCCCGGGACTCCCCGCCCGCGCACGCGCAGCACCCGGCCGGACTGCGTGCCCGCCGGCACCTTCAGCGTCACCTTGCCGTCGAGCGTGGGCACCGTGATCGTCGTCCCCAGCGCCGCCTCTGGATACGTGATCGGCACAGTGATGGTCAGATTGCGGCCGCTGCGCCCGAAGACCTCGTGCTTCGCCACATGGACGACCACGTAGAGGTCGCCGGCCGGAGCCATGCCCTGTCCGGGCGCACCCCGTCCCTTGACCCTGA
>Ga0302325_10032859_pt1 | contig 10642 bp, 13 predicted proteins | sample Palsa_T0_2_FD_201948 | JGI IMG/M metagenome (GOLD analysis project Ga0302325, IMG submission 201948) | Peat permafrost microbial communities from Stordalen Mire near Abisko, Sweden - Palsa_T0_2 | ecosystem: Environmental > Terrestrial > Soil > Palsa > Peat permafrost | place: Sweden: Abisko...
AGAGATCCGCGCCGGCTGCGGCAGTAACTTCGTCCGAGGTAACGCAACGGCTTGAGACAATGGCAAGCGATATTGCTGGCGCACAGCGGAACTTAGGGCAGCTAGCTGACATCAGCCGCGATCTCGCCGACGCGCGGCGAAGCTTAGAGCAACTCGCAGCCAGACAAGAACAGATAGCGCAAAGCATAGCGACGCTGCAGAAATTCGAGCAAGACGTCAAACAGAGGCTGGCGTCCGCGCCTCAGTCCGGATCAGTGCCTTTACCGCGACGCAAGCCCCCGTCGCTGGCTGCGGAGTCGCCAGCCGCGCCGGCATCATCAGTACCTGCCACGGCGCCCTCAACCCAACAACCTCTGCCTTTGCGCTGATGCTCCCCACGCCGAAGGGCTGGGATTTCGCTAGTACCTTTCGGCGCGCAGTGAGACGTCTGTAAGCGGCTTACCACCCGCGACGCTTTGAAACGATAGTGGTCGCGACCCGCGATCCGACAGGAACTGCGCTGGAACCGACGCAGCATGTATTCGCTGGCGAGTTAGTGCGTCCATGAGGGCGAGTGAACGAGGCGGAGTTGCGCTCGTTGTTGGATGTGGCCGAGCGGTAATCGCTCCGACTTCCGGTCTTGGCGAGCTTCAGCGACGGAGCCGGTGTTGCAGGAAAATGTAATTCATGACTCCGCAACCGCCCCGTTCACGGCCTTAATGGTCGTTGGCACGGCGGCGGCAGGCCTCAGCCGCGCCAACTCCCCTGGCTAGCGCTATCCGATTACAAAATGGACGAGGGAACGGGCCATCGCTTCGATGGCGTCGACGTATCTCCCATCGAATAAATAGCGGTCGAGAAGCACTAGGGCGGACAATCCTACGGCGCCGGCGCGGAGCATGGGTACAAGGTTGCATTAGCGAGGTTGCGGTTCCGTAAACGCTCAATGCTGCATTGCAGGCGCGTTAAAGCGTGATGCGGTACGTGATCCGTGCCTGTGAAACCTCTCTACCGGCGCGCAAACTTCGCGCTTTGAGTGAGGCTAAAGGCTCTGCGCTGTCGGCTTAAAATGCAGAATCAGCGGGAAATCGGCGGAACAGCACAGATGAGCGCCGCGCTTCCTAAAGATATGGAGCGTCCAATGGATCGTGTTCCGCTTTTCGTATTCGCCGCCGTGGTCGCGGTGATGGGCGTGCTTGCTGCCTCCAGCGTCTACGTTACGGAAAAAAACGACGCGACGATGAAGGCGGTAGGTATACAACCAGCACCGGTCGACGAGCATCGATAGCGAAGCGGTCCGCCCAGCGCCAAATGTCTTTTAGCGCTCCGGCGGCATCGCGGTATGTAGGGCAGGGTGTTCGTAACGCTGCCGTCAACCGCAATGCGTGGCCGTGCACCGCGCGTTGCAGTAGTCCTGCGCCCTGGCATGTGCCGCGCACCAATCGCGACAAAATGCGATACACTTTCCGGTCGGTGCGGCGGCAGCCGGCTTTGTGCCGCCCGCCCACAGCCAGAAGCAGCGTGGTCATCACAGCGAGACAAAGAACAAACTTCATTTCGTGTCTCCTCGGCTCGACCCACGCCTCTATTAAAGCACAAAAGCGGTCGAGGGGGGAGCATCGCCACTCTTGTCGCGTGACGGCTTCCGCGATCCATTTTTAGCCCGGATTCGACTCCTTTCCTGAAACCGACGCGCTCTTCAAGCGGATTTGATCATCAGGCTAATACTGCTGACGACGAGACGATCGGCGTTGATTCCAACCCCTGCTCCAACACTCACATTCGCCGCTTGCCGCGACTCACTTGATAACCTAGGCTCACCGCGCGGGCGTGCTCCCGCGTTGGAATATTGGCCCCGTCGGTCGAACCGGCGGGGCCTTTTGTTTCACAGCGGTTTAAGCGGATTGCGTCCTATCGGGAGGCCACAAATGATAGACCCCTTCATCGTAGTCGCGACAGCCGTTGGCTTTGTGATCGTTGCTTCGCTGATGCTGGCGGCAATCGAGCAATAGGCCGCATATCGTAAGCTGTCGTTCGTCGGAAATTGGAAGGCGCAGGGAACTTTGCCGTGAGCTGGTTACACACCATTCATCCCATCACTGTGGTTGTAACGACCTTTGGCTCTCTGTTAGGTGCCGCGTTGATGCTGTCGGCGCTAGACAGTGGAGAGCGAAGGTTCGCTGCGAAACCACGACGGAAATACGGTTCCTTGACCAATCGTCCTTTTCGGCGCGTCTCACTATGCGACCGACCAAGGGATGGCTTAACCCCTAGTGTTCCCCCGGCCATCGCTCGAGTACTCGCGTCGGCTGCGTGATCGCCAGCCTGGTCTGCGGCCGGCGTCTGCCGGACTACAGCATTATTTCGGCCGTGGCAGTATGACCAAAAGGGCCCGCTATACCGCCATGTCGCTGGAGCCGTTCAAGGACATCTGGCGCGACTGAACGCACTTCAGAGGGCGCCTGCCGGCTTGGCGGGTGGTCTGCTCGTCTTGCTCGCGAGCGCGCTTTGCTTCTGCAATATGTCGGACGAGTTTTACATAGCGCGCTTGCAGCATGAGCCACTCCGCGCGTTCCTTGGGATCGACTACCCCGTTCGCCCGTTCGGCGCACCCCCGCGCCCGCTGCATGCAGTCGCGGACTTGATCGTCAAGGTTCTGGAGCATGACATGCCTCTCCCGATTGCCCCAACCCCTTTGGCGCGATCGGCATAGTAATGGTGCGTGACGCCTTCACGTCAGGTGCAAAACAAGCCCGTAACGCGTGGCGCGACGAGCGCCTTCTGCGCCACGCAAACAAAGAGCCCCAAGCGCAGGAGGGACCGCGCCTGGGGCTCAATAGGGTCGGACTTCTTTTCTAGGAAATGCCAGGATGTTTGTCCGCCCGGCTCGAAGGTGAGCACGCTGCGGTGTCACATTCCACGGCGGAGCGGGATTAAGGTTACAACGGCGGCCCGGCGGGGAGCGTGTTCAAATTCCGGCTAAGGGTTTGCGTGCCAGACCACACCCTAAGCTAATTGCCGCCGCTGCCCGCACTGACCACGCGCGACGCACAGCCGAATTGCAGCGCGCCTTGATAGCCAGACTTGACTGTTCGGGGCCGCGATCGGCTGCCGCCTGAATGATGTTGCCGGTCTATCAAAGCTCTCGCGGGTATCTGGAGCAACACCAACAGAACTCCGAGCAAAACGCAGGGCGCGCTTGGTCTAAATTGCCAGGGAGGGTTTTCATTGGCCAACTCACGTCCCCGTCACAAACGCACGGTAGGCTTTGTGTGTATCCCCGGATTACTTGGCCTCGGTCGGATTAAACCGAGGCTATATTTTTCCATGTTACGGGCCGCCATTTGCCGCTAAACTTACCTTCAGATGACTGAGCACCCACCGCGACAGCGCAAATCCGATCACCACATTGTGGATTTGCCCACCGTTGCCCTCGCCGCAGTGGTGGTAGTGTTGTTGATTGCCGCTTGTGTTGTTCGCTGGTTTTCGTATTAGCCGGCAACCGCCCAACCGTATGGTCTTCTTCAGTTCGCCAAATGGACCCGGTCAAGGAGCGGCGCGATCAAGGCGCCATGGACCTGGAGAACTTCGCCGGCAGGACTATGCCTCGTTTCGCATCTATGCTGTCGAAGTTGCGACGCCGTGAAGCGGTGCGGCCGTTCGCTTTGCATCAAAGCGGTCCGTCTTGGTTTTGCGGTTATCTCCGTTCAATCCGCGCGGCGGTCAGTTGCTTCTCGGTCAAAGGACCAACCGCGACGTTCGCTTTCAGGTCGGGCCTCAGCTTGCCGAACCATGCGAGGTCGGGCGCCGGTATCACCAGCCACGCCGGCGGCGAGATAGCGCCAAGGCCGGTCATTTCCAGGCGCTGCAACGGGATTTTCGCGTAGAACAGAACGTCGGTGTCGAGCCACACGCCGTAGGCCGGAGCCGGCGCCGCGCGGATCGCTCGTCCGATGGCTTCACCGGCAAGACGCGTCTCGCCGAAGCGATCCGCGAACAGCGGCATGATCACGACGACGAGCAGCACTTGGTACACGACCAACAGAGCCAGCACGATCGCCATAATCGGCCGCGCCACCGCATAACGCGACTTGCCTATCGCGTCCCAGCCGATGCCGCCAAGAACGGCAATCGATGGCGCTATCGGCATGGCGTAACGTGAGGTGAAGCCAGGCCACAGCACCAATATCGCCGTGCAAACACCCGAATAGAGTACGAATGGCGCGACGATCGCGGGCACGCCACCCGGATCGACGGATCGTTTCCACGGCCAGGGAATGAACAGCGTCATGACGGATGCCGGCAGGAGTTCGAGAAAGAGGCTGCCGGTGTTGCGGGTGTTCCGCGCGAGATAATCGAGAAACGCCGGCCGGTACAGGAATCTGCCATAGCCGAGCCACGTCTCTTCGTAACCTGGCTGGTAAACCGCGGCGATCCAGCCGGCGAAAGCCGCCGCTGGCAAGATCATGCACAGCACCCAGCCCGGCGCGTCGCGCCAGCGGCGCTCGAGCAGCAAATAGGCCGCTGTTCCCAAACCGAAGAAGGCGGCGGGCTGCGGCCCTTTCACCAACGCCAGCGCGGCGAGCAGAAGCCCGCAAGCGCCCCAACGCCACAACGTCACCTTGCCCAAAGCCGCGCCGTCCCACCAAACCACCAACGCGGCGAAAGACAGAAGAGTGAGGATGGTGTCCGGCTCCGACACCGTCAATTTCTGCAAGAGCAGCGGACAGAACAAAAATGAAAGAGCAGCGAACAATGAGGCCGCCGGATTGGCGTAACGGCGGGTGACCCGGTGCACCAGGAGTGCGGTGATCAGTACCGAGAGCATCACCGGAAGCCGCGCCGACCACTCGTTGACGCCACCGGTGACCAGCGCGGCGCCGGCAATGAGCCAACTCAAGAGCGAAGGTTTGTCGTGCCAGAGATATCCGTAGACAAACGGTTGCAGAAAATGGCCGTGGGCGAGAACGTCCTTGGCGATTTCGGCGTTGGTGCCTTCTTCGTAGATGAACGATCGCACCGTGAGATTCGGAAGTGTTGCGCATGCCCACAACAGAATAATCAGTACCGGCACAACGCCGGGCCGCTGCAAATAAGCGGCCATTCGCGCAAGCGTGTCTCCGAGCGAGCGACGAAAGCCCGTCGAAGACTGTCCGGCCGGCGCGCTTGCTGAAGGCGTGACTGTTTCTTGTGACATTGCCAAGATTAGCCGATCGAATTCATCGCTCACAGCTTGCATCGAAACTTAAAGTACGGCAGGCCATTGAGTGCTGCTGACGGCGCGATTGCGCTGTGGCTACAAGGCCGACCTATCCAGCGCCCCGGCACACGCTCTTTTGCCTCGTCACTTCCGGTGTTGGGCCAGGGCGACATAGCCGACGTTGAGAGCAAATGTAAATTCACGGCTCCGCAACGGCCCCCGAAGAGATGCGTCAGAGCCTGAAGGTTCGGCGGAAACCAAGAATTATCCTTTACGCAATTAGATTCCGGCAGCGGCGAAGCGTTGCGAATGCGCTTCCCTAGGGTAGAAAGCGCGGCCGTTTCTAGCGAGGAAATATGCGATCAGCAGCCATTATAATGGGAACTCTAGGAGTTTTGGGGCTAGGCGCTTTCGGCATAGTTTGGAAAAAATCGACGGCACGGGGTCCCGAGGTCGTCGAGCATGCCCTCATGGCAAAAGGCAATCGGCTTCTCGCAACGCGAATCCAGCGCTCACAGGAAGCTCAAGCTGCAGGGACCTACAACTCTGCCGTTCGTGTTTCATCAGGGCAGGATTATGGGGAGGCGACTGCCTCGATCACCCCGACGCAAAATGCTGCGGTAGCAGATGCCAGACCGGCACTTGATAGGGCCGTGGCTGCGCCGAGCATCGGCGTTGCGTCTTGTGACAAACCAGGGGGAATGGGTCTTTCGCGCATTGTCGAGATTGACACCGCCGGCGGCCCGGGCTTCGGCTTCGAACACTTCAAGCAATACGATTTTCTCCGCGACAAGGAAGTGGTGCTGACCTTCGACGACGGCCCGTGGCCCGAGAACACGCCGGCTATCCTAAGGGCTCTTACCGACAATTGCATCAAAGCCATCTTCTTCGAAATCGGCGAGCATGCGACCTGGCATCCAGAGATCACTAAGCAGGTGGTCGCGTCCGGCATGACGTTGGGAAGCCACACCTGGTCGCACAAGGATTTGGCGAGGAACCCCTACGCAAAGGATATCGAGCTCGCCAAGGCGGAAATCGAGATGGGCTTTAGCGCCGTGCACAACGCCGCAGGCGTACCGATCGCGCCGTTTTTCCGTTTCCCTGCGTTGCAGCACCCGCCGGACTTGCTGGCTTATATGAGCGAACGCAACATTGGCGTGTTCTCCGCCGATTTCGATTCACGCGATTTCAAAATGCGCAAGCCGGAAGAGGTGATCAAGTCGGTGATGACCAAGCTGGAAAAGAACGGCAAGGGTATCATCCTGATGCACGATTTCCGGCGCGCGACCGCGGAAGCAATGCCGGAATTGCTTCGCCAGCTGAAGGCCGGCGGCTACAAGGTCGTGCATTTGGTGCCGCATCAAATGGTGGCGACGCTACCCAAATACGACGAAATGGTCACACAAAAGGATAAGCTGTCGTCGAACAACACGCGCCCGGAAAATAGCGTTCTACACACGATTGGCCAGTATGTGGGATCGCCGGCGCCCGCCGCTGACGAGTAATGACGCGATCGGATCTTTTCCGCCTGGGCTCGCCGGCAGCTGTTGGCGCGCGCTCCGCTACGAAGGCGCTCGTGAGGGCGTGCACTATCGCGCCAAGGTGAGATGCGCGGCGTCAGACGCTCGTACGGCGTTCAACCCGCGCCGCAAGAGAAGCAATTCGAGCCGTCGAACGGTATGTTCGAAGAACAAGCGTCGTCGTTGTTATGCAGTTGCGAGGATCGGCTAGGAACACGGCGCAAAGCGCCGGCACTAGCAACGACAGATGGCCAGGACTGCGTCCAACTTACGGTTTTCTTCTGCTTGACGCCGATCCAACTCCTTAAGCGCTTTGCGCGGATCGCCCTCGGACAGGATGCTGTCGGTAGGTGCTGAATCATTCACTTTGAGAATTTGGCTATCGTCAACTTTGCGACCACCCGACTCCGCATCATGACTCGCAACCGGAGTCATTTTTGTCCGCACCCGTTCAACCAAGTGTTTTTCCGAAGGATATCGGTTTGCGACCGCCGACGAAGGAATGGATGGCGACGAACACCCTAAAAGAGCGGATGCTGCCAAAAACAGCGCCCCCAAACTGATAATGCGCATCACTTAGCCCTACGCTGTCGCCACAGCAATCTATTCCAATTGTTGTGTCTTTCAACCGATCATCCACCGCTAAGTTTTCAGGCGCGCCATATTCTGGATCGGTGTGATGCGAGTGCCACACGGTACTGAATTGCTGCCTGTGATGCTGAGCAGAGCCACAAAGCTCGATGAGCGCCAGCGACCGGAGTGCGGCAGGTAGTGGCCATCGGGCGGCGCAAGCCGCGCATCCGTGATGGCTATTAGATACGCTGATCTAGAGACGCGAGCTGCAGGTTGAGAAGACAATTATAGTTGCAAACCTCAGCTTGACTCGATTTCGGCTGCGATTTCACCTCAGCAACGAACAGGGCGGCGAACGCCAGTGCGATGGTTAGGATCTTCAGCATGGCAATCCCTCCATTTAGTTAGCAGTGTGCCTCCGTCACAATGTGTCTACGCTTTTCAAAAGACCGCGCCGTGACGGGGATCACAATCCGAGCGGCCGTGGCCTGGGGTGTGATGCGGCGCTGCGTGCGTTAGACTAATTGGAGCAGCTTAGTGCCCCCACAGGTACCGTGAAATGGTTCAATTCGACCAAGGTTGCGGCTTCATCCAGCCCGAGGCCGGGGGCAAGGACGTTTTGCGCATATTTCCGCGGTGGAGCGCGCTGGCCTCAGTGATCTCAATGCGGGGCAAGTGATCGACTTCGAAGAGGTCTCGAACACGAGTAAAACATCAGCAGAGAATCTGAAGGTTAGGCGCTGACCCGCGGCGAAAATGAAAGAGCCCCAGGCGGGCGGGGGCCGGACCTGGGGCTACAATGAGGCGGGGGGGAATCTGGGGGATTAGGGGCCCGCCCCGCCGAAGATGAGCACGCGGCAGCGTCACATTCCACGGCGGAACGGGATTAAGGTTACGACGTCGGCCACCGCTGCACGCGGGTCCGTTGCCGGACGGTCAGCCTGATCCGCGGCCGGTGTTTGATGGCTTTAGCAAACAGCCCACGAGCCTTTTCGAGATGGTTGCCGGCGTAAAGTAGGCGCCCGATCTTCGTGCCGTCCATCGTCCACTTTTCAAGCTTGTAAAAATTCCGGTCGCCCGCATCGAGCGAATTTTTGCTTTCTTCCCCAGACCAATCAAACTCGTCCGACCACCAAGAAACGTCCGCCCGCGGTTTTTTGTTGGTCAGGCGGCCGATAGGCTCGTCAAGTTGGCACTTCCTGCTGAGGTTTCTTCAGACGATCGACGCCCGAGCACTTGGGTCCGCAGCGAAAACATGATGGCAGTAACCCAATCACGGGCCTCGCTATCACGGCACCCAAGCTCCAGTGCGCTTTGACGATAACTAGCTTCCACGGCTCTCAACGCTTTAGATCGCTCATTGGCGGGAACGGCGGCGATCGCTTCGGCGACCCGTGAAAGTCCGCTGATCACTCCTTGGAGATGCTCAACCTGATTGGCCATTCCTTGAAGAGTGTCTTGCCTTGTCTGTGACATGAACTCACTCCTACGCTACGCTGCGAACCGCTATATTAAAAACGATTTTGAGGCGGAAAGACAGCACCTCATAATAGTTGTCGGGGCCGGAAGAAGGTTAGGGACATGGCGCGGCGAAACCGCAAAGATGATCTCGACGAAATTACCCGCGCGCTAGGCCAGAATGACCCCGAATATTCGCCGCCACCAAGCAATGACGGCCCAGTTTCGTTGCTAGCGTTACTGCTTGGAGCGCTCGTTCTTGCGCTGATTCTCGCTGGATATCTGGTGTTTTTCCATTGACCTAGCCGGTCGGAAGCGCGGTGGCCAAACGACTTCGACTATCGCGGCACGGGCGCGCGGGCGGCGGCAAAAGCCGAGGCTTGCCTAGCGACTTTCGTCAGGCACGTAGACGATAGGAACTAACCTTCGCTGTCAGGAGTTTTCCTGGAAAGCGAGGATGCATGCCAGAAGACCTCATGGCCGACAGCTCTAAAGTCGTTTTGCTCGAAGAGCACGAGAATCGATATTGGACGGAACATCTTGGCGTGACGCGCGAAGAGCTTCAGCGCGCGGTTGATGAGATCGGCCACTCTGGCCAGACCTCCTCAAAGAAGCTGGTCACCGGCCGCTGAAATGGGATTTAAAAGTCAGGTTGGCGCGGACCGGCTGCCCTACTGTTCGCCCAACGGTCGGCATTTCCGGCGGCTTCCTTTGGCGGGCAAGTGACAATCGCACTTCGACATGGATCAGTGGGCGTCGTCTTCAATCCCGGCCGACAGTAAGTCCAGTTGCAGCAATTGATTGCGAAGCGCAAAGCGAATTGCTTGGGGGCGGGTAAACTTGGGATCGAAACGAGCGTTCCAGAGATCGAGGGCCGCAAGTTCTTGCCGATCAAGTCGGATGTGGATCAAGGTCGTTCCGGAACGAAATGTCTTCTTCGTCATAAATTTCACCCGCGTTGTTTGATATCAGCTACCTCTCACACGCCCGGACTTTTCCAGACTTTTCCAGACGGCGACGACAGCCAGCTAGTGATTTTGGGGTAACCTGCACCTCGGGTGCGCGCTGGAATCAATGTATCTATCCTTGTCACAATCCAGTGCCGGAATAAACTGCGAGCTCGCGTGAGGCCGCTCACCGGCCGCCGGTTTTATTTGCAGATGGGCAGGGTCGGCCGGCACCGCCACTCATGCACGAGCGCAAACCGGTACCTTGCGTATCAATCAAGGTCAGACAACGGATCATTAACTACAAAGACCGCGTTGGTCTTGGTCGCCCGCAATGGTTTTCGTTCGGTAACTACCTCCGTGAGAAGATGGCGGTTTCTATAGTGGACGGGGACTAAAGTCATGCTGCTAGCTGTCGAACTGATAATTACGCTTCTGGTGGGCTTTGTGCTTGGGCGCATTTGGCAGATCCGGCAACAAATTCTGTTTGCTGAACACGTGCAACGGCGTTCCTATAAAAGCGCCCTGGCGAACAAAGAATCCCCACCAGCGACGACCCTCAGTCTTCAGGGCAACGCTCGGCCCATCTCGCCAGCTTCGACTAAGCGCCGGAGCGGCACGGTATGGCGGTTACCGAGCGCTGCATAAAGGAGGGGCATATCTTGGCGGCATAGCCCAGAAGAAAGCCGGTTAAGTCGACTTGCCCCCTCATATAGGGGGGAGACTGAAAGCTAAATCGTCGCCAGTCTGGGCTCGGCCGAGCCCCATGCACACCACCATTGCCATAGCTCTAATCTGTTTCTTTCTTGCCTTTTGTTACTTCGGGGTGAGTCTCGCGCAAATGGCCGACGAAGGTGATTAACCTCCAAGAGCAGCAATATGAGTATTGAGGAAACTGCTGAGACGTGGGTTCGCTTGGATCTCCTTTGCGACGGCCTCGGCCACGATGGCATTTGCGTTGGCGA
>Ga0302325_10032861_pt1 | contig 10642 bp, 8 predicted proteins | sample Palsa_T0_2_FD_201948 | JGI IMG/M metagenome (GOLD analysis project Ga0302325, IMG submission 201948) | Peat permafrost microbial communities from Stordalen Mire near Abisko, Sweden - Palsa_T0_2 | ecosystem: Environmental > Terrestrial > Soil > Palsa > Peat permafrost | place: Sweden: Abisko...
CAATCGCCTCTGAAAGGCTTGAAAGCTATGGTTTCACCGATTGAGTCGGCTGGGTGTGATGGAGGTCACCTATTTGTGGTTAAAGACTGGGCCTGCTCGCCGCTGTGCCACAGATAGACGGCTTTTGCGCGCCGGCGGGTGTATTCTGGGGCGTCCCCATAAAGAGAGGAACGACTATGGATGCATTTGGCTGGCTGGCGCGGTTTGGATGGGTGCTCGGGCTCTTCCTTGTGGTTCTGTTGCACAAGGCGATCCTGCGCTACTTCTTTGGAACCGTCATTGTGTCGAAGGATCAGATAGGGATCGTCAACAAAAAGTGGGTGCTGTTCGGGCGCAATCGCACGCTGCCGGATGGAGCCATTGTCGCGCTCAGCGGAGAGGCCGGGTTGCAAGCCGATACGCTGGCGCCGGGCATTCATTTCGGTCTGTGGGCGTGGCAGTACCAGGTAAGCAAGGTGCCCTTCACCACCATCGACAAGACGCACATCGGCATTGTGGAGGCGCGCGACGGGCATCCGCTCTCCGGCGGGCGCGTTCTGGCAAAAACGGTGGAGTGCAATTCCTTCCAGGATGCGCGCGGATTTCTGACGCGCGGCGGCGAGCGCGGGCCACAGATTTCCATCATCCCTCCCGGCACCTATCGCATCAACACCGCGCTTTTCCAGGTTGCCGCCGCGGAAGTGCTTGAGATCCCCGACAACATGGTCGGCGTGGTCACGACGAAAGACGGCAAGGCACTGGCCACGGGCGAAATCGCAGGCAAGGAAGTTGCCGGCCACAACATGTACCAGGATGCAGAAGCCTTCATTACCAATGGCGGGCACAAGGGACTGCAGGAGCAAGTGGTTCTCGCCGGCCGCTACTTCATCAATCCGCGCTTTGCCACGGTGGAAACGAAGCCCATGACCGATGTTCCCATTGCCAACGTGGGCGTGGTCATCGCCTATGTGGGCGACGAAGGCAAGGACGTGACTGGCGACACCTTCAAGCACGGCAACCTGGTGAGCCGCGGGCAGAAGGGCGTGTGGTTCGATCCGCTCGATCCGGGCAAGTATCCCATCAATCCGTTCACGCACAAGGTTGAAATTGTGCCTACCGCCAACATCGTTCTCAACTGGGCCACCGGCAAAAGCGAAGCGCACAAGCTGGACGAAAAGCTTTCCACAATTACGGTGCGCTCGTCGGATGGGTTTACATTCAACCTGGACGTGAGCCAGATCATTCACATTCCGCGCAACGACGCGCCCAAGGTCATTGCCCGGTTCGGGACGATGGCAAATTTAGTGACGCAGGTGCTGGAGCCGACCATCGGCAACTACTTCCGCAACGCCGCGCAGACCTCGGACGTGATCGAATTTTTGAAGAAGCGCAGCGAACGGCAACTGGAAGCCAAGACCGCAATTGCCGCGGCTCTTACCGAGTACAACGTGAACGCCATCGATACGCTGATCGGCGACATCACGCCGCCGGAAGCGCTGATGAAGACGCTCACCGACCGCAAGATCGCCGAGCAGGAGCAGGTGACCTACAAGACGCAGCAACTGGCCGAAGAGACGCGCAAAGACCTGCAACAGGCCCGCGCCATGGCTGATACGCAGGCCCGCGTTGTGGACTCCGAGCGCAGCGTGACCATCGCCAAGTTTGGCGCCGAAGCGGCCATTGAAGGAGCGCGCGGCCAGGCGCAATCGAAGAAGATCAACGCCGAAGCCGACGCAAACGTGATCACCATTGTGGGCAACGCCGAAGCCTCGAAGACGCTTGCCGTGGGAACCTCGGAAGCCGACGTCATCAAGCTGAAGATCGACTCAATGGAATCGGGAAACTACGCGCTGGTGCAGGTGGTGCAGGCGCTGGCCTCGAATAAGGTGCAACTGGTTCCGCAGATCGTCGCCGGCGGCGGCAGCCAGGGGGGAACGCTGGTGGATGTGCTGCTCGCCAACCTCATTCGCGACCACATGAACACGAATGGCAATGCGCCCACCCCTCCCAAAGACCTGTCATCCTGAGCGAAGCGTACTTCAGCGGAGTAGAAAGCCTGCCCTGAGCGGAGTCGAATGGGGACCTGCGGTTGTTTTTTGCTCTCATCGCTCGCGCAGCCGGTGCCCCCTCCTTTCGACTTCTTTCTGTCGAAAGGGTGGGGACCTTGGAACCAAATTCGACTCCTCCTTCCCCGCCCGCCGCGTCTTCGATACCCTACTCTTGACCTATGACCGACAAGGAACTCCTGACGCGCATCGCCCGCTCAGCCGGCCAGAAGGCCGGCTACAAGCAGCTCGTCCGCGAGCTGAGCCTGGGCGGCGGGATGCAGCGGCGTCTGCTGCTGGAGCAACTGGCTCGCATGACTGCCCGGGGCGCGCTCGTCAAGCTCGACCGCGAGCACTGGAGCATTCCCAGGACGATTTCAGGCGCGGGCGGCACGCGCGATAACCTCGCCGCTGGCCGGCTCGATCTGCATCGCGATGGCTACGGCTTCGTGCGGCCGAATGCACGGCAAGCTACAGGCCAGGAAGATATTTTCATTCCGCCGAACGAGATCAACGGCGCCATGCAGGGCGACCAGGTGCTCGTCGAAGTGGAACCGCCCAAGGCCGACGGCCGCCGCACGGGGCGCATCGTCCGCGTGCTGGAGCGGCGCAACCCCACCGTGGTTGGCATTTTTCATTACGCGCGTTCCGATCGCCAGCAGGGGCATAGCGTTGTCCCGTTCGACGAGCGCATGACGCAGCACATTTTGATTCCGTTCGGACTTGAAGTGCCGGCGGCTGACGAGGGTGCGACGGCGCATCGAGTTCTAGGCGCAGAGGTCGCGGCTTCACAGGGTAGGAGGCTGGGCCTTAAGCATGAGGAGCGTTCGGAAGGGCAAATCGCAGGGGCTGAAGCCCACACGGATTTGGCAGCTCTTGCGGCACGACTGAAGTCATGCCCTGACACAATGCACAGCCCGTCCCCTGACGGCAAGGGTCGGGACGATGGTGAGGAGCAAAACAACCTCGAAGGCCTCGTAGTCGATGTGGAGATCACCAGTTGGCCCACGCCCACGCGTCCTCCCATCGGCCGCGTGATCGAAGTCCTCGGCGATCCCGACGACTTCGGCGTCGATGTGGAGATGATGATCCGCAAACACCAGTTGCCGCGCGTGTTTCCGGACAAAGTGCTGGCCGAAGCACGCAGCGTGGCTCATCTCGACCTCTCCGAGGTTGCTCGCCGTCGAGATTTTCGCGAGCTGCCCATTGTCACGATCGACGGCGAGACAGCGCGCGACTTCGACGATGCCGTGCTGGTGACGGAACACGCGAACGGCGGTTATGAACTCCAGGTCCACATCGCCGACGTGGCCGAGTACGTGCGCGCCGGAACCGATCTTGACCTGGAAGCGCGGCTGCGCGGAACCAGCGTCTATTTCCCCGATCGCGCCATTCCCATGCTGCCGCAGGAGCTTTCGACGGACATCTGCAGCCTACGTCCCGGCGAGGACCGGCTGGTGCTGAGCTGCATCATGCAGCTCGATGCCGAAGGCCGCATCGAGAGCTACGAAATTGTCGAAGGCGTGATCCGTTCCGCCGCGCGCATGACGTACACCGCGGTGCACAACATACTCGAAGGCAACGAAGAAACCCGCGCGAGCTACGCCGGACTGGTCCCAAGCTTCGAGCGGATGCGCAAGCTGGCCGGTTTGATGAACAAGCGGCGCGAGGAGCGCGGCAGCATCGATTTCGATTTGCCCGAGCCGGTGATTGAGTTTGACGAGCAGGGCCAGATGCGCGGCGTCACCAAATCCGAGCGCACCTGGGCCAACCGCCTGATTGAAGAATTCATGCTGGCCGCCAACGAGTGCGTGGCAACGTGGATTGAAGACCTGGGCGTGCCCTCGCTCTACCGCATCCATGAAAAGCCGGAACCTCGTCGCGTTGTGCAATTCGAAGAACTGGCTGCGGCCTTTGGCTACTCGCTGGGGCTGGGCGCGCTGCCCGTCAAGCGCATCCAGACGCGCGGCGATCGGCGCGAGGCGCAGCGTGGTGGCCGTAACGCCCGCACGTACGAAGTGCCGGAAGATATTCCCGTAACGCCGCGCATGTATCAGAAGCTGGCTGCGCGCATCGAGGGCAAGCCGGAAGAGCGAATCTTGAGTTATCTCATGCTGCGCTCGCTCAAGCAGGCGCGCTACTCCGAGATCAACGAAGGCCATTTTGCGTTAGCCGCGCCAAGCTATACGCATTTCACTTCGCCCATTCGGCGCTATCCGGACTTGATCGTGCATCGCATCGCGAAGGCGCTTCTGGGTGAAGGAGTACGTGGTGAGGGAGTGCTCGAGCTTGGCCGGCATAGCTCGCCGTGGACGCATCCCAACGAGGGAACTGAACGTGGGTTCGTGGAATCCCCGGTCTCAAAATCGAGACCGGGGGCACCCGGCGCGGAGAGCGGGGGAGACGCGGGTCCTTCGACTCCGGTCGCCGCGGCGACCTCCTCTCAGGATGACAGAGCGGCGATTGAGCCGCCGATTCCAGAGGCGGAACTGGCGCAGATTGCCGAGGAAACAAGCCTCACCGAGCGTCGCGCCGCCGAAGCCGAACGCGAATTGGTGGAGTGGAAGAAAGTCCGCTTCATGCAGGACCGAGTCGGAGAGGAGTTCGCCGCGCTGGTGCTGAACCCCGCCAAATACGGCCTGTTTGTAGAGCTGACCGACCTGTTTGTCGAGGGCCTTGTGCCCATCGATACGCTGCGCGACGACCGCTACACCTGGCGCGAAAACACCCACGAAATCATCGGCGAGCGCTGGGGTCGGCGCTTCCGCGCCGGCGATCGCGTGCAGGTGATCCTGGATCGCATCCTGGCTCAGGAGCGCAGGCTGCAGTTTTCGATCGTGGAAGAAGGCATCCCGCTCACCGGCAGCAAGCCCGCGCCGGCGAAGCCAAAGAAAGGCAAACGCAAAGACGGCCCACCGCCCGCTTCCAAGGGGAAGAAACGGTTCGGCAGAAAAAGCAAGCGGCGCTGAGGGCCAACGGCCTGCAATGCCAATCTCGGTGATCGCGGCTTTCTAGATGCCCGCCTGCTTCGCGGCGAAAGGGCCAATCAACGGAATCACGAAGCGTTCTCCGCCAAATGCCTTGATCACGCAGATGATCCACACAATGAAAAGCCCCAGCATGCCGACGAAAAAAATCAGCCACCCGAGAATGGGAATGATGCCGATGACGCCGAGCGCGAAAGCGACAATGCCGAGGGAAATCGACTGCCAGCAGTGAAATCGTATTTTGGCGCTTTGGTTATACGGCGCGACCACCAGAAAGATGATGGCCGGGATAATGGTGATGTAGGCAAGGCCGCTGGCAGCGCTTTCGCTAAGTCCATTCTGCGGAGTTTCTTCTGGCACGGGATCTCCTTTTTGATTTTGAAGCCCGACTGCGGATTCGTTGCCGGCGTCTAGATGCCGGCCTGCTTCTCGGCTAGGGCGCCGATGATCGGCAGCTTGAAGCGTTTCCCGTTCAGCGCCTGCAACACGCAAACAAGCCACAGCGCAAACAGGCCAAGGAAGATGAGCAGACGGATGATCATTACCAGGAACGGGGCAAAAAACAGGCCCACGATAGTGACGATCGCCAACCCCACCCAAAGCACAATCCCAACAATGTTGAGAAAGATCGACTGCCAGCAGTGGAAGCGCACATACGGGCTTGCGTTATACGGTGGCATCACCAGGAAAATGATTGCTGGAACGATGGTGATGTAAGAGAGTGCTCCGGCGCCATTGTCAGAGATGCCAGCCTGAGTCGTTTCGGGCATGCAAGTTCCTTTCTCAATCGCAACCGGGTCTTGAAACCCGACCACTCCAGGCATAAGCCGAACTGGAAACCGCAAACGTTCAGTCCGCGGGAGAAGAGCTTTCCTGGGTCACCTCAAGCAAACCCTTGATTTGGCCCCTTGTCAAGCGCAATCCGGGTGCAGGGTGTGCAAATCGTAACCTGAATAGCCAACTCAATCGGCCGGAAACAGGCCCGGCGCAGAAGGCTCCAGTGGCTCCAGCAATTGTGTATCGTTGTTGCGCACGTTCCCCACCCGGTCGCTCACCGGCCACGAAACCATTTTCTCCGCCGGGAAGGGACGCAGCAGGTCGACCGGCGGGCGCGCTGATTCTCCGGAGTTGAGCCCTCGGGGGTCAAGCCATCGCTCGTAATCGCGCGGCTCCAGGATCACCGGCATGCGGTTGTGCACGGGTTCCATCAGCTCGTTGGGATCGGTGGTGAGGACGGTAAATGTCTCCAGCGCTTCGCCCTCCTTAGGCTGCCAGCGCTCCCACAGGCCGGCCATGGCGTACGGCTCGCCGCTTTTGAGCGCAAAGGCGAAGGGGAATTTGGTCTTTTTGTCCATGCGCTGCCACTCATAGAACGCATCGGCGGGCACCAGGCAGCGGCGCTTCTTCAGGGCCTCGCGATACGCCGGCTTGGCTGCAACCTCCTCGGCGCGGGCGTTGATGGTGGTGTAGCCGAACTTCGCATCCTTGGCCCAGAAGGGCACCAGCCCCCAGCGCAGTTGCGCAAACTCCCGCTTGCCGGAGTCGCGATTCAGACGCAGTACCGGCTGCACGCTCTGCGGCGCGGCGTTGTAGGTGGGCGCAAACCAGGGCATGTCTTCCAATTCCACGCCAAACCAGTCGGCGAGAACCTCCTGGGTCGATCTACGGGCGAATCGGCCACACATGAATTCGAGGATAATTGGCGGCGGCTGGGGGAATCCAGAGCGGAGGGTTTGCGGAATCGGATTCGCGTCGCCCCTCCCGGGCGAGACATTCCACCTGGCTGCGTTCCCAGGGGTGCGCTGCGCTTCCCCTGGGCTATTTTCGTATCTTCCCTCCAGGAAGGCGGCGGCGTTTGTTCGGTTCTCGTGCGCTTCCTCTACAATGGAAATTGGGAGCAAGAACGAATGGCACACATGGTATTTTGCGTTCGCAACAAGAAGGAGATGGAGGGTCTGGACGAGCCGCCCTTCGACTCGGACTTCGGTGAGAAGATCTACAAGAATGTTTCGAAAGCTGCGTGGGGCGAGTGGGTTGACCGGCAGAAAATGCTGCTCAACGAGTACCGCCTGCAGCCCTGGACTCCGTCTGCGCAGACATTCCTGGTGGAGCAGATGGAAGAGTTCTTCTTCGGCACCGGCTCCGCGCTGCCCTCGGAATTCGTTCCGCCGTCGCACTGATTGCGAAGGCAGGCGAGCTCTTGCGGCGCAACGTCTATTTGAGCGAGCATTCGGCTCTATTCTCCATATTCATAGCGGGAAGCCGATAGCCTTCCAGAGCGGCGCATCGGTGCTTCTGCAGCCCCTTTATCGACTGAAATCTGGGAGCGCGCAGATCGTTCAGAGGCTCGCGTCACCCTGCTGGTAGAATGGAAGTTGCCGCATTGTGTGGCGACTCGCCGCCGTGGCGCTCCCAACCCCATAGCCTCCCGCGCTCGAAAATGGGAGGCCTGAACAAAAAAGGAAAAAACTCCCTGTGACGCAGACGATACGCAATATCGCCATCATTGCCCATGTTGACCATGGAAAGACTACGCTCGTGGACGCCATGCTGCGCCAGTCGGGAACTTTTCGCGCCAACGAGCAGGTGGCCGACCGGGTGATGGATTCAAACGAGCTGGAACGGGAGCGCGGCATCACCATCCTGGCCAAGAACACGGCCATCAACTTTGCCGGCGGCAAAATCAACATCGTTGACACGCCTGGCCACGCCGATTTCGGCGGCGAAGTGGAGCGCGCCCTGAAGATGGTGGACGGCGTGATGCTCCTTGTAGATGCGGCCGAAGGTCCGCTGCCGCAGACCCGCTACGTGCTGGCCAAGGCGCTCGAAGCCAAGCTGCTGCCCATTGTGGTGATCAACAAGATTGACCGCCCCGACGCCCGCCCGCAGGAAGTGCTGGACGAGATATACGACCTGTTTATTGACCTGGACGCAGACGAATCGCAACTGGATTTCCCTGTGCTCTACGCCGTAGCCAAGAATGGCACGGCAACGCGCGATCTGGCTGTTCCGGGAACGGATTTGCAGCCGCTGTTTGAGACCATCGTCTCCACCATTCCCGCCGCCACCGGCGATGAGACCGGGACGCTGCAGATCCTCGTCACGAATCTCGACTACTCCGAATACTTTGGCCGCATCGCCATTTGCCGCGTCTTTCAAGGGACGCTGCATGCGGGCGACGACGTCACCATCTCCAAGCGCGACGGCACGCTGATGAAGACGCGCATCACGAAATTGTTCACTTTCAATGGCCTCAAGCGGACCGAGACCACCGAGACCACCATGGGCGACATTATCGCCGTGGCCGGCGTCGAGGGCATCACCATCGGCGAAACCATCACCAGCGTCGAGAATCCTTCGCCGCTGCCGCTGATCGTGATCGACGAGCCGACCATTGCGATTCAATTCAGCGTGAACAATTCGCCGTTTGCGGGGCGCGAAGGCAACTACGTTACGAGCCGCAACCTGCGCGAGCGGCTCGAAAAGGAGCTGCTCACCAACGTGAGCATTCGCGTGGAAGACACCGGCTCGCCGGATAGTTTCAAGGTGCTGGGCCGTGGCGAATTGCAGCTTGCCATTCTCATCGAGATGATGCGCCGCGAGGGATTCGAACTTTCAGCCGGCCGTCCGGAGATTGTTACCAAGACAGTGGATGGAGCTCGCATGGAGCCGGTCGAGCACCTGACCGTCGACGTGCCTGAAGCTTACACGGGAACTGTGATTGAGAAGCTGGGCCCGCGCAAGGGCGAAATGACCAAGATGCACAATCACGGCTCAGGCCGCGTGCGTTTGGAGTTTCGCGTGCCCAGCCGCGGGCTGATCGGCCTGCGCAGCGAAATGCTTACTGAGACGCGCGGGACCATTGTGATGAATGCGCTCTTCGACGGTTACATTCCCTACCAGGGAGACATTCCGCAGCGTCCCACCGGCGCTCTGATCGCCGACCGCCAGGGACTGACCACCACGTATTCACTGAATGGGCTACAGGAACGTGGCATTCTGTTTGTGGGCGCGGGAATTGAAGTTTACGAAGGCATGATCGTCGGCGAACACTCCCGCGACAACGACCTCGACGTGAACGTAGTCCGCGAAAAGAAGATGACCAACATGCGGGCCTCGAGCGCCGATGAGGCCATCCGCCTGGTGCCTGTGAAGGCGCTGAATCTGGAGCAGGCCATTGAGTTCATCGCTGAAGACGAGATGGTCGAGGTCACGCCCAAATCATTGCGCCTGCGCAAGAAGGTCCTGCAGCAAAACCGCCGGCCCAAGCGGTGGGAAAAGAACCAGCCGGTCGCGTAGGTCGACCACCGCCGGCTCGTGCCCCCTCTTTGCTGCCCTCCTGAGCGGAGCGCACTTCAGCGGAGTCGAAGGACCTGCAATTGCGTTCTTGTTGAGATGAATCGTAGATTGCCGTGCGCCCCCGCGCTATTCCTTTCTTTTCGTCGCAGTACTGCCGACGATTATTCCCGAGAAACCTTCGCAATGGTCTAACTCCATCCTCGGGAACAATGGAGGTGCGGACGCTGTCTTTAAAGGCATGGATCTCAATAAGTCGCTGGCAGGGCTGGCTGCGCCATTTGCGTGCATATTCTTGATTTTGATTCTCTGCGTGTTTGCTGTGCAGAGGCCAACATCGATCGGGATCATGATTCCCATGATGCGCTCCCGCGCGAAGCCGTTGGAATTCTGTGAGTTCAACGGATTCACGGTCTACCTGAATTCGGATGGGAAGGTCGCCGGAGGTTCTCGGAACGACGAAGTTTCACGAAAGGTTCTGCTGTCGCGGATTAGGGCGGCTCGAGATAACATTCAGGACGATACCATCTTCGTGATTGCTGATCCCGATGTTCCTTACGGCGAGTTCGCTGCCTTGATCCAAGAAATTCACAATTCGGCTCCGCCGGACCACATAGCCGTCGTGCCACGCGAGGCAAGGATCGAACCCCAATTCGTTTCGGGCGAAATATGGGCGGATAGGTGCCGGTTCGAGTGGCCTGCTGTCGCGGGCCAGCCGACGTGGGCATCAAGAGAGCCGATCCAGTTGCCAAGCGACCGATAGAAAATGCGCCAACGAAGGCCACCCAGGAAGCTTTCACAGGACTCTCAGCAATCCGCACACTGCGCGGTAACGTGCTATAGCCGCCGCTTCGCTTTCAGCACCCGCTCGAGCGCCTCTTCTGCCGTCACGCCCACAGCCGACAGGTGGCCCATCTTTCTCCCCTTCCGCGGCGTGTGCTTCTCGTAGAGATGAAGCCGCACTCCGGGCACGGCGAGCGCTGCGGCAAAGTCCGGCTCACCCGACTCGTTCAGCCAGACTTCTCCCAGCAGGTTCACGATTGCCGCTGGTGTGATGAGCGATGTGTCTCCGAGCGGCAAATTGCATGTGGTGCGGACAAGCTGCTCAAACTGGCTGGTCACGCACCCACGCTCACTCTGGTGATAACTGTTGTGCGGGCGCGGCGCTAACTCATTCACCAATAACTCACCTTGCCGAGTTACAAAGAACTCCACGCATAACAGGCCTTCAATACCAAGCCGCGCAATCATTTCTGCCGCCAGAGCCTCCGCCTTTGATTCAAGCTCCGCAGGCACGCCGGCCGGAAGCACGCTCCAGGCCAGGATCTGATTCTC
>Ga0302325_10032863_pt1 | contig 10642 bp, 9 predicted proteins | sample Palsa_T0_2_FD_201948 | JGI IMG/M metagenome (GOLD analysis project Ga0302325, IMG submission 201948) | Peat permafrost microbial communities from Stordalen Mire near Abisko, Sweden - Palsa_T0_2 | ecosystem: Environmental > Terrestrial > Soil > Palsa > Peat permafrost | place: Sweden: Abisko...
TGGCTGAGTGCGAGTTATGAACCACGAAGTTATTCGCCAAGAAATTGTGATCGCCTTCAATTGTCAGATCGTAGGTTTCTCGATCGCCGGCCGCCACTATTGCCACGATTTTGTCCCAATAGATGTCTGAATTCGCCGAACATGATTTATACCTGGGCCATTCGCGATGACCTGCCACCGGCATCGATCGCGCTGTCGCCACATGACTCCCAACTTGCAGTTCTCCCAACTTGCGCCAACCTTTCGTGGTCATGAAAGGATGTTCAGCGGTCGCGGTAATTTCATGTCCCAACGCCGTGCGCAATCGCCACACCGGCTTTATGCCGCTGCGGATGACTCGAAGCACTTTTCGCTTTTGTAAACGCAGCTCTGCGTCGCAGGCCAATGTGTTTTCGAGACGCGCGCGGCCGGCGATGACTGCATCGATAGTCACCCATTTTCCGCTGTCGGCATCCACGACCCTCGTGCCGCCGACGACGCATTCTGGAAATCCATACTCACCAAATCCCAAGATCTGATTGAAGATCTGATGCGCGAAACTTTCCTCATAGCCCTTCGCGCGCATGCCGTCGATCAGCTGCTGCTGAAAGGGCTCGAGCCCCCCCTTGCGTTTCCACGCCGCCATCGCCCGGCGCAGACGGTCCGCTTCCCCCGGGGAAAAGCCGGCTGCCACGATGGCCAGCTGCATGACCTGCTCCTGGAAAATCGGCACGCCCAGGGTGCGCTTCAGCACCGCCTCGACCTGCTCGCTGGGATACGTCACCGCTTCCTCGCCGTTGCGGCGGCGCAAGTACGGATGCACCATCTCGCCTTGGATGGGACCCGGGCGCACGATGGCCACCTCGATCACCAAATCGTAGAAATTTTGCGGCCGCAATCGCGGCAGCATGGACATCTGCGCGCGCGATTCGATCTGAAAGACACCCACGGTGTCGGCACGGCAAATCATCTCGTATACCGCCGGGTCTTCGCTCGGTACATTCTCCAAGGCCAGCTCGCGCACCGGCGCTGCTGCCGAACCCCCGAACGCATTGATGAGCTGGAAACTGCGCCGTATCGCGGAGAGCATCCCTAACGCCAATACGTCCACCTTCAAAAGTCCCAAGGCATCGAGGTCGTCCTTGTCCCACTGGATCACCGTGCGCTCCTGCATGGAGGCATTCTCGATGGGCACCAATTCGTCCAGCCGCGAACGGGCGATCACGAAGCCGCCGACGTGCTGCGACAAGTGCCGCGGGAAGCCCAAGATCTCCGCCGTCAGGGCGATGAGACGCGTGATCGTCGGATCCTTGGGATCGAAGCCGGCGGCGCGGATGCGCTCAGGGTCGATTTTCTGACCATCCCACCACTGCATGCCGCGCGCGAGCGCATCTACCTGCTCAAGATTCAGTCCCAACGCCTTGCCCACATCGCGCAGCGCGCTGCGCGGCCGGTAGCAGATGACCGTGGCCGCCAATGCCGCCCGTTCACGGCCATATTTGCCGTAGACGTATTGAATGACCTCTTCGCGCCGCTCATGCTCGAAATCCACATCGATATCGGGCGGTTCGTTGCGCTCCTTGGAGATGAAGCGCTCGAACAGCATGGACATGCGCGAGGGATCCACCTCGGTGATCCGCAGGCAATAACACACCGTGGAGTTGGCCGCCGAACCGCGGCCTTGGCAGAGGATTTTTTGCGAGCGTGCAAATTCCACCACGTCGTGCACGGTGAGGAAAAACGGCTCGAATTTCAGCTCCTCGATCAGGCGCAATTCGTGCTCGATGTTGTCGTGCGCCGCGGGCGGCACGCCCGCCGGCCAGCGATAAGCGGCGCCGGCGAGCGTCAACGCGCGTAAATGGCTGGTGGGAGTCGCGCCCGGCGGCACGATTTCTTCCGGATATTCGTAGCGCAATTCGTCGAGCTTGAAACGGCAGCGTTCGGCGATGGCCAGCGTTTGCGCGAGCAAGGGCGCAGGATACAATTCCCGCAGCCGCGCCACGGGGCGCAGGCAGCGCTCGCCGTTCGGATACAAGGCATAGCCTGCCGCCGCCACCGGGAGCCCCAAACGGATCGCCGTCATCACATCCTGCAAGGCGCGGCGGCGTCGTCGATGCATATGCACATCGCCGGCTGCCACGCGCGGCAGCTGCAACGCCTCGCCCAGCTTCTCGAGCTGCGACAGGCGGCGCGCATCATGGCCGCCGGTCAGCAGTTCCACGCCGATCCACAAGCGTCCGAAAAATCGCTCGCGCAGCCACAGGCCGCTCTCGTATTCGGGGTGCGGCGACCCATGGCCTGGGCGCGGCAGCCAGAGAACCAAGCATCCTGGCAGCGCATCTTCGAGATCGGCGCGCGCCAGCGCGTAGCTGCCTTTGGGACTTGCGCGGCGTGCCTTGCTGATCAAACGGCTCAAAGCTCCATAGCTCGCCCGGTCCGTGGCCAGTGCCACCAGCTTGAGCCCCTCGATGCAGTTGAATTCGGCACCGATGATCAGCGGCAGGCCGGTTTTCTTGGCGGCCGCATGGGCGCGCACGACTCCCGCCAGCGAGCATTCATCGGTCAGCGCCAGCGCGCTATAGCCCAGATGCTTGGCTTGATCGACCAATTCCTCGGGATGCGAAGCGCCGCGCAAGAAGGAGAAATTGCTCAAGGCATGCAATTCGGCGTACATGCGGCACCCAGGCTCCTAGGCGAATACGCCGTGCAGATACCAGCGCTTGGAATGCCGTTCCTGAAAAACCCAAAGCTTGGCGCCGTGGTGACGGCGCGCGATATAGTAATCGCGCGCCACGCCCTTGCCGTCCCACCAGCCGCTCTCGATGCGTTCGGGCCCTTGCAGTATGTCCGGTTTGGACAAAGGCAGCGGCTCTTGCAGCAACCAGACGGGACGCGGCATTTCCGCATCGATGATCGGCTCCGAAGCCGATGGCGCGCGCAGTTCACGCACGCGCCGCCATGCCGCCTCAGGTCTGTGTTCCGGAATCAGGCAGAAGCCGTACACCGCCTCCTCGCCCAGGCGCGCACGCAATCGCTCCACCAATTGCGGTGCCGTGTCGCGGCCCTCGGCAGCCCCCGCGGCACCCGTCAATCCTGCGAAGGCATCCAGCGAAGCGGCCGAGAGCGGCCGCAATGAGCCGGAGATGAGTTCGATGCCGCGCACCGGTGCCTTGAGTTCGAGGCGGGTCAACTTTTGAACCGCCACATCCATCAAGCGGCCGCGCTCACTGGTGATGCTCGCCAAACCCAATGTCACTTCGGTCGCCGGCCCTTCGCGATGGCGCAATTTCAGCAGCAGCCTCTGTACGCCGGCCTGGCGCCCGCGCAAGAACCGCGCGCAGCGTTCGATCAAAGGCTCGAGCGCCTTTTCCAGATAAGCGGCGTGCTCGACTTCCGTCTCGAAATCGCTGCGTGCCCGAAAGCGCTCCTTCGGCACGAACGCTCTGCGCGGCGCGGGTTGAGAGCCCAAGGCAATGTCCAGTGCCTGCACCACCGCCGACCCCAAGCGGCGTGCCAGCCCGGCGCGCGGCAGGCGCAGCAGCTCACCGACTTTCGTCACACCCATGGCGCGCAAGGTCTGTAATGTCTCGTTCTCCCAGGCCGTACAGACAAGGGGCACCTCGGACAACTGGGCCGGCAATGTGCCGGCATCATCGCCATGCATCGCCTTGCCGGCACGCGCCAACCATAGCGCCGCCAGGGTCGATGGCGTGGTGGCGCTGCGCGCCGCCAGTTCAAGCCGGCGCCAGCACGCATCGATATCGCCATGCAGTTTCTGCAGCGATCCGAATAGTTTCACGCTGCCCCTGATTTCCAGCAGCAAAGCGTTCGGCGCTTCGATGCTGACGAAGGAGGTGAAGGTTTGGGCATGCATGCAAAGCCGTTGCAGCGTCACGGGCGCCGCGGCCGATGCGGGGAGTTCGGGGAATACCACGGCATACCAAAGTTGCTTGGCGCGCGGCCGCGCAGCCGGTGCCGATACGGTCGCGAGTTGCGTCGCTGTGACCGCCCGGGCAGGGGCCGCCATGGAAGGGGCAGACACTGCGGCAAATAAATCTGCCGTGCGCGATTTCGCCGTGCGCCCTCTCATGGATCGCCAACATCCACGGGACCCGGCCGGCCGCCTTGCACTTTGAGCAGATCGAGATGCGGCGCTTCGGTCTCGCCCTTGGACACCATCAAGCGCAAGGTGGCGGGTGAGGATTCGTAACGATGGCGTTCAGGACGAAACAGCACACCGAGTGCACCGCCCGCCTCCGCCGCGAGCTTCAGGCGTCGCAGCCAGCGATCATCGGTACCTTTAAGCCATAAAAATACAGCCGCGCAGACACCGGAACTCAAGGCCTGCTCGGCGGCCCACAAGGCCTCAGTCGCCGATGGGGGGCGCACCACCAGTAAACGATTCAATTGAATCCCTTGCTGCGCTAAAGCGGGCGCATAAGGTTCGTAGGGAGGCGCGATCCAGATGAGCCAAGGGGATCCTGCTCTGCCTTGGCATGCCACCAAGGCCGGCAAAAAAAGCTGCACTTCACCGAGACCGGTATCCTCCAGCAACACCTCGATGAGTGACGCCGTCGGCCACCCGCCTCCCGGCAAGCGGGCATCCAGCGAGCTTCTTCCGGTGGACCAAACCGGTCGAGCGGGGGCGGCCGAGGCGTCTTTTAACTTCCAGACGCGGGCATCGGCCAAAATCTCAGCGAGGCTAGCTGCCTCACGCGGCATCCACGTCTTTACCACGACGCAGCACACCGACGACTACCCCTTCGATAATCATGGGCTGCTCCTTGAGATTCACACGAATGGGCTCGAAATCGGCGTTCTCAGGCAGCAACCATACGATGGTACCTTCCTGCCGATAGCGTTTGACGGTGACCTCATTTTCCAAGCGTGCCACCACGATCTGGCGATTACGCACTTCGGGAGTGCGATGCACGGCCACCAAATCGCCGTCCAGGATGCCGGCATTTTTCATGCTCATGCCGCGCACCTTCAACAAGTAGTGCGGCTGGGGATGAAATAATTGGGGATCGATTTGATAACGATTTTCTATATGTTCTTCGGCGAGAATGGGACGGCCGGCAGCCACGCGGCCAATGAGCGGCAAACCCAATTGTTCACGCAGAATGTCTTTGAGCTGAATGCCGCGGGATGCACCGGGAATAAGATCGATCACTCCCTTGCGTTGCAAGGCGCGCAAATGTTCTTCAGCGGCATTCGGAGATTTAAAACCCAGCGTGCGTGCGATCTCGGCACGCGTGGGAGGCATACCGCTTTCCGAAATCGCGTTTTGAATGAGCCGCAAGATCTGAGTTTGACGAGGAGTTAGGTCCGTCATGCATCACCTGTATATGTAGACAGTGACTGGTATTATATACAGTCTTAGGAAGCTGGCAAGTCGCATTTAGTCCATTGATTTGTAAGCCATCGCTAAGAAGCTTGCGCGCCACGCAAGCGCTCGAGACGCCGAACGTACGCGCCATGGGACCGGCCATGGGCCACGCGTACACGGGCAACATTACGCGCAGCAACCACTCTGAAGCCGCGCATGTCGACACCGAGCATGTCGACACTGAGTTTGCGCACGTAAACAGGGCGAAGACTCAAAGACGTCATCTCATCATCATCAACGCACCATTGGCTGCGCACTTTTATCGTGCCGCGCCTTCGCGTCGCCGCAACGTGCTCGCCTCCAAGTATCGATGTGGCTGCGCTTGCCCATCTTGCAACCTAAAACTTACGAACAACCAGACTTCACACTCGAATCGCGTATGTGCCATACCGACTCGCAATCCATCGCCGCTGCGCTGTAAGGGAATTGCTGGATACAGACGATAAAGGCTATTTATCCTCGGTCCCTATCCCTGTAAAACTTACATGAAAGCCGCAAATCCTTACGATGTTTTAATTCGCCGGCACCTGAACTGCGCCAAGCGAGTCTCAATTGGGCGACAAATTAGTGATTTTCAGTTGCAATCGCCGCGCGATTTTGGCTTCATGTAGGACTGTGTTGCCATGCAGACGGCCTTGCGTGACGGGGCCCATGCGGTGGCGGCACTTCGGACTTTTCCGATACGAATGAATTAACCCTAGGGGAATATTGACATGACATTGACAACCACACTAAAGGCCTCCGTCGCCGCTGCCTGCGTAATCGCGTTCGCGGGCTGCACCGACCTCAAGCCGATTCAAGCGCAGATCGATGACCTGAAGTCTCAGGTCACGAAACTGCAGGGCGACACTGCAAAGGCTTCCAGCGACGCCGCCGCCGCCAATGCCGCCGCAGCTTCAGCCGCCTCTGCCGCTTCCGGCGCGCAAAGCACCGCGAACCAGGCGTTGTCGACCTCGCAGTCGAACTCGACCGCCATTGAAGCGATCAACGAGAAGATCGATCGCATGTTCAAGAAGTCGGTGTCGAAGTAAGTCTCTGCTAATCGTCGAGTCTTTGGAACGCCGCGGCTCATACCGCGGCGTTTTTCTTTGTGCACGGCATTCGAGGTAAGCGCCCTCACAAGCCTTGGCGAGGGGCAGGCGGCTGATCGAGGCGACGCAATACCTCGGTGACCTGGAATACACGGCCCCACTGGCGCTCATTCACCAAGCTCACGATGCCTGCGGTGAGCAGGTTGTAGAGCGCGGCGTTTGCCGCGGGCACCGAGATATTCAAACCCGTCGCGGCCTGCTGTACCGAAAGCACCGGGTGTCCGATGAGGAAGCGAGGAAGACGACGCGTGGCCGAATGTGCCCGGTAGCTGCGAAGTTCATGTTCCCAGCGCTCGGCAAGAGCGAGAAGATCTTCCGCAATCGAGATCGACTCGTCGCAAGACTCCACTACGGCGTGACCCAGGAGCTCGAGCCACGGACCCCATTCCCCTTTTAGCTGCACGCTCGCGAGTGCCGCGTAGTATTGAGACTTCGCCCGAAGCAACGCTCCGGAGAGGTAAAGAGGCGGGTAACCCTCGGCAGCCAGGATGAGCGGCATGAGGAGCCGTCCTGTTCGGCCATTGCCGTCGTGATAGGGATGAATGGTTTCGAACTGAGCGTGCGCGATCGCAAGCTGCGCAAGCATGGTGAGTACCGTCTGCTCATCTTCGCGCGGTGCGTACTTGAGAATGCTTGCCTCCATCTCCTGCATGCAGCCTTTCACCAGGGCAGGCGGCGCCGGCACGAAGGCCGCATCCTCAATTCGCGGCGACTGTCCGATCCAGACTTGGGTCTCGCGATAGGCTCCAACAGGGAAGTGGGTCGCCTCCCCCTTCATCAGCAATTCATGAAGTTCGTTGATGAGCGCGAGGTCGAGCGCTGCGCGGCCCCCGACGCGGATGCGCTCGAGGCCGTGCTGGAGTGCTGCGACGTAGCGTTCGGTGATTTTCACGTCCGCAGGGAGCCCTCCAGTACTATGCGTTGCTTCATAAGTGAGCAACTGTTGCAGGTCCGATTTGGTGCCTTCGATCTGCGAACTCATGACGGCTTCGCGACGTGCGAGCGTGCGGGTCACCATGTCTGAATTAGAAAGGTGCTTGAGGGTGCCTTGCAGTCGGCCCAAGGCGGCGTGTGCCTTGGAGAAGCCAGCTTCCCGCCCTAGGCCCAGGGGGAGCATGCGCGGCGTGGGTGGCGCCATGAGCGCGAATGCATTCGGATATCCCGGGGCGGGCATCAGATAACGCTGACGATCATTCGCGATTTGGTCTCGGCGCATGCGTATTCCGGTTCGAGCGCGAAAGCTTTAGAGCCTAGGCAGGCTTATTAAGAATATCAAAAAAACTTAAAATGCGCAATGACCTTATAAAGGTTCCTGGCAATCATTACGAGCGCTGTGCGCTTTTTTAAGGGAGGCCATTAAGGATTGCGCTAGTAGCGCACCAGCGCCGAACCCCAGGTAAAGCCGCCGCCGAAGGCCTCGAGCAGCAGCAATTGCCCGCGCTTCACCCGGCCATCGCGCACAGCCGTGTCCAACGCCAACGGCACCGAGGCCGCCGAGGTGTTGCCATGAGTGCCGATGGTGACGATCACGCGCTCCATCGGCAGATCCAGCCGCTTGGCGATGGCTTCGATGATGCGAATATTGGCCTGATGCGGGATCAGCCAGTCCAATTGGTCCTTGGAGATGTTGTTGGCGCTCAAGGTTTCGGTAACCAGTGCCCCCAAGGTGTTGACCGCCACCTTGTACACTTCGTTGCCCTTCATCTGCACGCCGACATTACCCGCGCGAATCAAATGAAATCCCTTCGAGACCCCGTCGGGGTACAGGAGCAAATCCTTGTACCTGCCATCGGAGTGCAGGCGCGTGCTGATGATGCCCGCTTCCTCCGAGGGTTTCAGCACCACCGCTCCGGCACCGTCGGCGAACAGCACGCAGGTGCCGCGATCCTTCCAATCGGTGATTCGCGTCAGCGTTTCCGCGCCCACCACCAATGCGCACTTCGACTCGCCCAGGCGCACGAACTTCTCCGCGACGCTCAAGGCGTAGACAAACCCGGTGCAGGCGGCTTCCAGACTGAAGGCCGGGCAGCCGTGGATGCCCAATCGATCCTGCAACAGTGTCCCGACATTCGGAAACACCAGGTCGGGCGTGGTGGTGCCGACGCAAATCAAGTCAACTTCGCTTGGCTCGATTCCTGCGGCGAGCAAGGCACGCTTGGCCGCGTGTTCCGCCAGATCCGTCGTGGTCTCGCCATCGGCCGCCACGTGACGCTGCGATATCCCGGTGCGCGTGCGGATCCATTCATCGCTGGTGTCGACCAGTGCCTCGAGATCCGCATTGGTCAATATCTTTTCCGGCAAATAGCTGCCGGTTCCGGCGATGCGTGCGTACATTGAAATCCTTCAAGCTTCGCGTGAAACGCCGAGTCGCTCCGCGATCTGCGCCGGTACGCCGTTGCGCGCCTCCAATACCGCTACCTCGATCGCGCGCTGGAAACCGAATACATCGGCGCCGCCGTGACTCTTGATAACGATGCCGTTCAATCCGACCATCGTGGCGCCATTGTAGCGTCTAGGATCCAAGCGTGTACGCAACGCATCGAATGCCGGCTTGGCGATCAAGGCGCCCAGTTTGCGCATGGTGGTGCGGGTCAGTTCCTCACGCAGCGTGTCGGTGATGAGCCGCGCCGCCCCTTCGATCGCCTTGAGCGCGACGTTGCCGGTAAAGCCGTCGGTCACCACCACATCCACGCGCCCGGAGAAGATGTCGTGCCCCTCGACGAAGCCTACATAGTTGAGGTCTGCGGCAGCCAGCAGCTCGTTTGCCGCCTGCACCGTCTCGTTGCCTTTGATTTCCTCTTCCCCGATGTTGAGCAGTCCCACCCGCGGCCGCTCCTGGGCCCCTTCCAGATCGGCCGCCAACACCGAGCCCATGACGGCGAACTGGCACAACTGCGCCGGAGTGCAGGAGGCATTCGCTCCCAAATCCAACATGTAGGTGTGGCCGGTCCGCGATGGGATGATCGATACGATGGCCGGGCGCTCGACCCCCGGCAACATCTTCAACACGAAGTGCGCCGTGGCCATCAGTGCGCCGGTGTTGCCGGCGCTCACGCAGGCGTGCGCATCCTGCGCCTTGACCAGGTCGATCGCGCGGCGCATCGAGGAATCCTTCTTGCGCCGCAAGGCGTCGCGCGGGTGGTCCGACATCTCCACGACATCCGCGGCATGCAGACACGCGACGTTCGGCAAACTCGTGCCGTCAAGTTCCCGCTGCAGATCGGCTTGCCTGCCGATCAGCGTGAAGCGCACCTCGGGATATTCGCGGGCCGCGGCCAGGGCCGCGGGTACCGAAACCGACGTCCCTTGATCGCCACTCATGGCGTCGATGGCAATATGCAGCGGCGCAGTCACTTGCGTTCAGCCGGATTCTCTGGCGGCAGAAGGCACCGCCGCCGTCAGCACCTATTCTTCAGCCGCCGCCGCGTCTGCCTTGGTCTGCAACACCTTCTTGCCGCGATAGTAGCCATCGCGCGAGATGCGGTGGCGCGAGTGCGTCTCGCCGCTCTTGGCATCGACCGACACCGCCGGCGTCGACAATGCCGAATGGGAACGATGCATGCCGCGCTTGGACGGAGTCTTTCTACTTTTTTGAACTGCCATGGGTGCTTTGTCCTATCAAGTTCTCTTCAATAAATTCTGTAGCGCCGCCAACGGCCGCGATCCATTACGTATATCTCGCGCCGCGACTCTACCGGCGTCGCGGCCTCGCTGCTTGCGAATTCAACTTCACTGCTCGCGGCGACCTCGAACGGGAAGCCCTGCAAGCATCGCTGGCAGACCAAATTCGGTTTCGCCTTCACGCAAACCGTCGCGCCCGTACGCCCCGCGCCAATACTCTCGAAGGCGAAGCTCGCACTTGCAGCGCCTTGTACATCCGCCAGAAGGTCTTGCAGCCTGGGCAGTTCGCCCAGCTCGTAGACGCGTTGCAAGACCGCCGCATCATCGGCCAGGTGCAAGCAATCGACTCGGTCCGGCAAGCCCGCTGCCATGGGGCGCGTATAATAGGGCCGGTTCCCACCTCTGTCAAAACGAATCCGGTGCAAGTCTTTGTTTTTGAAGTCTCCACCCGAACTTATTCTGGCGTCGACCTCGAAATATCGACGCGAGCTGCTCTCCCGCCTCGGCCTGCCGTTTGTCTGCGCCGCCCCTGCCATCGATGAATCCGTGCAGGCGGGGGAAC
>Ga0302325_10032866_pt1 | contig 10641 bp, 9 predicted proteins | sample Palsa_T0_2_FD_201948 | JGI IMG/M metagenome (GOLD analysis project Ga0302325, IMG submission 201948) | Peat permafrost microbial communities from Stordalen Mire near Abisko, Sweden - Palsa_T0_2 | ecosystem: Environmental > Terrestrial > Soil > Palsa > Peat permafrost | place: Sweden: Abisko...
ACCATGCCGGCGCACTTTGCGCGATTCCTCGATAGCCGCTCGAGCCCAGGGCTGATCATTGTTCCGCAAGATCTTGTATCGGCCTCGCCATTGAGGATCTGCTGATTGTTTGGGCGGCCAGCGATGCGGAAGGAAACAATCCCGGCGATCATGTCTTTTTAGCTATTTTATGATGGTTTTCGCTGTATCCATGGTATTCTATGCTTTGGGACGGGTCCATGGCCGACAAGAAAACAATGACGGTAAACCTTTCGGATGCCGAGATGCGCGCCCTTGAGGAGATTTGCGAGCAAAAGGACCTGAGCAAGACGGCCGTCGTGCGCCAGGCACTACGGCTTTATCAACTGGTGAACGCGAGAATCGCGGGCGGCGGGAAGCTCTTCGTCGAGGATGGAAAGAAGGAGAAGGCGGAACTGATGGTGCTATGAACAAGGCTCAGCTCTGGGAGCGCCAGACGGACCAGGTCGTCTCCGCGGAATTGCTCCCTGAAATGACGCCGGAACAGGTGGTGCAAAATGGAGAACGTTGGGAAAAGTTTCGGGTCCGGGCGCGTGCACGCCTTCGACGCAAGCGTGCGCCAATCCCGGAACACGACCATTGGGATTGGGATGAGAAATCGCACGACCTGAAATTTACCGCCTATCGTTGCCTCGGCATCCGGTACCAGGACGAGGTTCAAGGGCTGATGATGATTTCGACCCTGGCAGTTGAAGGCCGTTTGCCGGTCCATAAAGGTTAAGCCGGTTTTGTATGTCAAGTACATCGAGAGCGCTCCGTGGAATCTTAGAGGTTACGCGGGTGCGGGCGCCAGGTTTGGCGGTATTGGCATCTCTCTGATTCGGGCGGCAATCGCAGTGAGCTTGGAAGAGGAGTTTCGAGGTCGAATCGCTCTCCACTCGCTGCCGCAATCCGAACCGTTCTACGGTCGGTTTATGGAAGACTTAGGAATCGATCCGGATGTGGAGGGCTTCGCTACTTCGAAATGGGCGAGGAGCGGGCTCTCAAATTCGTGAAAGGAGGTTGAGCGGGGAGTTCCGATGAGCTTTGCGACGGCAAACAGCCGTTTCGAGGCTCATGGTCACGAACTCACGATCGGCACGCTGGATATTGAAGTCCGCTCGTTGGTGTTCTTCTTCGCGGACGCGCACATCGTGAAGAACGTGTTGGGCCGGCATGGCTGGCTGGATCGTCTGAGCGTCGGTATCGTGGACCGCGATCAGCTCGTGTACCTTGGGGACTACGACGCGTTTTCAGAGTAGCGCCGCCCCAAAGAGCACCACAACCGAATCTGGCGCCCGTCGCTGGGTGCTCTTGAGCCTGATTTGACGTTTCGAAAACCTGGAATGTCCGGTGCGCAGCTTGGCGATAGAATCGTTGTTATGCTGCGACGCCTCGCTCCGACCCTCCTATTTGCTTACGCCTGTCTGCTTCACGGCGCGGAACCTACGCTGCCCGTCCCGGCCAACCTGACGGCGGAGCAGATTCCCGCCATTCCCGCGAGCTTGATGGAGGAGCTTGCGCCGTACACCGAATTCCGCACCGCCGCGCTGATCGACTGGCATCCCACGCGGCGCGAGATGCTCATCTCCACGCGCTTCGGACAGTCGCCGCAGATCCATCGCGTCACGCAGCCGGGCGGCGCGCGGACGCAGCTCACCTTCTATGCCGATCGCGTGCAAGGCTTGCGCTACCGGCCCGATGGCGGCTCGTTTCTGTTCTCGAAGGATATCGGCGGCGGCGAGTGGTTCCAGATCTACAATTACGACACGCGCACCGGCCACGCGACTCTACTCACCGATGGCAAGTCCCGAAACTCGGGCGCGCTGTGGTCGCGGGATGGGACGCATTTCGCCTACGCCTCCACGCGCCGCAACGGCCGCGATACGGACATTTATATCGGCGTGCCGGAGCATCCCGAGGAGGCCCGCCGCGTGGTGGAGGCCGATAGCGGCGGCTGGGAGGCGGAAGAGTTTTCGCCCGACAACAAGTCACTGGCGGTGGTGCGGGTGACGTCCGCATACGAGGCGGCTTTGTTCCTGGTCGATACCGCGTCGGACCAAAGAACGCCGCTGAGCCCGCAACAGCCGGGCGTTTTCTACGGCGGCGCGCGCTTTTCGCCGGATGGGAAGACGATCTATCTGATCACGAATCAGGATTCCGACTTCCAACAGCTTGCCGCGCTGGACTTCGCCACGCACCGCGTCACCATCCTGCGCCCCGGCTTGAAGTGGGACGTGACCTCCTTCGACCTCACGCGCGACGGCCGGCGCATCGCTTACATCGTGAACGAAAACGGGTCGGACACGCTGCACGTGATGGATACCGCGACGCGCAAAGAGGCGGCCCTGCCGAAGCTTCCATACGGCAGTATCGGCGACGTGCGCTGGCACGCTAACGGGCACGACCTGGGCTTCACCATTGCGTCCGCGCGCACGCCGTCGGACGTTTACTCGATCGACATCGCTAACGGCAAGCTGGAGCGCTGGACCTACAGCGAAACCGGGGGCCTCGACGCGTCGCAATTTTCCGAGCCTGAGCTGATCCAGTGGAAATCGTTCGATGGCCTCACGATCTCGGGATTTCTGTACCGTCCGCCTAAGCGGTTTGAGGGGCCGCGGCCAGTGATCGTCAATATACATGGCGGGCCTGAAGGGCAGTTTCAGCCGGGCTATCTGGGAGCCACCAATTATCTGCTGAACGAATTGGGAACGGCTATCATTTTTCCGAATGTGCGCGGGTCGACCGGCTACGGGAAGGCGTTTCTGAATCTGGACAACGGACGCAAGCGCGAGGATTCGGTGAAGGACATCGGCGCGCTGCTGGACTGGATTCAGACGCGCCCGGACCTAGACGCCAAGCGCGTGATGGTGACCGGCGGCAGCTATGGCGGATACATGACGTTGGCCGGCATGACGCATTTCAACGATCGCTTCCGCTGCGCCGTGGACGTGGTGGGGATCTCCAACTGGATCACGTTTCTGGAGCACACCGAAGCGTACCGGCGCGATTTGCGGCGCGTGGAATATGGCGACGAGCGGGATCCGGAGATGCACAAATTCCTGGAATCGATTTCTCCGATGGCGCACGTGGGCAACATCACCAAGCCGATGTTCATCGTGGCGGGGCGCAACGATCCGCGCGTGCCGTATACGGAAGGGCAGCAGATGACGGCGGCGATCCGCGCGCATGACGTGCCGGTGTGGTATTTACTGGCCGCGGATGAAGGGCACGGGTTTGCAAAGAAGGGGAATCGGGATTATCAGTTCGTGGCGACGGTGCTGTTTATCAAGAAGTATCTGTTGGAGTGAGCCGACCAGGATTCTTGATGCTCGTCAAACAATTCAAGTTCAAGCGCACTAACGAAAAGGGCGGGTTCCAGTGGATCGCAGAATCGGAGGCGAATGCCCCGGTTTCTACCGGGGATTCACCGCCGTTGGCAAGGCCCTGGCAGACGTCCAGGAGTTCGCCGCCCTGGTGCGCTGGTGTGAACGGACGGGTTCGCTGGAACGGCTGTCGGAGAAGCACCCGCACGGCTTCGAGAGCCGAATGCAAACGACGTGGGGCGGACATTCGTATCCCCATAAGAGAAAACCGCCATGAGGATTATGGGCGCCGCAATTTTCGTCCCGGCCACGGAACGCCGGTCAAATTCTCGGGGCGTATCCCGCGGCACAGCGGCGTCCGGACGCGACGTTCACCGATGGGTCCGTCGACCGGTGAGAAGACAACTGCAAGGTGGGTGCGGCAGGTGACTGCGCGGACGATCGTGCAAGCGAACGGTGCCCCTGCACCGCTACTTTTGAATCATTACTTCCGTGGACTTGATGACCACCGTAACGCTGTCGCCGATTTTGAGATTCAACTCTTCGGCGCTACGCCGGGTGATGACGCTTTCGACTTCATTGTCGCCAACCTGAACCACGATGTGCGCCATCACATCGCCGAGCTTCACGTCTTTGATCTGACCACGAAATTGATTGCGTGCGGATAGAGGCGTGCGACCAGGATATAGCATGGCGTGGTTTAGTTCAATGTGATTGCGGCCCCACAGGCCACGAAGGGTGGGCTTCGCTCGCCTGGCAGGCGAAACCGCCTGCCCCACCCGGAATATGCTCGGGGGTACTCTTACTTTCCTGGTAAATCAGGAAAGTCAACGACCACCTAAAAGGCGGCCTGCAGCCAAGATTGTCTGCCCCACAAGAATCGCTGATGGATGGTAGTACAAGGTTAAGATAAAAGCAGTGAAGAAACTGCTGTGGCTGTTCGCCATCCCGCTGGCCGCGGTCGGCTGGTGGGCCTACCACCGGCACCACGATGCGCCGCAGGTTCCTTTTGCCCATGTCGTCCGCGAAACGCTGGTCAGCACACTGCCTACCAACGGAAAAGTGGAGCCGATCGAGTGGCAGGCGGTGCGCGTGGAGCAGGCCGGCCTCGTGAGCAAGGTTCCCGTGCAAGAGGGACAGATGGTGAGCCGGGGCGCCCCGCTGGCCGTCCTCAGCGACACGGGTCTGCAGGCGGATCTGGATGCCGCCGAAGCAGGTGTGGCGCAGGGGCGAGCGGACCTGGCCATCGTCGCCGCGGGCGGCAAGCAGCTCGAACTGACCGCCATCGAAAGCGACCTGGCCCGTTTGCGGGTGGAAAAGGAGCACGACCAGAAGGAATACGCGTCCCTGCGGCGGCTGGCCGACAAGCAGGCAGCCACGATGTTGGAAGTGGATGAGATGAAAAGCAAGCTACAGATCGCGGACATGGGGATCGAGGCGCTGGAGAAGCGGCGCGCGGTGCTGGTCACGCAGTCGGACAAGACGGTGGCGCTGGCGCGATTGCGTGAGGCCGACGCCGCCGTGGAGCTGGCCAGGAGCCACATCGCGCAGACCGTGATTCACGCGCCGATCGGCGGGATGGTCTACGATGTGGCGGCGCGGCCGGGAGCCTATCTCAACATCGGCGATCTGGTGGCGAACGTGGGCCAGGTCGAGCGTCTGCGCGTGCGTGTGTTTGTGGACGAGCCCGAATTGGGGCGCGTGCAGGAAGGTCAGCCGGTGACCATCGGCTGGGATGCGTTGCCGGGCCGCGCATGGCAGGGCATGGTGGAGCGGAAGCCTGCCAACATCGTCGCGCTGGCAAGCCGCCAGGTGGGCGAGGTGCTGTGTACCATCGACAATCCGGGACGCGTGCTGCTGCCGGGCACGAATGTGGATGCGCACATTCGCACCGCCGCGGTGGACAGTGCGCTGACGATTCCGAAGGAGTGCTTGCGGCGGGACGCCAGTGGCGTGGGCGTATTCGCGCTGCGCGGCGGCCGGCTGGAATGGCGCCCGGTCGGGACGGGTGTGTCCAGCGTCACGCGTGTCCAGATTGTGCAAGGTCTGGCGGAGGGCGACGAGGTGGCGCTGCCCACGGAGTTGACCCTGCGCAACGGGGAGATGGTGACGCTGCAGCGGCGGTAGGCAGCGCAGGCTTTTTGAGCTTTCGTGGCTAAGAATGTGGGGCTGACCCGCGCCGAGGCTGTCGGACCAGGCGTCCGACGCGGGCGAGGGCGCCCTACCCTCCAATTGCCAGTGTATTGTGCGAGCTTCAGCCTGCGGACGGATTATACTGTAACCTTGACACGAGACTTACTCTACGCGCTCCGCGGCTTTCGGAAGAACCCCACGTTCACCGCCGTGGCCATCGCCTCGCTGGCGCTGGGAATCGGCCTCAACACCGCGATATTCAACTTAGTAAGCGCGGTGCTCCTGCAGCCGCTGCCGGTGCGCGATCCCGCGCGGCTGATGTCGGTATTCACGTTGGACCGCATCAACCCCGGATTGCTGTATAATTCGTATCCGAATTACAAGGATTACCGCGACCGCAACACGGTTTTCTCGGGCTTGGTGCTATACACGCCGATCCAGGCGGCGCTCACCGGAGAGAGCGAGTCCGGGGAGGCGCCGGGCCAGATCGTGTCCGGGAACTACTTCGATGTGCTGGGCGTAAAGCCGGTTCTCGGGCGCACGTTTCTTCCCGAGGAAGACCGCGTCCCCGGCGCGCAAGCCGTGGTGGTGATCAGTTACGCGTTCTGGACGCGCAGATTCGCCGCCAGCCGGAGTGCGCTCGGCGCAACCGTGGGTCTGAACCAGCGCCAATACACGATCATAGGAGTGGCTCCCAAGGGTTTTCACGGCCCCAACGCGCTGGTGAGTGCCGACCTGTGGGTCCCCATGACGATGTACCCGCAGATGTTCTCGATGGCGGACTGGGTCGATCGTCGCAAGGCGCTATTGTTCTCCGTCGTCGGCAGGTTGAAGGACGGCGTCAACCGGCAACAGGCGCAAGACAACATGCAGACGCTGACTGCCCAACTGGCGAGAGAGTATCCGACGGACAACCAAGGCCGCACGGTCACGCTGTTCCCGCTCGCCGAATCCGTCATTCAACCCAATTCGCGCGCCGGCTTCGTGCTGGTGGGAGGCGTGGCGCTGGGAGCAAGCGGACTCGTGCTACTGATTGCCTGCGCCAACGTTGCCAACCTCCTGCTGGTGCGCGCGGCCGGCCGGCGAAAGGAAATGGCCCTCCGCTTGGCGCTGGGTGGGGGCCGCGGCCGTTTGATCGGACAACTGCTTACCGAGAGCGCGCTGTTGTCGGTAACCGGAGGCGCGGCGGCCCTGGCGCTGGCGCGCTGGGGGCGAAACCTGCTGTGGAGCTATCGGCCGCCCTGGATCCTAAGCGGCGATGCACTTCTCAGTTTCGATGGCCGCGTGTTGGGCTTTACGCTGCTGATCGCCGTGCTGGCTACGCTGGTCTTCGGACTGGCGCCGGCCATGAGCGCCACCCACGCCAACTTGGCGACCGAGCTAAGAGAACGCCGCAGTCCGTGGACGCGCGCGGGACATCGCGTAAATGTACGCAGCTTGCTGGTGATGGCGCAGGTAGCCTTGTCCGTGGTGGCGCTCACCGGCGCCGGCCTGTTCCTCCGCAGCCTGCGCAACGCACAAGCGGTCGACCCTGGATTCGACGCTGCGCACATGGCAACGATCGCGATCAACGTGAAGGCGCGCGCTTTCACCGAGGCGGAGGGCCGCGAGTATTACGCGCGGGTACTGGAGCGCGCGGGAAGCTTGCCGGGAGTCGTATCCGCGACCCTAGCCTTCAACGCTCCGTTTACCGTGTACCGGGCGCGTAGCGTTTCCATCGAAGGACAGGAAACCGGCGCGGGACCCGGGGCGGTGGCGCCCGTCGATCTGGTGGAGCCGGGATACTTTCAGACCATGCGCATCCCGCAGTTGCGCGGTCGTGCATTCTTGATTGGCGACTCGGAGAGCGCTCCGCGCGTGGCGGTGGTGAATGAAACCATGGCACGGCACTTCTGGAGCGGGGGAAGTGCCCTTGGCGCGCGCTTGCGCTTCTTCGGTGAAAATACACCGGTGGAGATCGTCGGGATAGTGAAGGACAGCGCTAACGGCAGCCCGGGAGAACCGCCCCGCCTGATGGTTTATCTGTGCCTGCGGCAATACTATTCGCCCGCGGTCACCTTGTGGGCGCGCACCACTGGCGGACCGGAGGCGCTGCTGGGCGCGCTGCGGCGCGAGGTGCAGAGCCTGGACCGGGATGTGTTGCTGTCGGACCTCCAGACCGCCATGCAAGTGAGCCGCGAGTCGCTGTGGGCGCCACGCTTGGGCGCAGTGCTGTTCACGGCTTTTGGCGCGCTGGCCGGGCTGCTCACGGTGGTGGGCCTTTACGGAGTGGTCTCGTACTCGGTGGGCCAGCGCACGCGCGAGCTTGGCATCCGCATGGCATTAGGCGCGCAGCCCCGTGCCGTGTTACGGCAAGTCCTGGCGGAAGGCATGCTTCTGGTGCTCTGTGGATTGGTGGTGGGGCTGATTGCGACCGTCACGGTCGGATGGGTACTCAATAGCCTGTTGTTCGGCGTGCAAGCGCGCGATCCGCTGACGCTCGGCGTGGTAGTCGCGATCCTGTTGGCGACCGCGCTGGCTGCCTGTTGGGCACCGGCCATGCGCGCCACGCGCATCGATCCGATGGTGGCGTTACGGGACGAGTGACGTGAGAAATCGGAAGTCAGGAAGCCAGAAGTCGGAAGGTGCCCCCGAACATTGCCCTTTCTGTCTTCGCCCAATCGATGCGCCGCCTTCAAGGCTGATGGGCCATCTGGGATCAACTGGAAGTCTGGGGGCGATTCTGAACGCGCGTGGCGGGACGCCGCTTCCGGTTACTGCCGAGCCGCGACGGCAATTTCCGGCTTTTTGGCTGTCCGCGGCGGGCGGCCCGTGCCGGTGGTATACTAAGCGAGCGACGGAATCGGCAACGCCCATCCCGACCCAGCAGCGAAGGGTCGGGCCGGAGGGAAAATCATGTTCAATGGCGCCCTATGCCGCTGGGTTTTTTGCGCGGCTTTCATCGGTACGGGTTTGCAGGCCGGAACTGTAGTTGTCGGTCAGCCTCCTTTAAACGGTACCGGCAATTGCGATCCATTTGGATGTCCGGCGCTTTTCGGCCTGGGGACCTATCAGCAGGTCTATGCGAGCACGGCCTTTCCGAGTCCGCTGACGATTGCCACAGTTTCCTTTTACGATACGCAAGTGCACAGCGTCGGAACCCAGGCGCTGGGAACATTCACGCTGAGTTTCGCCTACACTTCCAAAGCTCCGGGAATGCTCGACCTGACGAACCCGTCCAATAATATCACCAGTGGCAGCCAAACCTTTTACGCAGGGATGCTTCCCAACCTCGCCACTGGCAATGGCACACCATCGTTGATCGTTTCCGGAACACCGTTCGCTTACAATCCGGCCAACGGGAACCTGTTGCTTACTGTGGTGGTGTCTACTCCGGTCGACCAACCTACTCTTCTCTATCTGGATCAGGCTGCTGCGACAAACTTGACGACCAATGCATACTTCGGCGTTGTGAAAAGCGGGCCGGTCAGCGGGGGCAACGATATCGGAGGACTAGTGACAGGGTTCGCCAGTTCATCGCTACTGATCGCCGGTCCGGCTTCGCTGGCAACGGGCACCGTGGGGATGGCTTACGGTCCCGTGTCGTTCACGGCGACTGGCGGCACCGGCGGCTACTCCTGGTCGGCCACCGGTCTGCCCAACGGGCTGACCGTCAATGCGAGCGGCGTACTGAGCGGCACCCCGGCGGCGGGCAGCCAGGCCAATTACAATCCGCAGTTCACTGTAACCGATTCCAACAACGACACAGCGAGTGTTTCTCTGCCGCTGCTGGTCAACCCGGCAGCCTTGCAAATCACTGGCCCGGCTTCACTGCAGGCGGGCGCCGTGGGGGTGGCTTACGGTCCCGTGACGTTCGGGGCGGCTGGCGGCGCCGGCGGCTACTCCTGGTCGGCCACGGGTCTGCCCAACGGGCTGAGCTTAAGTGTGGGCGGAGTGCTGAGTGGCGCACCGGCGGCGGGCAGCCAGGGTAGTTATAACCCGCAGTTCACGCTAACCGATTCCAGCCACACCACGCTGAGTGTTACCCTGCCGCTGCCCATTAATGCAAGCCTGCAGATCACCGGCCCGGTTTTGCTGCCATTCGGTTTCGTAGGGACGGCGTACAGTTCGGTGACGTTCGCGGCGGCCGGTGGAACCGGCGGCGATCTCTGGTCGGCTACGGGACTGCCCAACGGGCTGCTCTTAAGTACCGGGGGAGTGTTGAGCGGCAACCCGGCGCCGCGTAGTTTGGGCATCTATCTTCCGCACTTCACCGTAACCGACTCCAGCGGCAGCCAATCAGACGTTATCCGGGTGCTGGTCGTCATCCCCAAGTTATGAGTTTCACCGGTCAATTTGCTTTGTGGGGCAGGTTGGCAACTGTTGGCAACCTGCGGGCCGATTGTCAATCGGCCCAGTTTGCGCCGATTTCCAATCGGCCCGCAGGATACCATCCTGCCCCACAAGCTGCAAACTGACCCAGGTTGAGGCCCTGGAAACCTGAACTGTGCGCGGGAGAGATGGCCTTCCAGCCGTTCTGCACGGCACGGTAAGGTGCACTTTCACCAGGACCGGCTGCGCTTCGGCTAAGCCGGAGAGCCACTGGTGCATACTTCCAGGCTGCTGCTTATGCCGCCATTACGTCCACGCTGTCCACCACGGTGCTGGGTTCCGGTACCGGCTCCCCATGCAGCCGCATCCCCTCAATATGAAACTCAATCGCTTCCGCAATCAGTCTCCGCGTTTCATCCAGCGTTGGGCCGGTGGTGACACATCCCGGAAGGTCCGGGACATATGCGGCCCAGTTGTGGTCCGCTTTTTCAAACACAACGGCGTAGGTCATTTTAGTCCTGCCCTTTTCAATGATGGCTGCCCCGCATGCGGTCCAGGACCCAGCCATCTTTTTCGACGCGCTTTATGACCTCCCGAACCTTCATACCTCAAGTGTAAGCAGGCTCCGTTTGTATGCGGGTTTCATTGGTTCGTGAAAGGCTTACCGAGTTGCGTAATTCTCCCTATGTGCCGTGGGGCGTTTTCGCCCGCGTAGGGTATTGCCAGACGTCACCACTACGGGAATCGATAGCCCACACTCCTGGACCGGTTGCTACAGACTGAACTCCGGCAAGCGAGCCTTCAGCCGCCACGGAATTCGGTTGGACAACGGATTTGCAAACCATCGCAACGAGCATGAGCGCGATGACGGTTA
>Ga0302325_10032867_pt1 | contig 10641 bp, 6 predicted proteins | sample Palsa_T0_2_FD_201948 | JGI IMG/M metagenome (GOLD analysis project Ga0302325, IMG submission 201948) | Peat permafrost microbial communities from Stordalen Mire near Abisko, Sweden - Palsa_T0_2 | ecosystem: Environmental > Terrestrial > Soil > Palsa > Peat permafrost | place: Sweden: Abisko...
AAAGAGGGAAGCTGGCGCAACCTTTTGCAGCACTGGCCAAAACTGGCCAACGCTCCAGTGCACATCCGTTCGGATGGCACAAGAATACGGATGGCACATCTTTCAAATCAGAAGTGCCCCCCGCGGTCGCGACCTTTGACTCACATAGTGTTTCCCTGCTACGCGCTCTCGTCTTCGGCGGAAGTTGAATTGCTCTCTCCGCTTCAGGCTCTTGGCCTTCTAAGTGAGGGAGGAATGCTCCTTGCGAAGCAGTTCGCGCTTGAGGACTTCGAAGCCTTCCTGGAGTTGCTTCGGCGCACTCCGGCGTACAGGCTTCAATACGCATCGCTTGGAGAAGCTCACCGCATGCTGTATGAAATCGGCTGCTGAGAGAAATAACGGTTACTCTAAGCTGGTCAGTTTCCGCCCAAGATGTATTGGTTGAAAAGCAGGTGTTTACACCGTCCACAGGGGGGTGCGCGTTACGCGTTCCGAAAAGAGTATTAGGTTGAGCAAATCAAACCGAGGATTTTCAATGACTATGTCTCCTACAGGCGGCTCTGGGTTCCTGCGATCTTTCCCCGGGACGTCAATCAGTGCCAAATCTCCGCCAAGGCACTCCCCGGCGACAGCACTTGAGTCACATGCCCGAATAGTCGGCATTCCGGACAAGTGACCCCAAGCCTCTTGCCGCTTGCCAACCTCGGTAGAAAGTAATAAAGGACGCTGATATGGAGTGACCCTGTCAATGTAGGTGCGAATTCGCGGGGTTTGTTTTCGTCGTTGTCTTTCGAAGACAGGGTCAGCAGCAGCCGAGGCAGGTGGTGGCGACGATTGATCAAGCTGATATTCGCGGGTCGAAACCGCATAGTCATGATCCGTTGGGAGCTGCCTCAGACTATCGTCGCGAGTCATCATCACCGCGATCGGACGCGAGCTGTTGGGCTTTATTTGGGCCATTGGGATTAAGACTGGAGCAGCTTGCACGCAACAACTGGCAGCATAACGGGCATCGAACACCAAAATGAAAAAGCTTTCCAAATAGAGAAAAAGTAAGAACGAATCAGCCATGAACGCGATTATCCATTTCGAAGATAAGGTCAGCTGCAGCCCGAGCAAGCGCGAAGGAGAATCCTCACAGGACGTTTGCGAAAGGCTCGACCATCTTCCTCTGCTCCTTGCTTGCCATGACCATCTTCACGTCCTTTATCACGCACAATTCGGACAACTGAGAATTGATATCCAATCATCGGTAACCCCCTTTCATGCGGTGCAGAGGATCATGCGCATCTGGACTAAACCCGCTTCGCGGGTAGCCGGAGAAATTGTCCGATGTGGCATGGGAAATTGCTTGCTGCATGCCATCGGAGCGAGCTCGTCGATCAGAACTCTTCTGCACATGTCGATGTCACAGTCGGCGCGAAATTGCTCCATTGCAATGAATCCCCATTAGGCAATTGTCCATCCAAATTCCCATACGGTTTAGTCCAAATTGCCGTATCACACTGCTCCGCAAAAGCAGCAGCCGCAGACGGAAATCCATGCACGCGGAGCACTCTCGATTCGGCACCATAGATTTACCGGTTGAGTCGAGCCATGGTACTTGGGTTGGCTTCTGGTGACCATTCATGCCTTGGTGGCTGCATCTGAGTTGCATAGGCGGCTGACGACCAGGCCTTGAGCTGAGATGATTCTTGGTAAACATGAATAGCCGCGATCAATTGTTTTCGTCGCGCCGTGCAATCTCCGACATGACTGATCGATATTCGCTATCCGAGTGCAAGCTTTCGACAGCCTTGCGCAGTGCTGCGTCTACCTTCGGATCCTTGCAATACCGATGGGCCGCATCCATGAACACACGACCCTTATCCCCATCGGAAGAAATGTGAATTGCCGATTGGATCGCTGCGATCGCCATCGCGGGAGAGGTGCCGGGCTTGTCCAGCACGGCTAACAGAACGTGGCTGTGATCGCCATCCGAATGAATGGTGTCAGCGGCGGCAAAGAAATCGTCGCGGACCGGCTCAACATTCGCTCCAACGAGTTCTACAAGGACGTGAGCTTTATCTCCGTCCGAGGAAATCCGCTGCGCCGACCTCGCAATTCCGCCAACCGTAGCTGCACCAATTCCTTGCCGGTGAACGAGCGTCACCAGCACCTGCTGGTGGTCGCCATCGCTGGAAATTGAATTCGCCGCGTCCACGAAAGCCTTGCGGATAAGGTCATCTTCGCTATACCGGATGACCGTCTCTTTGAGCACACGGGCTTTGTCACCGTCTGAAGAAATCTTCTCGGCCGAACTCAACACCCGAATCAACGTGTCACGATCGTTGCCATGTGCCGTCAGTATCGTCGAGAGAACGCGCGCATGATCTCCATCCGACGAGATCGACTTCACCGCGTCGAAATAAGCCATACCAACACCGCCGCTCTCACGATACGAGCTGGCCATCTCGTTAAGCACTTCGGCCTTGTCGCCGTCGGACGAAATATGCTTCGCCGTCCTCGCCACGCTAAGAAGTGTGTCAACGTTTTCCGCATCCTTCTTCAGAATGTCGGAAAGTACTCTGCGTTTGTCGCCATCTGAACTGATGCTGTCAATTGCTTCAAAAAGGTTCGGGCGTACTTCACCAGTGAAATACTTCCCATCTACGTCAACGAGTACCTGCGCTTTATCACCATCCGACGAGATCCCTCTTATCAGTCTTGCTGCCTCTCTCAACTGCTCTGCGCTTAGGGGCGCTTGCGAAAAAAGTTGTTCCAGATAAATGCGTTTCGATCCATCACTATGGATCAATCCAATCTCATTGATCACGGCCTGCGGACCACCTTGTCGGATTATTCGAGCCACACGGGGACCGGCTCCAACTCCACTGTCTCGAATCATCTGCGGCAGTAAACGTCCCAGCCATGCCCGTCCCTCGGAGTCGAGGGGTTTCACGGACGAACCCACCGAGTACGTCTTCGTGAGGTTCCCAGCCGAATCTGCCTTAACGTCATACACGCGCCCGGAAAGCCAGGTCCCGTCCTCCATCCGGAAATGGCCGCCAGGTGAGAGTGACTTGACGTCGCTGTCGTCATCGGTGAATTCGATAGCGCCGTCAATCTTCACGCGGAGTGACGTGAAGCCATTGCGGGTCGTCATCTCCATGTGAGTCTCGCTGCTCTGTTGTACCGCAGCGGGCGCAATCGGTGTGCCGGGAGATGGCGACGGCGCACTCGACGCAAGAAGAATGGATGAGGGCAGCGGTGATACGGGTGTTTCCGTGAGCGTGGTTGATACGGTCGAAGTCAGCGCTGCGATAGGCGACGGCGACGCCGGAAATGCCAGCGATGCATTGGGAACGGACGCTGGGATTGGCGCTCGCATTGCTTGCAGTGGGAACCTCGGGCTTAGTGGAGTCAGTTCAGGCTTGCTGGTTTCGCCCGTCGAAGTCTGTGCGAAGGCAATCATTTGCGGTGCCCGTACACATACATAGATCAAAATTCCGATTGCAACAATCGCCACACCCAGCGGTCCGAGAGCAAGGCTCGGGGCCGCGTTCCGAGTTCTGTCCAGCATGTGATGGACGCGACTGAAAAGCTGCGAGCGGTTTCCCGTCGCGCCTGCCGCCAGAATGCCCGCGCGCGCCCATTGCGAGAGCTCTGCCACTCTTGTGAGTGAGGCCGCATAGGGCTCGGCCGTTCCAGTTGCGGCGATGACCCAGTCATCGCATGCCATCTCGCGTTCGATCGACATCCGGTGGCCGATCCAGTAAACTGCCGGCTGAATTGGCAGCATCGCTTCAATTAATTTCTGTGCAAAGTTCGTCCAATCATCAAATCGCCGCAGGTGGCCTAGCTCATGCAACACGACGTGTTCGAGTTCCGAATCCGACAATGTGTCGAGAAGTGCTTGAGGGATCAGGATCGCCGGATTGAGAAATCCGAGCGACATCGGCGCTGCTATGTGGCTCGAAACGAGCAATTGCGTTTGACGGCGGACACCGTTGATTTCGCTAAGGCTTCGCAATCGCATCTGCCACTCTGAAGGAACCGGCGTGGCCTCCGCTTTCAATCCCCGCAACTTCCGGTAGCCAAATCCAAGGCGCACCAGCATCACAAGAGAAAGGATGGCCCACATGATCTCGAGCGCGCCCAGAATCCTTCCAGAGTGAATGCGAATCAGTGGATGCTCGACAGCCGCTATCGCATTCGATCTATTTCGAGAGGTATTACTCTGGGCTTCTACGACTTCAGGAACTCGCTCAGAAACCGGCTCAGGATTTGATTTCGGCACGAATACAGGATGCGGTTTGGAACTCGTGTCCGAATTCTGTGAGTTGGATCTCGGTTCCTCCATCGCAACGGGTGAAAAAGTCGCAGTCGTGGGGTTCTTTGTTGCTGCAATCGCATGCGAATCCGTTTGTGCGCCTGGACTGAATGCTCTTGGCGTGAATGTTCCAAGAAGCAACGCCACGATAGCGAGTAAGGTTGCCCACAAAACAGTAAAGCGAGTTGTCGGGTTCAGTCGCGGAAGCAGTTTCAGAAAAAGCCACATCGCAACCGCCAGGAGTGTACCCTTCAAGACTCCGTTGAGGAGAGTTGTCATTGCGAAGTTGAAGTTCGTCATTCCTGCCCTCCTTGTTCGCTCTCCGTAATCATCCTTTTGATTCGCAACAATTCTGCCGGACCGATCGTTTCTTCCTTCAGTAGATTTACGACCAGCATTTCGCACGAGCCGCCAAAGAAGCGGTTCACTAAGGAATCGAGTGCCTTGCGGCTGGCTTCTTCCTGAAAAACCACGGGTTCATAGACGAAGGCCCGCCCTTCCTTGGTGTGCCGCACGTAGCCCTTGGCCTCGAGAATACGCAGGGTCGTCAGCACGGTGCTGTAGGCAAGCGGTGGATCGGCCGATAGTGACGCCGCCACATCACCCACGGTCGCGCGTCTCTTTTCCCAAAGCACTTGCATGAGCGGCAACTCGCCTTCCGTCAGATGGAGTGACTTTTTCCTTCCCAACACTTCCTCCCGGCTGATCCATTAAGAAATTAATAGTTCGAGGGAATTTATACTGCGGCCGGCAGCGCTTGTCAATTATGAAATTAATAGTTTGGTTGTTCGAGCCAATACCCACAGCCACACGCACTTCTCGATCGGCCCGACCGCGAGTCAATGAAACTGCAGACGACCAACCCGCTCTTTTCCATTCAAAGACGCTTTGTTTTGTCGTGCTAAGTTGTTGAAAATGCGTTCCTCATCGTTTTCGCAACGAGGGGGCCAGCGGTTCGACCCCGCTGAGCTCCACCAATTCCAAGGAATCTATTTTGTGTCGTTCGAGCCGCAGCCTCAATCATGAGGCGGCAGCGGATCCGGCCATTCCACTGCGCTGAATTTGCCGTCCTGCTGGCGAATGACAACCGGAGCGAAGAGACCAAGTAAATTGCGCTTCCACCAGTTGCCTGTGCGATGTTTCTCTTCCATTGAAGTGAACCAGTATTGCCACAAGACCGCTCTGACGTACCGTGGAGGCGACTTCGGGAAGGGATTGCTCTGAAATAAGGCGAGTACGTCGGAGTCGTTTTCGAGCAGGCGCTCTTCGGTCAGCGCGACGAAGTTGCTTTGGTGCCAGTCGCCGAGCGAGGCAAACCAGAGATTCCATTCAAATCGCGGTTGATAGGGAGCGTAGATCCGCGGGGCCTCGTTGAGTGGCTGCGGCTTGTAGCGGAAGAGATACGGTGTCCAGTTCTGGCCGTCGTTTGAGCCCTGGAATTCGATCTCATATCGTCCGCGAGTCATCACCGCAAAGAGCCCATATTGGTTGGCGACTCGAAATGGTTCCAGATCTGTGATTGGAGTTGTCGGAAGAGGCAGGTCCGACCAAAGCATACGGATCAATTCGGCTGTGGTGACGTAACCGATCGACGCAAGCGTTAGGGAAGTTACGGCGAGGCGGGCGGCTTCGAGAATTCCGGCAACGCTTCGAATGGGTTGGCGCCTCTGAACTCTGCCAGCCTCGATGGCAGGGGACCCGGAAGATTCCAGGATTGACAAGCGAGCTTCGACCTGCGGCTCGGACTCTGAGTGCTCAGCTTCCGGAAGTGAATTGCGTAGTTGCAGTGGGACAAGCAAACGTACACTACGGTCGTCTAGCAACAGGAAGCCGAGCGAAAGCACGAGATAATTCAGGAAGGTGTAATTAGCCGTCAGAATGACTCCAATCTCCCAGGGTGTGACGATGCAGAAACACGCGAGCCGCACAGGCCGGGGCAGAAACAGCATCCAGACGATTGCGAGTTCCATCACCAGTGTTCCCGCCACGGTTCCCGCGTGAAACCAGTGCGGCAGGTGTTCGACATACCAGCCGATCCAGGTAGGAAGCGGGGCGTTCTGGTAGTACTCATCCATTGCGGTGAAGTTGCGCCATTGCACGTCGCCGCTGAGCAACTTCACCAGTCCCGATTCGAAATAGATGCGGAACCACTCCCATAGCAGGAGAAAGAGGCTTGCACGCGAAGGCGGGCTGTTGATTCCCCATCCCGGTCGAAGGCCGCGTGGACAGAAGAAGAGAGCGATGAATCCAGCTTCGAGCAACATGCCGTCGGACTGGTAACCGGAAAAGTCCTGCGCTGCAGAGACAAAAGAAAGGAAGCAAAGGAAGCAGACGAAGAAGCTGAGTCGCGGCCAAAGATTGAGGAATGCAGTGGCGGATGCAATCAACCCGAGCAAGGTTACGGCCATCATGGCATGGGTGCCGGAAGAGATCCAGAATAGCGTCGGGGCGTACCAGAAACGACGCAGCCCCATTGCCCCGTGAACGGCATTGAGAAACTGCCCGGACGGGAGAATTCCCCTAGGTCCGATCAGGCCGTTTATCTGAAAAATCAGCGAGAAAAAAGCTGAGAAATAAATCGCCGCCAGAGCGCGGAGAAATATCCAGCGGGGCAAAAAGCGGTTCGGGGGGCCAGCCTGCGAACTGAACAGCCAGAACAACCAACCCACGCGGGTCGAGTCGAGCCAAGTCGGCGGGACGACATGCGCGGGATTGGGCTGATTGCGCTCCATGTGAATCGACCATCAACATCCTAGTCCATCCTTCACGGAACGAGTGAGTTCGCGGATGGCTTAGACGGGTGGAAGCTGTTGCGTCGACCATCCGCCGCCGAGGGCTTTGATCAGAAGCACGCTGGCTTGCTCGCGGCGGAGCTGAATTTGAATGTCGTTGCGCTCGTTCTGCAGGGCTGCGGTTTGCGAAGTTATGACCTGGAGGTAAGTGTCGACTCCGCCCTGGTAGCGAGTTTGAAAGAGATCAAGCGTTTGCTCTGCGGAGCGGGTTGCTGCCCGTTGCTGATCGGCTTCGGTCTGCAGGATACGCAGGGCGGCCAGATTGTCTTCTACCTGCGCGAAGCTGGCGAGCACGGTCTGGCGATAGTTTGCGACTGTTGCATCGTAGTTGGCTCTTGCGATCACAACTCCGGCTTTGCGACGACCCGCGTCAAAAATGGTTTGCGACAGGGTTGGTCCGACTGCCCAGAAGCGGCTCGGCCAGGTGAACCAGTTCAGCGCTGAAGTGCCGAGAAAGCCTGCAGATCCGGACAGGCTGAGGGTTGGGTAGTAGGCAGCCTGGGCAATGCCGATCTGTTCATTGGCTGCTGCCATGTGGCGCTCCATCGACGCAATGTCTGGGCGGCGCTCGAGCAGCTGAGATGGCAATGCTACGGGAATTATCGGCAACGTAGACCGAGCTTCGCTGCGGGGCAGGGGATCGAGGTGAAAATCGGCGGGAGCTTCGCCTATGAGCACTGCGATGGCGTGTTGATCCGCCGCGCGATCGTTTGAGAGGTCGGTGCGGATCACTTCCGCAGCTTCAAGCTGCGTGCGTGCCTGTGAGACATCGGAAAGCGGGGTCACGCCTTCGTCATACCGATCCTGAGTTAATTGGAGTGCTTCCTGGTAGGCCTTCACCGTATCTTCCAGCAACTGCAGTTGAGCATCTGTTGCCCGCAAATTGAAGTAATCCAGCGCCAGTTCGGCCTGCAGGCTGAGGCGCGCAGTTGCAAGGTCTGCAGCGCTTGCCTGTGCTTCTTCGCGTGTGGCGGTAATGTTGCGTCGAATTCGGCCCCAAAGATCGATTTCGTAACTCATGTCAATGGGGAGCGAGAAGCTTCCTTCTCCGCCATTGGCCTCGTTGGGATTGAAATAAGGCTGATTGAGCGAGTCGCGAACTCCGCCAATAGCGGGTGATACGCCGATGGTCGGAGCCAGTTGCGAGCGGCTGACGGTGATGGACGCCCGTGCGGCGCGAAAGTTCGCTTCAGCCGCCTTCAATGTCTGGTTGGTGGTTGCTACCTGTTGTTCAAGACGGCTCAGGTCCGGGTCGGCAAACATCTGCCACCAATCGCCGGCGAGGGCGGGATCCGCAGGAGAGGCAATCTTCCAGCTTCCCGCCTGCGCATCCTTCGTTGGCGCCTCCTGGTAGGTCGGAGGAGCTGAAGCTGACGGCTTGATGTAGTTCGGACCTACCTTGCAACCCGCCAGGCCTCCAGCCAGCCCGATACCGAGGCCGATTAGAAGAACCGGTCCAGTAAGCCTCAACTTCATGCCGGTCCCTGCTTTCCGGTATCGGTGACTTTGACCGTCGTGCCCGCAGCCAGGGAATCAGGCGGATCGAGGACGACGGCATCTTCCGGAGTCAGTCCTGAAGTGACTTCGACCGTGTTGCCGTAGTCGTGGCCGATAGAGATGGGAGCGAGAACGATACGGTTGTCGCGAACCACGGCAACTCGCAATCCTTCGGAGCGAAAGAGAAGTGCGTTCGACGGAACGGTTACCGAGTGGGGATTCCCCGGCAGTTGCAGGTGAACAAAGACGTATGCTCCGGGTAGAAGATGACCGCTGGCGTTATCGACATCGGCCTCGGCGGTGAGGGTACGGGATTCCGGATCGATGGAGTTGCTGTTGCGTATCAGGGTGCCCTTGAAAGTCTCGTCCGGGCGGTCAGTTTCTGTAAGAGTGACGGTGCCTCCATTGGTTACGGCGTTCGCGTAGGCTTCCGGCACCGCGATGTAGACGCGCAGGCGGTTGATCGCGGCAAGATGGAAGAGCTCTTTCGGGCCGGAGTTGGCTCCTGCTTCCACAAGTGCGCCAATATCGGTGTTGCGGGCAGTCACGATTCCATCAAAGGGGGCGACAACTTTTTCAAAACCCTGAAGCTGCTGCAGGCGACGGACGTTGGCTTCGCTGGCGGAAACTGCCGATTGCCGCGCAGAGAGGTCGCTCATAGCCTGGTCTGTTTCCTGCTTGGAAACAGCGTTCTTGGCCAGCAGATTTTGCCAACGCTTACTGGTGATGGCAGCCATGTCGAGATTGGCCTCTGCAGTTTTTAGATCGGCCTGCGCCTGTTGCAGTTGCTGGTCGAGCTCAGGGGTTTCGATTTCCGCCATGAGCTGGCCCTGGTGGACATGCGAGCCAATATCGACGTACCAGCGCTGCAGGTAGCCGCTGGTTCGGGCGTAGATTGGCGTGTCGTTGAAGGCCTGAACATTGCCCGGCAGGTCGATCTTCTGGATCTGCTCCCCTGCCTGAGGATGAGTGACCCGAACCGAAGGAGTGGAGGACTGGACCGCGACACTGGCTAAGGCGGCGTCCGCGGCTACTCGAGAGTGGATACCGCTGACAATGCCGACGATCAGCAGGACTACGACCGCGCAGATGACCCAGACCGCAAGCTTTCTTTTGGGCTTGCCAGGCGCAGCTGGAGCGGGGTTCGCAGTCGTCAGATTTTCATCTTCGTTCAGTTGTGTAGTCTCCATAAATCTCAGTCTTCCTTGTCAAACCAGTTGTGTATCCAGGTCTTTCTCGAGTTGGAAGGAATGATGTTTTTGCTTCCGTCCGTGGACGAGGGCAAAGACCGCAGGAACAAAAATCAGTGTGGCCATCGTAGCGCAGAGAAGTCCGCCGATAACGGCGCGACCGAGAGGAGCATTCTGCTCCCCGCCGTCACCAAGGCCGAGCGACATAGGCACCATACCGATGATCATGGCCAGCGCAGTCATCAGAACCGGGCGGAAACGGGTACTTCCCGCCTCGATGGCAGCTCTCACGGCGTCGCCGTGTTCGTGCAACTGCGTTTTGGCAAACGAAACGACCAGGATGCTGTTGGCTGTCGCCACGCCCATGCATAGGATAGCTCCCATCATGGCAGGAACGCTCAGGCGGGTGTGGGTGAAGAAGAGAAAGAGGACAATTCCAGCCAGCGCGGCCGGCAGCGCCGTGATGATCACAAATGGATCGAGCCATGACTGGAAGTTGACGACAATGAGCATGTAAATGAGGACGATCGAGAAGACCAGTCCAGCCAGGAGCTCGGTATAGGAACTGCGCATTGTCTCGACCTGGCCCCGCAAAGTCAGAAAGGTTCCGCGAGGAAGATATTTGCGGTTGGCGTCGAGGACGCGCGTAACATCTGCAGCAGTGGCGCCCAGGCCGCGATCCTGCACGGCGGCGTAGATGTCGACTACCCGGCGTGTATTGAAGTGTGAGACGACGGCCATTTCCTTACCGCGATGGATATTTGCGACATCGCCAAGGATTTCGGCTGGTCTGGCGGCTTCGCTTCCCTGGCTGCCCATGTTGGAAGTAGGCGCGGGACCGCCTGTCGCCCGATTGATGGGGATGTTTTCG
>Ga0302325_10032868_pt1 | contig 10641 bp, 7 predicted proteins | sample Palsa_T0_2_FD_201948 | JGI IMG/M metagenome (GOLD analysis project Ga0302325, IMG submission 201948) | Peat permafrost microbial communities from Stordalen Mire near Abisko, Sweden - Palsa_T0_2 | ecosystem: Environmental > Terrestrial > Soil > Palsa > Peat permafrost | place: Sweden: Abisko...
ATCGCGAGAAGACAATTGCGAGTTCGTGGTTGCCGATTATGAGGCTGGTTGTGAGTTCGTAAGCTGAGATTTTGTCTGACCCGATCCGACGATTCTCGGCTTCCGTTTCACCATGAGTCGCGGAAGAAATGACTCGCGGAAGAAATGAGGGACAAAGCTTTGCAAAGGAAGGTGAACATGTTGTTCGATGCTAATCCCCGCCGTTCCCACGCGCGGCGCTTCCATGCGGGCCGCGTCTACGCGGGCTGCATCTACGGGGAAACGACCCTGAGGACGCTTTTCGTGATGCTTTGTGTGCTGGCCTGCTCTGCGCTGATGCTGGCCCAGACCACGATTTCCACGGGAAGCATTCAGGGCGTAGTCACCGATCCGACGAGCGCGGTGGTGAGCGGGGCGAAGATTTCCATCAACAACAAGGCTACGGGACGCGTAATCACAACCACGACCACCTCGGCCGGCGCTTACGCATCGGGCGCGCTGATTCCCGGAGATTACACGCTAAGAGTGGAAGCGCCGGGATTCAGCACCTCGGAGCTTGCTGTCATCGTGCAGGTCGGCGTCACTGCGACCGGGAATATCAAATTGCACGTCGGCCAGGCGGCGCAAGTCGTGGAAGTTCAGAGTAACGAAGTCGCAGTCAACACCGAGCAGGCCACCGTCCAGGGAGTTCTAACCACCGAGCAGATCGAAAACCTGCCCATCAATGGACGAAACTTCCTCGACCTGGCCCAACTGGAGCCCGGAGTGCAAATCCAGGACGGCGGAAATTTCGACCCTACCAAGAATGGATTCTCCTCCATTTCGTTCGGCGGCCGCTTCGGACGCACCGCCCGGATCGAAGTCGATGGTCTGGACATCAGCGACGAAACCGTAGGCACGACCACGCAAAACGTGCCCGAAGGCGCCATTCAGGAATTTCAGATTCAGCAATCCTCCCTCGATCTTTCCACCGAGCTCACTTCTTCCGGATCGGTCAACGTGACCACCAGGTCGGGCACGAATGCCTATCACGGCGAGGGCTACTACTCTTTCCGCGATCAAACTCTGGACGCCGCACTGCCGGGCGGCAGCGACAATCCCTTTCAACGCAATCAGTTTGGCGGTAGCTTTGGCGGAGCGATTCTGAAAGACAAGCTGTTTTTCTTTCTGGATGCCGAACGGACCAAGCAGGATTTGCTCAATCCCGTACTGCCGGGCTTCCCGTTTGCGACGCAGGTTGGCAGTTACAGCTCGCCCTTTCGCGAGGTGGAAGGCCTCGGAAAACTCGATTGGCAGATTAACAACAAGTACCATTTTTTCTATCGCTTCTCCTACGACCAGAACCACAGCGTGCAGGCGTTCACTCCCAACAGCTTCCAGCCCTTCGGCAGTGTGAATCACACGCCCGACCACGCCATGGGCCTGGACTTCAGCACAGGAAGTTATACGCACAGCATTCGTTTCGGTTACATGAAATTCCGCAACGGAATCGTGGACGCGACCGCCGGCACCAGCATCTTCGATCCAGCGCCCGGACTCGAGCTGGCCATTGGCAACGATCCGGATTGCCTGACTCCCGGCCTCGATGTTTTTTGCTCCGGGCCAAGCTTTCTGGCGCCGCAGCAGACCTACCAGTCCGACCACCAGATCAAGTACGACGGCAGCAGGGCACTTGGCGCGCACATTTTTCGCTACGGCGGCGGGTTTAATCACATTGTCGGCGGCGGCTTTGCCAGCTTCCTGAAGCTGGGACCAGCAGTCTCGGCCTTAGCGTCGGCCTGCAGCGGCACGTGCGGACCGACTAACCCTCTCAACTATCCGGCCAGCACCGTGCAGTTGGGCAACGGACAGGGCTACGACTCAGAGATTCCAGCGTTCGGGCTTCCCGCCGGCGGCAGCGGTCCGGATAATCGCATTTCGGTATATTTCGGAGACGCCTGGAAGGTCAAACCCAACCTGACCTTATCGTACGGAATTCGTTACGTCCGGGACTCCGGCCGCACCGACAGTGACCTGGGACCGATTCCGGCTCTGAATCAATTCAACAACCAGTTCTATTCGAGCCTGGGCAATCGAGTGAATCAACCCAATCTCAACTTCGCGCCGCAAGCAGGTATTGCCTACGATCCTTCGGGCAACGGTAAGACGGTGATTCGCGGAGGCATTGGCCTTTTTTACGAAAACTCGATCTGGAACAACATTGAATTCGACCGGCCCGCGCGATTGGAGACGGGACTGTTCCTCGCAGACCCGACGGTGTGCTCAGGCGGACAACCCAACCTGAGTTTTACTCTGCCTGACGGGACCACGCCAAATCTATCGTTTTGCGGCCAAACCATTGGACAGGCGGCCCCGGCAATCCTGGCGTTGCAAGCCCAATACCAGGCAGTCACGGCCTCGGTCGGCACAAAGGCCCCCAACCCGTCGTTTATCGGGACATCCCTGGCGGATGGGCTAGACGCGACGGGAACGGATCTGCTGGCGCCAACTTACGTCAGCCCGCGCTCCCTGCAAATGAACCTCGGCATCCAGCACGAGATCCGTCCGGGGATGGTTTTCACCGCGGACTATTTGCGCAACATTGAGACGCACACCCTGCTCGCGGTGGATACCAACCACGTGGGCGACTATCGCTTCCCAGCCATGAACTTCACCGGAGCCGTGACAGCGGCGATACAAAAGACGGTGGCGAATAACCAGGGGTCGGCCAATGCGGGTTGTGCATCCCTGAACGCAGGACCGGCCATGGTGAGCTGCTACATCGCCCATGCCAACAAAACCTATTCGCCGGCGGCGGGTGGCGGGCCTGATTCCTTCGGCGGCTCCATCGCCGACTTTGCTTCCAATGGCCTCGATTCCGGCTATTCGTTGTGCGGAGGGTCTCCGTGTCCCAACGCGGCTTTCCCCGGAATCAACCCACTCGTCGGCGCCAACCAGATGCTGTTCCCTATCGGTTACGCGAAAAATAACGCGGTACAGTTGTCGCTGAAGCAGCACCTGAAGAATCCGTTCCCCGGTATTACAAACTTTGACCTGCAAGTTTCTTATCAGTTGGAGCGCTACGTCGCCGCGGCGCAGGATAACGACTTCATCACCATCGCCACCGACTTCAACAGCCCGCAGCGCTACCTGGGGCCGAACGGGCTCGACCGCAAGCACCAGATATCTTTCGGCGGCACAGTGGATTTGCCCTTGCACTTCCGCGTGGGCATGATTGGACATTTCTACAGCCCGCTGCCCGTGACGCTCACTTTGAGCCCTACTGGAACCCCGGGCGGCATCTTCGTAACGGATGTCACTGGCGACGGCACCGGCGACGGAAGTTTTGCTTCCAACGGCGGCCTCGGCGACGTTTTGCCGGGAACCAACATCGGCTCGTTCGGGCATGGCATCAACCAGAACAACATCAACAAAGTCATCAACAACTACAACCACATTGATGCCTCGCAGCCAACGCCAGCGGGCCAGGTGCTGATCAACAGCGACCTGTTCGGGGTGAATGCGACACAAAGCTTGTCGAATCTGCAGTCCCTGAACGGAGTGCAGCAGCCCATCGCGCCTGCTCCCTACGATGAAGCCGGCATGGGCTGGCTGCGCGCCTTCGACATTAGTTTGAATTGGATGTACAAAGTCAAGGATAGGGTTACCGTGCAGCCCGGGGTTTCGTTTTTCAATGTGGCGAATTTCGCCAACTTCGACGGACCCGCGAACCCGTTGAGCGGAGTCCTGAGCGGAACTTGCGGATCGCTTAACGGCACCGGTTTCGGGGCGCCACCGCTCTGCAAGAATCCGGGCCAGCAAAGCAGCAATCGCCTGGGTCTGGGCTCGGGCGTTTTTGCGCTGGGCTCTCCGCGCGTGATGGAATTTTCGCTGAAATTCAGTTTCTAGCCCGCGTTTCGCACGCTATTGTGCTCCGGTTGTGCGAACGTCGAGGGACGGCGTCGGCGTTTCGCGCTGTGTGTACAATGGCAGGCATGCCTTTCCGCACTCCGCCGGGCAATCCCAACGCCGCCAATCGCGGTCGCACTCCTCCTCCGGAAGATACTTTCGAAGAAGCGGCCTTTCTCAAGTCTTTGGGCGAGAAGCAGAAGCCGGTGTCGGTGAAGTTGCTGGACGGGCAAACATTCCGCGGGTGGATCGAATACTACGACAAGCACATGGTGCGGCTCACCCGCGAGGGCGCACCCAACCTGTTCATCTTCAAGCACGAGATCATGTACATTGCCGAAGACGGCGGGAAGCGGAAGTGAAGCGGGCTTCGGGCTTCTGCTTGCGGGCTACGGCTAAAGCCCGGGCAGGGAGTGCATACTCATCGCTGTGCCTGGCGTCGTTGCCTTCGAAGTCCGCATTTTCTTTGTTTTGTCAGGATGTTCCGGTTGGTTAGCGGAACCCCGAAGCCTGAAAACCGAAGCCCAATCATGCCTACGCATCGCGACAACTTCCTTCCTGCCATGTCGGCGATTGCCCGCGAGGCGGGCGCGCTGCTGATGCATTATTTTCAGAAGCACATCAAGATTGAATACAAGGGAGACGCCGATCTGGTTACGGCTGCCGACCGCGCTTCGGAGGCGTTGATTCGCGAGCGCATCCAGCAGCAGTTTCCCGGGCACGATGTGCTGGGCGAAGAGCAGGGATTGAACGACCAGGGCAGCGACTACCGCTGGTATGTCGATCCGCTCGACGGCACCACCAATTTCGCGCACGGCTATCCGGTGTTCTGCGTGTCGATGGCGCTGGAGCGGCGTGAATCACAGAAACCAGCGCAGCGCATCGCAGGCGTGGTTTACGACCCGACGCGCGACGAACTTTTTTCCGCGGAACGGGGCAGGGGCGCGCAACTGAACGGCGCGGCCATCCACGTTTCGCAGGCGGCCCAGTTGAAGGAGAGTCTTTTAGCCACCGGATTTCCCAGCCACAAGCGCCACAAAAATCCCAATATTCACTTCTATCACCAGATCACGCTGCGCACCCACGGCGTGCGGCGCGCTGGATCGGCGGCGCTCGATTTGTGCAACGTGGCCAGCGGCCGCTTCGACGGCTTCTGGGAATTCAATCTGAATCCCTGGGATACAGCCGCCGGTGTGCTCATCGTGGAGGAAGCTGGCGGCAAGGTCAGCCGCTTCGACGGCTCTGCGTTCGAGATTGACAGCCGCGAGACCCTGGCGTCGAACGGGTTGATCCACCCGGCGCTGGTGCAAGAATTCGAAGAAATCTTCGCCGGCCGCGGACTGGATCCGCTGCCCAACCCGCGCGATTACAAGAGATAAAGATTCCCGTGTTCTTCTCTACCCTACGTTCCCCTGTGACCTCTGTGGTTGGAAAGTCCTTCACCACAGAGGAACACAGGGTTCGCCCCTCCCCGGCGGCGTTACAATAGATAGGGACCGCCAAGTTTTCGGCCGGTCTCTCTATTCCTGACCCCGCAGGTTCAACGTGATCGACTCGCTCCTCGAACGCAAGATTGAAAAGCGCCCCGATAAAGTCACACTGCAAGGGCGCATTCTTTTTCTCACCGAAGATCCCGAACTCATCCGAAAGCAGCTTGCGGGCGAAGACCTGCCGTGGGACACGAAAAATCCTGCGGCGAATCCCAAACTGCGCGACGATATCTCAACCGACGAAATCACTCCCGCGCATTACTGTTTCTATTTTGATGAGACTCTCGGCGAGATTCCTTATCTCGGCTTGAAATGCGGCAGCGTCACGCCAATTGGCCGTGGTGACGTAAAGCGCGGCGGATTTGTGTGCGCAGTGAGCGGCAAGCGGCGTGGCAAGGGCTCCAGCCGCGAGCAGTCGCCGTATGCGGAAATGTGCGCCGGCATTCGCGTGGTGATCGCCGAAAACATCGAGCGTATCTACAAGCAGAATTGCCAGAACCTGGGCCTGCTGACGTCGACAGATTTCTCGCTGATCGACCGGATTCGCGCCGGAGAAGAAATCGCTCTGAGCGAATTCACCGCCGGCGAAGATGAGATCACGCGGCAGGTGATCGAGTACGGCGGGTTGTTTCCGTTTAATGTAGCCAGGATGCAGGGGAAAGTCTTCTTACCGGCAATTCAAGAAGCGGGCAAGAGTGCCCGCTCCACACGAGCAATGACCGTAGCCGAAAAGATCTTTGCCCGCCACATGATCAACGAGAAAGGTGAAGTTGGAGTTTCTGCAGTCAAGCCCGGCGACACCGGCTTCGCCCGCGCCGATCTGCGCTTCAGCCATGAATATGTCACACCCATGGCGGCAATCTTTTTCGAACGCTACGTCGGCCCCGAAGCCAAGGTCAACGACGCCTCAAGCATCATTTTCTTTCGCGATCACCTGACGTTTCTCGACGAAGTGATCTCCGAAGAGAAAAAGAAACTCGGCCTGCTCGACCTGGCGACGCAACTCAAAATCAAGCAGCAGGACTTTGCCGCCAAGCAGGGAATCAAGCTGCACGGCGAATTAAAAGACCGCAAAGGTTCGGAAGGCATTTGCCATTCAATCGTGCTCGAAAGCTACGCGCTGCCGGGGCAGTTAAATATCGGCTCCGACTCGCACACGCCGCACGTTGGCGCGATCGGCTGCGTGGCTTTCGGCATCGGCACCACCGACGTTTTCAATTCCTGGATCACGAAAGACGTGCGTGTCAAAGTTCCGGAGTCGGTGAAGATCGTAATCCGCGGCCGCAAGCACGCCAACGTCACCGCCAAAGATTTTATTCTTAAAATCCTCAGCCTCGACTACGTGCGCAGCGGCAAAGCGCTGGCCAAAGTGATGGAATACGCGGGCGAAGCAATCGAAAGTCTCAGCGTGGACGAACGCGCCACCATGACCAACATGGCTGCCGAAATTGGCGGGTTCACCGGCATCGTCGCTCCCGACAAGAAAGCTGTCGACTTCCTGGTTGAGCGCCGCAACATGGAGCGCAAAAAAGGCGAGGCCATGATCGAAGATTTGTACAGCGACCGCGACGCGCAGTATGCCCACGTGATCGAACTCGACGCCGCCGAGATCACTCCCATGGTGGCCACGCCCGGCGATCCGGGCAACGGCAAATACGTTCGCGACCTGAACACGCCCGTGCCGGTCGAGATCGCTTACGGCGGCACCTGCACCGCCGGCAAGAATGAAGACATGGATATGTATGCCGCCGTCCTGGCCGATGCGCTCAAGCACGGCAAGCGCATCGCCGACTCGGTAAGGTTTTACATCCAGTTCGGCTCGCAGGAGACGCGCGAATACTGCCTGCGTCGCGGATATCTGGAAGTCTTCCACAAAGCCGGCGCACTCGTGATCGAGCCCAGTTGCGGCGCCTGCATCAACGCCGGCCCGGGAGTCTCCACGCGTCCCGATCAAATCGTGATCAGCGCCCAGAATCGCAACTTCCCCGGTCGCAGCGGCCCTGGACAAATGTATCTGGCCTCGCCCTACACCGTGGCAGCCAGCGCGGTGGCGGGTTACATCGTGGAGTACGAACCCAGCGAGAAAAAAGAATTAGTGGGGGCGTAGGCATTTCTGCTCTCAAGATGCGCGCTGTCATCTTGAGCGAAGCGAAGGACCTATGCAATCCTCTACCATTGCACATGTCCTTCGGACTGCAAAAAAATGCGGACCTCAGGATGACAAGGCTTCGACACAGAATTAAGATGAAGTAACGGAATCTTCTACACACGAGGCAGAACGTCCTGCTCACAAGTGCGATTCCCTTGCGTCTCACCCTTCGAGGAGAACGCTCATGAACCGCTTCCGATTCCTTCTCATCGCCTTCATCACCATCAGCTTCGCCATCGCCGCCGCGGCATTTTGCACGCCCGCTCCCAGGGTCGGAACTCCCTCCACTTCATCAACGGGCTCGCTCACGCCAGCGTCCCCAATGCTTGAGCCCCGCTCCGGACACAGCGCCACTCTCCTGCCCGACGGCAAGGTCCTGATCGCCGGCGGCATGCGTCGCAATCAGGATTTCTACAAGTCGGCGGAACTCTACGATCCCGCCACCGGCAAGTTTCAGGCCACCGGAGAAATGAGTCTCGGCCGCGTCGGCCACATCGCCGTGCTGCTGCGCTCGGGCAAAGTCCTGATCGCAGGAGGCTGGATCCGTTCCCACGGAACAACCGACTCAGCGGAACTGTATGACCCCGCCACGGGAAAATTCACAGCGATCTCGAAGATGACCAGCCGGCGCGCCCGCGCGACGGCAACGCTGCTGGCAAACGGCAATGTGCTGATTGCGACCGGCGCCGATCATGACGGCCCTTACGCTGCAATCGCCTCGGCAGAAATTTTCAACACCGACACGCTACGATTTCAGCTCACCGGCTCTCTTCACCGTCCGCGCTTGGGGCAAACCGCGACCTTGCTCAACGACGGAAAAGTCCTCATGGCCGGCGGCGGCAACGGAGGCCTCATCGCGACCGCGGAGTTGTACGATCCTAAGACCGGAACCTTCAGCGAAACCGGTAGTCTAATCACCGCGCGCCACAAACACACCGCAGGTCTTCTTCCGGATGGTCGCGTGCTCATCGCGGGCGGTTCCGACGAGCGCGACTGGAACGGGAACCTGAACAGTGCGGAAATCTACGATCCTCGCACAGGGAAGTTCACGTCCGCCGCCAACCTGAACGACAGCCGCTTCAAATTGCCCGACGAAGCCGTGCAGCTTCCATCGGGAAAACTGCTGGTCGCCGGCGGCAGCAAAGAGGCGGAAGTCTTCGACCCGGCCAGCGGCAAGTTCGCCGTGGTCCCAGGCCAAATGAATGACAAGTGGTACTACATGAGCGAAACGAAACTCGGCGACGGCAGCGTGCTGCTGGCTGGCGGCTATCCCAACAGCGACCAGACCACGGCCGCAACCTGGATTTACCGGCCTTGATCTCCCCGTTTTCAGCGGGTTACGCACACCGCCGCCCGTAAGTGGTTGATTTCAGCTAGGATGGCTGAAATCAGCCACCCGGATCTTTGCAACTTTTTCCGCGCTGCCGAGTTCAAATGGGTAGGCGCTTCCAGACGGAGTCGGTGGATCTGGAGCAGGGGGTAACAAAAATGCGATATCTAAAGTATGTAGCGTTACTGGCGGTTTTGATGGTTCCACTGGCCTACTCGCAGGCGCAGGTCGGCGTGGGCGTGGACGTTGGCCCGGGCTATGTCGGAGCGGCTCCGGTCTGCGACTATGGCTACTACAGCTACTATCCTTACGCGTGCGCTCCGTATGGATATTACGGGCCTAGCTGGTTTGCCGGCGGAATCTTCATCGGCGCCGGCCCGTGGTATCACTGGGGCGGGGGTGGATGGGGACGCGGCTTCTACGGACGCGGTGGCTATGGCTACGGACGCGGCGGCTACGGTTACGGACGCGGCTACGCCGGGCGCGGTTTCGCGGGACGCGGCTTCGCAGGGCGAGGTCCGGCCGGCGGATTCCATGGTGGCGCGGTTCGCGGCGGAGGAGGCTTCCACGGTGGTGGGGGCGGATTCCACGGGGGCGGCGCGGTCCATGGCGGAGGCGGGGGCTTCCACGGGGGCGGCGGCGGACACGGCGGCGGCGGCGGACACCGCTAAATTGATCAGTGATCGGTAGGTAGCAACGGCCGGCAAGCAACCCTTGCCGGCCGTTGCTTTTTCAGATTCAGCTTCGAACAATTAGGCCCAAACCCTGGGTCGCCTCGTGTTTTTCGTGGTTCGTCGCTTTCCCCAAACCAGGCGCCCGATGGAGCCATCCGGCTAAAAACAAATCGAGTCCAAAACCCTGTACCCGCAGCCCGCGTTCTTGCTAGAATGTGCGGTTCCGTGCGGGACTGCGGAAACCCGCCGCCCCGTCGTAGTAAGATATTTGTATACATCTCAGGAGACAGAACCTTTATGGCCTACGTAATTGCCGAGCCTTGCATCAACACCAAAGACACCGCCTGCGTCGACGCGTGTCCGGTGGACTGCATTCATCCCAAGAAAGACAATCCCGCCTACGCCACAGCGGAGTTGCTCTATATCGACCCGGTAGAGTGCATCGACTGCGGCGCCTGCGTGCCCGTGTGTCCGGTGTCGGCCATTTTCGCGCTCGACGACCTGCCGGAAAAGTGGAGCGAATTCACCGCGAAAAACGCAGCGTACTTCGGACGGTAGGCTGTTAGCCGTTAGCTATCAGCTGTAGGGTACCGCTGTCGGAGAGCGAAGCGCGGGCCGAGTCTGGGGAGAAGTTCAAGGGCGTGCGTCCACACATGGGCGCGCGCCTTTTCGTTTTGATCAGAATGTGGATTTTGACTTTGCCCGTGTAGGGCGGACACTCTCGTCCGCCGCTTTTGACTTTGGGGTAGGGCCGATTTTCCAACGGCTGAACCGCTGATTGCTGAGCTGACAGCTCACGAATGCCAGCTGACCGCCCGTCTGCATTTACAATCACTTTGTTACCTCAGCTGGGAATCATGGCCCTGATGGAGTCGGAAGCGATCGTGTTGCGCACCTATCCGCTGCGCGAGGCCGATCTGCTGGTCACACTGTTCACGCGCGCCGAAGGCAAGGTTCGCGGCGTGGCCCGATCGGCAAAAAAATCGAAGCGCCGCTTCGGCGGCGCGCTCGAGCCCATGACCTACGTGCGCGCATTCTATGATATCCGCGAACGCCAGGAACTGGCGCGCCTCGATGCCTGCGAGGTGATTGAGTCTCCAATGGCCACCGAAGTCAGCTACGCGCGCGCCG
>Ga0302325_10032871_pt1 | contig 10640 bp, 11 predicted proteins | sample Palsa_T0_2_FD_201948 | JGI IMG/M metagenome (GOLD analysis project Ga0302325, IMG submission 201948) | Peat permafrost microbial communities from Stordalen Mire near Abisko, Sweden - Palsa_T0_2 | ecosystem: Environmental > Terrestrial > Soil > Palsa > Peat permafrost | place: Sweden: Abisko...
TCCCCATAGTGCCCGTGGCCCCCGCCGGCGCCCAACCTCCCGCGACTTCGTGCCTTGGCGCTTTTCGGCCGCCGGCTGCCTCAGCGCGTGGATAGACCTGCATCCCGGCGGCCGAAAACCTGCACAATCGCGTCATTTCGGCAGAGGCCCAGCCACTTCCGTTCTGCTCCGAGGAACGGACATTGTTAGGATCGGTCGTCTAAAACGTGCCAACCACCGAGATATTCGCGCTCGAGGAAATTGGGCGGAATGCAGGTTTGACTGCTAGGACGCCCCGCGTTCAGTGAAAGGAATCGATCAACGGCTGCGGGCGCTTAAAAGTTAACTTAGAATAAGCATCGTCCTTCAATTTATACGAAATCGGAGAGGCGATTCTAAAAATTGCTGGCTATAGAGGCTTGGGGATTTGGGGGATGATATGGGCAAGCGAGCCAAAGGTCAGAAAATAAAGACCATTACATTGCCATTAGCCGGTAAGTTAACGGTCCTCGTTATGGCGGTCGGAATATTGGGCTTCGGATCGTTTTTGCGCCCCCCAACCGTCCGCCCACCGCATTTAATTCCAGAGCATCAAGCGTTAGTCCCGCTACCTTCAGCGCCGGCGGTGGTGCCGCCACCTTCACTGTCTGTGCGTCGTGCCGCCGAAAGCCAAGAAACGCCTGATCCTCACGCAAAGTTTGCCAGACAGATCGTTGCCTATGACAGCCGCGAGTTGCCGGGCACGGTCGTCATCGACGCTGAGAACACCTTTCTATATTTGGTTCTGAGCGGCGGAAAGGCGATGCGCTACGGCATTGGCGTCGGCCGCCAGGGCTTTGCTTGGTCCGGCACTCAGTCGGTGGCCAAAAAAGTCGAGTGGCCGGACTGGCGTCCGCCAGGAGAAATGCTGTCGCGACAGCCCTACCTACCGCGTTTTATGGCGGGCGGACCTACCAATCCCCTAGGCGCTCGGGCAATGTATCTGGGTGAGACAGAATATAGAATCCACGGCACTAACAAGCCCGAGACCATCGGAAAGCGCGTCTCGTCCGGTTGTTTCCGGCTGACAAACGAGGATATCACTGATCTCTACTCGCGGGTGAAGATGGGTGCGAAAGTCATCGTGCTTCCCCCAGCGCAAAATAATCCGGCCTCAGACGAGGCTTTAGGTCATTTGCCAAAGTCGGAGGACACACTACCCTCGTCCGCCCTCACGTCGATGCCGGTTGATACCGCGTTAGCATCTCTTAGCCGCTGAGCTACATTACCCCTTCTTGGTTCAGCTTATCGGCACAAATGAGCCGCCAGTAATCCTCGAACAGTGTCACAGCTTCGGGCTACAATTTGATTGAAGAGCCCCGCCTCCCCTTTGTGTCGCGCCATATCTGATTTACGACCCTGCATATTCCAACCATGGTAGCCACTCCGGTTAGATTTACCCCGCGAAAAAGTTTTTGATTTTTTTATTTCGCCGGGTGTGGATGACACGACTGGGTGCGCCACTTTAGGCACCTGTGCTATACTTTCCAGCATATGGATGATGCTGTTGAGGAACGATTCAACCAGCTGGAAAAGCGCGTCAGCGATGGGTTTGTTCGCATGGAGGATGGGTTCACTCGCCTGATCGAAACGCTTGCCAACAGTACCGCCCGCGAATTCGCCGCAATCGACGAACACTTTGTCGAAGTGGACAAACGTTTGAATTCTGTCGATGAGAGGCTCACAGCAATTGAAGGAAGAATTGAGGCGTTCTCGCGCCGCTTCGATAGCGAGGTCGAGGAACGCCATCTGCTAACGGAGCGCGTCTTGAAGCTGGAGAAAGCCTAGGTGCACCTATGAAAAAGAAAGTGGACCTTGCCAACCTTCGCAAAGGACCAATTCGGCATCCCACTCTGCCGGATACTGTTATTGCGCGCATCACGGCATTTAAAGCGATGTTAGGAGATGTTGACACAGCTTCGGTTGAGCGAACTGTCGACAGCTTCAAACGCGATGCCAATCCCGACATCGAACTGGTCATTTGGGAGCGCATTGCTAGCACTTTTCAAATGTATCTCTTCCGTAATCCGACTATCGACCTCGCAGTTAGAAAGGAGGTTTTTGCAGTTCTTGTTGGTGCGTCGATGGGAGTGGAAGAACGTAAGAACTTTACGCACCTCGGTGACCGCCAGATCGAGCTTCTGATCGCTAACTATCGAGGACAGTAGCTACGAAGAATGACGCAGAGCTAATCTTGTCCGACGTATATTATATGGCTCTGTTGAGCCATTCCCCGCTTCCGACAACCTACCGATAAAAGCGAAGAGCTAGGTCGTGAAACTATAAACCGAATGACCGAGAATGTTGAGGGTTTCGGATGCGGGCCAGCGACATCGGCGCGACATACACCAGTGGCCGGCGTCCGAAAGCCGCCAAGGAAAGAACCCGCGGGGGATGGGGCGCGGAGAATGCCGCGCACTCCGCTATGGGGATTCGGCTGGCGCGGAGGGTGCGAGCGCGGCAGTGCCGTGTCCTTCGAGGCGGTTGGCAGGCAGGCATAGCTCGGGTTGATGATTGAGACTGTTATTGAGTGTGTCGGTTGCAGGGATGGTGAGTTGTCGGGACGGCGTATCTGCGCGAGCGTGGTCGGCGCCGGTCTGCAACCGACGCTGGGCAAGGTTGTCAGTGCATCGTTTCAGCACATCGATCGTGATCATGAGGTATCGATCCTGACGGCGATGATTGGACCGGTCGGCCGGTGATGCGGTGTCGAGCCGCGCTTGAAGGTCTCGATGATGTTCATGCGCCCGCCGCAACACGGGCATGGGTGGGTCTCCTGGTCGGTTGGGGCAGCGCTATCGGGGGTCTGCTGCTTCTGTGCCGTTTGCACAGGTGTCACCGCAGCAATCAGCTGACGCGCCCGCGCGATGGTCTCGGTCTTGGTGCCGCTGGCCAGCAGACCGCAGTGCCTTATCCGGTGGAATCCGCATGGCAGGACGTGGATCAAGAACCGCCTGATGAACTCGTCCGGCTTGAGCGTCATGGTTTTGTAGCGGCCGGGGCCCTCGATCCGGTAGTCTTTGTAGCTGAACGTTACGCCGGTCGCGTCGGCGGCGATGAGGCGGCTGTTGGAGATCGCGACCCGGTGGGTGTAGCGGGACAGATAGGCCAGCACCTGCTCGGGCCCGGCGAACGGTCGCTTGCTATAGACGAACCACTTTGTGCGATGCAGCGGCGCGAGCCAGGCCTTGAACGCGGCCTTGCCGGCGAGGTGGGCGTGGTCGCCGAAGAACTGCAGGCGGCCGGCGTGGTGTGCGGCGAGCAGCATCTCCAGCATCAGGCGGCGGAACAGCCGCGACAGCACCTTCACCGGCAGGAGATAGTTTGGACGGCAGCCGATCCAGCGCGTGCCGTCGAGCGATATCCCACCGCCCGGCACGATCATGTGGACGTGTGGATGGTGGGTCATCGCCGAACCCCAGGTGTGGAGTACCGATGTGAAGCCGATTTTGACGCCGAGGTGCTTGGGATCGGCAGCAATCGTGCGCATTGTCTGCGAGGAAGCCTTGAACAGGAGATCGTAGACGACGGCCTTGTTCTGGTAGGCGATGGCGGCAATCCGCGCCGGCAGAGTGAACACGACGTGGAAGTAAGGGACTCCCAGCAGTTCTGACTTGCGCTGCTTCATCCATGCCAGCGCCTGCGAGCCCTGGCACTTGGGACAATGCCGGTTGCGGCAGCTGTTGTAGGCGATCTGCGTGTGCGAGCAATCCTCACAGCGCTCGACATGGCCGCCGAGAGCGACCGTGCGGCAGCTCTCGATCGCCGACATCACCTTCAACTGGCCGAGACTGACACGACCGGCATTGGCTTGCCGCCATGCCGAGCCATGGTCGCGGAAGATATCCGCGATCTCCAGGGCGGGGCGAGCCATGATCGCCGTGGTTATGCCGGTGGCTTGTTATCCGATCGCAGCGGCGTGAGCCGATCCAACGGGCTCATGACCGAGCGGATCACGTTGGTGGCTACCTGCGCGTAGAGCGCGGTCGTATCGACCCTGGCATGTCCGAGCAAAACCTGGATCAAACGCACCTCGGTTTTCTCTTCGAGCAGGTGGGTAGCAAAGCTGTGGCGCAATGTGTGAGGCGTCACTCGCTTCTTGATCGCTGCCCTATCGGCAGCGGCATGAACGACGCGATTGAATTGCCGCGTCGTCATCGGCAGTAGCGGATCACGGCCCGGGAACAGCCAGACCGCAGGCCGGGCGATGCGATACCAATCGCGCAGCAATTCCAACAGCCGCGGGGAAAGCATTGCAAAGCGATCCTTGCGCCCCTTGCCCTGCTCGATGCGCAGCAGCATGCGATCGGAATCGATGTCCGACACCTTCAGCGCCACCACTTCGGAGACCCGCAGTCCGGCGCCATAGGCGGCGCTCAGCGCGGCCTTGTACTTCGGCCCGGGGGCCGCCTCCAGCAGCCGTGCGATCTCCTCCAGACTCAAGATCGCCGGGATTCTGCGTGGCTCCCGCACGAAAGTGAGGTGCCGTGCCATCTCGGGGCGGTCGAGCGTCACGGTGAAGAAGAAACGCAGCGCTGCAACCGAGCCATTGATGCTCGGTGCACCCACCCCGATCTGCGTCTGATGTAGCTGGAAAAGGCGAAGATCCTCAGGCGCGGCCGTATCCGGCGCGCGGCCGAGAAAGGTTGTAAATGTTCGGACGTGCCGGATATAGTTGTTGCGCGTCTCCTCGACGAAATTGCGCACCGTCATGTCTTCGATCATGCGCCGGCGCAGCGGGCTCATGGGCTTATCACTCATCGGGGTACTCCTGTCCTGAGGTGGAGGGTGTTTGACCCCTCGATTCTCAAGACAGGACGCCCGGCTTGTCACCGTCTGCCGCTTACCTCGTCACTCCATCGGGGCCACTGGCTCCGCTCCGCGCGCAGCGCGCTCCCGCAAAGCGGGTTCGTTCTGTTGACCCTTATCGGAAGTCAGCAACCACCAAGGTTAGCTTTAGAGTGTTTTCGAGTGAAGCCGATACCGTCAAATGGGATAGCCAGGTGACAAGCTATTATGATTGTTACAGCCCACGGATGTCCGCATAGAGTTCAGGGAGTACGGGCGTTTCTAGGTCGCCGCGTTACTTGCCACGCGAGTTTCAAAGAAATGGCCCCGACGAGCGGGCTGGGGCCGTGATCGAACTAACGCCGCGCTCTCTCCGAATTTGTGCATGGCTACGACCTGCCGCCCGGCGATGATATCTCTAGCTTAGGGTAGGTCGCAGCGCACACCTGCAAGCGTCCAAAGCTTATCGATCCAGCGCCACCGGCCTAAACGCGGCGACAAGGACTTTTTCGAGCTTCCCATGCATCCCGCAAAGGATGTCATAGGCCTGGTCTCTGGGCAGCGGCGCCTTGTAGCGGCGGTCTTCAATGAGCGCGGCAAAGATATCCGAGATGGTCAATATTCGTACGACGTCGCAGATGCTTTCGGCGCAAAGCGCGTCGGGATATCCGCTTCCGTCAAGAAATTCGTGATGATGCCGAACCGCATCGAGAATTTCGGGAGATATTTCCTTGTTGTTCTTGAGCGCATCATATCCGAGAACGGGATGAGTTTCGATAATCGCCCGTTCTTGCGGGTCAAGTCGTCCGGGCTTGTCGAGCACTGCCAGCGGGATGGTCGCCTTGCCAAGGTCGTGAAACATCGCCGCTGTATACAATCGCTCCATGTCGCGTTTCGGCAGACCGAGGGTCAGGCCAAAATCGACGGCGACCCCGGTGACAAGAAGACAATGCTGGAACGTCCCCTCGTGGTGGCGGCGAACGGTTGTCAGCCAGTCGGATATTCCTTTTTCAGCGACACGCTCCGCGATTTTGTGGCCCGCGTCCCTGGCGCCCTTGATGTCGATCGCTGTGCCAGTTGCAACGGCCTCGAACATGGAAGCCATCGCGGCCGCGCCCGCAGAGGAAGCGTCGGTTTCGTCGTTGACGGCCGGCACATCCGCAACGGGATCGGTCCGGTCCGCCAGCGCCGAGAGCAATTTGGCCTGACCGATCGGGCCCGCCAGCACGAGTGTTGCACCCAGGGCGTAGGCCTGGGCGATACCGAGGTTAACAGTCTGGTCCAGCAGGAAGATGCGCTTTCGCACATGCGCCATACTTCCAAGCGTCGTCCGCAGCGCCTCGATATTCTCGACTACGCGAAGATCCGCCTTGACCACCACGGCACGGCACGTCCCGCGCCGGACCTTGGCGCCCGTCAGCAACTCCGAGGTTACGTCATATTTGCGCTCGAGTACGGCGCATATGCCGGTCAGCCTTTCGGAAGTATCAGCTACAACATGAACGGGCGTCAAAATCGGTCTCGCTATCGTCTCATTAGTTTCTCGCGTTAATTCTCAAGCCGTTTGCTCTGCTGTCTTGGCAGGTGCCGATCTGGCTTTCTTCTTCGGACTCTTGGCAATGAAACGGACGCCGGCTTGCTCGCCATCGATCCAGACCAGCTCGCACTTGCGAAAGGCGAGCCCGGTGGATGACAGCAGCAGGAAAAATTCGCGCGCCTGCAAAACATTGACAGGGCCCTCGACCGCAAGCTTGGCGCCGGTATCGGAAATATCGAGCAGAACGCAACTTCGTCGCCACGTCCCATCGACGCCCATCAGGTTGACGGTATGGGCGTGTTCAAGTGAAACACGGCATGCCTTTCGATTTTCTCCCCTCATCAAACCGCTCCCGCTATTGCGACGGCCTTCCCGGCCGGCTCCGACTTGGCTGCATTGCCCAAAAGCCCGAAGCGTATTGTCTGTTGGGCGGTGGAAAGGTAGAGTTTTTCGAATTTTTCCCTGGCGCGCGCGCGCTCCTGCTCGGTGAGCTGAGGCACGCTCCGGCTACGGATAATTGACAACGCCGTTTGCCAGTCCAGCCGAGAGGCGCGGCAGGCCACGATCAGGCCATCGCAGCTTTTTTCTTCCATCAGCGGTTCGATGGCTTCGATCGGAGCACCTGACAGCACGGACAGGGAAGCGATGACGTTGGTGGCCTCGCGTCGCATCGCAAAACGATTGACGACGGAATCCGTCAGCTTTCCGGAATTGTTGAGGGCAACGATTTTGGCATAGGCCTCGGAATAGACGATCGGCTCCGTTGCTTTTTTGGAGACGTGGGCTGCGATGTCATCGAGCACTTCCCGAATGCATTGACGTAATTTGGGCGGAGCAGACTTAAGCAGTGCAAGCCGCACGGCGTCGGTCGCCTTTAAGAGCAGTTCGCGAAGCATCGCAGGAGGAAGGTCCGGCCGAAGCAACAGCGAATCCGCGATATCCCGGTGGGGTTCGGCCGTGGCAACGATGGCCGCATAGCCGCTTGCGGAAAATTTCGCGCCCGCATTCTTGGCGAGCGCGCGGCAAACATTGAGGTCGCCGCGTTTCAGGAGGATATCGGTGAGCACTTCGTCGAGCGCTTGCCGGCAGGAAATGGTGAGCAGATGTTGCCGGCCGAGACGGCTCGCGATCTCTGCCAGAGCCGTATCGGAGAGCGCCTGCGAGCGAAGCAAAACGGGGGCGGCAACGGCGATGTCCTTGTGGCAAGCGAGACGGCGTATCGCCCGTGGGGGCGCTGGGTTTGACGTTGATAGCGTGGTGCTGAGCCGAACGAGGGAGCGCGCTTCAATATGCTCGATCAGCCGGACCAGCACGTCGTCGAAGACGCGAACCTGGCTTTCGTTGAGCCGGGCGGCGCTGGAAAGAAACAGATGCAGCACGCGCTGCAGCATGAGCACGCGGCGCTCGGGCGAGCCGCTGGATACCACCGCGGCTATGTCGGCAATCAGTTCTCCAGATGCGGTGGCAGTCATGGCCGGCACCAATTCCGCTGGAAGTCTAAGTGATCGAAATGCTTACGTAAGTTGTCGGTCGCACCGGAGGCCATTGGAGAAGCCACAGGCTAAAGTGCGATAGAATTTTCGCAAACTCATCGCGTTCAAATCGTGCTTCGCTAAGCTTACTAACGAGTTACTGGGCGACGGCGGCAACGTTGCAAAATTATCCATTCATAATTTATGGTAGGATATTTGTAATTTCTTGTTGGGGCGGGCTGATATTATTTGATCAAAGCTAAACTTGAGGTAGGTGGAGTTCGCCAATAGCATCGGGATGAAACCAAATAAATTTTGGAATATGCATTCTTAATAAGCTTTCCTGGCTTCGATTTCGTTTTAGCTTTGTATCCGCGGCGCCTAGCCCCGCAGCTGCTCCATGCTAATCTCGGCTCGAAGCATCCCGGTCATCGAGCCGGGATTTTATATTAGATCACTTCAACGAATTGCCCTTGTCTTCTATCGCTTGGGCGGGATCCGTGTAATCGTCGCCATTGCGCGTGTCGCGTGACCGTTATTAAATTTGAAAACGAACAGAACGACAGGGCGGCCGCAGGAAAAACTTGGCAGCCTTATCGTTCTCCACATCACGCCAGGCCTTAAGGCGCGACCGTTAACCGCGCGGCGACAGGATGACGAGTTTGAGGCTCGGTTCTGCAGCGGCCAAAAATGTCGTCTGGAAGAACCTAAGCAAACCGAACTGCGGATGATTGTAAAGTTTTTCGGTCCCATCGCGAAACAGAACTCGCTGATCTTGCCAGGCCCGATGAAAAAAATCTGACCCTTGGGTTAAGCCGCTAACCAGTTCGAGCATTTTTGGATCATCAAGGTTGTTGCTGAAATCGACGCGGAATTGCGCCACCAGTTGGCGCGCGCGACGCTCCCAACCGACGACGAAGTTTCTTGCGTTTGGATCAAGGAACATATGACGCAAAAGATTTCTTTCAGGGCCTTCCAGCCATAACCCGAACACTTTCGCCAATTCGGTATTCCAGAAAATCGGAGACCAATACTTGTCGAGCACATAGGCTGGGTAAGAAATGGACGAAACGCAGCTCTCAACCGCGTTGCGAACAATTTCATCTTCGAAGGTCGAAGCATCTTTCAGGTCGACTCGCCCGGCCATGCGGAAAAGATAAGCGCGCTCCGCGGGAGCTAACCGAAACACGTCGGCTATGCGGTCAAGCGCGCTGGCGGAAGGTATCACCTCTTTTCCCTGCTCTAGTCGCGCATACCAGGTTGAACTGATCCCGGCCGCCAGGGCGACCTCTTCGCGCCGAAGACCTGGCGTTCTTCGCTTTCTTCCCGCAAGCTTATAATTACCTTCCACCACCAGGTCGAAGGCCTGTTCCCTGTGCTTGCGCAGAAACTCTCCCAGTGCACGCTGTCGTGCGACATCATTCATCATAGGATAAATTGTACCTCGATAAATCCGGATCTTTCAGAGTTATGGATTTAAAGTGGAAGATGCAAGTTCCGTTGCCTCAACGAGCCAGTTCAGCATCGAAGCCGCACCGTAAGCGGTGGCTGTGGACCGAGCTTAAGCGACTTGGCCTGCCGGTGATTTGCATCAACGCGCGCCATGCCAAGGCCGTGCTCAAGATGCAGATCAACAAGAGCGACCGCAACGATGCTATCGGGATCGCCCGCATCATGCAGACTGGTTGGTTCAAGGAAGCGCATGTCAAAGATATCGACAGCCACTCGGTCAGGGCGCTGCCGGCCAGCCGAGCGCTGCTAGTCAAGATCAAGCGCGATCTCGAGAACCATGTTCGTGGCCTTCTCAAGAACCTCGGTCTCGTCATCGGCCGTGCCAAGTTCAATGTCTTCGCCGTGCGAGCCGAGGAGTTGATCGCGGGCCGCCCTGAGCTGATAGCTGCCATCAGACCGCTGCTGGAAGCGCGCAATGCCGTCGAGCAGCAGGTTAGTGAGCTTGATCGCAAGGTTATGAAACTGGCTCGCCATGATGCACAGGTTCGCCGGTTTATGACCGTACCTGGGGTCGGTCCGATCACCGCGCTCGCCTTCAAGGCGACGATTGACGATCCGGCGCGATTTGCTCGGTCGAGAAGCGTAGGTGCTTACGTTGGGCTAACCAGTAGACGCCATGCGTCCGGAGAGGCCGATTGGATAGGTCGCATCTCGAAGTGCGGCGACGCGATGCTGCGAAGTTATCTTTTCGAAGCAGCCGGGGTTCTGCTGACGCGCGTTCCAAAATGGTCCGCCGTGAAGGCTTGGGGGGTAAGGCTCGCCAAGCGCAACGGGCTCCGCAAGGCCAAGGTTGCGGTCGCCCGTAAGCTCGCCGTTATTCTGCATCGCATGTGGATCGATGGAACCGAGTTCAACTTGTCAACGAAGGAGATTGCTGCCTAGCGAGGGCATTACCGAGTTCCTGCCAACGGCAGGAACGTCCCAGCCGGGACGATGGCGACGGTGAGTTCGACCGATTTTTTGCGCGCATCTGAAAGGGCGACCGCGATTGCAACATTGAACCGCCAGCGTCACCTTACGCCATCATGCGGAGGGTTCACCCCTACCGCGGAGAGAACAGTGGGCCCGGCAAGGATGATCGTTCGAGAGCTTGACACCCAGACCCGGAATCAGAGAACAAAATTGACACTTTTCGGACATGCCGCGATTTCCGAGTCGAGTCTGCTTTCGGGGGTAAAGCGGAAGTTTGATTTCGAGGCCGCCAACGGCAACTTCTGTGCAGGTTTTCGGCCGCCGGGATGCAGGTCTATCCACGCGCTGAGGCAGCCGGCGGCCGAAAAGCGCCAAGGCACGAAGTCGCGGGAGGTTGGGCG
>Ga0302325_10032873_pt1 | contig 10640 bp, 9 predicted proteins | sample Palsa_T0_2_FD_201948 | JGI IMG/M metagenome (GOLD analysis project Ga0302325, IMG submission 201948) | Peat permafrost microbial communities from Stordalen Mire near Abisko, Sweden - Palsa_T0_2 | ecosystem: Environmental > Terrestrial > Soil > Palsa > Peat permafrost | place: Sweden: Abisko...
CGGTGGTGAAATGTTGAAGTCCGACGCCGAGATCGCGCCGTAGCTGATGCTCGTCGCCTTCAGCTCGAGCACCGGCGTGGTGTTGCCGCGCGCGTAGATCGCGAACTGGAGCGGCACGCCCCTGATCGCGTCCCACGCCAGCTCGGCCGAGCCCAGCAGCCCGCCGTCGTGCTTCGGTGAGACCGTTACCCGGTAGGCGGCCTGCCCGGCGACGTCGGTCGGCTGCGCGCCGGAGAGATTGACCCGGCCCATCAGCCGGGTCAGGAACGACTGGATCGAGGCGATCGACGGGACCCCGGATTGGCTACCCGGGTGCTTCGCACCGTGATCGGCTGCAAGCGTGCCCTCATACACGGTGTTCTCGGTCGGATCGGAGATCCAGAACGAGCGGTGGTCGACGACCACCTGCGCGTCGCCGTTGTCGGACTGCAACTCGATCCGCAGCCGCCCATCATTCGACAGCCACAGCCGGCCGCTGGCGCCCTGCAGGATCGGGTCGGTGCTCTGCCCGGTGAAGTCCGAGGAGTCGATCAGGTTGTTGGTGAAGCTGATGTTCGCCGAGATCCCGGTGACCTTGGGGGCCGACAGCGCCTGGTGGACCGCGCCGGCCAGCGACTGCGCCTTCGGTACCGGCCCCGAGCCGGTCGCCGCGACGGCGATCGCCGTCCCGCCCGCGATCACGGCGAGCACGCCCGCGACCGTGGCCAGCAGGCGCCGCGTCGAAGCTGTACGGAGAAATCTCAACACGCCTCACACCCCTTGATCGTCATGCGTTCACGATCGCACACGACTCTGAAATTACCCTGACAGCCGAGCGGCGGCGCCTAACCTCTCCGATGAGCAGCGACGACGCGACCCCGACGTGACCACGACCATCGAAACTCCGCCCGCTCTAGCCTCCGCGGCGGCACCGCTACCGCCCGGTCCGCCGCTGCCACGCTGGCTGCAGACGCTGGGATTCGTCGTCGGCGGCGCGCGGTTCCTGGATGCGGTCCGCCGCCGCTACGGGGACGTGGTCACACTCGGCACGGCGTTCGACGAGCGGTTCGTGATGGTGTTCTCGCCCGAGCTGGTCAAGCGGGTGTTCCAGGGTCCGCCGCAGCAGCTGCACGCCGGCGAGGCCAACGAGCTGCTCGGCCCGATCGTCGGACACCGCTCGGTGCTGTTGCTCGACGGCCCCGAGCACCTGCGTCACCGGCGGCTGACGTCGCCGCCCTTCCACGGCCGGGCGATGTTGGGCTGGATCGAGACGATGCGCGAGGCGACCGACGCGGAGATCGACCGCTGGCCGGTCGGCGAGCCGTTCGCGATGCACGCCTCGATGCAGACGCTGACGCTGCGGGTGATTGTCCGCGCGGTATTCGGCTTGGAATTGGATCCCGCCCACCCCACCGCCGCCGACGAGCTCAGCACTGCGCTGCGCGCGATGGTCGAGCCGCTGGGCTCGCGCAGCGGGCTGATGCTGGCCGCGGCGCTGGTTCGGGGCCGCGGCCGCTCGAGCTCGGCACAGCGCTTCGAAGCCCGCAAGCGGATCGTCGACCAGCTGCTGCTGGCCGAGATCGGCCGCCGCCGCGCCGACCCGGACCTCGCCGACCACGACGACGTCTTCTCGGCGCTGCTGCTTGCCCGCGACGAAGATGGCGACGGCCTGACCGACGCGGAGGTCCGGGACGAGCTGCTGACGCTGCTGCTGGCCGGCCACGAGACGACCGCGACCGGCCTGGCGTGGACCTTCGACCTGCTCCTGCACGAGCCACGGGTGATGAGGCGCGCGGACGAGCGCGACGACGCCTACCTCGACGCGGTCGTCAAGGAGGCGCTGCGGATCCGTCCGGTGATCCAGGGCGTCGGCCGCGTCGTCCGTGAGCGGCCGTTCGCGCTCGGCGGCTACGAGGTTCCCGTCGGGGTCGAGATCAACCCGTCGATCCGCACGATCCACCGTCGCGGCAACCTGTTCCCGGAGCCCGCGCGCTTCCTGCCCGAGCGCTTCCTCTCAGACGACCCGGGTGGGCGGGTCCCAGATACCTACACCTGGATCCCGTTCGGGGGCGGCACTCGCCGCTGCCTCGGCGCCAGCTTCGCCACGATCGAGATGCGGATCGTGCTCTCCCGGGTGCTCGAGCGCTGCCGGCTCCAGGCCGCCGACCGAAAGCCGGCAAAGCCGCAGATGCGCGCGATCACCGTCGCCCCGAAGGGCGGCGTGCTCGTGATCCAGACCGAGCCGCCGGCGCCCGCCGGTTAGCCCGCCGCGTCAGTGCTGCTCTACGACAACCCGATCTCCGGCAACTGCTACAAGGTCCGGCTGCTGCTGGCGCTGCTGGGCGTCGAGTACGAGCGCCGTGAGCTGAACGTGTTCGATCGCTCCGACCGCGCCGAGGTGCTCGGCGAGCTGAACCCGGGGCTGCGGGTGCCGACGCTGGTGCTCGATGACGGCCGCTCGCTCGGCGAGTCAGGCGCGATCCTCCTCTACCTGGCCGATGGCACGCAGTACATCCCGTCCGAGCGGTTCGCGCGCGCGCAGATGCTGCAGTGGATGTTCTTCGAGCAGTACAGCCACGAGCCCAACATCGCGGTCGTGCGGTTCTGGGCCGAGGCGGGAATCGAGCCGCCGGCGGCCGAGCTGTCGGCGCGGCGTGCCGGCGGCGAGGCAGCGCTTGAGGCGATGGACCGCCACCTGACCGGCCGGCGGTTCTTCGTCGCCGACGCCTACTCGCTGGCGGACATCGCGCTGTACGCCTACACCCACGTCGCCCACCAGGGCGGCTTCTCGCTGGAGCCCTATCCGGCGATCAAGCCGTGGCTTGCCCGCGTCGCCGGCTGCCCGGGCCACATCACGATCGACGACTGAGCGCCGCCCGGCGGTGGCCCTGACGCGGCGCGCCGTGGTGGAGCGGGGCGCGTCGGTGGGCGATCGCTTACGGCATCGGCACGTGATCTCCACGCACGGCCGACCTGAGCGCGATCGGACGCGCCCCATGGGCGATCACTCACCCCATCTGCAAGTGATCGCCCACGCACGGCTCGAGCCCGCGTGCGGACAGCGCGTGCCGGACCGCCTGTGTGGTGCGTTCGCGGTCGCCGGTCGCCAGTAGGTCGAGCAGCGCCCCGCGCAGCACCGCCAGCACCAGCGTCCGCTGCGCGATCCCGGCTTCGGTGTCACGGATCGCCTCCGGCTGAGCCGCTCTCAGCAGCCCCAGCCAATCCCGCACGGTCGCGCGCGCGAACGGCCCCCATGGACCGTCGGGCTCGATCAGCGACCGCGCGTAGCTCTCGACCCACAGCCGCAGCAACCCCCGGTGGCGGTCTGCGGCCAGCCACTCCCACACCTGCCGGGCCGCCGCCGGCAGGTCCGCGTCGGCAGAGCTGAGCGCCGGCAGCTCGGTCTCCTCGGCCCGGGCCCTGGCCAGGAGCTCGCGCACGAGTTCGTCCTTGGAACCGAACAGGAACAGCAGCACCCGGGGGCTGGACCCGACCGCAGTGGCCAGCGGACGCAGCGACACGGACGCCAACCCGTGCTGGAGCACGTACTCGTAGCAGCGCTCCAGCAGCTGCTCGCGGCGGGCCGATGCGGGCTTGGCGGCGGCGGGCACGATGCGGTAGCTTACTGAAACAGTCGTTTCAGTCAATCGGAAGGAGGCTCCGTGTCGCAGGCGACAGCCACGATCCGGCCGCTCGGGCGGCCCGGCGATCTCGGCTGGGTCGTGATGGCCCACGGGGAGCTGTACGCATCGGAGTTCGGGTGGGACACGAGCTTCGAGGCGCTGGTCGCCCGCATCGTCGCCGACTACGCCGAGCGCGCGGTGCCCGGACGCGACGGCGCCTGGATCGCCGAGCTCGACGGACGGCGGGTCGGCTGCGTGTTCTGCGTGGCGGGCGAGGAGCCGGGCGAGTGCAAGCTGCGGATCCTGCTCGTGCACCCGGCCGCGCGCGGCCAGGCGCTCGGCTCACGCCTGGTCGCAACCGCGATTTCGTTCGCCCGCGACGCTGGCTACCGGCGGATGCGGCTGTGGACCAACGACCCGCTGGTCGCGGCGCGGCGCGTGTACCTGCGACATGGCTTCAGCCTGACGGACGAGCGACCGCACCACAGCTTCGGCGTCGAGCTCGTCGGCCAGACCTATGAGCTCGATCTGCGCGCACCGGACCGGACCAGCTCCGGCGCAGCCGCCGGTCTCGATCAGGCTGGCCAGAACTCCTGATCCATGTCGGGGGCGGCGCCCTCGGTGTGGCCGCCGAACGCCACCAGCTCCATCCCGCCGTCGTCGCCCTCCCAGCTGCGCATCGAGTCCGGTGGCACGAACACGAGGTCGCGGGGACCGACGTCGAACACCTCGTCGCCGACCTTGAACCGTCCTGACCCCGAGAGCACCAGATAGACCTCCTCGTCCTCGGCGTGGCGGTGCCCGAAGCCGAGCCGCCGGCCCGGGTTCAGCTTGTAGTAAGCCATCCCGATCCGCTGCGCCCCGAGCGCCCCACGCGCGAACCGCGACTCCCCGGTCTCGCTCATCCCGAACTGCGGCGCCAGATCCTCGACCTCGGCAATGTTGATCTTCGTGTAGTTGCTCATGGCGACCACGATCGCACCGCGCGCCCGCGTCCGCCACCGCGTGCAAGCAAGAGGGTCCGTGAACGAGGCCCACTCGCCACCACTTCTCTAACCTGGCTCGCCGATGAGAGAGGCATTGATCTGCGAGCCGCTGCGCACCCCCGTCGGCCGGTTCGGCGGCGTCTTCCGCGAGGTGGCCGTGACCGAGCTCGCCACCACCGTGATCAAGGAGCTGCTGGCGCGGACCAAGCTCCCGCTCGACTCCGTCGACGATGTGATCCTCGGCCAGGGGTACGCCAACGGCGAGGCGCCGGCGCTCGGCAGGGTCGCGGCGCTGGACGCCGGGCTGCCGGTGGAGGTCCCGGGGGTTCAGGTCGACCGGCGATGCGGCTCGGGCCTGCAGGCCGTGCTCGACGCCGCGATGCAGGTGCAGACCGGCGTCGCCGATCTGATCATCGCCGGCGGCGCCGAGTCGATGAGCCAGGCCGAGCTGTACTCGACCGGGCTGCGGTGGGGTGCGCGCTCGGGCGGAGCGATGCTCGAGGACCGGCTCGTGCGCGGCCGGGTGACCGCCGGCGGCGTCAACTACCCCGTCCCGGGCGGGATGATCGAGACGGCCGAGAACCTGCGCCGGGCATACCGCATCCCCCGGGCCGAGCAGGACGAGCTGGCGCTGCGCTCACACCGGCACGCGACCGCCGCCCAGCGCAACGGAACGTTCGCCCAGGAGATCGTGCCGGTCGAGATCCGTGATCGCAAGAACGGAACGCGCACCATCGACCACGACGAGCACCCGCGCGCGGACGCGTCGCTCGAGACGCTGGCGGCGCTGCGGCCCGTGATGGGCCGTAAGGACCCGGAGGCGACCGTCACCGCCGGCAATGCCTCGGGACAGAACGACGGCGCCGCGGTGTGCGTCGTGACCCACGCCGACCGGGCCGCCGAGCTCGGTCTGAAGCCGCTCGCGCGCCTGGTCTCATGGGCGGTGGCCGGCGTGCCGCCCAAGACGATGGGGATCGGGCCGGTGCCCGCGACCGCGAAGGCGCTGGCACGCGCCGGGCTGACCCTCTCAGACCTCGATCTGATCGAGCTCAACGAGGCGTTCGCCGCGCAGGTGCTGGCCGTGCTGCGCGAATGGGAGCTCCCCGACGGCCTGGAGCGCGTCAACGTCAACGGCTCCGGGATCTCGCTCGGCCATCCGATCGGCGCGACCGGCGGCCGGATCCTGACGACGCTGCTGCGCGAGCTCGCCCGCCGGGGCGGCCGCTACGGCCTGGAGACGATGTGCATCGGCGGCGGTCAGGGGCTCGCCGCCGTGTTCGAGAACCTGCGGCCGGCCTAGGCGCTACGTCTTGGGGTCCTGGCTGCCGGTCGGCTGCGCCGACCGTGCCGCGGTCGGCGCACCGGTCGGAATGTCGTCGCGGACGTCCGCGCCGCCGAGCTCCAGGCTGGCGCCGGCGGGGACCGCCTCAAGCCGGTCCTCGCCGTGCGACGGAGGCTCCGAACGCCGGCGACGACCGATCCACGGCTCGCCCTTGACCGGCACCATCGACGCGGCCGCCGCAATCAGCATCGCCACCAGGCCGAAGATGAACGCCGACGTCAGCGCGTGCGAGAACGGCGGCGAGATCACCGACGGGAAGAACTTGTGCCCGAGCAGAATGTGCTGTTGGGCCGGCGACACGTGGTTGATCCCGGTGCCGAGCAGAGTCTTGACGGGGTTGTAGCCCAGGAACGCCGCGAACAGCGTCGCCACCGGCGGCAGGTCGGCGGCGTGCGTCGCCGCCGGCTTCGAGACGCCGTGCGCGGTCAGCCCGTTGTAGATCGAATCGTGCAGGCCGCCGGACAGGCCGATGATCATCAGCGAGAAGAAGATCCCGATCGACAGCACCATCGCCGAGTTCATGAAGGTCGCGGCCATGCCACCGCCGGCACCGCGTTGGCTCGCCGGTAGCGCGTTCATGATCGACGCCCGGTTCGGGGAGAAGAAGATGCCCATGCCGAGCCCGTTGAGCACGATCACCAGCGCGAACACCGGGTAGGAGAAGTCGACCGGCAGGATCGACAGCAGGTAGAACGAAAGCGCCGCGATCAGCATCCCCGAGACCGCGAACGGCCGCGGCCCCATCCGGTCAGACAGGGCGCCGGCGATCGGCCCGGCGATCAGCATCCCGGCAACGAGCGGCAGCAGGAAGATGCCGGCGTACAGCGGCGTGTCGGAGAAGCTGTAGCCGTGGCGCGGCAGGTAGACCCCCTGCAGCCAGATGATCAGCACGAACTGCAGGCCGCCGCGCCCGATGCCCGACAGCAGCGACGCGAAGTTGCCGGCGCTGAACGCGCGGACCTTGAACAGCTCAAGGTGGAACATCGGCGCCTCGGCCCGGGCTTCGACGAAGCAGAAGATGACCAGCATGACGATCCCGCCGCCGATCTCGGCGATCACCTTGGGGCTCGTCCAGCCCATCGTGTGGCTGCCGTAGGGCTGGATCCCGTAGGTGATCCCGACCATGATCGCGATCAGCCCGACGGCGAACGTGATGTTGCCCAGCCAGTCGATCTTCGCCGGCTTGCGCTCGGAGAGGTCGCGGAGCTTGCGGTAGCCCCAGACCGTCCCGAAGATGCCGAACGGCACCGACACGAGGAACACCGCGCGCCACGCCACCGGGGCGAGCACGCCACCGAGCACGAGCCCGATCGATGAGCCGGCGACCGCGGCGACGCCGTTGATCCCGAGCGCCAGGCCGCGCTGTTCCTGGGGGAAGGCGTCGGTGATGATCGCCGACGAGTTGGCGAACAGCATCGCGCCGCCGACGCCCTGTAGGGCACGCATCGCGATCAACCACAGCGCGCCGGAGCTGCCCTTCATCCACGTGACCGAGAGGAGCACGCTGAACACCGTGAACACGGCGAAGCCGAGGTTGAACGTGCGCGCCCGACCGTAGATGTCCCCGAGCCGCCCGAGCGAGACGACCAGCACCGCGGTCACGACCAGGAACCCGAGGATCAGCCACAGCAGGTAGTTCGTGTTGCTGGGCAGCAGCGGGTTGATGTGGATGCCCTTGAAGATGTCGGGCAGCGAGATCAGCAGGATCGACGCGTTGATCGTGGCGATCAGCACCCCGAGCGTCGTGTTCGACAGCGCGATCCACTTGTAGTTGGCGGGGATCGGCTTGCCCTGGTAGTCGAGCCGCTCCCCGGATGTCGCGGCCGTCCCGTTGGAGCCGTTGGGGGCGGGCGAGCCCCCGTTGGTTGCACCCTCAACGTTCGTCATCGCCCGTCGAGCCTAGCAAGCGACTTCTTACGTAAGCGTCAGTTTTCGCTCAGGAACGTGGTGTCACCGTTCCGTGGCGAATCACTGCGGAGGGCTCGCAGCGATTCGCCGCAGAACGGGGGGGTGTCAGATGCTGAGCAGCGGGCCGCTCAGGCGCGAGCGCCCGCGCCCGCCAGCTCGCGCGGGTCCGGCCGCACGCCGCGGGCGCTGACCCACAGTGCGTCGTCGCCCAGGGCCAGCCGGGACGCCTTGCCGGCCCCGACCAGCTCCAGCAGCGCGGCCTCGGCGGCGGCCCGGTCGGCGGCGTCGTTGCCGTGCGTCATCACCGCCGCCACCTCCTGGGTGGTGAGGCCAGCCGGGAAGCGATCCAGCAGCGGCTCCGGCGTCTCGGGCGGGGCCTCACGCCGGACCGTCGGATCCAGGTTGGTGACGAGGATGTCGTAGGCCTCGACGGGCTGGAAGCCGCCGGCGACGAGCTCCGCCCCGTCGCGCTCGAACACGACCGACGGCGCGGTGTAGCGCACCGGCCCGTCGCTGGTCGAGGTCTTGCCCTGCAGCTCGGCGGCGGTGCCGGCGGCGCTGCGGGTCGCGAGCTTGTCGGCCTGGTAGGCCGCGACGACGTCCTCGGCGTCGATCGCGGCGACGATCTCATCAGCGTCGACGCCGGGCACCGAGGCGATCACCCGGCGCAGGCCCTCGTGATCCTCGAGCACCAGCCCGGTCGTGAAGTTCGCCAGCTGGATCGCCCGGAACACCGGCCACTCGGAGCCGGGAGCGCGCAGCCGCGCGGCGACGATCGCCCGGCAGGCGGGCGCGGTGGCCGACAGCGACGATTTGAGCGCGGCCGCGAACGGCATCCCGTAGCGGTCGCGAAAGTGCAGCTGGCCGAGCGCGCCACGCAGTGGCGTGAAGCCGCGGTCGGCGTACTGATCCGAGCTTTCGGTCAGCCCGACCATGACCAAGTTCCAGTCCAGCTGGTCGCCGTAGCGCCACTCGATCACCCGCAGCGCCGGGTTCTCCGAGTAGGCCCAGGGACAGCCCGGATCGGTGTACAGGGTTGCGGTGATCATCGGCTACACGCTCCTGTGCTCAGTCAGTTGACAGGTCAAGCATATCCAGCAGACGATCGACGAACTCGGCCTGCGCCGGGTTCAACTTCACCCGCGCGGCCGCGGGCTCAAACCAGCCGGCGCGGTCGACCTCGGGGAACTCCTGCAGCCGGCCCGAGCGCGGCGGCCACTGCAGCTCGAACGTGTTCGAGCGGATCGCAGCGGCGTCCAGATCGCCCTCCAGCGCCCAGGCGATCACGCGCTTGCCCGACTTCAGGCGGACCTCGCCCAGCGCCAGCGGCTCGCCGTCGGGCGCGGGCGTGCCGATCTCCTCGGCGAACTCGCGATGCGCCGCCGCCAGCGGCTCCTCCCCCGCGTCGTACTCCCCCTTGGGAATCGACCAGGCGCCGTCGTCACGCCGCGCCCAGAGCGGGCCGCCCGGATGCACGATCAGGATCTCGATCTCCGCGCCGACGCGGCGGAACAGGATGATGCCGGCGCTGCGGACACCGTGGCGCGCCGGACTCAATTTGGACGCATCTCGCTGCTCGGTTTCAGAAAACTGTCAGGACTGCCGTGTTCAATCATGGTGCAGGCCCGGCCGACTGTGACAAATCTCATGGCGGATCCTGGCCAGACGGCACTGTCGCGGAGGCGTTCGGGGTCCTAGTCTCGCTGACCGGGCCCGACGCTCGCCCAGGAAACCGATTTGGAGGTTCGCAGAGACCGATGAGAACGCTTGCCCGCTGGTGCTGTCGCCATTGGATCGTGACGATCGTCGGCTGGATCGCGGTCGTCGTCGTGCTTGTCGGCCTGCACAGCGCCGCCGGCAGCGCCTACACCGACAAGTTCACGCTGCCGCACACGCAGTCCAGCGAGGCGCTGAAGCTGCTCCAGCGAGCCGACCCGAAGAAATCGGGTGAGACCGACCAGCTCGTGATCTCGGTCGACGGCGGCAAGGTCACCGATCCGGCGGTCCGGGCGCGAGCCGAGCGCCTGTTCGCGCAGGTGGCGAAGGTCCCGCACGTCGCCCAGGTGATCTCCCCCTACACCCCGCAGACGGCCAAGCAGATCGCCCCTGACGGGACCGTCGCGTTCGCCGACGTCGTGTTCGACAACGCCGCCAACCAGAACAAGATCACCGCCGGCCAGGCCAAGCATTTCGACGACGTGATCACCTCCGCCTCGTCCGGATCGGTCCAGTTCAACGTCGAGGGCAATATCGCCGAGGCGGGCAACAAGCAGAACTCCGACTCGTCGCTGTTCATCGGCTTCATCGCCGCGGCGATCGTGCTGTTCCTCGCCTTCGGCTCGGTCGTGGCGATGTTCCTGCCGCTGATCAACGCCGGCATCTCGCTCGGCGCGGGCACGGCGGTCATCGGCCTGCTCAGCCACGTGCTCGACATCGCCAGCTTCTCGTCGGAGTTGGCGCTGCTGATCGGGCTCGGGGTCGGGGTCGACTACGCGCTGTTCATCGTCACCCGCTACCGGCAGGCGATCCTGCGCGGGGTCACGCGCGAGGACGCAGTCGTGGAGGCGATCGACACGTCAGGCCGCGCGGTCCTGTTCGCGGGGATGATCGTCGTGATCGCGATGCTCGGCATGTTCGCGCTGGGGATCAGCTTCCTCTACGGGGTCGCGGTCGCCGCGGCCGTCGTCGTCGCCTTCACCGTGGTCGCGGCGCTGACGCTGCTGCCGGCGCTCTTGGGCGCGGTCGGCGGTCGGGTGCCGCGCCGTCGTGAGCGGCGCGCCGTCCGCGCGGGCGAGCTGACGA
>Ga0302325_10032875_pt1 | contig 10640 bp, 10 predicted proteins | sample Palsa_T0_2_FD_201948 | JGI IMG/M metagenome (GOLD analysis project Ga0302325, IMG submission 201948) | Peat permafrost microbial communities from Stordalen Mire near Abisko, Sweden - Palsa_T0_2 | ecosystem: Environmental > Terrestrial > Soil > Palsa > Peat permafrost | place: Sweden: Abisko...
CGCTGATGGCCGGATCGTTGCCCAGGACTCCCGTCGCGCTGCTGAGCAGCGCATCGGTCGACGTCGTGCCCACCGTCGGAGCGCTCCCCAGGTCGAAGGCTAATGCATTCAACTGCGCAGCCGTCGCGCTCGGTTGGTCATACGTCTCGAACGAGTACCCTACCCAGAAGTTCCCCGCCGGAACCGGGTAATTTGTGTACACGATGATATAGCTGTCCGTTGGCAGGAAATCCAGCGTGTAAGTCTCCCCAATATCCAGTAGTGTGCCCGGCCCCCCGTCGGGTCCGTCGGCTGCCCACAAACCCTCCAGCACCCCAACTTGGATCTCAGCCGGAGCCGTGAACAAGATATCCTGGCCCCAAATCGCCTGTCCCACCCAGCTCGGGTCCACTGACACTTCGCCGAAGATCCAACCGGTCGACAGATATGCCCCGTAGGCCGACGCGCCTACAGCTGGAGCTACTGTGCTTCCATCGCTGGCGCTGCTATAGATGGGAAACGGCGACGCTGTGGCGCTTCCCTTCCAAATGCAAAGTGCCGCCAGACAACAAAGTGTGAATTTCATTCGCTCCTCCACATTGAAAGGCGCAAAATTGGCATTGGATTCGATGCGAAGACTAACGACAGTGATATCGATGTAGGGAAAGACTTCCAAGCTCGCTAAGACATACAGTAAGCTCGGTATGTCCTTATGCAGGTTTCCAACAGGGGTAACAGTTTGGCGATCCGTCTCCCCGCTGTGGTTGTCGAAGCTCTCAGTTGGGCATCCATTGTTGCGGTGGAGTTGTGAGCCCCGTACAGGGCGGGGTTGCCAAGCCCGCGTCGGATGCCGTCCGGCCCCCACAAGCCCGCGAAGAAATGAGGGACCTTTAATTCACAGGCTTCACTCGCAAGGCCGCCCATCCCGTACATACTGTCAACAAACCCGCGAACACGATCTGCGGCGTGGAGAAGTAGACGCAACCTAGCACCAGCCCCGCGGCTTGAGACGCGAAGAGCGCCCAGGCTAGCTCTTTCGACGCAAACCGGCTCAGATGCCAGGCCACGAACGCCGAGAACAACATGAACACGGTGGCGAATAGGCCGAACGCTTCATAGAATCCGCCATAGCTGAAGGTCGCGCCTTTTACTTCGAAGCGGACCTGGTTCATCGATTCCAAGACCGCCCGGCCTTCCGGCGTGGGCGGTCTGAAATTCATAAAACCATAGGTGTGGAGCGCGGCGAATAGCAATAGCACTACCGCCGCGATCCTGTACAACCACGTTGAGCTCATTCGCTCTCGGCTTTTGCCGCGTACATCGCCAGTAAGCCACCCCAGCCGCCGGGCGAATCGATCGACGTGCGCATCACTTCCGCGCCCGCTCCGTGCCGCTCGAAGTGCCGGTGCTCCAGATCCACGCGCGTCGAGTCGCCCAATGGCGTGAATCGCACCTCTACTTCGCTGGCTTTCGAGAGGTCGGGCTCGTATCCCCACGCATGCGTAATCTTCCAGGCCATCACGAACCGTTGCGGCGGCTCCCAAACCAGCACCTCGCCCCAATCGCACTGGGCGCCATCCTCCTGCTCGGAGTAGCAGCGCCCTCCCGGACGTCCTTCGAGAATCGCCTTCGTCATCGGCGACTTCCCGATGTGGTGGGTTCTGGGCCACCAGCTGTCCATGCCTTCGGTGAACACGCGAAACGCCTTTTCCGCGCTCGCCTTCACCGTGATCGTTTTCAGTACGGGCGCAATCGCCGCCGCGGTCGTCGAACTAGTCATCCTCGTCCTCCTCTACTTTCTTTTTGAACGCTTCCAGCGCGAGCCTCCAAAACTGCTCGAAGTACTCGCGCAAAGTCTCGAAACCCTCCGGGTGGATTTGATATACCCTGCGGTTCCCCTCAGCCCGGTCCGTCACCAGGCTGGCCTCTTTCAAGATCCGCAAATGCTGTGAAATCGCCGGGCGGCTGACCGGAAACTGGTCCGCGATCTTTTGAACCGACAACGGACCATTCAATAGCTGGGCCAGAATTGCGCGGCGGGTTGCATCGCCGAGCGCATCAAGCTGTTGCTCTTGGTAAGAATTCACTTACGGTAAATATAGACTTACCGAAATATTTTGTCAAGGAGAATTTTAATACCCTAATTCCTATAGTAAATTGGATATATGAAGCAGCTAGTCCTTCTTCTCGCGGTCGCGGTCCCCATCCTGGTCCAATCGTTGACCGGAACGTGGCAGTCGACGCTTAGCATGAACGGCCTTTCGATTCCCTTGCTCGTAGGGAAAGCCCACACTTCGCGTTAAGCTGTTGCATGGTTTATTTCGGGAGCCTGCGCTTGGCCGCGGCACTCTTGCCGATCGTTTCCGCTCTTCACGCTCACTTGCGCGATGAGGGTCTATTCCTGGCTGACCATAAGGACCGTCTTTCCACGCAATGGGCCTGTTGCGCCCACAGCCTGAAGTATCACCGCCGCCTGCCTTTTTCCAGCCGCATGCGGCAGCACGGTAAAGCTAACCGCAGCCGCACCCGGACCTAATACGCTACTGCTGACTTGGAGCCAGTCCGCGGTCGACACCGCCTGCCAGGCGCAATTGCCGGCGACCTTCACTTCGAAGGCGCCGGTGCCGCCGAGCGCCGGAACCATTGGGGGGAGACCCTTGAAGTTCACCTTGCATCCGGGCGCCGGTGTGAGCATCTTGACGATCGCGCCGCCTGCGACATCGGTGAGCATCGCGATCCCCATATTCATCCCGCTACCCCCGCCCAGACCGATGCCTCCGTTGGATGGAAAACTTTGCTGCTGAGGGATAAAGGGCGGCGTGGAGATCATGGGAGGGGGAGCTACGACTGTGGACAAAGCAGGCGTGGGCGAAGATGGCACCGGCAACGGCAACAAAGTTGCGGACGTGGGCGGTGCCGGAATCGAGGGCGCCGGGGCCGCCGGGGCCGCCGGGGCCGCCGGCTCCTTGCTATCGTCGATCGGCAGCACGCCCGCGACGTCAGCATCTGCCGCAATCGATTCAGTTACGGCGACCGGAGCGGTACACCGCACGGCCGCCATTCCTCCACTATCGACGAACCGCACGTTGGATACGCCCAGCGCGGTCATGCGCAGGAGAAACCTCTCGCGCGCAGGGCCCGGTTGATTCACCGACGGTTTCAACACGATGTATACCGCCGGATCCTTTGCGCTGATTGCTGCCGGATTTGCGGTTGGAATAACCGCAGGCGGCTGGCACAATGCGACGCCGGCAAGCGCCGGCCATAAAAAGAATGCCTCCCATCTCCACGCGGTCATTGTGTTGCCTCCTCTGAAAGTGCATAAAATTCGCTTGAAAAGAAGCGACGGGCGGCCATTCGGGGCCGCCCGTCTTCAGTCTTCGGGGCCGGTCAATGGCCAGCTTGGGTGAGTGAGATCGTAAATCCGGTTGAAGCATTCAGACACACGGTGCCAGAGCGGGTGCCGATCTGGCTCCCACAGGACGCCGCAACCCCAAGCGGACCGAAGCCCGCGGATCGCGCGTGGCCCGCATTCGGCGCAACATAGTAGTAGATGTTTGCCGAGCCGGTTCCGCTCTGCGCCGATAGGATTGAGATCCAGGAGACGCCATGATTAGTGAAAATCCAAGGGCAGCCCGCCGGCGCTGAGATCTGCACCACGCCGGAGCCGCCGCTGGCTGGAACCGAGTAGGGCAAAGCGGAAGCGGCTTGAACCGCGCAGGCCGCGTGGGCAAACTGGGGAATAAAGAGAGAGCAAATAAACGCGGCCTTCAAGGCCGCTTTCTTCAAACTGGAGTTGGTGTTCATTTTCTTAGTCCTCGCTTCTTGTTGGTGTACAGCGTTTCCCGCCGTCACCATCAGTTGCGCAGCCGCGCGGAAAACCGGATCAATTATTTTGCGGCGCCTCCACGCCATATTGTTGGTTGTTATAATTCCGGGCATCGGAGAGCTTACAGTGGCGAATGACGCTGGCGACCTGACGCACCTGCTCCGGGGGCTGCGCTCCGGAGATGACGCCGCAGCGGCCCGAGTGGTGGCCGCGGCTTACGGAGAACTCCGCAAAATCGCTGCACGCTGCATGCGGAACGAGCGCACCGGCCACACGCTCCAACCAACCGCTCTCGTAAACGAAGCGTTCCTGCGGCTGGCTGGGACATCTGGCGCCGATTGGCGCGACCGGGCTCAATTTTACGGAGTCGCCGCGCATCTCATGCGACAGATCCTGGTGGACCACGCGCGCAAGCGGCGTGCCGGCAAACGCAATGGCGGCGCGCGCGTGACATTCGAAGATCATTTGATTCTGCGCGTGGACCGTATTGAAGACGTGATCTCGATGGATGAAGTACTGGGCCGTCTGGAATTACTGGATCCACGCCAGGGCCGTGTTGTCGAACTTCGATTTTTCGCCGGAATGAGCGTTGAAGAGATTGCGGAAGTCATGCGCATTTCTACGCCCACCGTCAAACGCGAATGGAACTCCGCCAAAGCCTGGCTGCACAGGGAACTCACCGGCGGACACTCACGAGCGGCGCCTTGACACCGCAACGCTGGTCAGAGATCAAGCAGGTGTTCGACGAGGTAAGCGAGCTGACCGGCGGTCAACGCGGCCAATTCCTCGATAGGGCCTGTATGGATGACCCGGATATGCGCCGCGAAGTGGAATCGCTGCTGGTGGCGCACGAAGACGCAGCCAGCCGCTATGATGCGCCGATCGTCGAGCCCGATTACGGCCGGACGATCGGGCAGCATGTGGGAGCCTATCGCATTATTCGCCGCATCGGCGCAGGCGGGATGGGTGATGTGTACTTGGGTTCGCGCGACGACGGTCAGTTCCGCAAGCTGGCGGCGGTCAAAATCATGCGTCCGGAGTTGCTAGACGAAGACACCCGCCGCCGCTTCGAGAATGAAAGGCATACACTGGCGGCGCTGGAGCATCCCAACATCGTCCGCCTTCTCGATGGCGGCACCACCGCGGATGGCCGTCCCTACCTGATCATGGATTACATCGAAGGGCAGCCGATCGATCGCTATTGCAACGAGCAATCGCTTCCCCTTCGCGAACGGTTGGAACTGTTCCGCGCGCTTTGCGGGGCAGTCCACTACGCACACCAGAACCTTGTGGTTCACCGTGATCTGAAGCCCGCCAACATTCTGGTGACCAGCGAGGGCGTTCCCAAGCTGCTGGATTTCGGGATTGCGAAACTCCTGCGGCCGGCATACGCCGCCGCGACAGTCGGCTTCACGCGCACGGCGGCGCAGCCGATGACACCGGAATACGCCAGCCCGGAACAGATTCTCGGGAGGCCGGTGACCACGAGCAGCGACGTACATTCTCTCGGCGTGCTGTTGTATGTGTTGACAACCGGTGTCCATCCTTTTCATGAACCATCCCAATCAGTGCATGTGATGGAACGCGCCATCTGCGAAACAGAGCCGAAAAGACCCAGCGATGCCGCGCCGGCGGGCTTGGCGCGTCAGGTGCGCGGCGACCTGGAAACCATCATTCTCACCGCGATGCGCAAAGATCCGCGGCGACGGTACAGCTCGGCTGAGCACCTGGCGCAGGACGTTCGCCGCTATCTCAACCGGCAAACGCTGGCTGCCCGGCCCGATACACTGGTCTACCGCGCACAAAAATTCATCGCGCGCCACAAGTTCTCCGTGGCCGCATCGGCGGCGGCCCTGGCGCTCCTTGCGGGGCTGGGCGCGCGCGATCACATCGACCGCTTACGAGCGGAGCGCCGCTTCCAGGACTTGCGCTCATTCGCTAATTTCGTTATTCAAGACCTCGACAAAGCCATGGCCGACGGACCCACTCCGGCGCGCAAAGCGCTCTCCGCCAAAGCGGTCGCTTATCTCGACGGACTCGCGTCCGAAGCTGGAAAGGATCCATCGCTCAAGAAGGATCTGATTACCGGCTACCTTCGGGTGGCCGACATCCAGGGCAATTTACACGCAGCGAATCTGGGCGAGTTGCCGGCCGCTCTCGAAAGTGTGCGGAAAGCTGCTTCCATCGCAGCATCGTTCTCGGCACGCGACCTCACGGACCCGGCGGCTCGCTCCGCCGCGCTGCGCTGCGAAGAGAAGATGGGCGACCTGGTGGGTACGGAGGGTGAGCGGGTTCTGGCGCTCGAGCATTACCGGAAAGCGCTCGACTCGTCCAAGAGCGATCCCATCGCGACCTTCCGTATTCTGGCGAAAATCGCTCAGACTCAAGCGGATGGTGGAAATCCCGCGGCCGCTCTGGAAAGCTATTATGGCTGCGAACATGCCGCTCTGAGTTTTCCAGCGAAGGATGCCGACGACCCTGCCCCGCGGAATGCGCTGGCTCTTGCGCGCGAGCGAATTGCCTGGTTTGCCGTACAGGCGGGGGAGCCCGAAGGAGCGGAGGAGGAGATTCGCGCGGCGATCGAAATCTACGAGAGGATGCCGCCAACGCCTCGCGGACGCCGCAATCTGGCCATGGCATATAAGACGATGGCGGCCGTTCAGCAGCGCGCCGGAGAGTTTACGGACGCGTTGATAAGCAGCCGCAAGAGCCTGGAGATCAGCGAGCCGTTAGCGGCGCGCGATCCCAAGAACGAGCAGTTCCAGATCGATCTGGCGCAGGAGAAGGTGCTGCTGATCGACCTTCTCCTGCAGAACGGGCGGCGGGAAGAGGCACGGCGCGAAACTTTGGCGGCGCTGGCGCTGCTCAACCCCAAGGTTCGCGAAGAGAAGCCATCGCTCTACTATCTGACGGATTACCTTGCGATCCTGGACAACACACCATTCCGCGACCTGGTGGTAAGCGCGGAGGCGGTGCGGTTGGCGAAGAAAGGCGTGGCGATGACGCGCGGCCAGGATAGCGAGACTCTGGATCTTTTGGCAAAGGCGCTCGAGGGGGCGGGGAATCGCGAAGACGCCATGGCGACGGAGAAGAGAGCGCTGGCCTTGTTGCCTCCGGCGCAACCCGGCAAGCCGATTATGGAACCACGGCGCGCGCTTGAGGCGACGCTGGCTTCAATGGGCCAGAGGAAGATTGCGCGCAAGTGAGCGCTGGCGGGCCGAGAGCCAACCGAGTGCGAGCAGCCCGGTCGCCCACGTCGCGGGCTCGGGGAGAATCACAACGTTGCTGAAGCCACCGATCTCAGAACTCGCTCCATTGGCGTTCAGCTCGATCACGTTGCTAACGCCGACGATTCCGATGGGTGGGCTGAAAGTTGTCGCGTCGATCAGGTTTGCGGTGATGCCATTGTCGGAAACCATCAACGTCGTGGTACTGGCAGGGCAAACAGAGCCGATGAAGGCTGCGTCCTCACAAATGGTCGTGGTGAGCGATGCGAAGCCGGGGAAGACAGGGGAGTTTGCGTCCATGACGTCCTCCAGGCCGCGGACATCGCCCGGATCCCAGGTGTAGGCGATCAGATACTCTGCAATGTCCGACCCGGAGAGGTTGAACTGAGGAGAGGTGAAAGTTAATTCCAGCGTATCGTTTGCGATAACCGGCGTCACGGTGATGTCACTCGCGAGAATTGTAACTGTGCTCAGTATCGTGCTGAAGGAGAAGTTGACAACATTCATCGAGCCGATCTGACAACCTGTCGCGCCCAACGCAATATAGCTTGAAAGAGGGTCTGTGACACAGACACTGGCTGATAGTTCAGGCGCGAACGCAAGAGCCACGATCAGCAGTGACTTTGAACCAGGCATGAAGGCCTCCAAAGGCTCTGGGTGTTTACGGCCAAGATTATAACGGAACGGCAACATTAGTGGGGACGGAGAGACCGTCCAAGCGGCGCAGGCTCACCTTGATCGCTCGTCGACGCTCAGCATGAACGGCGTTTCGATTCCCTTGCTCCTAGAGAAAGCCCACAGTTCGCGTTAAGCTGTTGCATGGTTTATTTCGGGAGCTTGCGCTTGGCCGCGGCACTCTTGCCGATCGTTTCCGCACTTCACGCTCAAGTTGGCCGGGATTACGGCCGCTCGATGGTTATTAGCGAGCAGGGCATTGTCGCAACTAGTCAGGTTCTAGCCTCGCAAGCCGGTGCGCAGATCCTTGCCAAAGGCGGTTCCGCGGTAGATGCCGCCATCGCCTCGAACGCTGTCCTGGCCGTGATGGAGCCGATGATGACCGGTTTGGGCGGCGACCTCTTCGTGATGTATTGGGACGCGAAGACGGGGAAGCTCACGGGTTTGAACAGCTCCGGTCCGGCGCCGAAAGCGCTCTCGCCTGAGTTCCTCGCCACGAAAGGGATTGCGACGATGCCTCAGAGCGGGATCCACTCGGTCACGGTTCCTGGAGCGGTCGCGGGCTGGTGGGCGATGCATCAGAAGTACGGCAAACTTCCTTGGAAGGACCTTTTTCAGGCCGCCATTTTCTACGCCGAAAAAGGCTATGGGATGCCGGAAGGGATGAGCGAGTTGTGGGTTGGGGCGGCTACCGTCCGATCACTATCGAACAATGCGGAATCAGCCAAGGTCTTCCTGCCCAACGGTAAAGGTGTCGCAACCGGGCAACTGTTCCGCAATCCCGGCATGGCCCACGCTTTTCATCTGGTGGCTGAGCAGGGGCCGAAGGCCTACTACAAGGGTGAAATCGCGGAAGCCATTCTGAAGACTTCGGAACACCTTGGCGGCACGATGACCGCGGACGATCTTGCCGGGTTCACGCCCGAATGGGTGCAGCCCATTTCCGTCGATTACCGCGGGTGGAAGGTTTACGAGTTGCCCCCGAACGGCCAGGGCATTGCAGCACTAGAGATGCTCAAGATCATGGAAGTTCAGCCGCCTGCCGCCGCGGGGCCCTTCAGCCCTGCGGAGATGCATGAGCGCATCGAGGCCATGAAGCTGGCTTATTCGGATGTGCATCGGTGGGTTGCCGATCCTCGCACTTACGAGCCGCCGGTCACGGCTATGCTCTCGAAGGAGTACATCGCTAAACGGGCGGCCTTGATCAACCCCGAGCAAGCTAACTGCGGCGTGAAATCCGGCGAACCCGTGGGCAGCAACACAACGTATCTGACGGTGGTCGATTCGGACGGGAATATCGCCAGCTGGATTCAGAGCATATATAGCAACTTCGGCTCGAAGGTCACGGTGGAAGGGATGGGCTTCCAGTTGCAGAATCGCGGGGGCGGGTTCACGCTGGAGCCGAAGCATCCTAATATCCTGGCTGGAGGCAAGCGCCCGTTCCACACGATCATTCCCGCATTCATGGAGAAGGGCGACCAGCACATCGGGTTCGGCATCATGGGTGGCGCGGTTCAACCGCTGGCGCATGCGCAGTTCGTCTCAAACCTGGTGGATTACGGAATGAATATTCAGAAGGCGCTGGAATCGCCGCGCTTCGCGAAGAACAATGCGAACGGCTGCGATGTTTCGATCGAATCGCGCGTGCCTGCCACTACGCTTGAGGCGCTGCCGAAGCTGGGACACGTGGTCCGCATCTCGCCGGAGTATCTGGAGACGATGGGACGCGGGCAGGCGATTCTGCATGATTCCACGACCGGTATGAACTACGCCGCATCGGACCCGCGTGCCGATGGGGCAGCGATTCCGCAGCCCATTATCAAGTAGGCTATCGTGAGGTATGTGGCGGGCGGCAATCCTACTCGCAATGGTTGGGGTGCTCCTGGCTTATCAACGCCCTTTCCGCGAATATCCCGGCATCGAATATAACGATTTCCCTCTGCCTTCCGATTACCAGGAGAAAACGGAATGGGCGTTCGCGCGCCTCATGTATCCTTCCGCGCCTACCGCGCGTTATAACCGCTGGGGAGCCGACTGGCGCGAAGGCAACACCAGTTGGACGCAAGACTATCCGCGCGCCGACCGGCATTTCTCCCAGGCCGTCCGTCGATTGACGCGGCTGCATGTGCGATCAGTCGAGCAGCCGGTCAATCTCGATTTCGAGGACGACGTTTACAACTGGCCGTGGCTTTACGCGGTGCAGGCGGGCGAATGGAATCTCACCGATTCGCAGGCCGCGAAGATGCGGGAATATTTGCTTCGGGGCGGCTTCTTCATGGCGGATGACTTCTGGGGAGAGCGCGAATGGCAGGTTTTTCTACGCAGCATGGAGCGCGTGCTGCCGGGGCGGCCGGTTGTCGATATCGAGGATACCGATCCGATCTTCCACACAGTGTTCGATCTGACGGAACGGTATCAAGTGCCGGGCCAGCGCTATGTGCGCACGGGCACTACGGAGAAGTGCCAGGGGTGTCCGGCGAAGTGGCGCGGCATTTATGACGACAAAGGCCGTTTGCTGGTGGCCATGACTTTTCAATCGGACCTGGGCGATTCGTGGGAGTGGGCCGATGAACCTAGGTATCCGGAAAAGTTCTCGGCGTTAGGGATTCGTATTGGGGTGAATTACATCATTTACGCGATGACGCATTAGCCCGAGGACGAGGCAGTTACTTCAGGCGTGGGTCGAATTTGTATAGGCCGTGCTTTACTCATACCGCAGTGCGACCGTCGGATCCACGCGTGTCGCTCTACGCGCCGGAATATAACTCGCCACGCCTGCGGCTACGATCAGCAACACCGAAGCGCCGGCCATGGTCCACACATCGGTGGCAGCCACGCCATACAGCAGCGAAACCAGAAAGCGCGACAACCAGGACGCCGCAACAATCCCCAAGCCAACGCCGATCAAGGCCAGCGTCAGGCCCTCACGC
>Ga0302325_10032876_pt1 | contig 10640 bp, 11 predicted proteins | sample Palsa_T0_2_FD_201948 | JGI IMG/M metagenome (GOLD analysis project Ga0302325, IMG submission 201948) | Peat permafrost microbial communities from Stordalen Mire near Abisko, Sweden - Palsa_T0_2 | ecosystem: Environmental > Terrestrial > Soil > Palsa > Peat permafrost | place: Sweden: Abisko...
CTTCCGTCTGAAAAGTCATGTGTCCTTGTTAGAAATAGGTAATGGTATGGTGGCACGTGAGCCGCTAGGGCTCGCTAGGTTGTTCTGTATATATAGTGTTTGCACCCTAACTAACTTCATTATCTATACTACATACACATCATTGCAATATACTGAATTGCAACTCCTTATTGTATCCATTTATACGAACATTCCGCTGCCGATTAAGCCCATATCTTAACACTCGTGTCTGACGAATCAAATCAAACCAAATCATTGTTGCTGTCGAGGTTCTGAAATAGTTCATCGAAAAGGCTGGTGTCCAGATTCCCGTCGAAATGCGTATTTTCGAGTAAGTTAAAATCAAAACCAAGCCATGTCTGCTGGGAAGTGGCATCATTGGAGATATCTCTGGGGACAGAGACGGTGTGTTCATACAAAGGGGCCATCAAGTGACTCGAGTGTTCAGCCTTCCGCTCAATTGGTTTGGTCGGCAGAGTGTCTTGCTGATGGGATGAACCCACAGAAGCATCGATTGCTCTTGCTCCCCATCTAGTAGCATAAGTACCGATCTCATTATCCGTTTCCCCTGCTGCATCGCGAAGGATTTTCTCCAGTTTTTGAACTCCTGGAATCATAGTTCTCCCTTCATTGTTCCGTTTCAGAACCTCAAAGCATTCCAATATCTCCACTTTCCGCTCCTTTGCTCGTGGTTCGTTGCGATTAAAGCAATAATCCATGACTAAAATGACTGTCGCAACATACATGTGATGATTGATTGCCCATACCTTGAACGTGATGAGATCCTTGCTAGTTGTCATAATGGTATTCCCGAGCTCCATGATACTGCGAGCTGAACGTAGACAAACCATTCTGCTATACGCATACTTTGGATCCTTCGCCCCACGCACAAGGTAGGGGCGGTGTAGACGAGCGAAGCGGGAGTCCATGCAAAAGCGCGCCATGTTGCGGTACGGACGCAGCTTAGTAGAACCATAAATCCTCGTTGTGCTTTCCGGGCGCCCCCTAGGATCACCAGCCTGTTGGATAACAAGAACATTTTGGACGTTGGCGAATATGCTCTCGAATTCGCGAATGATATCGTTGAATTTCTTGTCGAATTCTAGGACCGTCTGGTATGGCAGACTACCGGTATCACAACCAGCCTCCCAAGCAGCATCGATTATCTCTCGAAACAGAGCTGTGCCCCTGCATCTGAATCTGAAAAACGTCATCTCGGTGGCTATGTCATCTGGTTGAGCATAATTGCCACGAGAGTTGATTGCATTGTCATTCACGTTGCTTGGGAGGTCGACGTTCATTTGTTTTGGATGAATCATGTAGGTGCCGTTTTGAGCGCCGCCCATAAAGGAAAGAAGCCTGTGGAGCTGTCAATTTTGAATGTTCCATCATTTAAAAGTTTCTTCTCTCCTATGTGATCAAAGACATACCAATCAGTAGAAGTAATGTGCCACCATATTCTTCTCTTCACTTCGACCTCCGCCCAGTCAACTTGGTTTTGTGTCCGCCATTTCTTGTTCGCCGGCGAATCAATCAGGTGAAGCGACAGTGATCGTGCCGTGTGCATCAAGGTTGCTGCCAATGTCCTAAGGGTAGCGATCGCTGCTATGTTGGGCATCAGCCATTGAGTGATCATGATCAAGCTTTGAAGAGTTTCAATTGATGGTTTAGCAAGGCAATTGTCTGCCGCAAGCACATCTTGAGCGAATAGAATCAGACTGCGAGAATGCGCAACCGCAGCAGCACGGTCCAAGTAGAGTCCAGATGATGGTGAGCAGAAAAAGGCACTCAAGGCAAATATTGTAGAGATGAGTGCCAGGTGACTGTAACTAGGATGTTGATCATGTTCGAGCTTTGTGTAAAGATCGTTGAAAATCCGTCTGACTGTGGGCACATGCAAAATTCGATATATCCAATCCGCATTCTCGAAATAGTAGTTAAGGAGAATTTCACCTTGTTTTCGTAATGGTAACATTGACGCTAAGTTGTGCTCGAGGGAGCGTGAATGTCGTGGTTCCGTGAGAGAACAGAAGAACGATGCAAAGTTCTCAGCAAGAGTAGCCCTAGTCTCTGAGCAATTCGTGCTCTGCATATTAAATAAGTATGGAATAAAACATAGATCTGATATCAGACTCACATGTGACAAAGATGGAATACGTTCAAAATCGTCTGTTTCCATCAACGAAACTATTCTGGATAACTCTCCGTCATCTTCAGAGACGTCTTTATTTATCTCTAATGCTGATGATGTATCAGCCATATGAAAAAGAGGGTGAAGTAACCGTGAAGCAGGAATAGATCTTGATGATTATGAATCTCTGAAGTGACGAGTTGAAAAGGACATTGCTTACAAGGTGTATCCTCATTGACGTGAGACTGAGAAGCAAGCAGATCCTCAAGTCTTTTCAACCTGGAATCCAGTTGCTCAAGACTTTGGCTGATCCATCAATCAGCAAATGTTTCATTAAGAAAATACCCAATGTTTGAATTTCATCTCACCTTGACGAAACATTAACTCCAAAACTGGCGGAGCCCAAAAACCCCGTTTTTTCGCTTGCATCTACAGAATTTCAACATCTCCCATACAGGTATCTGTTGATTTTTGAATACCTATTGCAAGAGAACAAGGCAATTTGCGAGCTCGACAATTCGAGCAGTTGGCCAAACGATCGCATTTCAACTTTTTCTTCCGGCAGAATTCACAAGACACGGCCTCTTGACGACGGGTCGCCTTCGTGCGATCATTTTCTGGCTCTGCAGATTCTGAAGAGCGCTTCATGGTGAAGATGCTGGCGCTGAATCGATATGGGGCCGCATGGTGAGATGGTGATCGTGAAGTGTTGATGGAGCATGCTGGCGATCCTCGGACTCTCCGAGGACAGTCCGGCCCACTTTTCTTGTGCCGCTCGCTTAGGCTCCCCTTTTGACTTTGAGCCGGGACGACATGACCCCGAGCTTCCTTCAACCTTGTCTTTATTGTGATGAATCAATTTTTAAACCCAGTCACGACCTTGCTTAATTTACATGCTGCCATTCGGAGGCAGTCCTTAAATCCGACTCCATGGGAGATATTTTGGACCGTGCTAAGCGTGGTCAGAATCCGGCAGCCTTCTTCCGCCCCACTTCCTTAAGCTCCGCATGCTTATAAGTATTAGGAAAGTATGTCTCTAACTTCTTAATATAACTTATCTATTTCGATTACTTCGATTACTTCCATTATTCCTTGATATTCTCTACAGATCTGGCCGCAATGTCTTCGAAAGAAGAACAAGAATCAGATCAAATTAGCACAGATAGTATAGACATCGAAGAGGGCCACGATGAGGCTCCACAGTCAGCTCCGACAGAGAAAGATGCCGAGCCGACAGAATTTACGTATAATGCCCACGATTTGTCCATACAAAGAGTGTCACTGATGAGAAGTAGCCGAGCAGCAGTCCTCAATCTGATCGGATCCCTCTGCATACTTTTCTGTTCCGTCGGCTTCACGAATGCATATGGCGTCTTCCAAGAATATTATGCCCAAACAGTATTGTCACACAAGTCACCTTCTGAGATTGCATGGATTGGATCATTCAATCTCTTCATAATGTTTGCGTTCGCGCTTCCAGTAGGCTATTTGAATGATCTCTACGGTCCCAGGGTACGTTTCAATAACAATGTACGAGGCAGTGGCTGACATGTAATCCAGATAGTGGTCTTCACAGGATCTGTGATCTTAATATTTGCAGTATTCATGACTTCTCTTTGCAAGGAATACTATCAACTATTCCTTGCTCAAGGCTTCTTGCTTGGCGTGGGCGTTGCTTTCGTCTTTCTCCCTGTATTCGCCATTCTCCCAAGATACTTCGTCACCAGACGGGGCGTGGCTCTAGGACTGACCGCATGCGGGGCTTCCATAGGCGGTGTTATATGGCCCATTGCTCTTCGCAATCTTCTCGAGAAGGTTAGCTTCGGTTGGGCGGTCCGAATCTCGGCATTTATCATGCTTCCATTCCTACTCACGGCTTGTTTAACCATCAGACTACCAAACGCCGCAAGCAATCTTCCGAAACTGAAGCCAGATTTTTCCGTCGTCAAATTGCCATTACTTTATGCTCTGTCCTCGGCACTGTTCTTCAATTATCTCGGTCTTTTCACTCCGAACTTTTATGTTACCTCATACACTATTTCTCTGAACCTTGATCCGGACATGGCTTTCTACATGGTAGCGATTATAAATGGAGCCAGTCTCTTCGGACGAGTGATCCCTGGAATATGGGCAGATCGTTATGGAGCATTTAACGTCATGATTTTATCTGCGGGGACTTCGGGAATCGTTTGCATGTGTATGACCAAAGCAACCTCTATAATCGGCATTGCATTGTGGTCGGCTGTGTACGGGTTCACATCTGGAGCAAGTATTTCTTCACTGAAATCCTTCGGAACAACGTACTAATCCCATGTAGGCTGTTATTAGTGTCCAAGGAGCTTGCGCAGCTGCGCTCCTCAAACCAGAGCAATATGGTCTAGGCATAGGCATAGCGATGGCAATTTGGTCCATCTCGTGAGTTATTTTGGCATAATCTTAACTCCGTTCTAACGTAAACTAGTACCCTCATTGGTGAACCTATTAGTGGCCAGCTGCTGGACTCATTTTCCTATCTTGGACTTTCGCTATTCGCTGGCCTGTCACTTATCATCGGCATGACAATACTGGTTATTATGCGTTTGAGATTCAATTCGAAGTTCCTCGCCAAGGTCTGAATGGGATGACAAAGTGACAATCAGGCCATGAGTCACATGACTTCGATATACCGGAGTCATGTGATAGAGTAATTCTTCTAGGAAAGAAAAACACATTTGGGTAAAACTTAATTCATAGAGCAGCTTTGAATAAAATTCTAATCAACTGCGTCAAATGTCTTGCGTGAAATTGTCAAGTCTTATCGCGAAGATAATAGCACCTAGGTCAGGTATTACTTTCCTTCTTCTCGGGCCTGACACTAATCTTCCATGCCTCTCACTAGTGCAAATCCCCCGTAAGACAATCAACTTTACGATTGTGACCACTTTCATCATCTCCTTTGGGGGCCGTTTGACTTTGAAGTCGCGAATCCTCTGCGGCGTCGATCCTTATCTCGCGTGGATCGCAGTCTGCATCTCCGGTTTCTCCGCAAAACGCAAGACATATATAGCCGCCAAGAACCCGTCAAGTGCCGAGTCTTCTTCGGCAGTGAAATACGCTTTTTCTAGGCTTGATGGTGTCATTCTAACGTTTGGTAGGGTAGATAGCGGCGCTGACATGTGGCATCGCACGATACGGAGGTACAAGTGTTATCTTTGGGCGTGAGACTGAGACATGGTAATTCTCAACCTTGGTTCCTTGGTGAGAAGCTTTTTCTGTTCTACTTTGTTTATGTTGCTTTGATCTAGTCTTGCCGTCTCATTGAGCTCGAGTGGTAAGAGTTTAGTCGAAGCCAAGAGAATAGCATGCACATCAACTAGACCTCCCAGCCATTCAGATCTCCGTGGACTCGAGCGGAGCCAACCATTTTTATATTTCCAGATCGTTATTTCAAATACAACACAAGAGTTGTACGGAAGACATCTTCCGAGTATGTGACGCTCTGCTGACTCTGACTCTCTCGGCTTCTTCCTCCGCACATGGCACATCCCGACTTCGCGGTGGAGCAGGAAACATTGTGCACAAGACTTTTCTGCGATAAAAAAGTTGACATCCAAGGAGATCTCCAGTCACTTATTTCTACAAAATCTTGTACTCACTATTATATGAGGTGGGAACATCCTTATCAATTCCTTCCTTACTCAGCCCTGCTCTTGTCCTCGTGATCTTTCATTCCTTTTCACCGACATCGCCTCGCCAAATTTCGAGATTTTCAAACGACATCTCCTCAACTTCAACTCACTTCCAGCTCGAATACAAAGGCAAACATGCCTTTCAAGGTCTCCCACCTGTGGATCGCACCAGAAGTGAACCCAATCAACAAAAAAGCGCGCTCAATCCCGATCCTCAACCCACTGAACAAATATGGACGCACGTTCTTCTTCTCCTGGTCCGGCTTCATGATCGCTTTTCTCTCATGGTAAATATGATAATATCGATCTTAGCTGAAGCTCTACTGACTGGCCGAAGGTACGCCTTCCCGCCATTATTGACGCTCACCATCCGAAAGGATCTCAAAATGAGCCAAAATCAATATGCCAACTCCAACATCATGGGTCTCACGGGAACTCTCGTCGTCCGTCTGCTCACTGGTCCCCTATGCGATAGATTTGGGCCTCGTCTCGTTTTTGTCGGTTGTCTTCTCGCCGGCGCCGTTCCCACTGCCATGGCTGGTCTCGTCACGACCCCAACTGGCATCATTGTCCTTCGCTTTTTCATCGGAATTTTGGGCGCATCGTTTGTGCCCTGCCAGGTTTGGTCAACGGGCTTCTTCGACAAGAACGTCGTCGGAACTGCGAATGCCTTGGCTGGTGGATGGGGCAACTCGGGTGGTGGAATTACTGTGAGTTTCGCCTGCTCCAGTTTGTTTCCCACGTGGCATGGCTGACTCGAAATGTCTTAGTACTTCGTGATGCCCGCTATATTTGATTCGCTCATGAACCATCAACACTTGACTGCACACGTCGCATGGCGCGTGTCCTTCATCGTTCCCTTCCTAATCATCACTACAGTAGCCTTGGCAATCCTCTTCACTGGTGAAGACACCCCAACCGGAAAATGGGCCGACCGTCACCACGTCGACGAACCCCTCACCGTCCCAAGGTCCTCCACCAACTCGGTCAACAAGGCCGCCGAGCCCATCGAGAGGTCCGAGAAATTCGACGGTGAAGAAAACCAGCAGCTCAGCGCTGTTGAGACCGCCAAGGGAGAGGTCATCGTCACCCCAACCTTCCAGGAAACAATCCACGTAGTCTTCTCTCTCCAGACTCTCGCTCTCGCAGCTCCCTACGCTTGCTCATTCGGTAAGCTTCCCTTTTTCTCTCCTAACCCAAACTAATCCTTCCAGGTGGCGAACTCGCAATAAACTCCATAATTGGCTCCTACTACCTCAAGAACTTCCCCAAGCTAGGTCAAACCGGCTCTGGCCGCTGGGCCGCCATGTTCGGCCTCCTCAACGCTGTCTTCCGCCCCCTTGGCGGTCTCGTCGCCGATCTCATTTACAAGTACACCAGCTCTGTGTGGGGCAAGAAAGGCTGGATGGTCTTCTGCGGGGTCGTAATGGGATGTTTCGAGCTCGCTATCGGTCTGACGAATTCGTACCACGAGGCTACGATGTTTGGCCTCGTTGCCGGTCTGGCTGCCTTTATGGATGCTTCGAATGGTGCAAACTTTGCGGTTGTGCCTCATGTTCATCCTTTTGCTAATGGAATTTTGTCTGGTTTGGTTGGTGCCTGTGGGAATTTAGGTGGCATTATATTTGCTATTATCTTCCGGTATAATGGTGCTCGTTATGATAAGGCGATCTGGATTATTGGTGCAATTTCAATTGGTGTTAATGTTGGTTGCTCCTGGATTCGTCCGGTGCCTAAGGGTCAAATTGGTGGTCGCTAGATGACTTGCTTTGGGTCGGGAAATGAACAGACTCTTCTGGGCTCTGCAGTCTGAAAATGCCATCCTGTTTTTAGAGGTCCTCATTTACCAAAATTATAGCTGAACTCTAAGCTGATGGATTGTCTTTCCAACTTTTATAAATACTCTTCCTATTCAGCAAAGTGAAGTATTTCCATCCTTGCATAACATAGACTCGGCCACCTTCTCTACCTACGTTATTCTAAATACCGTCTCTCGTCGAGTCCCTTTCATGGAGTCCACTGCTTGACCATTCATAATACCATAAACATAGCATTCCCCAATTACCTGAAACATATCACCCTGGCGGCGCAGGATAAATGGAACTCGCCCACCGCTCAGGACACACACCAAGTCACCAATGTATAGTGACTTAGGTCCCACGCCCATAAAACCGTTAGCAGTCGAAAAAGAGGTGCGATTCCAACAAGTGTCTCGCGCCGCACGTTCCCACTTCCGCCAGTTGCCCGATTCTGTTTCTCCTGGAAGAGAACTACTCGAATCATCTGGCTTCTGGCCCTCCATCTGCTGAAGCCGGACGATATATGCCTCAAAGCCCTCGGTATAATTTTCAAACGACCAATGTGAATCATGCACCCCAGCAGTCAAGGCCATGGCATAAGCGAACAATGTTGGGTCTCCGGTAGGATACAATGTAGGGTTTGAATGTTCTCTTCTCCAGAATTCTAGCACAGGATGATGTTTCATACTGTGCTTTTGAGAATTGAACCACCGCTCATTGCTCACCTTTGTTTGCGTTGCAATGGTGTCAAAGTGAAATCCTAATACCTCCAGGACGTTTTTGTTCGATTCAGCAATTTGGATAAAAACTGGGAGATCTCTGCTAGCATTTGCTGTGAGGCCGTGTGCCCCCATGGAGATAGAAATGGTATGGACATTATTGACTTGATCCCACCGAGGCACCCAAGAGGGGAAATTGTCACTAGGGTGTTCTTGTGTGGATTGAACAAAGGACAAAGGTGTAAGATTCTTGGGTTCCTTCAGTATGAGTATCGCGGCAAGCTCTCGATATACCTCTCCAGTAGACTTGGTATAATCAGCGGATATCCAAGGTTTCTCCAACGAACAAGAATCTTTCTTCTCTTCGACTTGAAATGCTTCCATTCCAAGAACAGCATAGATCTTGTCCCTAGGATCCGTTGCATTAAAGCGCCTAAGTGAATGCAAAGCCTCCAGACGACCGGCGTCATCTGTTTTGCGGCGCGTGTGGTCTCCCATTATAGTTAGGGCACTCCACAGTTCAGACTCCCAAAAGTCATACAAGTCATATATATCTCTTCGTTGGATAAATTCGGCAATCCGCTTCACAATATGCCAGGCGATCTCTAGCTTGGCGCATACGACAAGAACTTCGGGGCCGCTGTTGACCTCCTGGAGCACCCAAAGACGTGAGAACCACGGCCTGGAGAAAAACCACTTCATGGAATACCAAGTACTGGCATTGTTACATTCCAAATCTGTCCATGATCGGCCTCTTTTCGTTTTTGCCGATGATTCCGCCTTATTTTCTGACAATGGATCGAGCAGAATCTCCTCCATTGCGTGCACCGCGATAGCCGCCTGGCCATTTTCATCTAGACCCAGCCAAACTACTACACGCGCAGCATTCTTATATATCCTTAACATGTTATTGACCTGTTTGCTTCGCTCATCGATGTCTTGTTGGTTGATACACACTGCATCTGCCCATAACATCCGAGAACATGCTTTCTGGCGTAGGTGACGAAGCCCCTCGTGAAGATTTGGCATCACTTCCAAGAGCTTTTCGCCACAGACTGTGGGAATTTTGACCCGTGTATCTCCCCAGGTGTAAGAAAGTGCTTCGTATGAAGGCGGATGATTCCAATCTACAAAATGCAAAATATATGAAATCTCATCTTGCTCATCTCCTGGCAACAATTCCAAGACACGAAAAGACGATTCAGAAGGCAGAGACTGGTATTGGTATTCGTCATTCATCGCTCCAGATTTGGTAGCCTTGGTCAATAGATGCCGATTGTTTTCATCGAACTCGATCAGCGGTTCTCAAAAATGGCATTTGTTAGAATGTATATCGACATTCAGCACCTTTCCTATAAGTTACAAATTGATATCATATTTCTCTGTAACTCACTAGCCCTCTTTTACAACTAAGGCTCGACCGCCAAGTAGTCGTCAATCATAAAAATCTCTACGGGTACAAAAAGTGAGGCTTCGCCAATATTTTAGGCGTCTGGCATCCACCAATGGGTTACTTGAGGAGGAAAATAAGGCTGACAAGCGACTAGTGTCTCAAATTTACAATGGCCAATCATTGGCAAAAGATGACTCCCACCTGATAAGAAATTATTGGCATTAATTACGCTGACTCTCAAGAAGTTCTGGTTGAGTTTGGAAGTATAAAATGCAGTAATATCCTAGTGAGTCTAGATCGCGTTAGTTGTGAATGAGAGAGCTTAGGAAGTAGCCTCCTAGACGTTGTTGGCTTAATACCAACTGAAAGTGAGAGGTAAAAACTAAAAACTAAAGAAAAAAATTGAAATATGTGGCTGATAGAGACAAATGGAGTTTCTCTTGGAGTAAAAGAAGCATAAATCATAATTTCCTAGCTGGCAGTTTTCTGCCTCCTTCGCAAATCCGTTGAAATCCATCCATATATCGCAGTAACCATTACCAGATATTGAGGATCTCCATAAATGCCATCTCTGTGTTCAACCAACGATATGGCTCTAACTTCATTCTGATGCTTCACTTTCGTGCCGCCGTACCAACCCGCACGTGGCCTTCACACTCTTCCTTGCCTTCACCAACATAACATCCACCATCTTCACCCGCCCCAAGCTCTTCGCCACAAAAGTCGTAGCCCTAAAATTGGGCAAATCCCACCGCCAGTTCCAAAGCTCAACCGGCACCCTCCTCCTCCCAACCTCAACCCAGTCCTCCACCACACTGTCCTTACTCAAACCTCCACCAAAAATAACAATCAGCTCCCTCAGCTCAGGGCACAGCTCATTCAACCTCGCCCACGGATTCGCCATCTCGGCATGAGGAAAATGCGGTACCC
>Ga0302325_10032879_pt1 | contig 10639 bp, 6 predicted proteins | sample Palsa_T0_2_FD_201948 | JGI IMG/M metagenome (GOLD analysis project Ga0302325, IMG submission 201948) | Peat permafrost microbial communities from Stordalen Mire near Abisko, Sweden - Palsa_T0_2 | ecosystem: Environmental > Terrestrial > Soil > Palsa > Peat permafrost | place: Sweden: Abisko...
CCATCCACCCACTGGCCATTTACATAGTTTTGATATTTTTTTACTTCCTGCCTCGCGCCGCTCGACATCCCAGCCTCCGTGCTTTACGCCACCGCAGTTTCCTGCGGGCGCTCGCGAGAGCAGCGGCTCCCGCATCACTAACTATTTTAAGTTTCCGCGCGCGCGGCCGCCAGCTTGCGCGCCGCTTTGCGGCCACCATAAACGTAAAAGAAGAACGCCGCCAACCCGATAAAGAATGCGGTGCCGCCGAACATCCAGATCTCATAACGCAGCAGCGAGGTGATCTGCTGCGCCGGAAAAAACACCAGGGCGATGCCCAGCACCGTTGTAAGCAAGCCACTGACGCCGGCGAAGAGCAGCGTGCCGCGGCCGTAGCGACACTGGACGAAAGCTGGGCTGAAAGCAATCACCAGCAACGCGCCGAATATATACAGAAACGGCACCAACTGCAGCACCACCGCCAGCGACAGCAGCGACTGAAACGTCTCCTGCACGCCGGAGCCGACGGCGAGAAAATTCACCGCCACCAGCACCATGGAAACCGCGGCATGCACCAGGAGCGCCGCGGCGGGCGTGTGATATTTCGGATGCACCTTGCCGAGCCAGGCCGGCAAATAGGAATCGAGGCCGGCCACGAAAGGAATACGCGCGGAGCCCCCGAGCCACGCGGAGCCGATGCCCGCGATGGAGAGACTGAGCAAAATCGCGAAAGGCGCGACGATCCAGCCCGCGCCGATGCGTGCGGACATGTGCTGCACGGCTTGCACGATGCCTTGCAACACACTGATGTCTTGCTTGCTCACGGCGACCAGCAGCGTGATGGTGGCGCCAATGTACAGCGCGCCGGAGAGCACGCCGCCCCAAGCCACCGCGCCGGGCAAGTTTTTCCGCGGCTCAGCAATTTCGTCGCCCATGACGGACGCGAGCTCCAGCCCCACCAGGCCGAAGCAGATCACCCCGAAGGAGTTCAGAACGAAACGCGGGTTTGCGGGGATCTTGAAGTCCGCCCAAGTGACGGTGGTGCCGAAGCGCAGCCAGATGACCACGCCGAGCCCAATCAGCAAGCCCGCCGCGACGAACGTGCCGATCCCGCCGAGATTGTTGACCCATTTTCCGACGCCGAGGCCGACGATATTTAGCCCCACTAGTAACGAGAGCAAAATCAGCGAGACACTCAGAGCGAAATAGCGATTGTCCGCCAACGCTTCATGACCCGTACCCAGCACGAAGACCGATACGCCCACAAAATAGAGCATTACCGTGGGGACATACATCATGTTGTTGGTCCAGTAGCACCAACCGGAGAGAAAGCCGTGGAAGTCGCCGAAGACTTCCTTGGCCCACAGATACACGCCGCCTTCGCCGGGATAGCGATGCGCCAGCTCAATCACCGCGATACCTTGCGGCCAGAAAAAGAGCACCAGCGAGACCAGCCACAGCCACACGGTGACGCCGCCATTCGCGGCGATCGATGGAACGACGTTGAGGTTGAAGACCGCGACGACGAAGAGCAGAACGAGATCCCAGCGCCCCAGCACACGCCGCAGATTTGGCGCATGCGGCGTGCCGTCGGCTACCCCTGCACTGAGCGAGGCGGCGCTGTTCTCGGTGGACAATCGATTGGCTCCGCGAATATTGAAGCGAATTTCTAGCGACGCCCTTCAGGACGCCACACGGCCGCAGCCGCCGCCTCATGAGGCGGACGCCGTAAGCCAAGTCAGCCTGCGGGCCCGATGCAAAGGCCGATGCCGCCCTAAAGGGCGGCGCTACACATACCTGGCCGCGACGAACCTAGTGTCCGGCGGCGCCCACAAAGGCTAGGCCGCGCGCGTGCTGCGCGCTGGCCAGCGCTGGAGCAATCTCTTCAAACACCGCGAGATGCTTCTCGATGTCGGCATCGGTGTGCTGGACGGAAATAGTCCACTGCTCGTCCCACCAGTACGGCTGGGCGAGCACACCGCGATTGACCATGGCGAACCAGTATTGCCGCCACAGATCTACGTCGATCTTGGTCCAATCGCGATAGTTCTTGATTTCTTCGGGATAGAGCATCAACGCGCCGTTGACACCGGCGCTGACGATATACGCCTGCAGGCCCGCCTTCGCGACGATGTGGCGGTAGCCTTGGGTGAGTTTCTTGCTGAGCTTGCCGGTGTGCTCGTAATTCTCGCGTGTGAGCACGTGGCGGAAAGTGGCGAGTCCGGCGGCCATGGCGGCGCGGTTGGTGTTGTAGGTGCCGCCGTGAAACACCTTGTGATCGCTGATGAGGTGCATGACCTCTTTGCTGGCGCCGAATGCGCCGAGCGGCAAACCTCCACCGATGGATTTGGCGAGGCAGATCATGTCCGGCTTGACGCCGAAATAATCGCTGGCGCCGCCCCAGGCGAGCTTCGCGCCGGTTTTCACTTCGTCGAAGATGAGCAGCGCGCCGCGGGCATCGCAGATTTTGCGCAGCCCTTCGAGGAAGCCGGGCTGCGGCATGCACAAGCCCACATTCATGAGAATGGGCTCGAGAATAATGGCGGCGATTTGGCCGGGATTTTCGCGGAAACGGCGCTCGACACTGGGCAGATTATTGAAGCTCGCGACGACCACGTTGGCGAGACTATTTTTCGGAATGCCACCGCCACCGGGGACAGAATTGGGCGCGTCGGCGTCACCCCAGTCTTCGGCTTTAGGCTTCACGCTGACCAGCGCGGTGTCGTGCAGTCCGTGGTAGGAGCCTTCAAACTTAAGGATTTTGTCGCGCCCGGTGGCGGCGCGCGCAATGCGGCAGGCGTGCATGGTAACTTCCGTGCCGCTGGAGCCGAAACGCACCATTTCCACGGGATAACGTTTGCAGATTTCCTCCGCCAGTTCCCATTCCTGTTCGTGTGGCATGCCGAAGGTGGTGCCTTGGTGCAGCTTTTCCTCGACGGCTTTTACCACTGCGGGATGGGAATGACCGGCCATAAGCGCGCCAAAACACAAATTGTGGTCGACGTATTCGTGGCCATCGATATCGTGAATGTGGCCGGCCTTACCGCTGGCCACAAATAGGGGATACGGCTCGTAGTGGCGATAGTTGCTGGCGACGCCGAGGGGAATGCGCACGAGCGCGCGCTTGTGCGCGGCCGCCGATTTGGGCGTGCGCTTCTCGTAGGTGGCGATTTCTTTTTGCAGTTCGTCGTGCATGGTACTTCCCTATCCTTGGCTGGCGGAACGGCTCGCGATCCTCTGGCGTGCTGGCTGCGATGCGTGGTCCTGGTGGTAGTTCCTTCTGATCGGGGGCCGCGCCGTCAACTCGTGCAGGTCTCTTCCCTGCGGTCAGTATGGAGCGTCCTAACTATTGTAGTTCATCCGGAGCGGGGCAACGGATGCGGCCTTAGCCAGCGACGCCTACAAACATGAGGTGCCGTTTTAGAACAGAATCTTTAGGCCAAATTGCAACACGCGAGGATCCTTGGCCTTGGTGATTTCTCCAAACGTCACGTCCGAGAAATTGCCGTCTGGATTATTGAACTGCGTGTGATTCCACAGGTTGTAAAACTCGGTGCGGAATTCAGTGTCCCAGCGATCACTGATCTTGGTCTTCTTGGCAACGACCAAATCCGTGTTGCTGATGGCCGGACCGCAGCACAATGCGTGAGGTGTGTTTCCGTACGTGCCTGGGTCCGAGTCGGTGAAATTCGACGGGTTAAAGTAGTAGTTCGCGGCTCCGTAGCCAAAGTCCTGCAGATGTTTCGGACTGATGAATTGAATGGGCCCGGTTACCTGGGGCGTGTTCGCGCTCTCGAAGAAAATGCTGCTCTCGAGCTCGCTATCGTCCTGGTCCTGCAGACGAATGGGGAAGCCGCTCTGATAAATAATGATGGCGGAAAGCTGCCAGCCATTGACGAGTTTTCCCGTGAATCCAGCGTGTTGCGGGATGGGCAATTCCCAAACGGGGCTGAAAACGAAGCGATTCTTGGCGTCGAGAAGCGACAGGCCGCGCGTGGCGTTTGGATTTGTTGGATTGAGTTCATTCTCGAAGGAAGCTCCCTGATCAATGGCTTTGCTGAAAGTGTAGGAAGCCTGGAAGAGCAGGCCATGTGAGTAGTTTTTCTCGACGGACACCTGCAGAGCGTTGTAGCTGGAATTGGCGATGGTGTTTTCCGCGAAAATGTTGCTGAACACGGGCACGCCGTCCGTCGGGCAACCGACGGCACCCACAGAAGTGGGATTGCAGTTGGGAGAAGAATATGGCCGCAAGCCGACGAGATTGACTTGTGTGCCGGTTCCGGGTGCTCCGGTGATCGTGCAACCGGCGGGAGCACTGGGGTTCTTATATGGGCAAGGAATATTCGGACCAGTGCCCGCAGGATTATTGATGTACGGCATGTCAAAGGTCTGGCCGGCCGGGACGGTGAATGAGTAGGAAGAGTCCGCCCCGAAAGGGCCGCAGCTCTGTCCGGTAATATTGTTGATGTCTATGCAAGTTTGGGGATTTCCGTAGTCCAGATCCTGCGAAGCGAGGAGATGATGCGCCTGGGTGCCGACATAGGCTACGCGCAGCAGCATGTCTTTGCTGAGTTGCCGTTCGATCGTGAAATTGTACTGTTCAGCGTATTGCGAGCGCAGATGCGGTTGGAACTCACCGTAGAGCAGCGCCGGCCGGAACACCGACCAATCCACGCATCCCGCTGGTCCCGCCGGATCGAAGCACGGCGTCTTGGGAGTCTGAGTGATCACGCCGCTGGAATTGTTGGGGCTTTGCGTGCCATCTTGAAGGACAAAGGGAGTATTGAACAATGGCGCGGACAAAGAGACGCTGGTGCCGAATGGTGGCTCGGCGCTGAATTGTTCCAAAACCAACTGTTCGATGGGATTGTAGAAGATACCGTAGCCACCGCGAATCGTGGATTTGCCCGGCCCGCCAGTCAGCTTCGCCAGCCAGCCATCGCTCCAGTCCGGACTCCAAGCTAAACCGATTCTTGGAGCGAAAGCTTTGTAGTACGTGCTGGTCAGCCCGCGAGGAACACCTTTGTCTCCGGGAAATACCAATCCAAGCGGGAAGTAGGCGTTATTGGCGGAGTCTTCTCCGCAGTCCGCTGAACTCGCTCCTAGCGTCGCTTGGCTCGCCGCCGAAAGCCAGCAAGGATATTGCGTGGTGACCTGTCCCGGACGGAAGGTCTGCAAGCGGTTTCCGTTATCGTAATAAGGAGTGTTCAGCTCCCAGCGCAAGCCGTAATTCAGCGTGAGGTTTTTCTTGATCTTCCAGCTATCTTGCGCGAACACGTACAAACCAGTGTTGCGGTCATTTTCGCCTTGCGCGGCGCCTTGCGTGTAGGTGGTAGGCACGCCTAGAAAGTAATCCGCATAACCAGTCCCATAGCCTAAATCGTTTTCGGTTCCCGCCGGCTCAAATGTAAAGGAACCGTTGACGTTGTAATACAGGAATTGGTCGAAGCGGTCGCGGCGCACGTCAACGCCAAACTTGGTGCTGTGGTTACCGATGATTTTGCTGAAGTTGTCCGACCACTGAAAGGTGTTGCCAACCTGCGGAAGTTCTCCCTCGGTGTTGTTGCCGATGGCGAAACCGCCGCTGACGCTAATGTAGGGCACGCCCTGACGTCCGGGAAGATTGGTGGTGATCCCGGCGGTCGGATTGCCGGGATCCGCAAAGCAGTTCGCGGCAGAAATGGTACCGCAGGCATCATGCACGCTGGCGAGGATGTTCGTGGGGTGGTTGGTGTCGAGTTCGCCCTCGCGGAAGTAGTTGAAGCGGAATTCATTCACCGCGGTGGAACCGAAGGTCCAGGTGTGGCCGATGTTCCACTGCTGCACGCGGGTCTTGAAGAGATCTCCAAAGTCCGGCAGATTGGCGCCCGCCGCCTGGAAATTAGAGAACGGCTGGTTCTGCGTATCGTCGTTAAAGTAGTAGTAGACGTTCAGTTGCTGGTGCGCGTTAATCGCTTGATCGAAGCGAATGGTGAATTGATTTTCGGTTTCTTGCAAATTCGGAACCGTTTCGACAGTGCCTGTCCCAAAGGGAGCCACATATTTGTTGTAGAGCGCGACCGCAGTTGGGTCGAAGCAGGCGGTCGGTACGACATTGCCTGGGAAGATGTTCTGCTGTCCTGGTAGCAGCATGGGATTGTTGTAGAAGGCGCCAGCTTGAATGGTGCCTCCCCCTTCTGCGTTGACCGCTGCCTGGCAGGTTTGGCCGCTTGCGCTTGTTCGGCTCGCCAACGCCGTAGCGAATGCCTGGTCTCCGATGGTGGCCGTGGGAGCGAAACCGCCGCCAGGATCGAAATTACCGTTCGCTTCATCGGCACTCGGAAGAGTGACGGCACCCGAAGGGATGCCCTGAATCAGCCGATTGCCTTCATACGAACCAAAAACAAATGTCTTGTCTTTCTTGATCGGACCGCCCAAGGTCCCGCCAAACTGATTTTGCTTGTAGTCCGGCTTTGGTGACGGCAGCGGCCCAAACTGGAAGGGATGAGAATTCAAAACGTCGTTGCGCAGGAATTCGTAGAAATCGCCGTGAATTTCGTTGGTGCCGGACTTGGTGACGACGTTCACCACGGAGCCGGAGTTTCGGCCATATTCGGCGTCGAAGGTGTTGGTCAAGACACGAAATTCGGAAATGGCGTCGGGCGACGGTTGAATCGCGGGGCCGTTGACAAAGAGGTCGTTGCCGTCGCCGCCGTTCACCATGTAATTGTTGGAACGTCCACGGCCACCGTTCACCGAGACGACTCCGGGATTATCGCTGCCGTAAAAGAGATCCGCGCCGAGCTGGGATTGCACACCAGGTTGGAGTTGCAGCAGTTCGTAAGCGTTCCGGGTGCTTAGCGGCAGTTCCTTGATCGATTGCTCGGTCATGACCGCGCCGAGTTGCGTGGTGGTGGTGTCGATAATCGGGGGCGCGCCCGAAACTTCCACGGTCTCCGTGGCGCCGCCGACCTGCAATGCGGCGTCGACGCCAATGATTTCATCGAGGTTTAACGGGATGCCTTTGCGAACATATTTCTTAAATCCGGTGATGGTGATATCCACTTCATAGGTGCCCACGGGCACTTCGAGGAAGAGATAGCCGCCGGTGGCGTTGGTTTCCGCGTCGCGCGCGGCGCTGGTAGCTTCGTTGATGAGCGTTACTTTGGCACCGGCGATGGCCGCACCACTGGCATCTGTGACCGTGCCGCGAATGCGGCCGCCGGTGCTTTGCGCCGGCGCGACGGGCGCAAGTAGCAGGGTGACGGCGAGCGCAACCAGGCCCAAAATTGCGCCCTGACAGCGGGAATGCGTGGGAATACGACCGACGACGAAGCTCATGAAGCCACCCCCCAGCGGCGAAAATTTTCTTTTCTGAAGCAATTCTTCGAGGTTGCTGCGCTTCCCGAACCTTACTATAATCCCGCAAACTTAGAGAAAGCCGCCACGCGTGTCAAGCAGAAAGAATTCATCCAGAACATCGGCATTTCGCACGGCGGATGCGACGCGGCGTGACGGGTCCGCGAACTTGCGTGTCAAGAAGTTGCGTAGCAAGTCGACCGCGCGGGGTATGGGGCCGGCAATGCGGCGTGTCGGCCCCGCGACGCTGCGCATCAGCGAGGTGGCGCAGCGGGTGGGCATTTCGTCGTCGGCGCTGCGTGCGTGGGAGGTGCTGGGGCTGGTTTCGCCAGAGCGCACGGCCAGCCGCTATCGGCTGTATCGCGAGACGGATGTGCGGCTGCTGCAGCGCGCGGTGTTTCTGCGGCGGGCGCGTGGGCTCAATCCGGCAGCCATCGTGCACGAACTGAAACGCGAAGGTGTGGTAGCTGCACCTGCGGAAATGGAGCCACCGCCAGGGCAACGCTTTCGGCGACTGCGCGTGCGACGCGGGCTTTCGCTGGCGCAGGTGGCCAAGGCGACGGGCGTCTCCATCGGATTTCTGAGCGCGCTAGAGCGCGGGCAGATGCGCTCTTCGATCGCCACGTTGCGGCGCATTGCGCGCTTCTATCGCACGAATATTCTTTCCTTTTTTGCGGCGGCGGAGAAGAATCCGCGCGTGGTGCGCCGCGCGCAACGCAAAATCCTGGAGACGACCCCGGGCGTGCGCATGGAACTATTGGCGTGGGGGCGCACGGTCATGGAGCCTCACATCTTTCGTATCCAGCCGGGCGGCGGGAGCGGAGAATCGTACGCGCACGAGGGCGAGGAATTTCTGCATGTTTTGCAAGGGCGATTCGAGATTTGGCTGGCGGATGAAGAGCATTATTTGCTGAAGGCCGGCGACAGTCTGTATTTCGAGAGCTCGACGCCGCATCGCTGGAAAAATCCGGGGCGCACGGAGACGTCGTTACTCTGGATCAATACGCCGCCGACCTTTTAGGGGGCGCGTAACGCCGAATATTTGCCGCGGGAGAAACGATGAAACACTTCGCCGTCGTGATCGGAATGGTAGCACTGCTAAGTTGCGGCGCATGCCAGAAGCAACTCGATACGCTGAGCCTGCTGGTGTGGGAAGGCTACGCCGATCCGTCGGCGGTGAAAGCCTTTGAACAGGCGCATCACTGCAAGATCGCCGCATCTTACATGGGTTCGAGCGACGAGCTGGTAGCTAAACTGCGCGGCGGCAGCGCGGCGAATTACGACGTGATCTCGCCGTCGAGCGACGTGGCCGCGTCCATCGCGCGCACCGGGTTGGCCGCGCCGCTCGACCTCGCGAAATTGCCTTCCTATTTGCAGCTCTCACAGAAGCTGCGCGACATGCCACTGGTGAAATTCAACGGGCAGATTTACGGCGTGCCGTTCATGTGGGGGCCGAACCCGCTGCTGTACGACACGACGGCGTTCACGCAAGCGCCCGCGTCGTGGAGCGCGCTGTGGGACCCCGCGTTGAAGGGCAAGGTTTCGGCATGGGACGATCTTTCGACCGTGTACATGGCGGCACAGGTGCTCGGCTACGATCAACCCGATCCCTCGCAACTTTACAATTTGACGGACACGCAGCTCGAGGCCGTAAAGAGGAAATTGCTGGAGCTGAAGCCAAACATTCGGAAACTGTGGGGCACGGGCGGCGAACTGACCAACCTGTTTCAGAATCACGAAATCGTGATCGCCATGGGCTGGCCGCTGATGACCAACGATCTGCGCAAGCTGCATTTTCCCATTGGCGAAACGATTCCCAAGGAAAACACCACCGGGTGGATCGATCACCTGATGATCACCGCCGCCAGCTCGCACAAGGAGCTGGCGCAGGCGTTTCTGGAGTACATGATCGAAGCGCGGCCGCAGAAGCTGGTCACCGACGTGACGCACTACACACCGGCAAATCCCGGCGCGGCGCAATTTATGACCGACGAAGAAAAGAGAACGCTGCACCTCGATGATCCGGACACGTACATGAAACGAATTTATTTCTGGCAGGACGTGCCGCGGCGCGCGAAGTACAACGAGATCTGGAACGAGGTGAAAGCCGCGCAGTGAATCCCAGCAGCGCCAGCTCGCCGAGCCCGGGAGTCGCATCCGGCGGAACGCTGCTCGAGGTGCGCTCCGTGGCCAAGCGCTTCGGCACGGCGAAAGTATTGAATGACGTTTCGCTGAATATCGCGGCTGGAGAATTTCTTACGCTGCTGGGCGAAAGCGGCTCGGGAAAAACCACGCTGCTGCGGCTGATCGCGGGGTTTGAGGCGCCGGCGTCCGGAGAAATCTGGATGAGCGGGCAGCGGCTGGATTTGTTGCCGCCATACAAGCGGCCCGTAAACACCGTGTTTCAACACTACGCGCTGTTTCCCCATTTGAACGTGCGCGACAACGTTGCGTATGGCTTGCGCGCGCGGGGCACTGCGGCGAGCGAAGTCGCCGGCCGCGTCGATGACGCGCTGCGCATGGTGAAGATGCAAGAATTCGCTGCGGCGCGTCCCGGGCGGCTGAGCGGCGGGCAACAACAGCGCGTGGCGCTGGCGCGGGCGCTGGTGAATCGCCCGCAGCTCTTGCTGCTGGACGAGCCGCTTTCGGCGCTGGATGCGAACCTGCGCAAACAGATGCAGAGCGAACTGAAAGCGCTGCAGCGGGAACTCGGCATCACGTTCCTCTTTGTCACGCACGATCAGGAAGAGGCCATGGCACTCTCTGACCGGATTGCGCTACTGCGTGGCGGCACGCTGGAACAAATCGCTTCGCCGCGCGAAATCTACAAGCGACCCGCGACGGCGTACGCGGCGCAATTCATCGGCCAGACAAATCTATTGAAGGCGGAAGTGCGCGCGGGAGTGGCGGTTTGCGGCGCGCTGCGCTGGCATTCGCGCGAGGCGGACGGCCCCGCGTTATTTTCACTTCGCCCTGAAGACATTACTTATGTGCCCGGCGGTTCGCCGCCACCGTCTAGCGCGGCAACCTTTCGCGGCACAATCCAGCAACAACTTTATGGCGGCGCCAGCGAAACACTCGAAATCGCCTGCGGGCCGACGCAAGCGCTGCGCGTGCGCATTCGGGCCGCCGAACCGCTGAGCGGCGAGCTGCAATTCGTGTTTTCGCCCGAGGATGCCATTCGCGTAAAGGTTTGATCGACCATGTACTCGCGCGCCTACAAGTCGCTCGTCTCGCTGCCGCCGCTGCTGTGGGTGGGCATTTTTCTGCTGCTGCCGTATACGCTCATGTTGCTGCACAGTTTCTGGCTGGTCCGCGATGG